>ORMF012029756.1_pt1 | contig 62663 bp, 60 predicted proteins | sample 1779871 | NCBI WGS metagenome assembly ORMF01 (sample SAMEA104232316, study PRJEB22302) | groundwater metagenome | biome: forest; feature: aquifer; material: groundwater | place: USA | collected 2011-08-07 | depth 5.4 m | reverse complement strand
TACTCCACGCGCCGCGATCTGTACCAGGCCGAGTACAACTACCTGATCAGCCAACTGCGGCTGAAGGCCGCCGCCGGAACACTGGCCGAAGAGGATCTTGCCAGGGTTAATCAGGCGCTCTATTGATCCCAGATTGTCCATTCATAGAGTCGGCCATTAAATAGCAAGCCGTTCGCCCTGAGGTATCGAAGGGCATCGCAGTGTGAGCGGGGCTTCGATACATCCGTTATGGTTCGATACCTCACCACGAACGGATGTACCCTGTGCTGAGCCTCCTGAGGTATCGAAGGGCGAAGCATCAGCCCGAACGGATTTCAATCTTTTTAATGGCCGACTCAATAGCACCGTCATTCCCGCGCAGGCAGGGAATGACGAGTTTTTCGATCTAATGGACAATCTGGGTTGATCTCTGTCGGGTTACGGCCTTGCGGCCTAACCCGACCTACATCCTAAATACTCCCGTAGAAAAACTCCCAATACTGGGTAGGATGGGTGAAGGCCGTCAGGCCGTAACCCATCGAAATGATGGGTTGCACTTCGTTTCACCCATCCTGCATTTTTAGGCACTCCCGCAGGGAAACCTTCCAATCCGGTAATTGAATGCCAAACTGCTCAAGCAGTTTGGCGTTTGACAGCACAGAATTCCTTGGCCGTTTTGCCGGGGTGGGAAATTCCGCGCTGCTGATGGCGCGCAAGGCAGGCGCATGGGCAAGGCCGGCAAGCAGGCCGTATCCTGCGGCGGCCTGCGCAAAACCGAACCATGAGGTTTGCCCCTGTGCGGTCATGTGGTAAATCCCGTTAATCCGTTCCGGGTCGGGGTTGGCCAGATACAGGGCTATGGCCTGCGCCGTAGCCTGCGCAATCTCGCGGCTCCAGGTCGGTGCGCCAAGCTGGTCATCCACAATGGTCAGTTCGGAGCGCTGGGCGCCTATGCGCTTTATCGTGTTCAGGAAATTTTTGCCCTGCGCGTCATACACCCATGCTGTGCGGAAAACCAGAAAACGCGAGGCATTCGCGCAAATCACCTGCTCCCCGGCCAATTTGCTGCGCCCATATGCATTCAACGGATTGGGGGTGTCATGTTCGGTATAGGGAGTAGGCTTTGTCCCATCGAACACATAATCGGTGGAGTAATGCACAAGCAAGGCATTCAGCCGGGCCGCTTCTTCCGCCATGACACCGGGCGCCATGCCATTCACCGCCATGGCAAGACCGGGTTCGGATTCCGCCTGGTCCACGGCGGTGTAGGCTGCGGCATTGACGATGACGTCCGGATTTGTCTTGCGTACTTGCACTCGGATGGCATCCGGGTCCGCCAGGTCCAACTGATCTCTGCCCGGAGCAACAACCCTGCCCAAGGTGGCCAGAGTTCTGTGCAGTTCTCTTCCGATCTGCCCGGACTTGCCTGTCAGCAGGATGGTTCTCATTCAAACAGTTCGGCATCCCGGAAGCTTGTTCCCTGCCGGCCTTTCTCGGACAGGATGGGTTGCGCTCTCTGCAGCGGCCAGTTTATTGCCAGGTCAGGGTCGTTCCACAGAATGCAGCGCTCGAATTCAGGTGCCCAGTAATCCGTGGTTTTGTAAACCACCTCGCTATGGTCGGCGAGCGACAGAAAGCCGTGCGCAAAGCCGGCAGGAATCCAGAACATGAGCCTGTTTTCCGCCGATAAGCGATTACTTACCCATTGCCCCAGCGTGGGGGAATTTTTGCGCAGGTCAACCGCCACATCGAAAATCTCCCCTGCCACAACCCGGATCAATTTGCCCTGGGGGTGTTTGACCTGGTAGTGCAGGCCGCGCAAGGCATTTTTTACCGAGGAGGAATGATTATCCTGCACGAACGTGGCAGCTACTCCGGCAAGCTGCACGAATTTGCGCTGGTTAAAGCTTTCGAAAAAGAAGCCGCGCGCGTCCTTGAACACATCAGGTTCAATAAGCAATGGCCCATGAATGGATGTTGCGGTGACTTTCATTAAAGAACAGGTTCCTGCAGAAGAGCCAGCAAATATTGGCCGTATTCGTTCTTGGCGAGGGGTGCTGCCAATTTTTCGAGTTGTTCCGCCGAAATATAAGCTTTGCGATAAGCAATTTCCTCGGGGCAGGAAATCTTCAAGCCCTGTCTTTTCTCCAAAGTTTGAATAAACATTGAGGCCTCAAGCAGCGACGTATGCGTACCGGTATCCAGCCAGGCAATGCCCCGGCGCATGACCTGGACATCCAGCATGCCCATTTCAAGATAGCGTTGCATCACGGCGGTGATTTCCAATTCGCCGCGGGCCGATGGCTTGATCGACTTGGCAATTTCGATGACCTGGTTATCATAGAAATACAACCCGGTTACCGCATAACTGGATTTCGGCTTGAGGGGCTTTTCCTCAATGCTGATGGCGCGCCCGGTACTGTTGAACTCGACTACACCATAGCGCTCGGGATCATGCACATGGTAGGCGAAAACAGTCGCCCCATTTTTTTTGTCGGTTGCGGGAAGCAGCAACTGTTCAAAATTGTGACCGTAAAAAATGTTGTCCCCCAGCACCAGTGCGCACGAGTCGTTTCCAATAAACGGTTCGCCGATAATGAATGCCTGCGGAAGGCCGTCCGGCGAAGATTGCACGGCATAGGAGAAATTCATGCCCCACTGTGAACCGTCTCCCAGAAGCTGCTCGAAGCGCGGCGTATCCTGCGGGGTGGAGATCACCAGAATGTCGCGTATCCCGGCCAGCATCAGCGTGGACAGCGGATAGTAGATCATCGGCTTGTCATAGATCGGCAGCAGCTGTTTGGAAATGGTATGGGTCACCGGATAGAGCCGGGTGCCTGAGCCGCCTGCGAGAATAATTCCTTTGCAGGAATTATTCGGTGAATGGTGAATGGTGATGGGTGATGGGGTCATTGTTCTTCATCCCGTTGCAGTGAGTGGATAAGACCGTTTATCAACTTGAACAGCCGGTCTATTTTTTCAGTTAGTTCGGATGCGGGTGGAGCAAGGAAACCCAAGTCGCGGGAGATAATAACCTGCGTCTCAAGTTCGCTTAAAGAGCCTCGGGCAATACCAAGAAATTGTATAAATTCGCGCTTGCCGTTCCTGGCCGCGCCTTCGGCAACGTTGCTGGGAATTGATACTGCGGCACGGCGCATCTGGCTGGTTAATCCAAAAACCTCCTCTTTGGGGAAATCCGAGGTGCATTGATAAACGAACTTGACCAATGCCATGCCTTCCTGCCAAACCAGCAAATCCCGATGGCTTTTCACCATTTACCTGTCACCCATCACTTATCACCATATTGGATTGAAATCCAGTTCTGGTATTCGCCGCTGATCACGGCATCGGCCCAGGCGGTGTTTGCCAGATACCACGCCACTGTCTTGCGCAACCCGGTTTCAAAGGTCTCCAGCGGCTTCCAGCCCAGTTCACTGGCGATCTTTGAGGCGTCAATTGCATAGCGGCGGTCATGGCCGGGCCGGTCCTGCACATATTTGATGAGCGATGCGTGCGGCTTGCCTTGAGGATGAAGCTCGTCGAGGATGGCGCAAATTGCATGGACGACTTCGAGATTGGTTTTCTCGTTCCAGCCGCCGATGTTATATGTCTCCCCCAGTCGCCCTTGCTCCAGTACCAGGCGCAACGCGCGCGCATGGTCGTCCACATACAGCCAGTCGCGGACATTGTCGCCCTTGCCGTAGATGGGCAGCGGCTTGCCGCTGCACGCATTCAGGATCATCAGCGGGATCAACTTTTCCGGGAATTGGCAAGGGCCATAATTGTTGGAACAGTTGGTGGTGACCACGGGCAGGCCATAGGTGTGATGCCAGGCGCGCACCAGATGATCCGAAGAAGCCTTGCTCGCCGAGTAAGGCGAGTTCGGCTGGTAAGCGGTATCCTCGGTGAAAAAACCGGTGTCGTCCAGGCTGCCATACACCTCATCGGTGGAGATGTGGTGGAAACGAAAAGCGTTTTTGCGTTCTGCAGGCAGCGTGCTCCAGTATTCCCGCGCGGCCTCCAGCAGGGTGTAAGTGCCAACGATATTGGTTTCGATGAATGCCGCCGGGCCGCTGATGGAGCGGTCCACGTGTGACTCGGCGGCCAAGTGCATCACCGCATCCGGCTGGTGCTCGCGGAACAGGCGCGCGACTTCGGCGGCATCGCAGATGTCCACGCGCTCGAAACGGTAGTGCGGACTGTCCGCAACCGAGGACAGGGATTGCAGATTGCCGGCGTAGGTCAGTTTATCAACGTTGATGACCGTGGCAGCGGTTTCCGCGATCAGTTGGCGAATGACTGCGGAGCCGATAAATCCGGCGCCGCCGGTGATGAGGATGGAGTTCATGGTTGGAAGATCTGAATTTGCTTTGCCATTTCAAGTTGCGCGATTTTACTGGAAATGATGGCGGTAAGTTATCGTCTACTTTGTCATGAACCGGTTGATATGCAACAGCGCGTGCTCGGTTGCGCCGCGATTGGCGTTCACGAACCGCAGCCCGGCATCACCGATTTCCGCCATCCGGACGGGATTGGAAAGCAGGTTCTGCAAGGTTTGTGTAAGCTCCATTGCATCCTGCACACGCAAAGCCGCGCCGCTGGCGACGGCAAGCTGGCTGGCTTGCGCAAAATTGTAGGTGTGCGGACCGATGAGCACAGGCTTGCCTACGGCGCAGGCTTCAATCAGGTTTTGTCCGCCGAACGGCAACAGGCTGCCGCCGATGAAGGCGAGGTCGCATGCCGCATAGTAGGCAAACATCTCCCCCATGCTGTCGCCCAGCATTACCTGCGTGTCCGGCGCAACGGGGCGGTTTTCACTCCTGCGCTGGAAGCGGATGCCGTACCGGGTGAGCAGGGCTGCCACTTCGTCGAAGCGCTGCGGGTGGCGCGGCACGATGACGGTGAGCAGGTGCGGCATGTCAATCTGCTTGAGTGCGTCCAACAGCAGCGCCTCTTCTCCTTCCCGTGTGCTGGCAGCTAGAAACACTTTGCGTTCTGCACCGAATTGTCTGCGCAGTTCTTTCCCCAATTCCAGCATGGTTGGCGGCGGCTCGATGTCGAATTTCAGGTTGCCCATGACAGAAACGTTGTCGGCACCCAAGGCCGTCAGCCGCGCGGCATCGTCAGTGGTCTGCGCGGCAATGGCGGCGAACTCTCCCAGCGCGTTGCGGGTCAGCCGCGCAACTCGCGCATAACCCTGCGCGGATTTCTCCGACAGGCGCGCATTGAGCAACAGCAATGGAACTTCTGCGGCATGGCAGGCGTGAATCAGGTTGAACCAGATTTCGGTTTCCAGCAGGATGCCGATGCGCGGGCGAAAATGATTCAGGAAACGCACGACGGCGAATGGGTAGTCATAAGGCAGGTAAACCCGCAGCACATCGCCGCCATAAAGCTGTTTACTGGCGGCGCGCCCGGTGGGAGTGGTGTGCGTGAGCAGCATTTGGTGATCCGGATAGGTTTCCCGCATGCGTTGCACCAGGCTGGCTGCCGCGCGCGTTTCCCCGACCGATACGGTGTGCAGCCAGATCACCGGCTTGTTGCTGTAGGTGGAGTAGAAACCAAAACGCTCGGCGATGTGTTTGAGATATTCGGGCTGTTTGCGCGCGCGCCACAGCAGATGGAAAAAAATGTAGGGCAGCAGCAACCACAGGCCCAAGGTATAAAAGATGCGCGGATTAGCCATGGCTAACCCCCAATACCGTCATTCTGCGAAGGCCCGAATGACAGATTAATAGGGAAGCACTGAACAAGTATGTCGTCGCGAGGAACGCCTTTAGCCGCGAGCAAAGCGTGGCGGGACGTGGCGATCCACAACTATGTGATCTTTGATGCTTCCTGGATTGCTTCGCTGCGCTCGCAATGACGGCCTTGGACTTGTTCAATGTTTCCATAGTAAGTTGGTTAAACATGCTCGCTCACCGTGCGCAGCGCCGTGATCACTGCGTTTACCGTCGGAGACATACCCGCGCTGCCTAGGTTGACTGCGCGTGTGCCGGCGTACAGTCCCGTCAGGCCCTGGTCGGTGGCGGTGTAAATGCCGATGGTCGGCACACCGAGTGCGGCAGCGAGGTGGCTCAAACCGGTATCCACTCCAATTACCGCGCGGGCGCGTCCCAGCATCGCAGCCGCCTCGCTCAGGTTGATGCGCGGGGTGCACATCGCGCCGGGGATGGCCTGGCATAAACGTTCGCTACGCGCTTTTTCCTGTTCATTACCCCAAGGCAGCACCGCACGCATTCCTGCCTGGTTTAGTTGTTGTCCAAGCGCAACCCAGTTCTGTTCATTCCATAATTTATCGTCGCGGCTGGTGGCATGCAGCAGCACGGCATAGGGTTCAGCCGGCAGCCAAGGCAGCATGAGATCGGGTGCGGTTATGCCGTAATCCGGCTCTCCCTGCGGAGTGTAGTCCAAGGCCAGCCCGGCCAGTTTCCGGTTGCGCTCCACCGCGTGCTGGTTTTTGGTGACGGAATAGGTGCGGTCATAAAACAGGCTGGACAGCGGTTCGCGTGCGCTGCTCCAATCAAAGCCGCAGCGCAAGGCAGGAACGCAGCGGGTAATCAGCGCGCTCTTCAGCAGGCCTTGGGTATCCAGCGCCAGATCATAGTGGCGGGCTCGCAGCTCGCGGCAGCTTGCCTGTATCTCGCCATGCGATTGCCACCATGACGTGCGCCAGCGGCGCACGGCTACGGGAATGACCCGATTGATCTTTGGGTGCAGTTTTGGCAGCGGCGCAAAGCTTTCCTCCACCACCCAGTCAATACGCGCATCCGGAACGTGTTGGCAAATATCCGCCACAACCGGAAGGTTGTGCAGCACATCGCCCAAGGAGGATGTCTTGATCAAAATGATACTTGGTGATTTTTTCATTTGTCGCCACATTGTATCTAAAAGGTCTCTGCACAACGTGGCAAGCGTAAGCCTGTGTCGTTAAGTCGAAGATTCAGCACCATGAATTCGTGCCAGGCCAATGCCCCTTTTTCTGGCATTTCCCACTTGACAGGTTCGGGCCGCAGCTGTTGTAATGCGCGCTGTTCAATAACTGAACGCACTATAAATGCTCGACGAAAACACCCATTACAGTCTGCTCAAGACCCTGGAAGAGAACCCCGAACTTTCGCAAAGAGACTTGGCGAAACGGCTGGGCGTCAGTCTTGGCAAAGTCAATTTTTGCCTCAACGCGCTGGTCGAAAAGGGCAGCCTCAAGATTAACAATTTCCGCAACAGCGACAACAAGCTGGCCTACGCCTACCTGCTCACCCCGCGCGGCGTCGAGGAGAAGGCGCGAATTACCGTGCAGTTCCTTAAATACAAAGTGCAGGAATACGAGCGGTTACGCGCCGAGATCGAAGAGCTGAAACAAGAGGCGGAGAAACAAAGATTACTGTAAATGCCCGTGGCTAATCGCGATGTTTATTGCGACACCCGGCGGGAATCATTATAAGCACAGGGATATTTTTATGAGCAGCTTTGGAACAATTGCGGTGGTGGGTCTGGGCTATGTTGGCTTGCCGCTTGCCGTGGAGTTTGGCAAGAAATTTAACACCATCGGATATGACCTGTCCGAGAGCAAGGTTGACAGCTATCGCAAATTCGTCGATCCGGCGGGCGAAATAAGTACGAACGATTTGAAGGCGGCCACAAAACTTAAAGTCTCAACAAACCCACAAGACCTGTCCGAAGCAGATTTCATCATCGTTGCGGTGCCTACGCCGGTTGACGAAGCCAATCAACCGGATTTTTCGCCGCTGGTTTCATCAAGCACCACCGTCGGCCGCTGCATGAAACGTGGTGCAATCGTCATCTATGAATCAACAGTCTATCCTGGGGCGACAGAGGAGATTTGCATTCCCGTGCTGGAGCGTGAATCGGGAATGAAATGGAAGAGCGATTTTCACGTCGGTTATTCACCGGAACGGGTTAATCCGGGCGACAAAGAGCGCACCATTACCAAAATTACCAAAGTGGTTTCCGGGGATGATACGGAAACGCTGGAAAAGGTCGCGCAACTCTATGCTTCAGTGATTTTGGCGGGAGTGCACAAAGCCAGTTCGATAAAAGTGGCTGAAGCTTCCAAGGGGATCGAGAACACCCAGCGCGATTTGAATATCGCGCTGATGAATGAACTGGCGATTATTTTCGAGAAAATTGGCATTGATACCTTGGAGGTACTCAAGGCGGCTGGTACGAAGTGGAATTTCCTGCCATTTCGCCCCGGGCTGGTAGGCGGGCATTGCATCGGAGTCGATCCATATTATTTGACGCATAAGGCGGAAATGCTGGGTTATCACCCGCAGGTGATCCTGGCGGGGCGGCGCATCAATGATGGCATTGCCTCATATGTGGCCAAGCAGACAGTCAAGCAGATGATTCATGCGGGCTCGATGGTGAAGGGGGCGAAGGTAATCGTATTGGGCCTGACCTTCAAGGAAAACTGTGCCGACTTGCGCAATTCCAAAGTGGTTAATGTAGTGCGCGAACTGGAGGCATTCGGTTGCGATGTTGCCGTGCATGATCCGATCGCCGACTCTGCCGAAGCCATGCACGAATACGGCATTGAGCTGGCAGCATGGAATAGCTTGCCCAGGAACGCCGATGCGGTAGTGGCGGCGGTGATGCACCGGGAGTATTTGGAGAAACCACTGCCTGCGATACTCGGCCTGCTCAAGAAGAACGGAGTGTTCATAGATATCAAGTCGGCTTTCGATCAAGCCGCGATCCGGGCTGCCGGCCACAGCCTGTGGCGCCTGTAAATGACAGGCATTTGAAAGGACGGATTGCTTCCATGTATAAAACGATAACCGGCAGAAAGATCCGCACCGCAATTGTGGGGTGCGGGCGTATTTCCAGGAACCATTTCGGCTCGATCGCCACCCATGCAGGCGACATTGAGCTGGCTGCAATCTGCGACAACGAACATAAGGTGCTGGCAGCCTGTTCGGAACAGTATGGGGTGAAAGGCTATCTGGGTTTGGAAGAAATGCTGCAACAGGAGCAACTCGACCTGGTCGTATTGTGCACGCCCAGCGGCTTGCATTCCATGCAGGCGCAGATGGCGGCGCAGCACAATATCAATGTCATGACGGAAAAGCCGATGGCTACACGCTGGCATGACGGTGTAAGCATGGTCAAGGCGTGCGATGAGGCCGGGGTGAGGCTGTTTGTGGTCAAGCAGAACCGCCGCAATGCCACCCTGCAACTGCTGAAGAGTGCGGTCGACAAGGAACGCTTCGGACGGATTTACATGGTCAACATCAACGTCTTCTGGACGCGGACGCAGGAATACTACGACAGCGCCAAATGGCGCGGAACCTGGGAATTCGACGGCGGCGCATTCATGAACCAGGCCAGCCATTATGTTGACCTGGTGGACTGGCTGATCGGCCCGGTCGAGAGCGTGCAGGCATACACCGGAACCCTGGCGCGCAACATTGAGGTGGAGGATACCGGCGTGGCGAGCATCAAGTGGCGTTCCGGAGCGCTTGGCTCGATGAACGTGACCATGTTGACCTATCCCAAGAATCTCGAAGGCTCTATCACCATCATCGGCGAAAAGGGCACGGTGCGTGTCGGCGGCTTGGCGGTCAATGAAATCCAGCACTGGGAATTTGCCGAGCCCGATCCCGATGATGAGCGGGTGAAGAGTGCCAGCTATGAGACCACTTCGGTTTATGGCTTCGGGCATCCCCTGTATTACAAAAATGTGATCGACGTGTTGCGTGGCGAAGCCGAGCCGGAAACGGACGGGCGCGAAGGCCTGCGCTCGCTGGAAGTGCTGATCGCCACCTATCTCTCGGCGCGTGATGGGCGGCGCGTTTGCTTGCCGTTGGACTATTGAGATGGCATATACGGTTCATCCAACCGCCATCGTTGACGAAGGTGCGCAGATCGGCGAGGGTACCCGCATCTGGCACTGGGTGCACATCTGTGGTGGCGCGAAAATTGGCGAGCGTTGTTCGTTCGGACAGAATGTATTCGTCGGCAACGACGTGGTGATCGGCAACAACGTCAAGGTGCAGAACAACGTCTCCGTCTACGATGCGGTGCGCCTCGACGATGATGTGTTCTGCGGGCCGAGCATGGTTTTCACCAATGTCTATAACCCGCGTTCTGCAATCAGCCGCAAGAACGAGTACCGCACGACGCATGTATGCCGCGGCGCCACCCTTGGCGCCAACTGCACCATCGTGTGCGGCGTTACCATCGGTGAATATGCCTTTGTCGGGGCAGGGGCAGTCATCAACCGCGATGTGCCTGCTTATGCGCTGATGGTGGGTGTTCCTGCCAGACAACGCGGCTGGATGTGCAAGTGTGGCGCGCAACTCAGAGGCAAAGAAAAAGTGCGCTGCGATTGCGGCATTGAATACCGAATCGAAGAATCAACCTGTGTGCCCCTATGACGGCCAAAATTGAATTTGTCGACCTCAAGGCGCAGTATGCCGCTCTGCGGGAATCCATCAATGCCCGCATTCAGCGTGTGCTTGACCATGGCCAGTACATTATGGGCCCCGAGGTGCGCGAGCTCGAGGAAAAACTGGAAGCCTATACGGGAGCCAGACACTGCATCACGGTGGCTTCCGGCACTGAGGCTCTGCTGATCGCGCTCATGGCGTTGGCAGTGAAGCCGGGTGATGAAATCATCACCACGCCGTTCACCTTTGTGGCCACGGCGGAAGTCATCGCGCTGTTGGGCGCAACGCCGGTGTTTGTTGATGTCGAGCCCGATACCTGCAATATCGACGCCAGCCTGATCGAGGCCGCCATTACCCCGAAGACCAGGGCCATCATGCCGGTTTCGCTGTATGGGCAACCGGCCGACATGGGTGAGATCAATGCCATTGCCGCGCGGCATGGCAATATCCCCGTTATCGAAGATGCGGCCCAGAGTTTCGGGGCGACCTACAAGGGCAAAAGAAGCTGCAATCTCTCCGCCATCGGCTGCACCAGCTTTTTCCCCAGCAAGCCGCTGGGCTGCTATGGCGATGGCGGTGCAATCTTTACCAGCGATGATAATCTGGCCCAAACCATGCGCGAAATTCGCGTGCATGGGCAATCAAGGCGCTATCACCATACAAGAATCGGAGTAGGGGGGCGCATGGATACGCTCCAGTGCGCCATCGTGCTGGCTAAACTTGAACGATTCGACTTGGAGGTGGAGCAGCGTATCCGGATAGGCAAGCGCTATAACGAATTGTTCGCGGGCAAGGTTGAGACCGTGACACAGCGCCCGGATCGAACTGGCGTGTACGGGCAGTACACCGTAATGGTTGATGACAGAGAGTCCGTGCAGCAAAAGCTGAAAGAAGCAGGAATCCCCACGGCAGTCCATTACCCCATCCCCTTGCATCTGCAACCCGCATATGCCCATCTTGGCAAGCGCATGGGCGGCTACCCGGTTGCCGAGGCGTTGTCCAGGCGGGTAATGAGTTTGCCGATGAGTCCAGAATTGAGCAAAGACACACAGCAGACAATTGTTGATGCAATGCAGGGACAAGAAAATTATATGCAGGATGTAACTTGAATAAAGAACTTTTAGTAATTGAAGCAGGCCGGACGGAGCGCCACTATTGGAAGGATTTGTGGCGTTATCGTGAACTATTCTATTTCCTGGCGTGGCGCGACATACTGGTGCGCTACAAGCAAACCGCCATTGGCGTGGCATGGGCGCTGTTGCGCCCGTTCCTGACCATGGTGGTGTTCACCCTGGTATTCAGCAAACTCGCTAAACTGCCTTCGGACAATGTGCCCTATCCGATTCTGGTTTTCGCTGCCTTGCTGCCTTGGCAATTCTTTGCCAACGCTTTCACCGAGGCGGGCAACAGCCTGATCAGCAATGCCAACATGATTTCCAAGGTTTATTTTCCGCGCTTGGTCATCCCGACGAGTGCGGTGATCGTGAGCTTTGTGGATTTCCTGATTTCAGGCGTTATCCTGGTTGCCCTGATGGCGTGGTATGGCTACTTGCCAGACTGGCGCGTCGTGACCTTGCCATTTTTCATTCTGATTGCCTTCGCTGCGGCGATGGGTGCCGGGCTGTGGATCGCGGCGCTCAATGTCAAATATCGCGACTTTCGTTACATCATTCCTTTTGTTGTGCAATTCGGGCTATATATTTCCCCGGTCGGTTTTTCCAGCGCTATCGTGCCGGAACAATGGCGTTTGCTCTATTCGCTTAACCCCATAGTCGGGGTGATAGACGGGTTTCGTTGGGCGATACTGGGCGGCAACACGCCGCTGTACTGGCCCGGTTTCCTGTTGTCCCTCACTTTGGTCGCCGTGATATTTGCAACCGGAGTTTTCTATTTCCGCAAGACCGAAAAAAGCTTTGCGGATGTGATCTAGCATATGGCATCCATCATCACCGTCGAGAACCTCTCGAAAAAATATATCATTGGCCACCAGCGGCAGGAACGCTACACCGCCTTGCGCGATGTACTGGCAAACAGTGTTCAGCGTACCATTGAAAAATTGCTTCACCCACGTGCGGCACAAGATGATCCAGAGCATGAAGAATTTTGGGCGCTTAAAGATATAAGTTTCGAAATCAAGCAAGGTGAACACGTCGGCATCATAGGCCGCAATGGAGCGGGAAAATCCACATTATTAAAAATCCTCTCCCGCATCACCGAGCCCAGTAGCGGCCGTGTTGGAATCAAGGGCCGGGTAGCCAGCCTGCTTGAAGTGGGAACCGGATTCCACCCCGAACTTACCGGGCGTGAAAACATCTTCCTTAACGGCGCAATCCTTGGCATGAGTAAGGCTGAAATTGCCGCGAAATTTGACGAAATCGTGGCCTTCGCCGAAGTAGAGAAGTTTCTCGATACCCCGGTCAAGCACTATTCCAGCGGGATGTATGTTCGGCTGGCTTTCGCGGTGGCTGCGCATTTGGAACCGGAGATACTGATTGTTGATGAGGTGCTGGCAGTAGGGGATACGCAATTTCAGAAAAAGTGCATGGGAAAGATGCAAGAGGCAGGTAGTAAAGGACGAACGGTTTTATTTGTAAGCCACAACATGGCGGCGATTGAACAAATGTGTAACTCGGTAATTCTGCTAAAGAACGGAACAATGGCCCGAAAGAGCACGGATGTGTTATCGGTCATAAAAGATTATGTTTCCGTGAATGATTCGGGTGATTCACCCTGCTATTGGGAGAACCCCAATACGGCCGAGTTTGACAACGATTATTTCAAACCGCTGAAATTTTATTTTTCGGATTCAGATGGCAATGAAATAAGAAGAATGCCGGTCAGAAATGATCAGGATGTGTGGGTTACTGTTGTCGGCGAAGTAAGAAAACTTGACCCAGCTCTATATTTTGGGATTGGGGTTTTCACCGATACCGACACATTTCTGTTTGGCTCCATGTTTTTTGATGGACATCCAGATGCATGGCCCAAGATTAGTGTTGGCATGAATACCTTAAGATGCCGATTCCCACGCCACTTTCTCAACGAGGGCCTCTACAGGATAGAGATACATGGAGGATTGCTACATAGAGAGTTTTATCATTATCCTGGTGTAAATAATCCAAAAATATTTTTTGAAATTCATGGCGGCCTAAGTGAATCGCCACTTTGGACAGGAAAACGTTTAGGGCTGTTGGCCCCATTACTTGAGTGGGCAAACCAATAACATTTGGGATAAGTGAAACTTCGTGGTCTGGTATGGAACGATGGGCTGCGATAGACGCCTAATGACGGTATCCCATAAGTTTTGCCTATCCGGTCTTGATTGCATCAAGATCAAGGGGTCTGTCTTATAGGGCTAAGTTGTTTAATGATGGAGATGTTTAATGAACAAGGAACTGGAAGACAAGCTTCTGAAGATTGAGAAAAAGCTTGAGGAGCATGATTTCCCTCCGCAATTAGTGATCGAAAACACTTCAAGTTGCGACCAGCAATGTATCCACTGCTCGCACAAGGAGTTAATCAGGCCCAAGAAGCACATGAGGCGGGAATTGTGGAATAAGGTTGTCGAAGAGGTTGGGCGGGAATCCCCAAATACCGAAATATGGCCCACGTTTTATGGTGAGGCATTGGTTATGGGCGAAGAAATTTGGGACCGAATTGATTATGCGGCAAAGGTTGGTTGCCAAAATATCGTCCTTAACTCAAATGGCGGGCTGTTGCTAAGAAAAGGACACATTGATCGCATTCTACGATCTCCACTCAAGCGCTTCATTATTAGCCTTGACGGTTTCTCCAAGGAGACGTACGAAAAAATTCGATACTTGGGCAAGTGGGATGTTACTTATGCCGGCGTTGAAGAATTGCTGAAGCAGAAAACGGCGCGGGGCCATGCATACCCTCTTATCATTTGTCAGTTCTCCCTGATGGAAGAAAATGAGCATGAGGTCGAGGCTTTCAGGGAATACTGGAGTTCACGGGGGGCCGAGGTTAAGGTCAGGCCAAAGCTGGAATGGACTGCTACCGGCAGCATACGATCCGACCGCATTGACCACGAAACGGAGTTTCGCATCGCCTGCCCTTGGGGCAACAATACCATGGCCATTCACCAGGACGGCGCAGTTGTGGCCTGTGCGGTAGACTATGAAGGCCGTCACAAGGTTGGCAATGCACAGGACGTGCCGGTAAAAGAGTTATGGCATCGGCTGGGGGAGAGTTTGCGGAAACCCCACCGGGAGCATCGGTGGAACGACATCCCGGATATTTGCAAAGGGTGCAGGGATTGGCAAACGGCCGGCGCAGAATATGAAAAGAAGAATTTGCCGGGCAGCCGCCCTTTTTGGTACGACCCGGAAACAACGGATTTTAGAGTTGCGAAAGCTAGCGACTGAATTTTAAGAAACGAGGTGAATGGTGTCTGAAAAAATTATCAATGTAGTAAAAAGAAAGCCCGAACATATTCAGCATGTTCAGGAAGCGTATGGGCTTCGACCGGAAGCGGCCGAATTTCCCATGATGCTGGTACTGTCTTTTGTGTATCCATGCAACGCCGAGTGCCCGCATTGCCCGTACACGAACTCAAACATCCGCGATACTTATAAGGACGTCCCTTATATGCCGGAGGAGATATTCAAAGCGATTGCTGATGAAGCGGGCCCCCACCATGCTTACCTGCGAATTTCCGGCGGCGGGGAACCCATGCTGCACCCGAAGGTTAAGACATTGTTGCCATACGCTAAAGAAAAGGGTTGCCGGATCGGGTTGATTACCAACGGTTCCGTATTCACGGAAAAAAACAGCCTCATATTGCTGGAGGCAGGGATCGACATGATTGAGGTCTCCGTTGACGCGTGCGATGCAGAGACTTATGCCGTGGTTCGCAAGGGGTTGAAATGGGACAAATTGCTGCGCAATGTCCGCAGGTTGATCAAGATGCGCAATGCCATGGGCAGTTCCTCCAAAATTGTGGTTTCGGGAGTCAATCAACAGGGCGTGGATTTGGATGCTGTGGAAAAATTCTGGCGTGAAGAAATTGGGGTTGATAATTTTATTAGACGCAAGTTTTTGACTTGGGGGGATAACACCAGCCTGGATGGTTCCCGTTCCGCCGATCCAACGCCATACATTGAGGCGGGTGAAGTACCATGCCCATTTATTTTCGAACGCTTGAATATTGATAGCCGGGGAAACGTAATGGTCTGCGGGTACGATATTGCGGCCAATACCAGCATGGGTATGGTGGGGCAGCAAAGCATCAAGGACATTTGGCATGGGGAGGGTTTCCGATATTACCGGGAGATGCATCTTGCCAAGCGCGGGAATGAAATTTCAATTTGCGCTTCCTGTCCTGATTGGAAATATCGTTCGTGGCAGCATAATTACTGGAAAGTGGTAAAGAATGCTGAAGAGCACAGAGTCGAGGCGATTCAAAAGTTGGGTGCCGACGATGATTTTCAAGTGATGACCGAACCCGCCAAATGATTTATGGATTTTAGGAACAAGTTTTAAATGTGCGGAATTTGCGGATTTACCGGCACGCCTGATCGGGATGTTCTGGTGCGCATGGCTAATGCCATTGTGCACCGCGGGCCTGATGAATCCGGCTATTGGGAAAGCAGCAGCCTGTCCTTGGGGATGCGCCGCTTGTCAATTGTCGATATTGATACTGGGCAGCAGCCCGTCTTTAATGAGGATGGAAACATTTGCGTAGTTTTCAATGGTGAAATCTACAATCACCCGGAATTGCGCGAAGAGTTGCTGAAAAAGGGGCACAAGTTCCGGAGCCACCACTCTGACACAGAGGTGCTGGTCCATGCCTATGAAGAATACGGCGATGGCTTCCTGAATAAACTAAATGGCATGTTTGCCATCGCCCTGTGGGATGCGAAAAATCGCCGATTGGTTCTTGCTCGCGATCGTGCAGGAGTGAAGCCTCTCTACGTTAGCGCTGTCCAGGGGAAATTGATTTTTGCATCCGAGATTAAATCGATACTCCAGCACCCTGCGGTTGGCCGTGCCCCGGACTTTCAAGCGCTTTACCATTACTTCAGCCTCAAGAATATACCGGCTCCTTTGAGTGCCTATGGGGACATTAAACAACTGAAGCCTGGTGAAAAACTTGTTTTCTCAGATGGGAAAATTGAGCAAGCGATCTGGTGGCAGCTGAAATTCAAGGAAGATACCAGTCTGGGCGAAGATGTTGCTGCGCACCGCATAAGAGAGCTGCTGGAAGATAGCGTCAAGCTCAGGATGCGTTCCGACGTGCCTTTTGGTGCTTATTTGTCCGGTGGTGTGGATAGTTCCAGCGTAGTTGCAATAATGAGTCGTCTTGGGAATCGGCAAGTAAAAACATTCTGCCTGGTTTATGAGGATGATTTCAAGAACAAGTCGGCAGACAGAGAGTGCGCCAAACAAATTTCCAATATGTATGGCACTGATCATTATGAGCACATACTCTCCTGGAAAGAGGTGATCGGGTCTCTGGATGGGGTATTGAACGCCTTCGATGAACCATTCTCCGGCGTTACTTCTACCTATTTCGTGACGCGCCTGATCTCGAAGCATATAAAAGTCGCCTTGTCGGGCGACGGTGCTGATGAGTTATTCGGCAGCTACCTTCCCCATCGGTTGGCACAGCCATTGCATTATTTTGGATCACTGGCAGACAGACTCGACCGGTTGACGCCGGATGAGCAATTGTTGCTGGAACCCTACGCCAACCAGGTGGAATATCTGCGAGAAATGTGGTCGCGCGGAGATGAGGTGCGGCGCCGGGCGAGCCTGAATTTGTGGAACGATGGCGCTAAGGAAGAGTTGCTGAGCGACAAAATGCTGTCGCTGGCAGGTAAAGAGAAAACAGAGTCATTAATCCGGCGAACATATGATGAAGCCGGAACATCGGATCCGTTAAACAGGGCGCTCTATTACGATTTCAAGACATTATTGCCCGACCAGGTGCTGGCTTTTGTGGATCGGCTCTCGATGGCTCATTCTGTAGAGGTGCGTACCCCTTTCCTCGATTATCGGCTAGTCGAATATGCGGCAACGATCCCGGGTAATTTGAAAATCAAGCAAGGCCGTTCCAAGCACATTCTCAAGGAAGCGGTGAAAGACATCCTCCCTGCAGAAGTGGTTAACCGTCCCAAAGAAGGTTTTGTGTTACCTATAGATACCTGGCTGTTGGGGAAAATGAGGAATATGGTGGAAGACACGCTTAGTGAAGAACGTCTTTCGCACCATCATTTGCTCAATGCCCAAGTGGTCAAAAGAATATTGCACGAACATTTTACCGGGAAGTCCAATCATGGACCAAGAATTTGGAACTTAATGATGTTCCAGTTATGGTGGGATAGGTGACTGAAGGTGCCGCAAGATATCGAGTAGTTCTCTTCGCGCTTACTGGCATTGGCAATAGCGTATTGCAGAGTCTGGTCTCGATGGGATGCAGTCCAGTGCTGCTTGTGACGCGGCATGAGAAAGGAAATTTTCCATACTACCCGCTTCCGAATATTGCAACTGTTGCAGCAGAAATGGGTATTCCGGTGAGCTACGGTGAGGAAGGTGAAAAGAAAGCACAGGAACTGCAGCCAGATATAATAATAATTGGAACGTATCACAGAATTTTATCCGCACAACTTATAACATCGGCAAAGTATGCGTTCAATTTACATCCTTCCCTCTTGCCAAGATACCGTGGCCCATGTCCATTCTTTTGGGTTCTTATGAACGGTGAACGTGAAACCGGAATGACGGTGCATTACATCACAGATCAATTTGACGAGGGAGATATCGTCCTGCAAAAGAAGATCCCAATTTTGCGGGATGAAACTCAGGGTTCTTTAAGAGAAAAACTGGCGATTTTATCGGGAGAGATGGTGAGGGAATTGTTAGGCAGTCTTGCAAAAGGAGATTTGCAAGCTGTTAAACAGGATGAAGCGTTGGCGACCTATTACCCTAAAATTCCAGATAGCTTGAAATATGTTGATTTTACGGCTGGCGCGGAAAAGGCAATGCAGCAGATAAGAGCGCTTACTCCTTGGCCTGGTGCAATGCTCGAAAGTGGAATAAAAATAAAAAATATTCATGAAATGCATTCTTGCCAGCCCGGGCTATCGTTTAGAACCGATGAACACATTGTTGTCAAAATTGGGAGCACGCCTTTCCTGTTAGATGTAGATCGGGGCAGTGTGGAAATTAAAGAATGACAACAGTTGTAATTTTGCAGCCCGGCTATTTGCCATGGCTTGGATTTATGGATCAGGTAATACGCTCCGATATATTTGTTTATTATGATGACGTGCAATTTGATAAGCATGGATGGCGTAATCGAAACCGTATTAAATCACCGAATGGCCCTCACTGGCTGACGGTACCGGTATTGAATAAAGGAAAATTCGGGCAGGCCAATCTTGAAGTTGAAATCGATAACCGCCAGCTGTGGGCGCGTAAACATATTGCAACAACCAGGCAGTTTTACGCAAAAGCTCCTTACTTGAATATGTATCTGCCCAAGCTGGAGGAATTGCTTTGCTCGGGGTGGAACAATCTGGTTGAGTTAGATTCGGCAGTTGTCAATCTGATGTGCGAATGGTTGCATATCAAAAGAAGAATAGTACGATCCTCGGAACTTGGAATTTCAGGGACCAAGAGCGAGCGGTTGCTGAAGATATGCCAACATTTTGGGGCAACAAATTATTTATCCGGAGATTCCGCCAGGGATTATCTTGATGTTGATCTTTTTGCAGCAAATGGCATTTCTGTTGAATGGCAACAATTTAATCACCCGGTTTATCCGCAGTTGCATGGAGAGTTTATTCCTTATCTCTCGACGCTGGATATGTTATTGAATGTGGGTGAAAAAGGGTGTGAATTACTGACTGATAGGGATGGTGAAATAAAATGAAATCTATTTTGGTTACTGGTGGAGCCGGGTTTATAGGAAGCAATTTTGTTCATCACATTTACAATAAATATCCGGATTATCGGATTATTGTTTTAGATGCACTAACTTATGCAGGCAATGTTAGCAATCTGCCCGAAAACGGTTTCGACTCTGGCCGTTTCGAATTCTGGTATGGCAACGTGTTGAACGCGGATTTGGTTAATTCTTTGGTCGAGCGTTCCGATATCGTGGTTCACTTCGCTGCGGAATCGCATGTCACGCGTTCCATCTTCGACAACAGGCTATTCTTCGAGACGGACGTGCTGGGAACCCAAGTGGTTGCTAATGCCGTTTCGCGTCATAAAAACAAAATCAAGTTATTTGTTCACATTTCCACGTCAGAGGTTTATGGGACGGCGCTGACTGACGTTATGTCAGAGGAGCATCCGCTGAACCCGATGAGTCCTTATGCGGCAGCGAAATGCGGCGCAGACAGGCTGGTCTATTCCTATTGGGCAACGTATGGCATTCCTGCAGTCATCATCAGGCCATTCAATAATTTTGGTGGTTATCAGCATTTGGAAAAAGTGGTTCCACGGTTCATTACGAGCTGTATTCTGAATGAGCCGATGACAGTGCATGGCGATGGGTCGGCCAGGCGGGATTTTCTGTTTGTCGAGGATCACTGCGATGCTCTGGATGCAATTATCCACTGTGACTATAAGAAAGTGATTGGACAGGTGCTTAACCTGGGTACGGCAAGAGATGTCAGCGTACTGGAAATTGCGCAGACGGTTAAGGCCTTGATGAAACCTGAGTACAGCGATATTGAATTCATCGGTGATCGTCCCGGCCAAGTATTCCGGCATACATGTGATTCGACGAAGATAAAGAAACTGCTGGGCTGGGAGGCGCGCACGAGTTTCGAGGACGGAATGCAAAAAACCATCGATTGGTACAAGGCGAACCGACAATGGTGGGAACCACAAAGATGGATGAGACACATCCCCATTGTTACGGCTGACGGCAAAAAGGAAATGCATTGAAGCATCAGATTCCATTTTATCAGCATGACCTCGGCAGGCCGGAACTGGATGCCATTGCCGAGGTTCTGGCCGGGCCAATATTGACAACGGGCGATACGGTGGCACGCTTTGAAAGCGAGTTTGCGGCTTATTTTGGTCGCAAATATGCCTTGGGGGTGACAAGTTGCACTGGAGCCATGCACATGTCGTTGCTGGCGCTCGGCGTAGGTCATGGCGACGAGGTGATAACAACACCGATGACTTTTATTGCCACGGCAACGTCCATTATCGAGGCGGGCGCAAAACCGGTCTTTGTGGATGTTGAGCACGACACCGGAAATATTGACGCCAGCAAGATTGAGGCTGCCATTACGGAACGGACGCGGGCTATCCTTCCCGTTCACCTTTATGGGCATATGTGTGACATGAAGGCGATCAGGAGGATTGCAGATCAATACAAGCTGCATGTGATTGAGGATTGTGCCCACTGTGTCGAAGGGGAGCGCGACGGCATCAAACCCGGCCAATTGTCAGACGCTGCCTGTTTTAGCTTCTATGCGACAAAGAACCTGACTTGCGGGGAAGGAGGTGCCCTGGTTACCGACCGGGATGACTTAATTGAAAAACTCCGTCTCCTGCGCTTGCACGGTATGACCAAGATGGCGGCGGATCGACAGCGCGAGGGCTATAAACACTGGGACATGGTGTTGCTTGGGTGGAAGTACAACATGGACAATATCCAGGCGGCAATGCTTCTTCCCCAAATGAAGCGGATCAGGGAAAAAAGCGCGATGCGCCAGAAACTGGCCGCTCTTTATGAAGAGCTACTCTCCAAAATTCCCGGCGTGAAATTACTCGCGGTGCGTGAAAGAACGATACACGCCAGGCATCTTTTCCCGGTTTTAGTTGATACTTCTGTTCGCGACAACCTGATAGGGGAATTGAACAAGATCGGCATCAATGTGATGGTCAATTATCGCGCAATTCATCTCCTGAGTTACTTTGCCAGGGAGTTTGGGTATAAGGAGGGAGATTTTCCGGTGGCCGAAGGAATGGGAAATAAAATCATCTCTCTTCCTTTTTATCCGTCCATGCCGGAGGAAAATGTGATTCAGGTTGTCGCTGCTTTGAGTACCTATTGTGCAAACTAAAATAGCTTTGGAGGATTTATGGGTTTTGTAAGAGGTAACATAGTCCCACTTTTAAAAGAAACTAAACAAAGGCCGTTTTATGGCACGGTGTTGTGCCTTGGGTATCCTGATGTTTATATTTCCGCGGGGCAACTACAAAGCTGGTGCCACTACAATCAAGTTGTGCTTGATCCATCTATCGAGTTGAGTACGTCGAAAAGGCCGTGGTTCAAGGAAAGAGGCTATTTATCCGAAGAAAGTTTTTTCAAGAGCCTGGGTTTTCAGCAAATGGCCACAATGGATTATTCCGAATTTGAAGGGGCGTCTATTGCGTTTGACCTGAATTCGGCGGATGTTCCTGATGAATTAAGGGGTAAATATGATTTCATCATGGATCACGGTACGCTTGAGCATGTTTTTCATTTACCCAATGCATTGAATAATATTTTTAAAATGTTGCGTGTCGGTGGCAGGGTACTTATCTCAGCTCCAACGTCAAATTTTGTTGACCATGGTTTTTACATGTTTTCGCCCACGCTGTTCTTCGATTATTTCACCGCCAATCACTTTGACATCCACTCCATTCAAGTAACCCAATCAAGCCCGCAACAACAAACGGACCCTTGTTTCTTTGCGGATTATGAACCTGGAAGTTTTAATAGTGTCAGCTACGGCGGATTGAATAATTCGATCTATGGTGTTGTCTGCATAGCTCAGAAAACAGATCAAAGTACCGGGGACTTGATACCGCAGCAAGGAATGTATAACAAAATATGGAGCAATAGCACTGCAAGCGCCAAGGGTTACGGTGAGATCAAACAAAAGCTGAAGAGGGCCATTAAATGGGTTTTGAAACCCTCCTGAATCTTATTCGCAGTGGCAGAGATTTTGACCAGGCGGCATTGCTGCCCTGTCTCTGTCACGAAAGCAGGGAGGAGCGTGGTCGCGTAAATTACCAGCTTGCTGAAGCATTCGCACAGGCCGGTAATTACAAACAAGCGAAGGTTTTTATTGATCGAGCATGGTCGTTCTCAAATTTCTCCGAAGAAGTATTTGATCTTTATAAGCAGGTTTGTGAAAAAAATGATGATATCGGCTCTCTGCGCGAGGCATATAAGCGGCAAGGTATGCGCCATGCCCGGGAGGGCAGGATCGAGCAGGCCTTGGCTGCCTTTAACCAATGGCAGTATGCTTTTGCGACGCATTACCATCTCGACAAGTATGCTTATGACATAGATGTTCTTGAGTGTATAGAAAGCCTGGCACAACCGTTCAAATTTAATGAGTACCAGGTTTCCAACCGCTCCGCCGGACAAAATAAGCTACGTTTGGCTTACCTGGTCTATGGTGCAGCACATGCCAACTCCGTTCTTGTCAAGATCAATCAGGTGTTCGCCAAGTACCATGACAAGCGAATTTTTGATGTGGCGTTCTTCATACCTGAATCAAATCTGAGTCGCAAGCAAATTCAAGAATGTGAAAGAATTTTCAAATCTTGCGGTGTCGGGTTGTTTTTCGCGCCTAGGTATTGCAAAGAAAACAGATTGGTAACCTGTGCCAGACAGATTCACGAATTTCAGCCAGACATTCTGATAACGAGTGCAGCCTTAGCTGAATTTGAACATTACTTTATCGCTCTATTGCGGCCCGCGCCTCTTGTGATTGGCTTGCTGCAGGGGCCGCCGCAACAATTCACGGCGCAAGGCCTCGATTATGCAATTTCATGGTCACGACACCCCCAAATTGATTCGCCAATTGACACATCTTTTGTAAAGCTGGGTGTAACTCTTCCTGATCCAACGGCAGTTCCACGAACTTCACGGGCCACAATTGGTATTCCTGATGATGCCGTAGTGCTCATGAGTGCCGGGCGCAATGTGAAGTTCCAGAATGCAGATTTTTGGAAAAATATTGCGGTACTGATGAATGCCTATCCTGATATTTATTACGTGGCTGTTGGTGTCGAGCGGAGCCAAATTCTTTGCTTGATAGATTCTGACATTAGTTCTATTGAAAAACGAATACGATTTCTCGGATGGCGTAAAGATTGCGTTAGTCTATTAACAATCGCCGATATATTGATCGACACTTATCCGTCAGGTGGCGGGCATGTTTTGGTTGATGCCATGGCACTTGGGGTGCCATTTGTATCATTCGCAAACAATTACTTGCATGCCTTTGACCAAACCGATTGGTCTGTGGCTGAAGAATTCGTGAACATCCCAGAATTGATCGTCCCAAGGGGGGATTTCCATAGGTTTGCAGAAGTTGCCGGCCGGCTTATATCCGATAAAAGTTACCGAAAAGAGATGTCTGATAAGTGCGCGCGCCAAATCCGTTTAGAAATGCCAACAGAAGAAGCGGGCGTCAGGGCGCTGGAACGGGAATATATACGACTATCAAAAACTGGGCCGATTAGGGCGCAAGGTGCTTCACATTCATCATCGGTTAAAGGGCAACAAACATTTTCGCTAAGGAAGCTTATAAAGAATTATTTGGCACGGTAAGCGGTAAGTGCAAGATTGGATCACTTGTTAATTGATATGCCATTGTTCGGTTGCAATGCGGCAAGAAAATAAATTGCCCATTTACTAAATGAAAACCATGCCAAAAGTATCTATTGTTATTCCGGTATACAACGGTTCGGATTATTTGCATGAGGCAATAGACAGCGCTCTTGCCCAGACCTATCCGAATATTGAAATTGTTGTTGTAAACGATGGCTCACGGGATGAGGGGGCAACCGAGCGTATTGCCAGGTCCTATGGTGAGAAGATTCGCTATTTTTCCAAGGAAAATGGCGGCGTGGCATCAGCATTGAACCGAGCGATTTCCGAGATGACCGGCGAATATTTTTCTTGGCTTAGCCACGATGATCTGTACACCCCGAACAAGGTTGAGGCTCAGATTCGCGTGTTGGCTGAGATGGAAAATAACAATAGAGTCATTTTATATAGCGATTTTGCCGCGTTCACAGATGATCCCAATCGAGTGAATGAAGTTCACTTGCCAGAGGTGCCACCAGAGAATTTCAGATACTTCCTTACGATAGACAACTCGCTGCATGGTTGCACATTATTGGTTCCAAAGATTGCTTTCGACGAGTGTGGAACTTTTAATGAAAAACTGCGCACAACCCAAGACTATGATTTGTGGTTCAGGCTGGCTGAAAAATTCCATTTCGTGCATATTCCGGCAGTGCTGGTGAAGGCCCGTCGGCACGAGGCCCAGGGCAGTATCAGAATGAAAGACACCGTGTTGGCGGAGTGCAATGCACTACTTGCAGGATTTATCGGCAACTTATCCAGAGCTGAAATCACATCGGCGACAAATCATGCAGTGAGTCGAGTGTATGCCGACGTTGCGATTGTTTTCTGGCGGCGAGGCTTCCATCAGGCTGCCAAATACGCGGCGCAACTATCGTTGCGAAGCTGGAGCGAGGCCAGCTTTACCGATGCCTTTATGTCTGCTGTCGCATTATTGAGGGCGGTGGTATTTGGTGTCACGATTATGGGGTTTCGTTGGCTACGGAATTTGATCCGGGCATGATGCTATAGGACGAACCATGTTTGAAAGAATCAAGAAAAAGTTACTTCCATACAGGATGGGCAACCTGCAAAAAAGGTTTTCGCTTATTTATAAGGAAAACATTTTTGAGGGGAAACAATCCCGGTCTGGAGAAGGGTCAAATATGATTCAGACGGCAGAGATTCGTCGAGTTCTGCCAAATTTATTACAGGAGCTCCAAGTCAATACATTCCTTGACGCACCTTGTGGAGACTGGTTCTGGATGAGGGAGACTCCTCTTGGAGTAAACAAATATATTGGTGTAGATATTGTTAAGGAACTGATTGAGGAAAACCAGAAAAACTTTGGGGATGCGACGCACGAATTTATATGTCGTGACCTGGCAACAGATGATCTGCCTTACGCCGATTTGATTTTTTGTCGCGATTGCCTTGTGCATCTGAACTATGCTGATGTCATGAAGGTGCTGGTTAATTTCAAACGTAGCGGCTCAAAATATCTGTTAACTACGACCTTTGTAAATCGCGACGAAAACAAGGATCTTGTGGGGAAAGACATATGGCGTACGTTAAATTTACAAGCAGCCCCATTCAATTTCCCCGCCCCAGTCAAATTGATCAACGAAAAATGCACAGAGGCCAATGGTAATTTCCCGGACAAATCACTTGGCTTATGGCTGCTGGCTGACATAAATACAGTTGACCGGGCGTAGAGAATGCGAAGCAGGCGCAAATGAAAAAAACAATTCTGCTGATAGCTATTCCGGATAGCATCCATACGTACCGATGGGTAAGGCAAATGGATACTGATGGGTGGGATGTGCATTTGTTTTCAAGCATCGGGGGGGCAGTGGTTCGCCCGGGTATGGAAGGCGTCAAATTTCATCACCCTTTGTACTTAAGCTGGAAGCGACTCAACGTAGCTTTATTGGGAAGGGTGACCCCATACCTTGCCAGAGCAATCGATTTCATCAGACGACGAGTTATTGAGCGGGTCATTCCTAATTTCTATGCCAGACAATTAGCCAAGGTAATAAAAAGGATACGCCCCGACCTGGTGCACTCAATGGAAATTCAAGGGGCTGGCTACCTAACATTGGAGGCAAAGCAGGAGTCTTCTGGAGTGTTCCCACCATGGCTTGTTACTAACTGGGGAAGCGATATTTTTCTCTACGGTCGAACAAGAGAGCATCGTGAGCGCATAAGAGAGGTATTGGAGCATAGTGATTATTATTCATGTGAGTGCGAGCGGGATATTGGGCTGGCGCGCGCGTTTGGATTTAAAGGCAAGGCGATGCCGGTGTTCCCCAATACGGGCGGTTTCCCGCTTGATGATCTGGCCAAAATAAGGGATGTTTACTCAACCTCTAACCGCAGGGTAATCATGCTCAAGGGTTATCAAAATTGGGCAGGGCGCGCGCTGGTTGGTTTGCGCACTCTGGAGCGCTGTGCGGATTTGTTGTCGGGATATGAGGTTGTCATCTATTCTGCCGGGGCAGATGTCATGCTGGCTGCGGAGTTATTTACCGAGCACGTAGGCGTACCCGTTCGTGTGTTGCCCCATAAAACGTCGCATCAGGAAATGCTGGCATGGCATGCTCGCGCCCGAGTATCTATAGGATTGAGCATAAGCGATGCGATTAGCACCTCATTGCTGGAAGCCATGGTAATGGGGTCATTCCCGATCCAAAGCTGTACGGCGTGTGCAAACGAGTGGATACAGCACGGGATAAGCGGAATGATCGTCCCACCTGAAGATCCGGATGTCATTGAGAAGGCGATACGCATAGCGCTGAGCGACGATGCGCTTGTGGACGAAGCCGCAAAGGTCAATTGGCGGACCGCTCAGGAAAGGCTGGACGCAAAGTTCCTTAAACAGCAGGCCAATGAGATGTATTCAAAGTTGTTGCTCGATGAAACTCTTCCTTCCTAAGGATATATACCTGGCATATTTACCTGCCTTGGTTGAACTCCAAGAGCAGGGTGCCAGCACGCGCACATTGAGCGAAGACAATACAGGGTCGCATTTTCAATGAAGGTTTTTGTCATTCCATCGTGGTATCCGTCTTCGTCACAGCCGATCTCCGGGATATTCGTCAAAGAGGAGGCGCGCTTCATGGCGGAACTCCACCCGGAAATGTCGGTGGTGGTGTCTCTTCATGGCAACGGGACATTCGAGCTTGACTTAAAACAACCATCGGCGCTCTGGAAGACGTTTGGAAGTTTTATCCGGGCAAGTAGTTTTACAGAAGTGGCATGCCTTCCGAATCTGGTAGAGATCAACCGGCCTTGTTTGACGTGGACACCGCGCCTGTTAAACGGAAATATGCGGGGGTTGGTTGCAGCGCACAAAAAGAATTTTCTCCATACCATGGAGCGCTTCGGCAAACCTGACATTATTCATGCGCATGTGACCTATCCGGCGGGATGGATTGCAATGCAACTCAGCCAGGAGTTCGAGGTGCCCTACCTGATCAAGGAATGCATGGGGCCGTTTCCTTTTAGAACACCGAAATTTATAAATCGGGATGGTTCGTTAACACATTGGATTCGTGAGCCATTGGAAAAAGCGGATCAGGTGATCGCAATGAGCCCATCGCTGGCAGACAGCATCGCTAATTTCGGGTTGAGGCGCCCGCTGGTCATTCCTTACCCGGTTGATGAACGCCGATTCTTGCCGGGTGCCGAGGAACGTAAACAGAAATTCCAGTTCTTTACGTTGTGCGGATTATCTTTTGAAAAAGGCATTCCGGATTTGTTAAGGGCGATACCTTTGGCCTTGCGCGAAGTTCCAGATCTGGTTTTCAAAATCGGAGGAGCGGGAAAACAAGATGAGTATATGCAATTGGCCAGGGAGTTGGGGATTGCAGGGGCTGTGGAGTGGCTTGGGCCGGTGACGCGCGAAGCTGCACCGCGATGTTTTTCGGAAAGCGCAGCGTTCATAATGATGAGTCATCTGGAGACTTTCGGAATGGTCTATGCCGAGGCGGTTGCAAGTGGAAAACCGGTTATTGCTACCCGTTGCGGCGGGCCGGAATTCATTGTTAATGAGAAAAATGGGTTTCTGGTCGAAGTGGGAAACATAGAACAGATCGCGAAAGCAATGGTTGAAATGTACAGGAGCTACGAAAAATTCGATCAGGATGCAATTCGACGGGATTTTCTCGCCAGATTCTCTCGTGGCGCGATTATCAGCCAAATCGTACAGTGTTACGAAAAAATATTGGCTGAATAATCATGTGTGGAATATCCGGAATTGTTTCATTTCCCCAATCGGCAGTCGGCGCAAATTTTCTGTACGACATGACGAACCTGATTAGACACAGGGGGCCGGATGATGAAGGCTACGCGTTTTTTGGGAACGATGGCGCGCAAATATTCGGTGGGGTGGATACGCCGAGTGCGGTTCGTAGCGCGGGCTATGCGTACTCGCCAAAAGAGGCCGGGAATTATGAGGGTCACTTTAGTGTCGGCCTGGGACATCGGCGCCTGTCAATCGTGGATGTTTCCCCTGCGGGGCATCAACCGATGTGCACACCAGATAAACGGTGCTGGATTGTGTATAACGGCGAGGTATTCAACCACCTTGAACTCCGCGAGGAATTGGAGGGTAAGGGATATGGATTTCTGACCCATTCCGATACGGAGGTCGTCCTTGCTGCTTATCAGGAGTGGGGGAGGGATTGTCTTGAACACTTCAACGGCATGTTCGCCTTCCTGCTTTATGATGCTGAACGGGGAATGCTGTTTGCGGCGCGTGACCGCTTTGGCATCAAGCCGCTTTATTATCGGGTATCGGCACAAGGTGTTGCGTTCGCATCCGAGATTAAACAGTTCACAGTATTGCCTGACTGGCAGGCGCGGATGAATGGCCAGCGTATTTATGATTACCTTAATTGGGGTATATCGGATCATACCGATGAGACGATGTTTGCCGGCGTGTTCCAGTTGCGAGGCGGTGAAGCGCTGGAATTGAAGGTACATGATCTTGCGATTGGACAAGGCGGGCTGTCGGCGGGAGGGCGCCTGCCAACCTATGCTTGGTATCGATTAAGGAGCGAACCCTTCAGCGGCAGCATGAAAGACGCGTCTGAAGAATTCCGCGCCCGCTTCATTGATGCGGTACGGCTTTATCTGCGGGCTGACGTTGCTGTGGGTTCCTGCCTTTCCGGGGGATTGGATTCATCCTCCATCGTTTGTGTGATGAACGATATATTGCGCAAGCAGAATGCGCAGGCCCTGCAAAACACTTTCTCGGCATGCGCCGATGTGAAGCGTTTTGATGAGCGCGAGTGGATCGATGAGGTTGTCCGGCATACCGGGGTAAAGGCGCATTATGTGTATCCTGCCCTGGAGGGTCTGTTTGCCACACATGAGCAAATTATCTGGCATCAGGATGAGCCTTTTGGATCAACCAGCATCTATGCGCAATGGCATGTGTTCAAGCTGGCAGCAGAGAATGGCATCAAGGTGATGCTGGATGGGCAGGGGGCCGATGAACAGTTGGCGGGCTATCATGGTTTCTTTGCGCCCCGGTTTGCAGGGCTTTTCAAGCAGGGCCACTGGCTGCGTTTATGGCGCGAAATTCAGTTGACGAAGCAATACCACGGCTACTCGGAATGGGAAGCGCTCAAGCGGATGTCAGATGTGTTATTGCCGGAGAGGGTAAGGCACTGGGTGCGCAATCTTGCCGGCCAGACGGCTGCACAGCCTTCCTGGATTGACATGAAGAAACTTGGTGCGCTGCCTGTCGACCCTTTTACCACCACCGGCAGGAAAGTTGACAGCATTCGTGCCATGTCGGAATCCATGCTGGTGGCTTCCAACCTGCAAATGCTGTTGCACTGGGAAGATCGGGATTCCATGGCGCATTCCATAGAGGCGCGCGTTCCTTTTCTCGATCATCGGCTGGTCGAGTTTGTACTTGGGTTGCCGGATGAATACAAGTTATCCGATGGCGTGACAAAACGGGCATTGCGCGAGGGGATGATGGGCATATTGCCAGAACGCATCCGCATGCGCAGGGATAAGCTGGGATTCGTAACGCCAGAAGAAGTCTGGTTGCGCGAAAGGGCGGCTCCGCAATTCCGGGCCGCTTTGGATGATGCCATTGAATTATCGCAGGGCATACTAAACGATCATGCCAGGGTGGTACTGGAAGAAATGATAAACGGGAAACGGCCATTCAGTTACATGGCCTGGCGCATGATTAGTTTCGGTACGTGGATAAAAAAATTCAATCCGGTAGTTCAGGTATGAAGATATTGACCGTTGTGGGGGCTCGCCCGCAATTTATCAAGGCGGCGGTAGTTTCTCGCGAGCTTCGTCGGAGGGGGGGCGCAAAAGAAATTCTGCTGCATACGGGGCAGCATTTTGATGCCAACATGTCCGATGTGTTTTTCAGGGAGCTCGATATTCCAAAGCCGGATTATCAACTGAATATTCATGGCGGGGGGCATGGCGAAATGACGGGCAGGATGCTGGCCGGGATTGAAAGTGTCCTGATTCAAGAGCGGCCAAACATGGTGCTGGTTTATGGGGACACCAACTCCACGCTGGCCGGGGCGTTGGCCAGCGTAAAAATGAGAATCCCGGTTGCCCACGTCGAAGCTGGGCTCCGCTCCTTTAACAGGGCGATGCCCGAGGAAATTAACCGTGTCCTGACGGATCATGCCGCTGATATATTGTTTTCTCCAACAAGCACTGCAACCAGGCACTTGTTGAATGAAGGGATTGCCCCGGCGAATATCCACCAGGTCGGTGACGTGATGTTCGATGCGGCGATCTTTTATTCCAACAAGGCGAAACAAGAGAGTGATGTCATCGACCGCTTGGATCTTTCCAGGCGGGGCTATATCTTGACGACGCTGCACCGTGCCGAGAACACCGACAATCTGGATCGACTGATTGCCATACTGAACAATTTGAATGCCGCAGCAATGGTGCTGCCGGTTATTCTTCCCCTTCATCCCCGTACCAGGCAGGCCATGGAGAAGCTGAATGGCATCAGCCTTAATCCGTTGATTCACGTTATTGAACCAGTTGGTTATCTGGATATGGTTATGCTGGAAGAAAATGCGCGGGTGATCGTGACTGATTCTGGCGGAGTGCAGAAAGAAGCCTATTTCCATCGGGTGCCATGCCTTACAGTGAGAGATGAAACAGAGTGGACTGAGTTAGTGGAGTGTGGCTGGAACAAGATTGTTGGCGTGGATGCGGAAAAATTCTCCAACTCACTGGCGCAGGCAATGACCGGCAACCCGCCTGAGTGGCGGTCGGATTTGTACGGTTCAGGGCAGAGCGCCGGACGAATCATTGACATACTGCTTTCTTCTGCTCAGTGAGTCGCATTATGGAGGATCAAGAAGAGCAAAATGCCACGGCACCAAAGCGGCTGCGTATTTTGGTCGTGACGCATTTCTTCCCTCCGCTAAACTCGATTGCATCGCATCGCCCGTTCAGCTGGGCCAGAACATGGGCGAATATGGGGCACGAAGTCCATGTGCTAACAACTGAGAAGTATCCATTCGATGGTTCGATGGACCTGCAATATGACTTATCGGGTTTCCAGACGCACGTCGTGCCGTATTTACGAGGCAAACGCAACACGCTGCCCGGGAAAATTGATAAAGGATCCGTTGAGAAATGGGAATGGCTTAAGAAAGTGTCCAGAAGGCTGCGCTTTGGCCTGGGAATGTTTGGTGATTTGCGCATGCTTGCATACTTCAAATTGGTAAAGGCAGGCGAAACGCTTTTGGGGGCCCAACATTTTGATTTTGTGGTGAGCACATATCAGCCTGAGGTTGTGCACTTTGTTGCTCACAAATTATCGCGCCGTTTCGGTGTGCCATGGGTCGCAGACTACAGGGATTTGTGGTTCAAAGACATATCCGGGCATGCTTTCAAGGCGACCTCCTTCCTGGCTGGCAAGGTGGAGAGGCATTTGCTGAAACAGGCCTGCCTTGTGTCAACAGTGTCCAAAGGACTGTCTCACCAAATGGAAGAACGCTTCGGACGTGAAGTGTACGTTTGTTATAACGGCTACATAGCATTCAGTGATCCGGGCAAGAGCGTTCCGGCAATAAAACCGGACCTCAAGCGGATCGTCTACACCGGAAGGGTGTATAGAAAGTTGCGTGATCCATCTGTGTTGTTTGGTGCTTTAGGTAAACTTAAAAAAACCATCCCAAATTTGGGACATTTGCTGAGGATTGATTTTTATGGGTACATGGATCAATGGTTTCACGATTTGATCAAGGAGTACGGCATCGAGGATTGTGTCCAACTGCATGGGGTGGTTAGTTATCAGGAAAGCCTCTCCGCACAGAAAAGTGCGGATTTCCTGCTTTTCCTGGACTGGATGGATCAGGCAACAGAAGGTGTGCTGACCGGTAAGCTTTTTGAGTATTTGGGAACGGGGCGACCCATCTTGTCAATTGGACCCAATGTAATCACGGAAGCGGCCGAAATTATCAGGCAATGCAAGGCAGGTTTGGTTATGGTCGATGAGGCTGAAGTACGTAAATTTCTGGAGCGTTGGCTGATGGCTGATGAGGAAGCTCTGGTAGCGCCAGACAGAACCGCCGTTTCGACATATTCTCGATACAGCCAGGCCAGGGCGCTGCTGGAACAAATCAAGAACAGACTGGCATCGTGATAAGCAAATGAAGGTGCTGATTATTTCGCAGTACTTCTGGCCGGAAAATTTCCGTATCAATGATCTGGCGCAAGGCCTGTGCCAGCGCGGACACCGGGTGACCGTGCTGACGGGGCAGCCGAACTATCCGGGAGGCCGGTTTTTCCCGGGCTACGGTTTTTTCAAAAAGATGAAAGAAGATTATTGCGGGATGAAAGTGGTGCGTGTTCCGTTGCTGCCTCGCGGCAAGGGCGGGGTGAGTTTGATGCTGAATTACCTGTCGTTCGCCCTGTCTGCCTGTCTTCTTGCGCCGTTTCGATGTGCGGGAGAGTACGACGTTATCTTTGTCTATGAACCTTCCCCGATCACGGTCGGCCTGCCGGCTTTGCTGCTCAAGAAGATCAAGAAAACTCCGATCGTGTTCTGGGTGCAGGATCTGTGGCCGGAAAGCCTGTCGGCAACGGGAGCGATCCGGGCGCACTGGTTATTGAAACTGGTTGAGAAGCTGGTGCGGATCATTTATCGCGGTTGTGATCTCATTCTGGTGCAGTCGCGCGCTTTTATTTCGCCGGTGGAAATGCTGGGAGGGGCGCGGGAGCGAGTGCGTTATTTCCCGAATAGCGCGGAGCAGTTGTATAAGCCAGTTGCCTTGCGGGAAAACGCGCCCGGACAGGTTGCGCTGCCGCAGGGTTTCCGGGTGATGTTCGCCGGCAATATCGGTGCCGCGCAGGATTTCGGTATGATACTTGCCGCAGCGGAAAAGCTGAGGCCATATACCGATATCCAATGGCTGATTCTGGGCGATGGCCGTATGTTGCCCTGGGTCAAGAAGCAAATAGCAGTGAGGGGACTTGGCGGTGCGATTCATCTGCTGGGGCAGCATCCTGTAGAATCCATGCCGGGATATTTTGCCCTTGCGGATGCCATGCTGGTTACGCTCAGGAGGGAGCCGGTGTTTGCGCTAACGGTCCCGTCCAAGATTCAGTCCTACCTTGCATGCGGCAAGCCGATAATCGCGGCTTTGGATGGCGAGGGCGCGCGTATCGTCCGGGAAGCTTCCGCCGGGACCGCCGTGCCGGCAGAAGATTCGGAGGGGCTGGCCAATGCTGTACTGGAGATGTACCGGATGACGGAAGCGGAAAGGCAGGCAATGGGCGCGCGCGGCTTGCAGTATTTCAGGGAAAATTTCGAGCGCGAGATGTTGCTGGGGCGTCTGGATGGCTGGCTTGAGGAGCTTGGAAGAAAGGTGCGCGAATGAGAATTCTGGTGCTGGGGGCAAGCGGCATGCTCGGGAATGCGATGGTTCGCGTTTTGAGCGAAAAGGAAGAATGGGAGGTTTTTGGAACGGCTCGTTCCAGCGGAGTGGGCCGGTTTTTCCCCCCCGGGGTTGCCAGGCGCCTGATGACGGGCATTGATGTCGAAAATCACGATGCCCTGATCAAACTATTCGCGCAGCTGCGACCGGGTGTCGTGGTGAACTGCATAGGTCTGGTTAAGCAACTGGCGGATGCCGGCGATCCGCTGCTGGCAATTCCCATCAACTCATTGCTGCCCCATCGCCTGGCCAGGCTCTGTGACGTGGCCGGCGCGCGGCTGGTGCACATGAGTACGGATTGCGTGTTTTCCGGCAGGAAGGGCGGCTACCGCGAGAGCGACCCATCGGATGCGGAAGACCTTTATGGCAAATCAAAATTCCTGGGTGAAGTGGACTATCCGCATGCAATTACCTTGCGCACGTCTATTATCGGCCATGAGTTGCAGGGGGCGCACAGCCTGATCGGCTGGTTCCTGTCTCAGGAGCAGCAATGCAAAGGGTTCGTCAAGGCGATTTATTCGGGCTTGCCGACGGTCGTGCTGGCACGGCTCATACGCGATGTGATTATTCCGCAGACCGGCTTGTCCGGGTTGTATCATGTCGCCTCCAGGCCGATATCGAAATACGATTTGCTTTGCTTGGTGGCCAAAACATATGGAAAATCCATTGAGATTATTCCGGATAGTTCGCTGGTGATAGACCGATCCCTGAACGCGGACCGCTTCCGCGAGGCGACGGGTTACGTTGCGCCGGATTGGCCTGAATTGATTAAAGCGATGCATTCCTACCAATAGATTGAGGACAAAGGTTTATGTTTAACGGCAAAGTATTGATGATTACCGGTGGCACCGGCTCCTTTGGCAATACTGTTCTCAAGAGATTTTTATCAACCGATGTGCGCGAGATCCGCATCTTCAGCCGCGACGAAAAGAAGCAGGAGGAGATGCGCATCGCGCTGAACAACAATAAATTGAAGTTTTACATCGGTGATGTTCGAGATTACGACAGCATCTATCAAGCGATGAAGGGCGTGGACTATGTATTCCATGCGGCGGCCCTTAAGCAGGTCCCATCGTGCGAGTTCTACCCGATGGAGGCGGTGCGCACCAATGTGCTCGGTTCGGAGAATGTGATGCAAGCGGCCATTGCGCGCGGCGTGTCGCGCGTTGTGATGTTGAGCACGGACAAAGCGGTGTACCCCATCAATGCGATGGGCATATCCAAGGCGATGATGGAAAAGTTCATGGTCGCCAAAGCGCGCATGCAGAACCCGGGAGAAACGGTGCTGTGCGCCACTCGATATGGCAATGTGATGGCCTCGCGCGGGTCGGTTATTCCCTTGTTCGTCTCCCAGCTCAAAGAGGGCAAGCCGCTCACCATCACCGACCCGAACATGACGCGCTTCCTAATGTCGCTGGAAGATTCGGTGGACCTGGTGTTGTATGCATTCCAGCATGGCAAGCAGGGTGACATCTTCGTGCAGAAAGCGCCTGCTTCGACGGTCGCCGATCTGGCGCAGGCACTGAAGGATATCTTCAGGAAAGACAATCCGATACGCATCATCGGCACCCGTCATGGTGAGAAGCTCTATGAGTCCCTGATCTCGCGCGAAGAAATGGCCAAGGCGAAAGATATGGGAGGCTATTACCGCATCCCGGCTGACAATCGTGACCTGAACTATGCGCAGTACTTCAGCGAGGGCGAAGAAAAGATCTCGCATCTCGATGACTACACTTCCCATAACACGGAACGGCTGAATACCAGGCAGATCAAGACGCTGCTGCTGAAGCTGGATTTCATTCAGGAGGAGCTGCGTGTTTAAGGTGATGACCATAGTCGGTACACGGCCCGAGTTGATCAAAATGAGCCGCGTGATTGCCGAGTTTGACCGGCATACCCGGCATATTCTGGTGCATACCGGACAGAACTACGATTACGAACTCAACCAGGTTTTCTTTGAGGATCTTGGGATACGCAAGCCGGATTATTTTCTGGAGGCGGTGGGAGAAAACGCGGCGCAGACCATCGGTCAAGTCATCATGAAGGCCGACGAGGCGCTGGAAAAGGAACAACCGGATGCGGTCCTGCTGTATGGGGATACCAACTCCTGCCTGGCGGTGATTTCTGCGAAACGCCGGAAAATCCCGGTGTTTCACATGGAGGCCGGAAACCGGTGCTTTGATCAGCGGGTGCCAGAGGAACTTAACCGCAAGGTGCTGGATCACCTGAGCGACATCAACCTGGTGCTGACCGAGCACGCCCGCCGTTACTTGATCGCAGAGGGGATTCATCCAGAGACGATTATCAAGACCGGCTCGCATATGCGCGAGGTGCTGGATTATTACATGCCGAAAATCCAGCGATCCGAGGTGTTGAAACGCATGGGGCTGGAGGCCGGCAAGTATTTTATTGTCAGCGCGCACCGTGAGGAAAACGTCGATACATCGGCCAACCTGCTGGATCTGGTTGAGACGCTGAACGCACTGGCCGAAACATATAACCATCCGGTCATCGTTTCCACACACCCGCGCACCCGGAAACGCCTTGATGCGCTGAATATGGGCGAGATGAATCCGAACATCCAGTTCCTCAAGCCATTTGGATTTTGTGATTACATCAAGTTGCAAATGGAAGCGCTCTGCGTCGTGTCCGATAGCGGGACGGTCACCGAAGAGGCTTCGTTGCTCAATCTCCCTGCGATAACCATTCGCAATGCGCACGAGCGGCCGGAGGGCATGGATGTGGGGACGCTCATCATGAGCGGACTCAGGAAGGAGCGGGTGCTCGATGCGGTGAAAGTGGTAGTGGCGCAGCATGACAAGGCGAAGCGGGTGATGCAGCCCGTGCAGGATTACGAGGCTGGCCCTGTCTCCAAGCAGGTATTGAGGGTGGTGTTGAGTTATGTTGACTATGTGAATCGCACGGTCTGGTCCAAGCCGGCTTGAGTGATTGCCATTCGCTTGCGGAACCCTGGGTGAATATGAAGACGGTGCTGGTGACTGGGGCGAATGGGTTCATCGGGCGTATCTTATGCGCCGAATTGCTAGAGCGGAAATATGCTGTCCGTGGCGTGGTTCGTGATTCGTCGAACTGGGATGGGGGTGGTTCCGAAGTTGTTAAGGTTAAGGGCATAGATGCCACCACCGAATGGGCGGATGCAATAAAAGGGGTAGATGCCGTTATTCACCTTGCCGCCCGCGTGCATGTGATGAGCGATACTGCTGCTGACCCGTTGACTGAATTTCGTAGCGTCAATACCGTGGGGACGGAGCATCTCGCGCGATGCGCTGCGGCAAGCGGCGTAAAGCGCCTGGTCTATGTCAGCTCAATCAAGGTCAATGGCGAGGGAACCTATAATAGGCAGAAATTCTCCGAGACTGACCTGCCCGCACCGCAGGATCCCTATGCCGTTTCAAAATGGGAGGCCGAGCAGATCTTGCATCGGGTAGCCAGCGAAACCGGTATGGAAGTGGTCATCGTGCGCCCGCCGCTGGTCTATGGCCCCGGTGTAAAGGGCAACTTCGCGCAGATGTTGGGCATGATTGCCAAGCGCGTCCCCTTGCCATTCGCCTCCGTGCATAATCGCCGCAGCCTGGTTTATGTGGGTAATCTGGCGGATGCATTAATAGCCTGCGCGACTCATCCCGCAGCCATTGGACAGACCTATCTGGTATGCGATGGCGAAGATGTCTCGACGCCGGATTTGTTGCGGCATCTGGCGTCCGCAATGGGCATTTCTTCCCGTTTGTTTCCCTGTCCTCCAGCATTGTTGCGGTTAGCCGGCAAACTGGCCGGGAAGTCGCAACAACTGGAGCGCTTGCTTGGTTCGTTGCAGGTTGATGGTGATAAAATACGCCGCGACCTCAACTGGGCGCCACCTTATTCCCTGCTGCAAGGATTGCAGGCGACGGCGGAATGGTACCGAACCAAATATACATGACCCTAAAAACAGCAATTGGTGGGAAATTTTCCATAGCTTCATGCTATCGGACTGCATTCGTAGGTGCGAATTTATTCGCACATGGCTCCTTGTTAGTGCGAATAAATTCGCACCCACAAAACCGCTAACGGCTTTTTCCAGGATGACACACTACGCACCGCTGATTGCCGCACTGGTTACCATGCTGCTGACCGCCATCCTGCTGTATAGCAAGGTGGGCAGGGAGATTCAGGATGTTCCCAATGAGCGTTCGTTGCATGATGCTCCAACCCCGCGTATCGGCGGAGTTGGGTTGATGGCGGGCATTCTGTCTGCATGGTCGTTCATGCTGATGTCACTGGCATGGTGGGTGGTGTTGCCTTTGCTGGCATTGTTTGTTGTTTCCCTGCTCGACGATATGCGTGGCTTGCAGGTGCACTCGCGCCTGTTGGCACATATCGTTGCCGCCGTCATTCTGGTGTTCGGCTCCGGCATGGCGGCGCAGGGTATCCTGTTGGCCTTGATCCTGTTGCCATGCGTAGTATGGATGACCGACCTTTACAACTTCATGGATGGTTCGGATGGCCTCGCCGGGGGAATGACGTTGTTCGGCTTCACCATGTACGGTGTGGCGGCGCTGATGCATGGCGACGAGACGCAGGCCATGTTGAATTTTTCCATTGGCGCCGCAGCACTCGGGTTTCTGTATTATAACTTCCACCCGGCCAGGGTGTTCATGGGCGATGCGGGCTCCATTCCGCTGGGCTTCCTCGCGGCAGCGATGGGGCTGTGGGGTTGGCAACAGGGGCACTGGCCCGCCTGGTTCCCGCTGCTGGTGTTTTCCCCGTTTGTAGTGGATGCAAGCATTACCCTGCTCAAGCGCAGTGTACGCGGCACAAAAATTACCGAGGCGCATCGCGAACATTATTACCAACGCCTGGTGCAAATGGGCTGGGGGCACCGTAACGTTGCATTGTTTGCCTATGCGCTGATGTTTGCGGCCGGAGTTTCGGCTATATGGGGTATGCGCCAACCTGCAGGCGCACCATGGTTTCTGTTTCTGCTATGGGGCGGCATCTATGCGTTGTTGATGCTGGTTCTGGACAGTCGCTGGCAAGCGTTTCAGCGGGGGCAGCATGGCTAGGTTAAATATGCGCACCTTATTGGCGATGCTGCACGATCTGGCTGCGGCGGCATTTGCCTGGAGCTTCGCTTACCTGTTGCGTTTCAATTTCGAGCCGCCGCCCAACTTCATTGACGAGATGATCCGCACCCTGATTTGGGTAACGCCGTTGCAAGGTGTGATCTTCTGGCGTTTCGGCCTGTACCAGGGGCTGTGGCGTTATGCCAGCGTGACCGATTTGCGCCGTATTTTTCTGGCCGTGTTGATGGCTGCCGCGCTTATTCCATTGGTGTTGTGGATGTTCCGTGTCAGCGCCGTGGTGCCGCGTTCGGTGCTGATAATCAATCCCGTGCTATTGCTGCTCATCATGGGCGGTAGCCGCCTTGTATACCGCTTGGGGAAGGAGCAGGGCTTGTATCGCAACATCAAGTTGCATGGGGAGCCGGTGCTGGTGCTGGGGGCGGGCGATGCGGCGGTCAGCCTGTCCAAGGAACTGGCGCGCAGCCACGATTGGCGGCTGGTCGGATTTCTTGACGATGAACTTGGCAAGCGCGGGCGTGTGTTGAATGGCATCAAGGTACTGGGCGCGATCGACGAATTGCCGCAATGGGCGGCGCGGTTGAATGTGGCGCAGGCCATCATTGCCATGCCATCCGGCTCGCACCTGGTGCGCAGGCGCGCAATCGAAATTTGCAACCGGGCCGGCATCAAGACGCTGACGGTGCCCTCGTTCGATGACCTGTTGAGCGGGCGCGTTGCCATCTCGCAATTGCGCGCCGTGGAGCTGGACGACCTGCTGGGGCGTGATCCGGTAACGCTGGATGACGCCGGGCTGCATGAATTGCTCACCGGCAAGGCCGTGCTGGTGACCGGTGCGGGGGGTTCCATCGGTTCCGAATTGTGCCGCCAAATTGCCCGTTTCAATCCGGCTATGCTCATGCTGTTCGAGCAAAGCGAACTCGCACTGTACACCATCGAGCAGGAACTGCGCGCAGCCCGGCCCGATCTGGTTTGTGAATTCCTGATCGGCGATGTGCGCGATGCATCGCGGCTGGACGAGCTGATGGGCAAGTATCGCCCGGCAGTGGTTTTTCATGCGGCCGCCTACAAGCATGTGCCGCTGATGGAGCAGCATAATGCCTGGCAGGCGGTGCGCAATAATGTGCTGGGAACCTGCTGTGTGGCGCAGGCGGCACAACGGCATGGTATAGCCAAATTCGTGTTGATCTCGACGGACAAGGCAGTGAACCCGACCAATGTGATGGGGGCAAGCAAGCGCCTCGCCGAGATGGTGTGTCAGGGGTTGCAGCAATCAGGAGGCACGCGCTTTGTCATGGTGCGCTTCGGCAATGTGCTCGGCAGCACCGGCAGCGTGATCCCGAAATTCCGCGAGCAGATTGCCAGAGGCGGGCCGGTCACCGTGACTCATCCGGACATCACCCGTTATTTCATGTCCATCCCGGAAGCCGCGCAACTGGTGTTGCAGGCCGGCCTGATGGGCAAGGGCGGGGAAATCTTCGTGCTGGACATGGGCGAACCGGTGAAGATTGTGGATCTGGCGAAAGACCTCATTCATCTTTCCGGGCTGACCGAAGATGATATCCGGATTGAATTCACCGGCCTGCGCCCGGGCGAAAAACTGTATGAGGAATTGCTTGCCGACAGCGAGCATACTTTGCCTACGCCGCATTCCAAGCTGCGCATCGCACAGGCGCGCGAGGTGGATGCAGCATGGCTGGAAGATCTGTTGGGCTGGATTGGCGCGCGTGCCACGCAGGGGGATGCGGAAGTCAAGCGCGCCTTGGCGCAGTGGGTGCCGGAATATTGCCCTGACCCGGCGGCTAACCGCAAGCAAGCCTGACCGCAGTGGCTTTTCCCGCGCCTAACCCGATTTTAATTTCGCCGGCACGCTGGTGTGTTATCGCGCTGGGCATGGCTATCCCGCTGTCGGTGGCGCTGGATAACCTGTTGTTGTTCGCCCTGCTGGTGTTGGCCCTGATTGGCAGCTGCCGTGCCGTGTTGCACATTGCCGTACATAACCCGGTTGCGCGCGCGAGCACCCTGCTGTTCGCCGCGCTGTTGCTGGGCATGGCTTATGGCAATGCTCCGCTCGGAGAGGCAGCAGATATTCTCGGCAAGTATGCCGACCTTGCCTTTGTGCCATTGCTGATGGTTGCCGGAGGTGATGCAACAACCCGTCGCCGCGCCATGCTGGGTTTCCTGGCGGTCATGCTGATTACGGCGCTGTTGTCCTGGCTGGTCGGCCTGCATATGTTGCCCGTTGCGGGTTGGATGTGGGCGGGATGCACACCAGACAACCCGGCCATTTTTCGCAGCTCAATCACGCAAAATATGCTGATGGCCTATGCCGCTTATTTGCTTGTATTGCAGGCGCGTGAAGCAGGTTCGAACAAGGCCAGGTGGCTGTTTACCGGGTTGGCCATGTTGGCGGGCGGTAATGTACTGTTCATGGTATCGGGTAAAACGGGCTACCTGATACTGCTGGCACTATTGACTTATTTTGCCTGGATAACTCTGGCGCGGCGTTTACATAATCGCGGGCGCAATATTGGCTGGCGGGAGGGTGCAGGCATAGGATTGTTGACGCTTGCCCTGGTTTTTGGCGCCTACCAGGTTTCGCCGCGCCTGCATGAGCGGGTGAACAAGATGGTGACGGAATTCCAGGCATGGCAACCCAATATGCATAATGAAACCTCCACCGGGGAGCGGCGGGAGTTCTACTACAATACGTTTGCCATAGTTAAGCAGCATCCCCTGCTGGGTGTCGGTACCGGCGGTTTCCCTGCGGCCTATGCGCAACAAGTACAGGGCAAGGACGTGACACTCACCCGCAATCCGCACAATGAGTATTTGCTGGTCACGGCGCAGGTCGGCGTGGCCGGGTTGGCATTGTTGCTGTATTTGTTCTATACCCAATGGCGCCATGCGGTGAAATTACCCAGTCTGTTCGAGCAGGATGCGGCGCGCGGCTTGGTGCTGACCATTGTAATAACCAGCCTGTTCAACTCACCCCTGCATGATCATACGGAAGGATTGTTTTCTGCCTTCGCTAGCGCACTGTTGTTTGCCAATCTTAATACGGGTAAACGCGATGCCTGATAGAACTGCTAGCTATTCGACTAAGCGAGCAAGCAACGCTCGCCAAGTCGCTGGTTATAGCCTGTCCGTTATCATCATCACCCAGGATGAGGCGGACAACATCCGCGCCTGCCTTGAATCGGTGGCATGGGCGGATGAAATCATCGTGGTGGATTCCGGAAGCGAGGATGACACGGCTGCCATCAGCCGCGAATTCACCCCGCATGTCCATGTGCACAGCGACTGGCCGGGCTTCGGTGTGCAGAAGAACCGTGCGCTGGGCTATGCCAGCAAGGATTGGGTGTTGTCGCTGGATGCGGATGAGCGCATTACGCCGGAATTGCGCCGCGAAATCGAAGCGGTGCTGGGCGCTACGAATGCCGCCGCTGCCTACCGCATTCCCCGCCTGTCCAGCTATTGCGGAAGATTCATGCGCCATTCCGGCTGGTATCCGGATCTGCTGCCGCGCCTGTTCAGGCGGGGCAAGGCGCGTTTCAGCGAAGACCTGGTGCATGAGCGCCTGATCGTCGAAGGCGATATGGGAGAGTTACACGGCATGCTGCTGCATTACGCCTTCGACAACCTGGAAGAAGTGCTGCACAAGGTCAATCAGTATTCCACCGCCGGGGCGCAGGCGATGCACCGGCGCGGCAGACAGGCGACGCTGGCGGGCGCGGTGCTGCGTGGTCTGTGGAGCTTCGTGCGCACTTATTTTCTTCGCGCTGGATTCCTGGACGGGCGCGAGGGCTTCATGCTCGCCGTATCCAACGCGGAAGGTACCTACTACCGCTACCTCAAGCTGATGCTGCTGAACCAGAAAAAATAATGCGCATCGCTGTCATCGTCACCACCTACAACCGTCCCGATGCATTGGCCGCCGTGCTGGAAGGTTACCTCGCCCAGACCGACCGCGATTTCGAACTGCTGGTGGCGGACGACGGCTCGACGGCACAGACTGCCGAAGTGGTGCGGCAGTTCCAGGCACGCGCATCTTTCCCCATCCGCCATGTGTGGCAGGAAGACAAGGGATTCCGCGCTGCCGCGATACGCAACCGCGCGCTTGCGGCCACTGCTGCCGAATACATCGTGTTCACCGATGGCGATTGCGTTCCGCCGCTGGATTTCGTTGTCTGCCATCGCGCCCTGTCCGAACCGGGCTGGTTTCTTGCCGGCAACCGCTTGATGCTGACGCGTACTTTCACCGAACAGGTGCTGCGCGAGAAACTGCCCATCCATCTCTGGCGCACACAAGACTGGCTGGCCGCATGCCGTCGCGGACAGATCAGGCGCGTGTTGCCGCTGATCCGGCTTCCGGATCTCGGGCCGTTGCGCAAGCTCGCGCCGCGCCGCTGGCAGGGCGCCAAGACCTGCAATCTCTCCGCGTTCCGCTCCGACCTGCTCAAGGTGAACGGGCTGGATGAGTCCTATACCGGGTGGGGACTGGAAGATTCTGACCTGGTGATCCGCCTGATCCGCGCCGGAATCCACCACAAGAGCGCGCGCTTTTCCGTGCCGTTGTTCCATCTTTGGCACCGGGAGAATGACCGCAGCAGGCTCGAAGAGAACCGGCGGCGGCTGGAAGCGGCGCTGCAAGCGACGCATACCCGTGCAGTGCTTGGGGTGGAACAGTATTTATGAAGATTCTGCATGTTGTGCGCCGCTATGGCCCGGTGGGCGGCATGGAGCGCTATGTCTGGGAAGTGACGCGCGAACTGCAACAACTTGGCCACCAGGTCGAAGTGCTGTGCGAACGCTGTCATACCGAGAAACCGGAGGGTATTGCAGTGTACGAGCTGGGCGAAATTGCACCGCGTCCACGCTGGCTGTCGCTGCTGCGTTTCGGTGCGCGCGCGGCGGATTGGCTTAAGGCGCATCCCCATCCCGGCTGGCTGATCCACAGCCATGAGCGGCTGGGCGTGCATCACGTTACCACCTTTCACGGCCCGCCCTTCGCCACCGTGTTTGAAAAACCATACTGGCGGTTGCTTTCGTTGCGGGTCTGGATGCAGTTGTATCTGGAACGGCGCGAGTTATCCGCCTCAACCGCTATCGTGCCGAACTCGGTGGCCATACGCCGGCAGCTTGCCCATTATTATCCGGCGCAAAGTGTGAAGCTGACGCAGCCTGTCGTGCCCGGCGTGGCAGCGACCACACCGCGCGCATGGCGTGCAGTTGCCCCGGATGGCGGCGTCATCGGTTTTGTGGGCAAGGAATGGCAACGCAAGGGGTTGCCGCTGGCGGTGGAGATTGCCGCGCAATTGCGCCGTTCGCGGCCAGAGCTTGAACTGTGGGTGGTCGGACCGGAGCCGGAGCAGGTACGGCATCTCTTTGCCGGCTGGAATGGAGGTTACCGGCTGTTGGGCTGGAGCGATAAATCGCACTTTGCAGATTTTGATGTGCTGTTGCATCCGGCAAAGGCCGAGCCTTACGGCATGGTGATCAGCGAGGCAATGGCGGCGCAGGTTCCGGTGGTGGTTTCGGACGTATGCGGGGCGGCGGTGCATGTAACTGCCGCATCGGGGGCGGTGCTGCCGCTGGGCGCTGACACGACCATATGGGCGAAAGCGGTGGACTCCCAGCTCAGGCGCCCCTCCACGCCGCCGTCATTCATGCGGGGCTGGCGTGAAGTGGCGCAGGAATATGAGACAATTTACCGACAGTGCCTGAATGGTGAAGCGAAATGAATGAAAAAGTGCGGCCTTATATAACGGCCTGCCTGGCGGAAGCACTCAAGCCAGGAGTTGCGCCATATCTCCCGATGGATGGTATTGTTGCGCTACGCTCGTCCTGGCAATGTGCTGCCGAACCTGTGCGCAGACTTGGTGGGGAAAGGCAGTGACATGGCGGTTTATTTGCGGCAGACATGAAACGCTGCCTGGTTTGCTCAAGGACTTTCGATACGCCTGATTGGATATGTCCGGTCTGTGGCAACACGCCTGCGGAACGGAATGGTTTTCTGGCTTTCGCCCCGGAACTTGCCGACCAGAATGACGGTTTTAATCCGGAATTTTTCCAGTTAATGGTGGCGGTTGAGCCAAAACATTTCTGGTTTGTTGCGCGCAACCGCATCCTGATGGACATGATGCGCAAATATTTTCCTGACCCGGGAAAAGTGCTGGAAATGGGCTGCGGCACAGGCTTTGTGTTGTCCGGTTTGTGCGCCACCTTTCCTCAGGCGCGCTTGAGCGGCAGCGACATCTTCACCGAAGGTTTGACCTTCACTGCCAAGCGGGTGCCTAACGCCTTCCTGTTTCAGATGGATGCGCGCCACATTCCCTTCCGGGAGGAATTTGACTTGATCGGGGCGTTTGACGTGCTGGAGCACATTGAGGAAGATAACGCAGCGCTGGCGCAGATGTATCAAGCCTGCAAGCCGGGCGGAGGCATAGTCCTGACCGTTCCGCAGCACCGCTGGCTGTGGAGCCGCGTTGACGATTTTGCCCACCATAAGCGCCGTTACACAAGAGCGGAGTTGATCGAGAAAACGGCTAGCGCGGGCTTCCGGGTTGAATACGCGACCTCGTTCGTTTCGCTGCTGCTGCCGCTGATGCTGGCCTCGCGCGGGCTAAAAAAATCCGGTGAGGATATGGACAAACAAATGGAGGCGGTGGGATTGAAAGTCGGCAGGCTGACCAATGCCGTGCTGGGGACGATAATGCAAATTGAACGAGGTTTGATCAGCCTTGGTTTATCATTCCCGTTTGGCGGCTCGCTGTTGCTCGTTGCCAGAAGACCGGAAAGCCGGAAAGAATAAAGAACAACCTACAATGAACCAGAAAATGCCGATCATTTCAATTATTGTTCCGGTGTACAAGGCCGAAAACTGCCTTGATGAGCTATATCGCCGTTTGGTTGCCGCACTTGAAACCATCACGCCTGATTTCGAGATCGTGCTGGTTGAAGACTGCGGCGGAGATCGCTCATGGGAAATCATCGAGCGGCTTTCCGCGCAGGATGAACGTGTCAGGGGGATACAGTTCAGCCGCAACTTTGGCCAGCACTACGGCATCACCGCCGGCATGGATTATTGCAACGGCGATTGGGTGGTGGTGATGGATTGCGATTTGCAGGACAGGCCGGAAGAGATTCCGCGTCTGTACGCCAAGGCGCAGGAAGGTTATGACATCGTGCTGGCGCGGCGCGGCAAGCGCCAGGACCCGCTGTTGAAGCGCTGCACCTCATGGTTGTTTTACAAGCTGTTCAGTTATCTGGCCGACATTGAATATGACGCGCAAACCGGAAATTTCCGCATCATGTCGCGCAAGGTGGTGGGCAATTTCCGCAGGATGCGCGAGCAGTTGCGCTTCTTCGGCGGCCTGGTGCAGTGGATGGGCTTCCCCACTGCCAGCATAGACGTGGAACACGCCGAGCGCCTGGAAGGGAATTCCACCTATACCCTGGCCAAACTGTGGAAGCTGGCCTCCGAGACCATCATCGCCTATTCCGACAAACCGCTGCGACTGGCCATCCGCTTCGGTTTCACGATGGCTTTTCTGGCGTTCTGCTATGGCGTGTATATTTTCACCCGCGCACTGTTTTATGGCTCTCCCATAGAAGGCTGGAGCAGTCTGATCGTCTCGCTGTATTTCATCGGCGGCATCATCATCGCCATTCTGGGGATCATGGGCATTTATCTGGGCAAGACTTTCGACGAGAGCAAGAAACGTCCGCTGTATATCGTAAGGCGAGCGACCTTTGGCGAACATGGCTCCGCTGATTAAGCTCACACCGTGGGATACGGCGGCGCTCGGCATGCCTGCCTGGGAACTGACCGAGTATTCGGATGAGGCATTGAGGCAAGCTGTACAAACGGCGGGGCACCACACCATCAGGGTGGATTCGCTGGCGGACAACCGGTTGCTGCACGAATATGGCTTCTACTACTGCGACACACTGATCGAGCCATATTGCAATGCCGCGCGCCTGCGCGCGGCGCAACACCCGGATGCTACCATCTCTAAAAAAGTTGATGACAAGCAGGCAATGATGATCTGCCACGGCGCGTTTGAGCATGACCGGTTCCATCGCGATTTCAATGTGCCCAAGGCCGCCGCTGATCTGCGCTACGACAACTGGCTGAAGCAATTGCTTGAAGCGCAGCAAGTATACGGGCTGTATTGGCAAGGCGTGCTGGCGGGATTTATTTGCTACAGCGGCAACGGCCTGATACTGCACGCTCTGTCCGGCGAATACAGCGGCAAAGGGCTGGCCAAATATTGGTGGAGCGCGGTATGCACTGAACTGTTCGGTACGGGTTGCGCAGAAGTGGAAAGTTCGATTTCTGCCGCCAATGCGGCGGCACTCAATCTCTATGCGTCCCTGGGATTCAGCTTCAGGAACCCGGTGTGCATCTATCATCGGCTGGTGAAATGAGTTACTTCTACATCTTCCTGACTATCATTCTCACCGTGTACGGCCAGATTGCCATCAAGTGGCAGGTGCTCAAGGCGGGGGCGTTGCCCGAAGCATTGCCGGACAAGGTCGCCTTCCTGTTCAACCTGCTGCTCAATCCCTGGGTGATCAGCGCGTTTGCGGCGGCCCTGCTTGCCTCGGTGTTCTGGATGGCAGCGATGACCAAGCTGCAACTCAGCCATGCCTATCCGTTCATGAGCCTTGCCTTTGTGTTGATCCTGATGGCGAGCGGTTTATTTTTCCACGAACCGGTCACCCCGCTGAAAATCGCCGGCATAGTGCTCATCGTTCTCGGCATCATCGTGGGCAGTCAGGGTTAGTGTTATTAATCCGGCACGAATTAAATTACTACTCCGTTCGGCCTGAGCTTGTCGAAGGCCATGAATGGCTTTTTACTTTATTTATGCTGGTTCAATGGTTGCGGCATGCTTCGCCGCGGCACAGCAAATAAAGTTCGTCACCGCCAAGCTGGTATTTCTTGTGAACCTCACCCAGCGCCGCATCGGCACCACGTGCCAGCACATAACCCGATTGCCATTGCGCGGGCGGCCATTGCAAGGCGGTTGCCGGGTATCGGCGCTGGTCGAGGTAGGCCGTCACGCTTAGCCCGCTTGCGCTGACATCGGCGCTATACAGCGGATAACCGCTTGCCTGCATCAGGATGTCGGCCGCAGCATCGTCGTAATTCTTGCCGCGATAACGCTCCTGGTAATAGGGGAAGACGGCCAGCGCCACGATGAACTTGAGCACCAGCGCGACTATCATCCATTTGCGGGCCATCGCAATTGCCGACTCTCCCGACTGCCAGACAATGCGCGCGGCGACCAGCGCCAGCAGCGGGTAGATCGGCAACAGATAGCGCATGCCGCCTTGCGGCGAGAGCCAGTAGGGCAGAAAATTCAGCAGGGTTATCCAGCATGCAGCCTTGAACAACCGCTGGCCTTCCACTTCATCCTTCCGGTTGCGCTTGCGCAGCCGGAAATAGAGCGCCAGCAGCGTTATCGGCGACAGCCAGATCAATATCTCCACCGGGTACATGACCAGCCGGGCGAGATAGGCGCCCACCTGCGTAAAGGCCAATTTGTACAGGATCTCGGCGAACATCCGTCCGCCCTGCGTATGCCCGCCTGGAATCAGGGCGAACCAGGCCAGCGGGGCGGCAAAGGTGCCAGCATGGATGAGCAGCGCGGGCCAGTGCAGCAGGAAGGCGCGCTGCCTGGCATCGAACAGCAGCACGAATAATGCCGTGCCGTAGAACACATAAGCCGTAAGCGCCTTGCTCAGGAACGCGCAGGTCAGCAATGCGCCCGCCGCAAGCAGAAGTCCGATGCGCCGTTCGAGCGCGCCGATCCACAGCGCAGCGATGGCGGCGAAGATGAACATCGCGAACAACGGGTCCACATAACTCAGCCAGCCGTGATACAGCAGCATGTCCGCCATGGTGAGATAGGCAACAGCGGCAAATGCTGCAAAAGTTTTATCGCGGAACAGATGCAGTGCCAGCCACGCCAGCAGCAGCCCGGTGATCAGCGTTGCACAGATGGTCAGGGCTCGCGTGACAATCAGCACGTGTTCCCATCCAGCCAGTGCGGATAGCGGCATGATCAGCCAGTTGAACAGCGGATTGTGCTGCACATCCATGCCATACAGATACTGCTTCAACCACGTGCCGTGCTGCCACATCTCCAGCGAGGTGATGGGGAAGATGGCCTCTTCTCCGACGTAATAAAAATTAAGCGCGGGCAGGAAACTCAACGCAGCGAGTGCGAACAGCAACCAGAAACTCTTGGCGGGAGTGTTGGGCATGATCATCGTCAGTAAAGACCGCCGGATGGCCATGTTATGTTGCTGCCGTCGGCGCGTGCATATTTGTTCCAGAACGCCGCAAATACCTTGGCATAGCAGGCCGGCAGGGCATGGTGCTCATCCACGAATTCGGCGGCGTTGCAGCCGAAGTGTTCGGATTGTCCGGCATCAAAAATCACCATATTTTCCCGCGTTGCCCAGGCACGCAAGACATCTTTGCTGTGTGCGAGCGTGGCCGACAGTTGCGGATGTTGCAGGAACGCCGCCTCCATGCCCGGCAGCAGCGGCGGCATGAACAGCAGCAGTTTACCGCCTTTGCTTTCGGCTTGGCGCGCGAGAGCGGCCAGATGGCGCAGCATGGCCGGGTTCGGCTCGCCTTGCTTGCCCATCAGGTTGAGGGTGTATTTGGAGCTGGACACGGTGGCGGAAAGGATCATTGGCCGTGCATCCTTTACCGGTTCCAGATTGGCGAAGGTGGCGCTGCCATCGAAGCGGAAACCCGTGCAGGTGCCCCGGTAGATGGTGTCGAAATCCTTGGCCCAGGTGCCGTCTGCACAGCGGTAATCATCGCCCACGGCTTGCAGAAAATACTGGCGGAATGCGGCGCGGCTATCCTGCGCGCGCAGGACTTGCCTGAGAATATCGAACAGGCTGGCAACGCGCGGATAGGAAAGCGCATCGCGCAACCTGTCCAGCAGCGGGATGGCATTGGCATGTGTTGCCGCCTGTTGCTGTGCGGTTGTCGCAGCAAGGTCGGTTGGCACCGGTTCACCTTCCGCATAAATAAAACCGAGTGACCAATCCAGCGGAATGACCAGATATTTAACGTTGTCCGTGTGCGCCGTCAACCATTCTGCTTCGCTGATGGCTGACATCAGCCCATGCCCGGTCTGTGCGAAGTTGTAGGCCTGCATCGGCGGGGGAAATGCCGCTGCGCTAACGCCCAGCGCGGTGGATGAACCGAATACGACGCTGTTGATCTGCGGCAGGCGATCATGCAGGCGCAGTGTCTTGAATAAGCCGGTGTCGCTCAGGGTCGGGGCATAGGTCACGCCATGCGTGGCCTGCTGCCATGCGCTGGCCTGGCGGACACTATCGGTGTTGCCCAGTGTCAGGCTGCCAAGCTGGAGATTTAGCGCGAAGATAGGCAGCAGCGTTGCCGCAAAACACGCGAACATCAACCGGACATAGCGTTTGGATGCGGTAGCCATTTCAGAACTGGAAGTACAGGAACGCCGACTGCTTGTTCAGGTTGATGACGGCGATGAAGCCCAGCAGCCAGACCAGCGCGGCAGCAGTTACCGTTGGCCGCCATAACAGGCGTTTCGCCCTGCGCGCATCGGGCATGTCGAGCGCGGGTTTATAGTCCGCCATGATCTGCTGGGTGTTGGGCGCGAGCCACACGATCAGCAGCAGAATCCATATCCAGTTGATCGCGCCGCCGCCAATCAAGCCGTTGGTCGCGCCGAAGGCCACGCCGTGCGCTGATAGCCATTGACCGAACGCACCCCACTTGGGCAACCATGCGTCCGGTATCACAAACCCGTTTCCTCCCAACATCGCCTGCACAATGGTGAGCGCATGATCGAACGTGTCTGCCCGGAAGAACACCCAGGCCACGCTGACGGCGAGGAAGGTAAGCAGCGCGGATGCGAGATGAACCGGTCTGGGAAGCGGCTGGTTCGGGACTTGTCCCAGTTTGCGGCGCACAGCGTGCCAGCCATTGTTGATGACCAGATACAGCCCGTGCAGTCCGCCCCAGACGACGAAGGTCCAGCCTGCGCCATGCCACAGGCCACCGAGCAGCATGGTCGCCATCAGATTCAGGTAGCGGCGTGCCTTGCCCTTGCGGTTGCCGCCCAGCGGGATGTACAGGTAGTCGCGCAGGAAACGCGACAGCGTCATGTGCCAGCGCCGCCAGAATTCGATGATGTTCACCGCCTTGTAGGGCGAGTGGAAGTTGAGCGGCAGGATGACGCCGAACATGCGCGACAGTCCGATGGCCATGTCCGAATAGCCGGAGAAATCGAAGTACAGTTGCAGCGTGTAGCACAGCGCCCCGCCCCAGGCTTCGATGAAAGTGAGCTGTACCCCCGCTGCTGGTGCGCCGAACACCGGCCCGACGTAAGCGGCGACGCCATCGGCGATAATGATTTTCTTGAACAGGCCGATGAAAAAAATAGAGCTGCCTACCGCCATGTTCTCGTAACTGAAGCGGTAGGTGGCAGCATGGGCGAACTGCGGCATCATCTCCTTGTGGTGCAGTACCGGGCCGGCGATGAGGTGGGGGAAATAAGTGACAAACAGGGTGTAGTGGATGAAATTGTATTCCTTCACCTTGCCTTGGTAGGTATCAACCAGAAAGGCGATCTGGGTGAAGGTGAAGAAGGAGATGCCCAGCGGCAGGATGATCTCGCCCAGCGAGAGATGTGCGCCCGCCAGGCTGCTGATGCTGCCCAGGAAGAAGTTGGCGTATTTGTAGTAGCTGAGCAGCAGCAGGTTGGCGCTGACCGCCACGAACAGCAGGCGTTGCGGGCTGAGCGTTGATCTCCCAGTCCTCGATTCCTGTTTCTCGGCTCTGACCCTGGCCTTGGCGATCCACAGGCCGAAGCTGTAGTTGCACACCACCGAGCCCAGCAGCAGCCCGACGTAGGCCGGGTTCCAGTAACCGTAGAAGAACAGCGAGGCGAAAGCCAGCCAGCCGGCGGCAAAGGCATGGCTGACCCGGGCAAGCTGGAAGAAACCCAGCAGCACGACCGGCAAATACAGAAAAATGAAACCGTAGGAGTTGAACAGCATTTAAACGTGACAATATAAATACTGCCGCACAAACAACCGTTCGCCCTGAGCCTGTCGAAGGGTTACCACGAACGACACCGAAGGTTGGCTTCCAGTCTTGACGCCATGTTTAGCCGCGGATAAAGAAATCGTGTATTGCAGCGCTTACCCTCACGATGTCCTCATCGCTCATTTCATAGTGCAGCGGCAGGCGCAGCAGGCGTTCGCTCATGTCGTCCGTCACCGTCATGGCGCTGGCCGTGCGACCATACTTGCGTCCGGCGGGAGAGGAATGCAGCGGCACGTAGTGGAACACCGGGTGAATGCCCTGTGCCTTGAGCTGTGCGATCAGCCGAGTGCGCGTGGCCAGGCTGTCGAGGATGATATAGAACATGTGCCCGTTGCTGTCGCCGTCAAAGTTGGGCAGGCGCAGCTTGCCCGCCTGTTGCAGCGGCGCCAGTTGCGCAGCATAGGCGGTGCAGATATGGCAGCGTTTTGCGGTGATCTCGTCGGCATGTTCCAGTTGCGCGTAGAGAAAAGCGCTGATCAGCTCGCTCGGCAGGTAGGATGAGCCGATGTCCACCCAGGTATATTTATCCACCTCGCCGCGGAAGAACTGGCTGCGGTTGGTGCCTTTCTCGCGGATGATTTCCGCACGCTCGGCAAAGCGCTCGTCATTCACCAGCAGCGCGCCGCCCTCGCCGCTGATGATGTTCTTGGTCTCGTGAAAGCTCAGGCAGCCGAAGTGCCCGATGCTGCCCAGCGCGCGGCCCTTGTAGGTAGAAAGCAGCGCCTGTGCGGCATCCTCCACCACCAGCAGCTGGTGCCGCTGCGCGATGGCCATGATGCGATCCATTTCGCACGGCACTCCCGCATAATGCACCGGAACGATGGCGCGCGTCCTGGGAGTGATGGCCGCTTCAATCAATGTTTCGTCCATGTTCAGATTGTCGGAGCGTATGTCCACGAATACCGGCACGGCTCCACGCAATACAAAGGCGTTGGCGGTGGACACGAAAGTATAGGAAGGCAGGATGACCTCGTCGCCGGGCTGGATGTCGCACAGGATGGCGGCCATTTCCAGAGCGGCGGTGCAGGAGTGGGTGAGCAGCGCGCGGCGAACGCCCAGCTTCTCCTCAAACCAGCGATGGCATGATCTGGTGTAGCTCCCGTCGCCGGAAAGATGGCCTTGCGCCACGGCGTTGGTGATGTAGTCGAGCTCGCGGCCGATGATGAACGGTTTGTTGAAGGGAATGGGTTTCATTTTCTTGTAGCAAAAATCTGTTACGCTTTAGCACTATTCTAACAGGTGTTCAGACATGGCAACCTACGCCGTAGGCGACATACAAGGATGCTGCACCGAATTCCGGCAACTGCTGGAGCGGATACGCTTCGACCCGGCTGTGGACAAGCTTTGGCTGGTGGGCGACCTGGTCAACCGCGGGCCGGAATCGCTGGATGTGCTGCGGCTGGTGAAGTCGCTGGGCGACAGCGCAATCACCGTGCTCGGCAACCACGACCTGCACCTGCTCGCAGTGGCCGAGGGCGTGGCCGAGCTGCACCGCAGCGACACGCTGGACGAGATTCTCAACGCGCCGGATCGTGATGAACTGCTGGATTGGCTGCGCAGCCAGCGCCTGCTGCATGCCGAAGGCGAATATGTGCTGGTGCATGCCGGCTTGTTGCCAAACTGGACGGTGGCGCAGGCACAGCAGCTTGCGCATGAAGTCGAGACTGCATTGCGCGGTGAGCACTACCACGATTTTTTTGTGCGCATGTACGGCAACAACCCCAACTATTGGCAGGACGATCTCACCGGACACAAGCGCCTGCGTGTCATCACCAATGCCCTCACGCGCATGCGCATCTGCACCCCGCAGGGCGAAATGGAATTCAAGTTCAAGGGCGTGGAAAAAGACATCCCGCAAGGCTACTGGGCCTGGTTCAATGTGCCGGGCCGCGCCAGCGCCGATGCTACCGTCATCTTCGGCCACTGGTCGGCATTGGGCCTGAAAGTGGATCGCCGCGTCATCGCACTGGACACCGGTTGCCTGTGGGGCGGCCCGATGAGTGCGATCCGCCTGGAAGACCGGAAGCTGTTCCAGGTGAGCTGCAAGAATCCGGTGGCGAAGAATTGGTAAATAGCTAAGAATTGGCGATCTACCTCAGCATGTATAGATTGACGTGTATGCATTTTGTGCAATGTGCAAATCATGAGTGAGTTCATCTTGAACATCAAACAGTGGGGCAATAACCTCGGGGTCCGCTTGCCTGCGGCGGTGGCGCGGGAAGCGCATCTGCACGCGGATCAGCGCGTGCGCGTATCGGTCGAGGGTGGACAGGTTGTCATCACACCGATCGATGCTACGCGGCTTACCCTGGAAAAACGCCTGGCTGCCTACGACCCCAAGCGCCACGGCGGCGAGCAGATGGCTACAATACAAGCATTGGGTGCCGAGTTTGCGTAGGGTGCAATAAGCGTAGCGCATTGCACCGAATGTTTGAGTGATACATACGGCGCAATGCCCGTTGGTTATTGCGCCCTACGATACTGTTTGGGCAGGTCTGCGAACGGCTCAACCAGATCATTCAGGTGGGTTGAAAAATCCGGTGGTAAAGAATTGGTGATGTCTGTTAAAGTTCTTGTAGCTGGAAGTAAAGCGGTGCCGTTTTTCAAAGAGATGTCGCCGTGTTTGCATTTGAACAGGATTGCAAAATCAAACGGATGGAATCAGCGTTCCAGCTTATACGGTGGCTTGTTCCAGAATAGACGGCGTTTTTGCCATCGACTTTTCGTTAGCCGTTCCGAGTATTGTTTGACATATACCGATGAGGATTACCAGACATGGGCGACGAATGGAAACTCAAGACAATTTCACCGGAGCAACTGGAAAAACTGCATCGAGAACAAAGTGAGCAATTCGATTGGACCCTCAGCAGTGAGCGGGCGTTTGTCGAAAACTTATTCTGTCAGCGCTTCAACTTCATGTTGGTGCTCTACACCTTGTTCGTTGCGGCGGCGGCCTCGGCGAACACGCAAATCAAGCTCAACGCGATTTTGGGTGTCGGCGCTCTTATCACCACCCTTACCGCATTCACGATTTGGCGCGCATATGGAAAACTCATAATTAATCTCACCATGCTCTACTGCCTTCATCAACATCCCATTTCCGTGATCGGTCGCGAGAACGACGTTCGACCATTTCAGAAGCGCGCATTCCCGGTAAATTCGATTCTTGGGATTTGGATTCCACTCATTTGCTCCATTTCTCTAATTGCTGGCTTTTTCTTTGCGGTCTTTGGCTGTTTCCATGCATCGCCATAACCGTATTATCACGACTAAAAAACGGCTAACCCTACGCTCAAGCGGGGCCAGAAGTGGCCTGCCCCTTAGCACCATACATGGACGCACAAAGCCACAACCGTTCTTGACCACCCACCCCAACCGGGGTTAACAAAAAGGAGCATGCCATGCTAAACCGTTTCTGTCGTACTCTGACTCTTTGCGCCGTGCTCTTGACAACGATAGGACTCAGCGGCGGCGTCTACGCCGATGAGAAACCCCTTACAAACGACGATGTCATCGCCCTCACTAAGGCAGGCCTCGGCGACGACATCGTCGTTTCCAAGATACAGCAAGTTCCGAAAGAGACACTTGACGTCTCCACCGATGCCCTAATCGCCCTCAAGAAGGACATCTCCAAGCCCGTCATCGACGCCATGATCAAGCGGGTCAGCCAGCGCTCCGGGTCTCCTTCGTCCGCGCCACAACAGAGTAACTTGCCAGCGGCGAAACCGCGTAAAGCCGGCGACCCCAAAGAGGGCGAGCCCTGCGTGGCCAACTTCACTACCGAGGGAGGGTTCTTGATGGGTGAGGGAAAGATGAGTTTTCAGGACTACCCCGGGATAGAACCATCCGACAAGCTCTTCGACCGCTTGTCCCAATCTGTCGCTTCCGGTGGGTGGCAAGTCACGCTCTCGAACAGAGAATCCGGAACCGTCAGCGGCTTTCAGGAGATCCATATGTTCGCGGGTGGGATTTCAAAGGCAACGCTAAATGTCATTCTCAGTAAGTTGGAAGCTGCAGGTGTCAGAGTCGAAGCAACCATGAAGGTGCCAGGCGGAACGAAGGTTACGGACAATGAAGCGAAGAATGTGTTCTGCAGAATCTTCCAATCGGTTACACAGTAAGCGGCTTTGTCATCCGTGCGCTACGAGCCGAAATAATAGAAAAATCAAAGGGGCTAGGCTCGCATTAAAAGCCTAACTTTGCGTTAACAAGTTTCTTCTTATCAGCCAGCCCCCTCCAGCAACCTCTGCATCATCCCTTCCGCCTGCCGCGCGTAGCCACCCCGGAACAGGTTGGCGTGGTTGAGGATATGGTAGAGATTGTATAAATTCTTGCGTGCTTCATAGCCCGCATCCAGCGGCCATGCGGCGCGGTAGGCTGCATAGAACTCCGGGCCGAAGCCGCCGAACAGTTCCGTCATGGCGAGGTCGGCTTCGCGGTCGCCGTAATACGGCGCGGGGTCGAAGATGACCGGCATGCCATCCGGCAGGTAGGCATGATTGCCGCCCCACAGGTCGCCGTGCAGCAGCGAGGGAACCGGACGGTAGCCGTCGAATAATTCCGGCAGCTTTTCCATTAGCTGCTGTCCCATCTCTTGCAATTGTCCGCCGTAACCGTTGCGCGCCGCGAGATCGAGCTGAAAGCCGAGCCGCCGCTCCCGCCAGAAGGCGATCCAGTCGGATGACCAGCCGTTCGGCTGCGGCGTGGTGCCGATAAAGTTGTCTTGCGCGAAGCCGAATTGCTCGGCTTGCACGCGATGCAGCGCGGCGAGTTGTTCGCCCAGCAGGCGCGCATTGCCGCTGCCGTTCAAATCCAGATATTCCAGCACCAGGAAAGCATGTTGCCCGGCAGTGCCGTGGGTGATGGGTTGCGGCACGCGCACTGTTTTTGTTGCAGCGATGGCTTCCAGTCCTGCGCTTTCTGCTGCAAACCCTGTCCTGAGCACAGTCGAAGGGATGGGTAGCTTGTTCGCGTCGTTGAGCTTGACGAAGTAGCGTGAGCCGTCACGGCCTTCAATGCGCCACGTCTGGTTGATGCAGCCGCCGGCAACGGGTGTCGAGTCATGCACCTCGAACGGGCGATGCGTTGCATCGTGGATGGCAGCAGAGATGTGGGTGAGGAGTTCGGCTTCCATAAAGTTGTATTCGAAAGCACCGTCACAAGCTGATGGCATAACCGAAGTGTTGCCGGAACAGCGCAGCGAGTTCATCGCGGCTCGGGGCATGGTTCTGCCCGCCGCGGCTGGCGATCTTGAGCGTGCCGAGCAGCGAGGCCAGGCGCCCGGTGGTCTCCCAATCCCAGCCCTGCTGGATGCCGTGCAGCAGGCCGGCGCGATACGCATCGCCGCAACCGGTGGGGTCGAGCAGCGCGGTGGGCTTGGCGCAGGGGATGATGATTTCCTTGCCGTCGGCGTAGATGGTCGAGCCTTCGCCGCCGCGCGTGATGATGAAAGCGCGCGTGGATTTGGCGAGCTCCTCGATCTTCCTGCCGGTCTTGTCCTGCAACAGTTGCGCCTCGTAGTCATTTACCGTCACATAATTGGCCTGCTCGACAAAGTTCAGCAATTCCTTGCCGCTGAACATCGGCATGCCCTGGCCCGGATCGAACACCCATGGAATGCCCGCTTCGTGGAATTCGCGCGCGTGCTGCAACATGCCTGCGCGGCCATCCGGCGAGACAATGCCGAGGCTGATGTCCTTTGCGTCGCCGACATGATTATGCTCGGAGAAGCTCATCGCGCCGGGGTGGAAAGCGGTGATCTGGTTATCGTCCAGGTCGGTGGTGATGAACGCCTGTCCGGTGAAACTGTCCGGCACATAGCGGATATGCCGTTGCAGCAAACCAAGCTTTTCCAGACGCACGGCATAAGGGCCGAAATCGTCGCCCACCGTCGCCATGATCAGCGGCTGGGCTCCGAGCAGCTGGAGGTTGTAAGCGATGTTGCCCGCACAACCGCCGAACTCGCGGCGCATCTCCGGCACCAGAAATGCCACGTTCAGAATGTGAATCTTTTCGGGCAGGATGTGCTTCTTGAATTGATCCTGAAACACCATGATGGTGTCGTAGGCCATCGAACCGCAAATCAGGGTGTGCATCGCAAAACCTCGGCTGGATTGAGAGGCGCGAATTGTATCATCCGGAAACCGGCAGTTTCGTAGGTTGGGTTACGCTACGCTACGCTAGCCCAACCTACACTGGCTCGAATTAAAACAGGGCGGAGGTAATAACCAGCCCCCACACCACCACCGCATTCACGATGCTCAGCAGCACCGCCGCGCTGGCAACGTCTTTGGCGCGTTTGGCAAGCGGGTGCTGTTCCAGCGAGGCGTGATCTACCGCCGCTTCAAGCGCGGAATTGAGCAGCTCGACGATCAGCACCAGCAGGATGCTGGCGATCATCAAGGCTTTGCCGGCAGTGCCGGCATGCAACAGCAGCGCAACGGGTATGGCAATCGCCGCGATCAGCACTTCCTGACGAAACGCATCCTCGTGTTGCCACGCGGCGCGCAGCCCTGCCAGTGCAGTCAGGGTTGCGTGCCAGACATGTTTCAGGCCGCGTGGGTGCTTGTTGCCGGTTTCCATGTCAGGTCGAGTTCGCGTGCGGCTTTCACATCATCCAAGCGGCGTACCGGCATGGTGTGCGGTGCGCCCTTCACCAGTTCCGGTGTGGCGTATGCCTCGTCGCGGATTTCTTTCAGCGCATTGACGAAGGCGTCCAGCGTCTCTTTCGATTCGGTTTCGGTCGGCTCGATCAGCAGGCATTCCGGCACCAGCATCGGGAAATAAGTGGTGGGCGGATGGTAGCCCTTGTCCAGCAGGCGTTTCGCCACGTCCATTGCGGAGATGCCGGTGGCATCCTTGAGCGGCTTCATCGACACGATGAATTCATGGCTGGCGCGGCGTTGCGGGAAGGCGACGGTGAAACCCGCCTTGTGCAATTCCGCCATCAGGTAGTTGGCGTTCAGCGTGGCGAATTCGGCGACGCGGTGCATGCCTTCCGCGCCCAGCATCCGCGCGTACACGTAGGCGCGCAGCAGCACGCCGATGTTGCCGGTGAAGGCGGACAGGTGGCCGATGGATTGCGGCAAATCTTTTTCGGTGAGGTAGCGATACGCGTCGCCTTCTTTGGCGACGACCGGCAGCGGCAGGAACGGCAGCAGACGCTGCGCCACGCCCACCGCACCCGCGCCCGGCCCGCCGCCGCCGTGCGGCGTGGAGAAGGTCTTGTGCAGATTCATGTGGATCACGTCGAAACCCATGTCGCCGGGTTTGACCTTGCCGAGGATCGCGTTGAGGTTTGCGCCGTCGTAATACAGCAGGCCGCGCGCATCGTGGATTATTTTCTGGATCGCCTGGATCTGTTTTTCGAACACACCCAAAGTGGACGGGTTGGTCAGCATCAGCCCGGCGGTCTGCGGGCCGGCGGCGGCGCGCAGTGCGTTCAGGTCCACATCGCCGTTGGCGTCAGTCGGAATCTCTTTGACCGTGTAGCCGCACATCACCGCCGTTGCGGGATTGGTGCCGTGCGCCGCATCCGGCACGATGATCTCGGCGCGCGCCGTATCATTGCGCGCGTCGTGGTAGGCGCGGATCATTGCGATGCCGGCAAATTCGCCCTGCGCGCCCGCCATCGGCATCAGGCTGATGCCGGCCATGCCGGTCACGTCTTTTAATATTTCCTGCAGGTCATGCAGGCACGCCAGCACGCCTTGCCCCGTGCTATCCGGCGCCAGCGGATGGCGCGCGAGGAAGTTCGGCAGCATCGCCAGCGTATTGCAGGCGCGCGGGTTGTATTTCATGGTGCAGGAGCCGAGCGGATAGAAGTGTGTGTCTATCGAGAAATTCTTCTGCGACAGCCGCGTGTAGTGGCGCACCACGTCCATTTCCGAGGCTTCCGGCAGCAGCGGCTGATCCTGGCGCAGCAGCGCGGCCGGGATGCCTGTCCTGAGCCCGGTCGAAGGGCCGCTGACCGTTGCGGCGTGGCTTGGTGCTTGTGCCGCATTGCGGCGGCCGGGATGGGAGCGTTCAAAAATCAGCATAGGATGCCTTTAATAATTGTGCCGCTTAAAGTAGCACCGTCATTCCGGCGTAGGCCGGAATCCAGTTTTGTAGGTTGGGTTAGCCCAAGGGGCGTAGCCCAACGTGATTAAAATGCTGTTGGGTTACGCGGTAAAGCCGCTAACCCAACCTACGGTTTAAATTGTCTTCAGCGCAGCCAGCGCCGCATCGTAATTCGGCTCGTTCTTGATCTCGCTGACCAGTTCGGTATAGCGCACCACGTTGTTGCCATCCAGCACGATCACGGCACGGGCCGCAAGCCCGGCCAGCACGCCGCTGGCGATTTCCACGCCGTAGTTGCGCAGGAACTCGCGGCCGCGCATCAGCGACAGCGTGGTGATGTTGTTCAACCCCTCGGCGGTGCAGAAGCGAGCCGAAGCAAATGGCAGATCGGCGGAAATAACCAGCACCACGGTGTTGTCCAGCTTGCTGGCCGCTTCGTTGAATTTGCGCGCAGAAGTAGCGCACACTGAGGTGTCAAGGCTCGGCACGATGTTCAGCACCTTGCGCTTGTTGCCGAAACTACTCAGTGTGATGTCCTGCAAATCCTTGCTCACCAGCGAGAAGGCCGGTGCGGTTTGCCCTGCCTTGGGGAAGTTGCCGTTCAGTTGCACGGGGTTACCGCCGAGTGCTGTGCTGTGTGCCATGTTGTTCTCCTTGGTTAGAGTGCGTGGCGTAACGCTGCCACATAGCGTTGCAAATCTTCATTGGTCTTGGTTTCGGTGGCGCACACCAGAATTGCATTGCCCAGTTGCGGGTAGTGCGGCTGCAGATCGAAGCCGCCCGCTACACCTTGTTCGGCCATGCTGGCTAACACCGCCGCAGAGGATTTGGGCAGGTGCAGCACCACTTCATGGAAGTGCGGTGCGCTGAACAAACGCCTCACGCCATGCACGCCGCTGGCCTGCACCGTAAGGGCTTGCGTGTTGGCGTGTGATGCCGCGGCGGCGCGGCGCAGCCCGTCCACGCCGAGCAATGCCATGTGGATGGCCGCAGCGGTCACCATCAGCCCCTGATTGCTGCAAATATTGGAAGTGGCCTTGGCGCGGCGTATGTGCTGCTCACGCGCCTGCAGCGTCAATGTGAAACCCCGCTTGCCGTCCAGATCCACGGTGCGGCCGATGATGCGCCCCGGCATCTGGCGTACCAGAGCCTGCTTGCAGCACATGAAGCCGAAATACGGGCCACCGCTGGACAGCGGCGAGCCAAGCGGCTGGCCGTCGCCTACCGCGATGTCCGCCCCGGTATCACTCCAGTTGCCGGGCGCTTTCAGCAGCGCCAGCGACAACGGGTTCACCAGCGCTATGGCCAGCGCATTCTGTGCATGCGCCCAAGCGGTAAGCGCATCGACATCCTCCAGCGCGCCGAAGAAATTCGGCTGCGGAATCACCAGTGCGGCGATGTCGCTGCCCGCGTGCTGTTCCAATGCCCTGAGATCGGTGGTTCCGGTCGCTGCATCGAACGGGATTTCCACCAGTTCGATGTTTTGCAGCTTGACGATGCTTTGCGCCACGCTGCGATACAGCGGGCTGACGGTGGCGGGCAGCAGCACACGGCGCGAGCTCTTGTGCGCGCGCACCGCCATCAGGATCGCCTCGGCCAGCGCGGAGGCGCCGTCGTACAGGCTGGCGTTGGATGCATCCATGCCGGTCAGCGACGCGATCATGGTCTGGTATTCGTACAGCACTTGCAGTGTGCCCTGGCTGGCCTCGGCCTGGTACGGCGTATAGGCGGTGTAGAACTCGCCGCGCGTGGCAATCTCCCACACCGCCGCAGGAATGTGGTGTTCATATGCGCCCGCACCGGTGAAGTTGAGCAGCGGGGTGTCGAGCGCCGCGCGCTCATGCATCAGGCGCGACACCTGCATTTCATTCATGCCCTCGGGCACCTGGGTGAGCTTGCCGCTGCGCAGCGCGGCAGGGATTTCGTCGAACAGCGCATCAATGTTCGGCGCGCCTATACTGGCAAGCATCGCGGCGATGTCGGGTTCGGTGTGGGGAATGAAGGGCATTTTAAAATCCGTGAAAAGTGATTGGTGACTGGCGACAGGAAGGGCGGTTCTACGTCACCATTTACGCATCACCATTCACCGCTTTTAGTGTGCTTCGCTGTCCACGTGCTTCTGATACGCCGTGGCATCCATCAGGCCGTTCACGTCGGCGGCATTGTCCGGCTTGAGCTTGAACATCCACGCGCCGTATGGGTCGGCGTTGATTTTTTCCGGGGCGCTGTCCAGATCGCTGTTCCCCGCTGCCCCTACACCGGCAACCGGCGCATACACATCCGCCGCAGCCTTCACCGATTCCACCACCGCGCATTCTTCACCGGTTTTCAGCTTGCGGCCAACGGCGGGGTTTTCCACGAACACCATGTCGCCCAGCAACTCCTGCGCGTGTTGCGTGATGCCGATGCTGATGGTGCCGTCGGCTTCGGTTTTGACCCATTCATGGGAGGCAGTGTATTTCAGGTTGCTCGGGTTGGTCATTTGAATCTCCT
>ORMF011240040.1_pt1 | contig 63195 bp, 55 predicted proteins | sample 1779871 | NCBI WGS metagenome assembly ORMF01 (sample SAMEA104232316, study PRJEB22302) | groundwater metagenome | biome: forest; feature: aquifer; material: groundwater | place: USA | collected 2011-08-07 | depth 5.4 m | reverse complement strand
TGACCAACCACATGTCCGTCTTCCCCTCGCGCACCTACAAGAAGGGGCACCGCCACGGCCCGGGCGTCATGATCGTCATCCCGGCTGGCGAGGGCTATTCCGTGATGTGGCCCGAGGGCGGCGGGAAGGGGATCGTGCCGTGGAGCGAGGGCGCCGGCTTCGTGCCCCCGAACCAGTGGTACCACCAGCACTTCAACCTGGGTGGCGCTCCCGCCCGGTACCTCGCATTCCACTCGCCGCGCGCGGTGGACTCGGAGAACTCACGGATCGACGAGACGCTGGCAACCCGCCAACAGATCGAGTACCCGAGCGAGGAGCGTGAGGTCCGCCAGCGCTTCGAGGCCGAGCTCGCCAAGCGGGGCCTGACCAGCCTGATGCCCGAAGAGGCCTACAAGGATCCCACCTACGAGTGGGAATATGAGGGCAAGTCGGCCTGATAACCGGATCGATCAGCTATTGAGGAGGCCGGACGGGGAATCTCGCCCGGCCTCTTTCTACCCAGCTGGGTCGAGCTAAGCCGCTTTCGCGGGGGCTGCCGGGTTACTCGGCTAAGGCTGGGCCCATGGCCTTTGTGCTGTGGAGGTAGTGTTGGTCGAAGACGGCCGTGGCGTCACCTGGCCCGAACAGGTAGCCGAGCGCCTCGCCGATCGATGCTGCCTGATGCGATGCGAAGATGATCGGAAGGCCGATGAGGGCCGGCCACCAGAGCTCTGGGCGGTCGCGCAGCGACCGCGCCAGTCGCCATAGCTGAAGCGGCGGCATTGCGATCGGGACTGCATCGGCGTAGGCAGTCCGGCGCAAAAGGCCCCACTCATCGGCGCGCACTCGGTTAGCGCCGAGCAGTCGCGATCCGGCGAAAACCGACTCATAGTGCGTTGCTGGGTCGTGCTCGTGCGCGACGAGCGCCCCGGGCTCAAGCAGGACTGGCTGATCGTCGTGGGCGAGCGCCTTCGGCAGCAGGTAGTGGCCCGCCAGTCCGGCGTCGATGAGCCGCTGCCATTGCCGCGAGCGACGTCGCATAACGCCCGTCCACTGCGACGACGACGACGATCTCCTCGGTTGGCTCGTTCACGAGCCGTCCCAGAGTGGCGCGGACCAGTCGACGTCCGCGGTCTGGACCGCGTGGTGCGCCGAGAAGTCCGGATGCCCGTGAGCGCCGGGGCCCGAGCCGGTGGAGAAGGTCGGCCATGGCGAATCGGGAAAGACGGAGCCATTTGATCGAAGCTGACCAAACGTGCCGGCGCACGAGATACGCGCCACGTTCGGCATCGAGCCGTCGCGAATCCACCACTCGACCCACGTTGGCTCGCCGGGGTCGAGTCCGATGGCGAGGACGCACGGGCTGGTGGAAGGCATTAGTCGGGTCTCCCTCGGAAATCGTGGGCGCAACAGATGGGACGGCGCCGTCCCATCTTCAATTCAAGAAGGGTGCCGATCAAGAAGGGTGCCCAGCCCAAAGGGGGCCCAATGAGCGACAAGATACACAACCGCCGACCGTTAGTTGACAGAACGGGAACGCGCGGATATCGTCGCCGGGACGGTCGGCTTGAGCGCGACGCGCTTAACCGATACACTCGTACCGCTTGCGCGCCTTTCAGGCTGCGATTCACTAACCACACTGCCGAGGTGATTGTGTCAGAAACCGACCAGCAGACTACGCCACAAACGAATGGTGCTGACGATCAGCATGAGCACGGCCACTGGGGCGCCCACGACCATGAGGAGGGGATGTTCGGCCACATCCACGACGAGTCCGACCCCTTCCACACCCATCCTGGTGAGGAAGAGATGGTCATCCTTACGCCGGAGGAAGCGGGAAACCGCATCACCCTCACAAGCGTCGGGATCGACGTCGGCTCCTCCACCTCTCATCTCATGTTCTCCCGCCTGACGCTCGAGCGCCAGGGCATCGCCCTCTCCAGCCGGTTCAAGGTCGTCGACCGGAGCATCGTGTTCCGCTCGCCGATTCTGCTCACGCCATACACCGACGAGACGACGATTGACACCGATGAACTTTCCCGCTTCATCGAGGGCGTCTATAAGGACGCCGGGATGACGGTGAACGACGTCGACACCGGCGCCACGATCTTCACGGGCGAGGCCGCCAAGAAGAGCAACGCGGAAGCAATCTCCGCCCTCTTCGCGGAGCACGCCGGCAAGTTCGTGTGCGCGACCGCCGGCCCAAACCTCGAGGGCGTCATGGCCGCCTTCGGCTCAGGCGCGGCGGGCCGCTCCAAGCGGGACGGCAAGGCCGGCACCGTGATGAACATTGACATGGGTGGCGGCACGGCGAAGATCGCCATCTGCCACAACGGCGAGGTCGTCGAGACCGCGGCGATCAACGTCGGCGCGCGCCTCGTCGCAATGGACAAGGACGGCACCATCACCCGCATCGAGCGCGCGGCCGAGATCATCGCCGAGGAGCTCGGCATCCCGCTGAAGCTGGGCGAGAAGCTGAGCGAAGCGCACCAGAAGGCGATGGCTGAGCTGCTCGCCGAGTCCCTCTACAACCTGGTGGAGCGCCGCCCGCTGGGCCGGCTGGCCGACCGCCTGATGATCACCGGCGCGCTCGAGTTCAAGGGCCCGATCGACAGCATCAGCTTCTCGGGTGGCGTCTCTGAGTACGTCTATGACACAGAGAAGCGCAACTTCGGCGACCTGGGCATCCTGCTCGGCAAGGCGGTCATGGAGCGCACGCCTCGGCTGAACGCCCCGCTTGACCAGGCCGAGCAGATGATCCGCGCGACCGTCATTGGCGCTGGCCAGTACACGCTCCAGGTCAGCGGCAGCACGATTTACATCTCGCGGCCGGACCTGTTGCCCCACCGCAACCTGCAGGTAGTGGCGCCGGTCATGCCCGGTCCCGACTACACGCTGGAGACCGCCAAGCAGGCGATCGCATCGGCGCTCCAGCGCCAGGACATCGAGGAGGGTGACCGCGCGGTTGCGCTGTCCTTCCGCTGGCGCATGGAGCCGTCATACGACCGCGTCAAGACGCTGGCCACCGCGATCGCGGAGTCGATGCCGAACACCCTCAAGGCCGGCATCCCGTTGACGCTGGTGTTCGATACGGACATTGGAGGCGCGGTCGGCAGCATGCTGACCCGCGAGGTCATCCCGGGCCACGACATCGCATCGATCGACGAAGTGGACCTGAGCGACCTCGACTTCATTGACCTCGGCGAGGAGCTCGAGGACGTGCACGCAGTGCCAGTCGTGGTGAAGTCGCTCGTGTTCACCACGGCGCGTGAGCGCAACGCGGGCCTCGTCCGCGGGGTCGCCCCGCATGGCCACGACCATGATCACGATCACGGCGACGGGCACGACCATGACCATGACCATGGGCACGACCACGACCACGATCACACCCACTAATCAGGAAGAACTCTGAGCGGGGAAGGCAACGCGTTTGCCTCCCCGTTCGCTTGTAACGGGGGAAAAGGACGCCGCGCATGTGGACCAGCCGTTTCGCGTTCTGGGCGATCGTGATGACCATGCTCAGCGCGTGCGCGGGGCCGACGCCAGGCGCCGGTTCACCGGGCTCGGGCGGATCAGAGACCTCGCGCGCGAGCGGACCGACGAAGATCACGGTTGCGATTCGTGGTGACCCCAGGACACTAAGCGCCAAGCTCAACTCCGGTGCGGGCGCTGGCGGTATCCCCGGGGTAGCGGAGATCGAGGAGATCCTGAACGCGGGGCTCGGCATCGAGGACCGCGCTGGGACGATCCATCCGCTGCTCGCGGAACAGATCCCAAGCATTGAGAATGGACTCTGGCAGGTGTTTCCCGACGGTCGGATGGAGACTACCTGGAGAATCCGCGAGGGCGCGGTCTGGCACGACGGGACCCCTTTCACGCCGAACGACCTGCTCTTTACGGCCGAGGTGGAGCGCGACCGCGAGCTTCCCATCTTCCGCAACGTGGCCCACAACTCCATCGACCGGGTGGAGTCCCTCGACGATCGCACCGTGCGCGTCCACTGGAAGTCGACCTACATCGAAGCCGACACAATGTTCACCAGCTCCCGGGGACTTCCGATGCCGCGGCACATCCTCGAGGAGGCGTATCGCGCCGACAAGTTGGACCTCCCGAACCTCACGTTCTGGAATGAGAGCTACGTCGGGACCGGGCCGTTCAAGCTGCGGGAATTTGCGCGCGGCACCCATCTCACGCTCGAAGCCAACGAGCGGTACGTGCTGGGCAGGCCGAAAATCGACCTGATGGAGATCCGCTTTATTCCCGACCCTGCCACGATCGGCGCGAACATCCTGGCCGGTGGCGTGGAGCTGACGCTCGGCGGCCGGCTCTCGCTCGAGTGGGCCAAGCAAATCCGCGACCAGTGGACCGACGGCAAGATGTCGATTGAGGTGCCACGGTCAGCCGTCTCGGCCTACCCGCAGTTCATCGATCCCAACCCGCCGGTCTTGCTGGAGGCGCCGTTCCGGCGCGCGCTGCTCCACGCCGTGGACCGGCAGGCCCTCGTGGACACGCTGCTGGACGGGCTCGCGCCCGTGATGCACAGCATCATCCCCGAGAACCACGCCGAGTATGGCGACGTCCAGCGAAGCGTCGTGACGTACGAGTATGACCCACGCCGAGCTACCCAGATAATTGACGGCCTGGGCTACGCGAAGGGCCCCGATGGGAACTACCGCGATGCCGCGGGACGGCCCCTGACACTCGAGATCCGAACGACGGCGAATGACGACGGCCAGGTGAAGACGATGCTTACCGTCGCCGCGGCCTGGCAGCAGATCGGGCTTCCGGTCGATCAGTTGCCCGTCCCGCCCCAGCGCGAGTCAGACCGTGAGTTCCGGGCGACTCGCCCTGCCTTCGAGGTGGTGCGCCAGCCAGGAGGCTGGAAGAATCTGCAACGCTTCTACGGCCCGAATACGCCGCTGGCGCAGAACGATTACACGGGCGTGAATCGGACCCGGCATCGGAACGTTGAGTTCGATGCCCAGATCGACCGCTTCTTCGGCACCGTGCCGCGTGCCGAGCGGATGGACGTGCTGAATCAGATCGTCAACTACATGACGACCCAGGTCGTGATCCTGGGCATGTTCTGGGACCCGGGTCCCACCCTCGCCTCCAACCGCATCGGTAACATGAAAGATCCCGGCGCGGTCTGGGATGCCTATGAGTGGACCATCCGTTAGGCACTCCGCTGCAGGGTCCCGCTGTAAACTGGGGTGACTGGCTCCTAGTCGGCGGCTGGCGTACGGCCCGCGGCCAGGCCTTATGCTCAACGAGTCGTGGAGGGCACCGATGTTGACGCCCGAGGAAAACGCGCTCATTACCCGCACTGGCCCCGCCACCCCCATGGGCGAAGCCATGCGGCGGTACTGGATGCCCGCGCTTCTCAGCGAGGAGCTGCCGGAAGCCGACGGACCTCCCGTCCGGGTCCGCCTGCTTGGCGAAAACCTGGTTGCGTTTCGAGACAGCTCGGGGCGGGTCGGGCTTCTGGCCGAGAACTGCTCCCATCGCGGTGCTTCGCTCTTTTTTGGGCGGAACGAAGAGGATGGCCTGCGCTGCGTCTATCACGGCTGGAAGTATGACGTCGATGGGCGGTGTCTCGACATGCCCGGTGAGCCGCCGGAATCGAGTTTCAAAGAGCGAATCCGCCAGCGGTCGTACCCATGCCACGAGCAGGGGAAGGTGATCTGGACCTATATGGGACCGCCGGCAAAGCGCCCGCCGCCCCCTGGGTTGGAGTGGGTCCGGGCCGAAGTGGGCCGTTGCCACGTCTCGAAGACGCTCGAGGAGTGCAACTACCTGCAGGGGATCGAGGGCGGCGTGGACTCCGGCCATTCCTCCTTTCTCCATCGTCGATTCGATGACGGCTACGCGACGCGCACCACCGAGGCCTTCCGAGCTAAGGCCACCGCCCCAAAGCTCGAGGTCGAGCCAACGGACTACGGCTACCGCTACGCGAGCATCCGCCGGCTGGGTGACGAGGGCAAGAGCTACGTTCGCGTGTATCAGTTCATCATGCCGTTCCACCAGATGCGGGCCTATGAAGGCTACGTCGGCAGGCCGGTCATCCAGGGGCACATGTGGGTGCCGATCGACGACGAGAGCCACTGGGTCTACAACTGGATCTATACGAAGGACGGCGCCCCCCTGACCGAAGAGGAGGTCCATCTTGAAGGCGTCGTCACCGGGCGCGGACCAGATGACCTGCTTCCGGGCTTTCGGCTGAAAAAGAACAAATCCAACGACTACATGATCGACCGCGAAAACCAGCGGACCCGGACCTTTACCGGCATCGAAGGCGTGAATACGCAGGACATGGCCATCCAGGAGTCGATGGGTCCGATCTACGATCGGTCCCACGAGCACCTCGGGAGCAGCGACACGGCAGTCATCGCCATGCGGCGACTCCTGATCCAGGCCGCGCAGGACGTCGCCGCGGGTCGCGATCCGCTGGGTGCTGATGGCGCGAGTGACGGCGTTCGCCCCGCGGAGATGCTCCTGTCAGAGAAGGCGCCGTGGTCCGATGCCATGCACGCCGAGCTCGTGGCACGATGGTAGCTTGCTAGGGGGAGATAGGAGGCGCTGTGCGTCATCGCGCGTGGTCTCGACTTCTCGCGGCGATTCTCGTTGTTCTGTTGACCGCCGCATGTGCCCCGGCTACCGGCCGACCATCTGACTCCCAGCCGGGGGGACGCCCCGCCGTGCGGCAGCCGGACCCTGTCCAGCCCACGGTGCCTGCCATCAAAGAGACCGCGATCCAGGGGTCACAGGCTGCCTGGGAGCGCGCGCTGGCGGCCGGGCGAGCTGAGGGGACGGTCAGCGTTGTCACGCATCCCAGCCTCCAATGGCGCGGTTGGGTGCCGATCTTTCAGCAGCGGTTCCCGGAGATCAAGGTCGAGCACCTTGGCATGCGGCCGAGCGAGGTGACGCCGCGCATCATCTCCGAGCAGCGAAACGGCCTATTCAACTTCGACGTCATGGTCGGACCAACCTCGAACAGCGTGAAGAACCTCAGTCCAGCCGGCGTGTTCCAGGACCTGCGGCCATTCATGCTGTCGCCGGAGGCCGTCGACAACGCGAAATGGCATGGCGGTCTCGAGATGTGGGCCGACAAGGATGCGACTTACTCGCTCGTGACGGCGATGACCGTGACCCGCGCGACGATTGTCAACCGCCGGATGATCCCCAGAGGGGAGCTCACGACGATCGACGGCTTGCTCGATCCGAAGTACAAGGGCCGCATCGTCATCTACGACCCGCGCGAAACGAACAACGGCAGTCTGCAGCTTGCATCGGTTCTCCAGAATCGGTCCGAAGACTTCCTCCGGCAGGTTCTTCAAGACGCCGTGTTCGTCGATAGTCCGTCCCAGCTCGTGGACTTCGTCGTATCGGGCCGCTACCCAATCGGTATCGGCAGCGATCCCGAGCGGCTGGAGAAGCTGCAGGCGGAGGGGTTGGCCCAGGACGTCGAGGTGACGACGCTCTCCGCCCACGCCGCCGCGAGCGGTATCGCCGTGTTCCAGAACGCGCCGCACCCGAACGCGGCGGCGATTCTGGTGAACTGGTTTCTCAGCCAGGAGGGGCAGGAGGCGTACGCCCGGGAGGGCGAGACGGCAACGCGACGCACGGATGCGAGCTCCTACATTGGCGATTCGCAGTCCTACGGCACGCCGGAATGGGGCAATCTCGATCAATACGTCCGGGCCAACGAGTGGCAGGGGATCCCCCTGGTGGACCGTGTAAGCGAGATCGCGAAGGAGATCCGGCGCTAAGCCCGTGGCAATCTTTGACCGGCTACGCGCCAGCGGGCTGCTCCATCCGCTCACCCGCTTCGGCACGTGGCGGCTCGAGAAAACGACTCTCCTCTACTCGCTCGTCCTCGGGGCGGTCGCGTTCATCGTCCTCTATCCGCTGTGGCTGCTCTTTGCCCAGGCGTTCCAGGTCGGAGCAGGGACGGCGGATACGACGTGGGGGCTCGACAACTGGCGCGCGGCCTGGACCGAACCCGCCCTCGCGGGCTCACTTGCGAACACGATTGGCCTCGCGCTCACGCGCCAGGCGCTGGCGCTCGCCGTGGGCATCCCCGTGGCCTGGCTCATCGCCCGGACCGATTTGCCAGGTCGAGGTTGGTTCGAGTTTGGATTCTGGGTCGCCGTTTTCCTGCCGTCGGTTCCGATCCTCGTCGGCTGGATTCTCATCTTTGACGGCTACAACGGCCTCGCCAATAAGCTGCTCGAAGGGCTGCCATTCGTCCAGCGGGGACCATTCGACATCTTCTCCTGGTGGGGGATCGTCCTCACGCACCTCTTCGGGGCGACCCTGGGCATCAAGGTCATGTTCTTGGCCCCAGCCTTTCGAAGTCTGGACTCAGCTCTCGAGGAGGCCGGTCGCATGTCTGGCGCAAACAGCATCACGACCCTCAGGCGGGTGGTCTTGCCGCTCCTTGCCCCCGCCATCCTGGTCGTCACGCTGCTCGGGCTCATTCAGTCGCTCGAGGCGTTCGAGATCGAGCTGATTCTCGGTGCGCCCGCGGGCATCGACGTCTTCAGCACGAAGATCTACCGGCTGCTGCGCGAGCAGCCGCCGGCGTATGGATCCGCCACCGCCCTCAGCATGCTCATTCTGTTCATGATGACGCCGTTGATCCTGTTCCAGCAGCGGCTCATCGACCGAGGCCACTACGCCACGATCACCGGGAAACATGGCGCCCGGCTTCACGCGCTAGGGCCTTGGAAATGGCCAGCATCCGCCGCTATCGGCACCCTGGTCGTGGCGATGACGGTTGTCCCCTCGACGTTCGTCATCCTCGGCAGCTTCATGAAGATCTTCGGCGCGTTTCAGATCCCGAACCCGTGGACGCTGCAGCACTGGACGACGGTGTTGGCGAGCTCCGGATTTCTGAGCTCCCTCGCGACCACGCTGATCCTCGCGATTTCCGCCAGCGTGGTCGCCATGTCGATCTTTGGAATCCTGGGCTACATCACGGTGCGGACCGGATTCCTGGGGCGGGGGGCCCTGGATTTCCTGACCTGGATGCCGTCACTCTTGCCCGGCATCGTGATCAGCCTCGGCTTGCTGTGGATGTTCCTCAGCACTCCTGCCTTTCGGCCGCTTTACGGGAGCACCGCGGTGCTCGTGATCGCCATCAGCTTGAGCATCATGACCCGCTCCGTGCAGATGGTGAAGGCCGCGCTGGTGCAGATCGGTGCCGAGCTGGAGCAAGCTGCCTGGATGAGCGGCGCTGGCTGGTGGACCACCGTGCGCCGCGTCATCTTTCCGCTCGCCGCGCCGACTCTGATGGTCGTTGGCATTCTGGCGTTTTCGACCGCTTCGCGAACGGCAAGCCACGTCGCGCTCCTTGCGACAGCGAACAACCGCCCCCTGGTGCTGCTCCAGTTAGACTTTCTGTCCGACGGCAACTTTGAGGCGTCGTCGGTGGTCGGGGTGGTCATCCTGCTCCTCACCCTCGGTGCAGCCCTGCTGGCCCGAGCGCTCGGCCAACAGACCATCGTGCGGGAGTGATCGAGGGACTGCCGCTGTGCCTGGTAAACGAAGGGGTGGTGGAGGACACAATGGCGCTGTCGACCGAACCCAGGCACGAGGACCCTGCGGTCGGGTTCGCTGCCTACGCGGCCAACGTGACCTATGACCGGCTGCCTCCCGAGCTCACGCGTGTCTTGAAGCGCATCGTGCTCGACACAATCGGCACCACCCTGGCCGGCGGAACGCTCGGCAGCGGCTGCCGCGAGCTGGCAGACGTGATTCGCGCGGCGGGTGGAACGTCCGAGTCGACCCTGATCGGCATCGGAGATCGCCTCCCGGCCCCGGGCGCAGCCCTCGTGAATGGTGCGATGGCCCATGCGCTGAACTTCGACGACGTCTATCCGGGTGGTGGACACCTTGGCGTCGTCACCTTGCCCGCGGCGCTTGCCGTCGCGGAGCGTCAGGGCGGGGTGAGCGGCAAGGAGCTGCTCGCGGCGCTCGCGGCCGGCACGGAGATCATGGCCCGCTTGCAGGTCGCGGTTCGTCGCGCCGAGGATGGGTCGTCCGAGGCGAAGCCGCAACCCACGCAGATGCTCGGCTACTTCAGCGCCGCGGCCAGTGCGGGGCGGGTGATGCGGCTGGATGGACGGGCGATGCTGAGCGCGTTCGGCCTTGCGCTCATGCAGGCATCGGGGAACCGCCAGCCGGTTTTGGAGGGGACCCCCTCCAAGGCCATCTACGCCGGATTCCCGAACCAGGGCGGGGTCCTCGCTGCGCTGCTGAGTCAGCGGGGCCTCCGCGCCGACTGCGCCGCGCTGGAAGGGGAGGCGGGATTCTTTCCCACCTTCTACATGGGTCGCTATTACCGTCCGGCCCTGGTCGAAAACCTGGGAGACGAGTACTACACGCTCGGCGTGGGCTTCAAGCCGTGGCCGACGACGAGCCGCGCGCACCCGTTCATCGAGGCTGCCCTCGCGCTCGCGGCAGAGCACCGCCTCCGAGAGGATGAGATCGCGGACGTGCACGTCGTTGGAGGCTCCTACATCCGCACGTTCTGCGAGCCGCTCGCGACCCGGCTGCGGCCCCAGACCGGTGTCGAGGCCGAAGACAGTATCTTCTTCGGCGTCGCCAAGGCGCTGGTCAACCAGCGGGTAACATTGGCTGACTTCCAACCGAAAGGTCTCGCGCAATCGGAGACGGTGCGCCTGGCCGACCGCATGCGCTACTCGATCGACCCGGAGCTAGGCTACGCAGGCATCGTCGAGCTCACGGCGCGAGCGGGCCAGAGCTATCGCGTTCGCGTCGAGAAACCGCTCGGCGATCCAACGAAGCCGTTCAGCGACGACCAGCTCCGCGCAAAATTCCTGGATTGCGCGACCCACGCCCCCGTTGAGCTCACGAGCGCGCACCTCGAGGAGCTGATCACGCGTATCGAGAGACTCGAGGACGTTACCGACGTCGGAATCCTCGCGCGTCTTGCAAGCGGTGGGAGCTCCTGACCGGCATCGTTCAGCGACCAGGATGACCAGGCCAGGTCTGCGGCGGCGGGCAACCGCGATCCAAACGAAGTGACCAGGAGAGAGCATGGCACTTGGACAGTCCATCAGCATGATCGACGCCCGCCAGCGGGTGATGGGCGCCATCGATTACACGCTGAATACGCGTATCCCCGGGAGCCTGACCGCGCGGCTCGTGACGTGCCCGTCTCCGCATGCCCGCATCCTGCGGGTCAATGCCGACGCGGCGCGCCGACTGCCCGGCGTCTACGCGGTCGTCTCGGGCGCCGATCTCCCCGCGCTCGGGATGGGCCAGCTTCTTGGCAAGCCGCCATACGAGCGGCCGGTTCTGGCGTTCGATCGCGCGCTGTACGCCGGCGAGCCTGTCGCGGCCGTGGCGGCGATCGACGAGGAGACGGCGCAAGAGGCCGCGGCGCTCGTCGAGGTTGAGTACGAAGAGCTGCCCGCCGCGCTGGACATCCTTGGGGCGCTGGAGCCGGGTGCGTCGTTGGTGCACGTGCCAAGCAATCTCGCGTACGAGCACCACATCGAACGCGGCGACATCAACGTGGGCTTTGCCGAGGCCGACGAGATCTTCGAGGACGAGTTCACCACCCCCGCCGTGCAACACGTGCCGCTGGAGCCCCACAACTGCATTGCGATGGTCCAGAACGATCGTATGACGATCTGGAGCAGCAGCCAGAACCCGTTCGGTGTGCGCGATGAGCTCGCCACGCTCCTCGGCGTTCCGCGCTCGAAGGTCCGCGTGCTGGTCGCCAGTCTGGGCGGGGGCTTCGGTTCCAAGCTCGTCACCTTTATCGAGCCGATCGCCGCGGCGCTCGCCCTTGCGACGGGCAAACCGGTGCAGCTCACGCTGACCCGCGCCGAGGAGTTCACGACGTTCGTCCGGCACGCTGCCCGCATTTTCCTCAAGACCGGCGTGAAACGCGACGGTCGCCTCGTCGCGCGCGAGGCGAAGTGCTACTTCAGCACGGGCGCCTATGGCGCGGCGGGCGTGAACGGCGTTTCCAATGGCGGCGTGGCGATGACGAGCGCGTATCGGTTCCCCCACGTCCAGGTGGACTCCTTCTCCGTGTACACGAACACCGTGCCCGTCGGCGCGTTCCGCGCGCCCGGCGTGCCTCAGGTTGCCTTCGCCAGCGAGATGCAGCTCGACCGCATCGCGGAGCAGTTGGGGATCGACCCGATCGAGCTGCGGCGCATGAACCTGGTGCGCGACGACGACCGGTTTATCGCCGGCGGACATCTCGAAGACATTCATTTCGACGAGATGCTCGATCGTGGAGCCCAGGAGATCGGCTGGAATACGCCGCTGCCTTCCGAAGCGACCAACAATCCGCGCCGGCGCATCGGCCGTGCCGTGATCCCCACGCTCAAGATGACGCGCACCCCGACGATCTCGAATGCCGCGTTGCGGCTGAACGTGGATGGCAGCGTCAATCTTATGACCGGCGCGGTCGAGATGGGGCAGGGATCGCGCACCGCGCTCTCGCAGATCGCGGCGCACGAGCTTGGTGTGCCAGTCGAGGCGATCATGGTGGCGGCCATCGACACGGATGTCGTCCCCTGGGAGGGCGGCACGGCGAGCAGCCGGACTACGTTCGCCGTCGGCGGCTCCGTCACGCGCGCCGCGAACGACATTCGCGATCAGCTCCGCGACCTGGCGGCGGATCAGCTCGAAGTCTCGCCCGACGACGTCGTCGTTGAGGGGGGCTTCGCGACGGTTCGCGGCGTGCCCGACCGCCGGGCATCGTACGGCGACCTGATCGGCGGAGCTCGACGCACCGAGCTGCTCGGACAGGGGCACAACGAGACCAAGGCCGCGCCCGACCCGGTAACCGGGCTGCCGGGCGCCTCCGCTCACTGGCATCACGGCGTGGTCGCCGCGGAGGTGGCCGTGGATATGGACACCGGTCGGGTCGAGGTCACGCGCATGTGGGCCGGCATCTTCGCGGGGACGATAGTAAACCCGGTCCTCTGCGAGCTGCAGGCTCACGGCAGCGCGCTCATGGGGCTCGGCGAAGCGCTGTTCGAGGGCATGCAGTACGATGAGGGCACGCTGGTCACCAAGAATCTGTCCGAATACAACATCCCATCATTCCGGGACGTCCCGCCCGACTTTGGCACCTGGATCGTGGACGATCCCTCCAAGATGGATTTCCACGGCGTCGGCGAGACGCTCGTACCCGCCGCGCCGGTCGCCATCGGCTGCGCGGTCGCGAATGCGGTCGGCGTACGCTTGCATGAGCTCCCCCTCACACCGGAGCGCATCCTGCGGGCGCTGCACGAGCAGGCAGGGCGCGCATGACGACAATGGAGCTCTACGAGCCGCGCTCGCTCGAGGAAGCGACCTCGCTCCTCGCCGAGCGCGGCGATGAGGCGCGGATCATCGCCGGCGGGACCGCGGTGGTCCTGATGTTGAAGAACCGCCTCATTGCGCCGAGCGCGCTCATCAGCCTGGAAGCTGTGCAGAGCCTGAGATACATTCGATCGGACGCGGATGGCACGCTCCGCATCGGGGCGATGACGACGATCCGTGAGCTCGAGCGATCCCCTGTGGTGATAGACCACTGCCCGACGCTCGCCCGGACCTGCCGGCAGGTGGCGAATGTGCGGGTGCGTCACGCCGCCACGATCGGTGGCAACCTCAGCGAGGCCGACTACGCGTCCGACCCGCCATCGGTGCTCGTCGCGGCCCGAGCGCGCGTCCGGGTGGCGAGCGCGAAGGGCGAGCGGGAGATCCCGCTGGCTGAATGGTTCAGGGACTTCTTCGAGACCGCGCTGAGGCCCGATGAAGTCGTCACCGAGGTGATCATCCCGTGGGACACGCTGTCGAGTCGATCGGCGTATGTGAAGTACGTCAGCCGCTCGTCCGAGGACCGGCCTTGCCTGGGTGTCGCCGCCTTCATGGACCTGGACGAGGATCTCGACGGTGGCTACGTGTGTCGGGAGCTTCGCGTGGTCGTGGGCGCAGCCGCCGCGACGCCGCAAGAGGTTCCGTCTGCTGAGAAGCTTGCCATCCGGAAACGGCTGACGCCTGAGCTGATTCAGGAGATCGCCGAAGGCTACGCCAACGCGATCGACCCGATCTCGGACCTGCGTGGCTCGGCCTGGTATCGCACCCAGTTGATCCGCGTCTTCGTCCGCGACGCCATCAACGAAGCGCTTGCCAGCCAGCCAGAGGAGTTGAAATGAAGCGGATCGTCCGACTCACGGTCAATGGCATGGATCGCGACGTCATCGTCGAGCCCCACCACACGCTCCTCGACGTCTTGCGGCGAGAATTCGACCTGATGAGCGTTCGGGAAGGGTGCGGCATCGGGATGTGCGGCGCTTGCACGGTCCTCGTCGATGGCAAGCCGATCAGCTCCTGTCTGACGCTCGCTGCTCGAGCGCACGGGAAGGACCTGCTCACGCTCGAAGGGTTGAATGCCGACGGCGAGCTGCATCCCATTCAGCAGGCCTATCTGGACCACGCGGGCTTCCAATGCTCGTTCTGCACGCCGGGCTTCATCCTCTCCACGAAGGCGCTGCTGGAAGAGAACTCATCCCCGAGCCCCGAGGAAGTACGTGAATACCTCTCCGGAAACCTCTGCCGCTGCGGCAGCTACGCGAAGATCATGGAAGCAGTGCTGGCGGCGGCCGGGGGCCAGTGAGGCATGCTGGTCATCCATCGGTAGGTGCACCGACGGATGTCTCGCAGTCGTCAACGGAGCTCCCATTCGTGGATGTTCCAGTAGGGGAGCGTGCCGCGGTCCCCTGAGGTACCGACGGTGTCCTTCGTAGGACCGTGCAGGCTCGCGGCGTGGCTGCTGACGTACAGCGAGAAGTGCGTCATGTAGAGCGGGAGGCCCTCGCTCACGAGCTTGAGCATCTGGCCGTAGTGGCGGGTGCGCTCGCCCGGGTCGAGCGAATTCGCGAAGGCTGATAGAGGCGATCGTATTCAGGGTTCGACCAGCCACCGCGATTCTCGCCGAACCAGCGGTTCGCGGGTGAGCCGATCTCCGAGGTCAGGGAGAGGCGCTCGGCGGCGCTCCCTCCCCGAAACGCCAGGCCCGAAAAGCTGTGCCGCTCCTCCGCGGTCGGAACCTGGGTTGCGGGAACGAGCGATGAGCTCATGGGAAATCCCGCGTTGCGCCAGGTGTCCACCAGGATCGATTGGCCCGCCCGAGTTCGGGACCGGTCGTCACGCGAAGGTCGGTTCTAAATCGCTCACCGCTCGCGTTCTCGACGAATCCGTCACGGTCCTTCGCATAGCCTGCTTCGATCATGTACTGCTCGGAGCGCCTGGGGTCGTAGGGGTATCGGGCAATCGAACGGTTGGCTTCGGCCAGATAAGGCGAGGTGATCGGGACGAACGTCTCGCTCATGAACCTCTGCCCGTCGAACAGTCCCTCGTTCAGCGCGTCCCGGTCGATGCTGCGGGCACTCCCAGGTGGCCTCGATCTCGTCGATGCGCGCGTCCGCACGTACCGCGAACATCTTGCCTCCCGGGTCGCGAAACCGGCGGTGGCTACTGAATCGAGATCAGGCCCTGCGACCGCTTTCCGACGACCTCGGGGCCTGAATCATGCACGATCACACAACTGCCCCAGATGTAATTCGTCTTCATGTCCTCGGAATAGATAGTCGGCTTCCAGACCAGGGCGTTCCCCGCCTGAAAGTGGACCTCCCGCGCCTCGGGGCGTACGCTTCCAGTCGGGGCGCCGAACGGTCCCTCTTCGCCGAGTCCCGGCCCCTTGATCATGACCAGGCTCTTCACGCCGCGGCCCTTACCGAACCCGAGGATGTAGTCGACGACCTCGCCGAACGTGTTGCCTGGCTTGAGGAGCTCCAGGCTCCCCTCGAACAGCTCGCGCTGCATCTCGACGTACGACTTGTAGAGGTCCGGGATCGGGCCCAGGACGACAAGCTGCTGCTCCTGAGTGGCCTGACCGCCGTAGAGCGTGTTTGCTTCGGTCGCGATGAGGTCGTTCGGCTCCAGCCGGTGCGGAATTGGCGGGTTGAGGTAGCGATGGGTGCGCGGGCGCCGATCGGGTCGATCGTCATCCCCAGCGTGTTGTAATACTCGGTCCCCAGCTCCAGCATGCGCGCCATGACGGCGCCATATAGGACGTTTGCGTCCAGACCAGGGCGCGCCAGCTCGACAAGGTGATCGAACCCGGCCTCCGCAATCGCGACGGTACGCCGCATGCAGTCGAGCTCCTCGTCGCTCTTGACCGAACGAACGGTCATCACGGGGTCCGTCACGTCCACGAACGTCGCGTTCGGCAGAAGCCGCTGGGTTTCGGCGAACGCGGTGTGGTTGACGACCCCATCGGGCATGCGGGCATAGCCGATTCTACCGCCGCGCAGACCTGTGACGCCGATACGACCTCGCTCCAGGCCTGCCGCGCGTAGCGCATCCGCCATAGCCGGACCCCACGGGCCGGCCACGCGCTGGGGATTGGGAAACCACTCCGGGCGTGCCTCCTTGACGAGCGTCTCGACGCCAGTCGTCGCGATCTCGCACGACTGCCGCAGGCTCGCGATCTCCTCCTCGCTCTTGAGGAAGCGGGCCTTCCCAAGGACATCGGTTGCGTCGCGAAACGTCGCATCCGGGAGCCGCGCGACGAGGTCGGCGTAGGCGCTATGGACCACCACGCCATCCCGGGCGTTCGCATGGGTGTACGCGCCCGACCCGAGGCCCACGACGCCGATCGTCGCATGATCCATGCCAGCCTCCTGGAGGGCCTGGAAGGTAGGCTCGAGCCAGCCGCGGCCCGACGTGCGCGTCTCCGCGAGCCATGAATTGCGTGAGGGGCGCTCGGTGATGACGATTGGCGCGACGGTGTCGCTGGTCGGCAGGACAACGACCGCGCCGTCAAGCTGCGTGAGGTAGCGGCCATCCGCACCGGTCGCGCTCGGCTCGTCAAGCACTGGGCGAAAGGAGAGGTTGTCGAGGGCGAGCGGAACGAGAAGGCAATCGAGCCCTGCCGCGGCGGCGTTGGCGCGGACCGCGCCCCAACGGCGGTCGCGCGCCGCTTCCGAATATCCGCGCCAGGTTGCCGGTCCGGCCATCTCCATCGTCATCCCTTCACCTCGCCGGTTTTCATTGGTTCGCGAAGAGCGCGGGCGACGTCCACTGCTTCAGCGCGCGGCCCTCCGCGAGCGCCTTCATTTCGCGCTGCTACAGCATCCGCTTCAGGACCATCCATTGGTCGGTCCTACCCAGTCGCTCCTGGGCTCGGTCCGCAATCGCTCCCTGACCGACGAGGGTCACGTAGTCCTCGATCCAGAACGTCTTGTAGGTGCCGAAGGAGGAATCCATGTCCTCGACGCGCGCGCGTCCTGCAAGGACCGCTTCGGCAAAGTCCAGCGGCGCCTGCGGATCGTCCTCTTGAGGTTGTGGACCGGCCACCGCTCCGCGTAACGGCTCGACAGGTGAGGCGTCACCGAATAGGGCCCCGATCGTCAAGCGCATCAACGCGGCCATCATGGGCGATCCCCCGACGATGCGGGACGCTGCCAACACCGGCGGCAGCGGCGGCGGAGTTGCCGGTTCCGAAACCGTCGAGGAGCTGGTCCACGTCGGGCTCGGCACAACCGATAACCGCGGCGGGCTCCACGCTCGACTCGCCGAGCAGGTTCCGACCCTGGAAAACGGGCTGTGGACGGTGCATCCCGATGGCTGTCCTCCGTCTGGGGCTCAGCCTTGACCGACGGAGGATCGGTGTCCGTCGATCGCCGCGAGCACGCGCTCCGCAGTGATGGGAAGCTGCAGGATCGGGACGCCAATCGCGTCTGCCACGGCGTTCGCAATCGCGGGAGCGGTGGGGACGCAGGGAAGCTCCGCGATCGCTTTCGCCTCGTAGGGGCCGACACCCTGACCTCCAAGGTTGATCGTGGTGAGCGCGGGAATGTCGCGCATGGTGGGGATCTTGTAGTCACCCAGGTGCGGGTTCGTGATCCGGCCATCCTCCAGCGCGAGCTCCTCGGAGAGGCCATACCCCATCCCCTGCACCATGCCACCTTCGATCTGTCCCTGATGGCCGAGCGCGTTGATGATGGTCCCCGTCTCCTGAGCGCTGACGACCTTCTTCACCGTCACCGCGCCACTCTCAGGGTCCACCTCCACCTCGACCGCCTGGGCCATGAAGGAGAGGTTCTGGCTCTGGGGCTGGGCAAGGACCACCTGGGCATGGGCAAGCGGCTCGCTGCCCGGCAGCATCTCCATTGCCAGCTCCTCGAGCGAGACTCGCTCGCCCCCAGGAGCGCGCCAACCGCCCCCATCCCATTCGGCGGCCGGGGAGCCGAGCATGCTCGCCGCGAGCGGGGCGAGCTGCTCCTTGAGTTTGCGGCTCACCGCGATGGCGGCGTGCCCGGCAACGTAGGTCACCCGGTCCGCGCCACTTCCGACGTCGGTCGGCAGTGCGTCTGTGTCGCCACGGACGAGGTTGACGCGGTCCATCGAAACGCCGAACTCCTCCGCGATGATCTGGGCCATGATTGTGGGCGCGCCGGTGCCGACGTCCGGCAGGCAGGTGAGCACCGTGAGGCCGCCATCCGGATTCAGCGTCACATCGCCCGCCCCAGTGCCGGTGCCCATGCGCCCACCGACGATCGCGATGCCGCGGCCGACGTTTGGCCCCTTCGGCCGTCTCCAACCGATCGCCTCGCTCGCATTCTGGAGGATCTCCTGCGTCAAGGCTGGTGCGCCGTCGGTCCCGACACGCATGGCGTTCCGGAGTCGAAGCTCGAGTGGGTCGATGCCAAGCTCCCGTGCGACGAGATCGGTGTGGACCTCGTGCGCGAACGCCACCTGGGGCTGACCGGGCGCTCGCATGTAGCCGGAGGGCGGCGTGTTGGTGTAGACCGCCATCGCCTCGACCCGAACGTGCGGAATCTCGTACGGCCCCCACGCATGATCCGCGTGGCTCGGCATGCCGTCGATCGCCGGTTTGACCCCACCATACGCGCCAGTGTTGAAGACGACCCGCACGTAGCGGGCGACGATGGTCCCGTCGCGCTTCACCCCGGTGCGTATCGTCACGACCGCGGGATGGCGATGCGTGAAGGACTCCAGGTCGGTCGGGTGGCGCGGGATGAATTTGATCGGCCGCCCGGTCGCGCGGGCAAGGAAATACGCCATCGGGACTTCAGCGGGGCCGCCCTTGGCGCCAAAATCCCCACCCACGACCGTCGGATGGATGACCACGTCGTCCTCGGAGCGCTGGGCAACCTCCGCGATGGACTGCCGAAGGGGAAATGGGTTCTTGTTCGACGGCCAGACCTGGACGCGTCCGGCCTCGTCGATTGCCACAAGGGACGTCGAAGGCTCGAGGTAGCCCTGGTGCGTGAGCGCCGTGGTCAGCGTGTGCTCGATTACCAGGTCCGCTTGAGCCATCCCGGTATCCAGATCTCCGTGGGACCAGACCCTGTAGCTGCAGAGGTTTGGAATCTCGGCCGGCACCCCCCTGGGGAAGCCGATGTACGCCTGAGCGTTTGGATGAAGGATCGGCGCGCCGGGCTCCATCGCGGCTAACGGGTCGAAGACCGCGGGCAGCTCCTCGTATTCGATATCAATGGCCGCCGCGGCCTCCTGGGCGGCATCCGGGGTCTCGGCTGCGATGACGGCCACTTTGTCGCCGACAAAGCGAACGCGCTCCTCGCACAGAAATGGCATATCGCGCAACACGCGGCCGTGGAGGCGATTCGGGAAATCGGCACCGGTAAGAATCGCTCGCACGCCTGGAACACGCTGTGCGCGTGACGTATCGACCGCAAGAAGGCGCGCGTGCGGCAGAGGACTGTGCAGGCTGGTCGCCCAGAGGGTGTCCGGAAGCACGAAGTCCGCGGCGAAACGGGCTCGGCCGGTGACCTTGTCTATGCCCTCGACACGGGGAATCGGCTGTCCGATGACGCGGAACGGCGCGGCGTTCACGTCCACTCCAAGGTGTCGATGCGATGCAGACCGAAACCGGCGTCGGGCACCATCTGAATGTTGAGACCCTTGACGGCTGACGTGTGCGCGTTGATCAAGACGTTGCGTCTGATATTCGTTGCCCATGTCGTTGCGCTTGTTAGCACCTGTCTGACGGTCCGTCGGTCAGTCGCGGCCGACGATCGACAGATCGAGGTCGGGATGCTCCACAAAGGCCTGGCGGAGCTCGCGGGTAGCCTCGATCCAGTCGGCGTCCTCGGGCAGAAACACACCGCCGGAACGCACCCGGTAGACGCCCGGGTCGTCAACCCCTGGAGGCGTGGTCCCCTGGTCGCGGAGCGCCTTCACGGCCTGGAGCATGCGGGCGCGCGTGCGGCTGACCATCGCGTCGCTACTGCCCAGGTGCTCCTGGCTCCGATCGTAGATCTCGCCCATGCTCTCGGTGACGGCCTGGTCCTGTACGGGTATGCCGTCGATTCCCGTGAAGCTCTGGTTGGTGCGCTGCTTCTCGCGGTCGATCAGGTAGTCATTCTCCATGCTCTGGACCAGGCGGAAGCGGCCGTACCAGTCCGTCGTATTCGGGTGGTATTGCAGCCCGGCGAGCCCCTGGAACGTTTCGCCCTGAGGGTTCACGGCGCGGCCGGTCGACAGCGGGATCGGACCGCCGAGCGCGCCGGCCATTGCGCCCTGCCTCGACATCGAGATGAACATCGTGTGGGTATCGTCGAGCGGCACCCAGGCGCGGACGAGCACCTGGGCGCCCATCACGCCGGTCGGGATGAGCGCATAGAAGGGAAACAGGAAGCAGGCGATCCGCCAGTAGCGCCGACCGTCGCCCGTCGGGCGATAGGCGCCGTACATCGTGCCGCCGGGCAGGTCCGCCGTCTGGTAGCGTGGCGTCCGATCGAGCACGCCGTAGTACTCCATGGTCCCCGGGCGAAAGTCCTTCGGCTGCAGCGAGCCCGTGTGAAGGTACGCGAAGTGGCCGGTGTCGATGTCGCCCTCGATCGCCTGGAGCCAGTTGCAATCGCGAATCGTAAGGCCGACTATGGTCTCTTCGCCCGAAAGCATATTGGGCTCGATATCCGGCAGGGGAGGCGGGATCGCACGATCGCCCATGTAGGCCCAGATGAGGCCGCCGCGTTCGACGCATGGGTACGCCTTGTGCCGAGTGCGCTCCTTGAACGTGCTCTCCGGGGGCTCGGAAGGCATGTCGACGCACTGTCCGCTCACGTCGAACTTCCACCCATGGTAGGCGCACCGCAGGCCCTGCTCCTCGTTGCGGCCGAAGAAGAGCGAGGCGCCGCGGTGGGGACAGTTTGCGCCGAGCAGCCCGACCCGGCCCTCGCTGTCGCGAAACGCGATGAGCGACTCGCCGAGCAGCTTGACGCGCACCGGCGGGCAGTCCGGCGCCGGTAGCTCGGTGGAGGCCAGGCCAGGGATCCAGTATTGCCGCATCAGCGCCCCCATCGGTGTACCGGGGCCGACGCTCGTGAGCAACTCGTTAACCTCGTGCGTTGCCATGGTGTGCCTCCTAGCGGACCCAGCGCCATTCGTGGACGTTCCAGCCCACATCGGCCTGGGGACCGAAGGGAACTGGACCTTCGAGGGACGATACGTACGCGACTATGCCCGGGTTGAAGTAGAGCGAGATTGCCGGCAGATCGTCGGTGAAGAGCCGGGCCATCTGGGCAAACTGCTCATTGCGCTTATCGCGCTCGAGCGTCGAGTTGTAGGCGTCGATGAGTCGATCGAAATCGGGGTTGTTGTAGCCCGAGCGGTTGTTGCCCACCCAGCGGTTTTCGGCGCGCGGAATGTTCGCGGAAAGAAAGCTCGGGAGGGATGCATCGCCAGTCCCTCCACCGCCGGTGTAGAGCGAGGGGAATGAGCCTCGTAGCTCACCCGAGCGGGACTGGGCCTGGGGCACGGGCACTTCGCGAAACTCGAAGCCCGCGCGCCGGAACCCCTCCGCCATGATCGCCATCTCTGCCTCTGACTGCGCGGACTGGTTCACCTTGATCTCGCCGGAGAATCGCCCCTCGGCCGGTTGAACCCAGGAGCCGTCGCCACCCTTTGCAAAGCCCGCCTCGACCATGAGCTGCTCGGTTTGGCGAAGGTCGAGGGGGTATTTTCGAATGAGTCGATCGACGGTCGCGTAGAAATCGACTGTCGGGGGAATGAACGTCTCGGCGAGAATTCCCTCACCCTCGAACAAGGCATCGTTGATGCCGTTCTTGTCGACGGCGTGGGCCAGCGCGCGCCGCACGCGGACGTCGAGCAACGAGCGTGGGTTCGTGAACTCCGAGCGGAGCTGGAACTCGCTGCGGCGCCACTGGTCTGGCGTCGTCAGGATCGTGCCGCCGTTCCGAGGTGCCCATTCGCGCCGCAGGATCGCACCCTGCTGGAATCGAATGGAGTCGTCCACGGTGACGTGCGCCTCGCCCGCGAGCACCGTTGCGAGCACGGTGTTGAAGTCCGAGATGAAGCGCACGCGCACGCGCTCGATCTTGGGTGCCCCCAACACGTGGCCGGGAAAGCCCATGCCCTCGAGGAACGCTCCTGGCTCCCATCGATCCAGTCGATACGGGCCCAGACCGACGTAGCCGGTGGTCCAGAAGGGAAGGCGCCCGAACGCGTCCGGCGTCTCCGTTTTGGAAGGCCTGGGCGAGCAGATGGCGTGGGAGCGGGGCGAACTCGGTGTCTTGGACCGCCCCGGCTTCAGGGTAGAGGCTCTTCCAGCGGATCAGGACGGTGCGCGAGTCCGGCGCCGCGATCTCTTCCATCTGGTTGAGCGGTGGCGAATTCGACTGGCCGAGGTCGGGCGAGCCGTACACCTGCCAGCCGAAGACGAAGTCCGCGGCGGTGAGCGGCGTCCCATCGTGCCAGGTGAGGTTCGGGCGGAGCGTGTAGGTCGTTTCCATGCGGCCGTCCGGGAAGACGCGCCACGAATCCGTGTTCAGCTCGGGCAGCCGATCTACGAGGTACGGCAGGGGAGACTCGCGGGCATCGAGCATGGTGAGTCCGGCGTTGAAGAGCCTGGGCGTCGTGCTGAAGCTCAAGCCGGAGACGCGCAGCACCTCTTTATTGGCGACGGTGTCCGGCTCGGCGCGAGCCGTGAGGACGAGCGTGCGGCTCTGGTCGACGCCCGCGGACTGGCCCGGCCCGCTGGCAGGAGCGGGTCCCCGAGTGGTTGGCGCCGCGCAGGAAAGCAGAAGCGTTGCGAGACCAACCAGGATGCAGAACCGGGAAAGCGCCACGTTCGTGCTCCTTTGCACCGAACGAATTCTGGTCGGCTAACGCCGACCTGACGCCATCATACTGTCAAAGGGTTACTTGTCGGAGCCGTCGCCTCCGCCGAACTGGGAGCCGAACCAGCACCAGCGCTGCTCGGTCGGGCCGTTGCGGTTGAATGTCGTGAACGCCGCCCGCCACTCCTGTCGGACTTCGTTCACCTGCTCGACCTCGCGGTTCTCGGCCTGGGCGCGGGCCTCTTCCTGCCGATCTCGCGTGCAGGCATTCTGGAACACTTCATTACCGAAGAGCGAGGGAGCCGCGTCGGTCGGTGACGCGAGCGCGGTCGCGCCGAGCGCTTGGGCGGTGAGAAGTGCCCCCGCGACGATGGCTGCGAGCCGATGGCTTGTCTTACGCATGCGTTGCCTCCGCGTTGCGAATCGCCTCCCAGAGCTTGGGAGCGGTGTAGGGCATGTCGATGTGGGCGATGCCGAGGGGGGAGAGCGCGTCCATGACCGCGTTCGCGATCGCGGGTGGCGCGCCGTTCGTACCCGCCTCGCCGACGCCCTTCACGCCAAGCGGACTGTTCGGATTCGGCGTGATCGTCTCTCCAAGGATAACCTCTGGCATATCCGAGGCGCGGGGGACCGCGTAGCTCATGAGCGACGTCGTCAGGGCTTGCCCATCCTCGGCGTAGAGCATGTGCTCGCGGAACGCCTCGCCCAACCCCTGGGCTAGCCCGCCGTGGATCTGCCCTTCGACGATCATCGGGTTCACGATGACGCCGCAGTCGTCGACCAACACGAGCTTCTCGATCTTCGGCGTACCGGTTTGGCGGTCGATCCGCACCATGGCGACGTGTGCGCCGAAGCCCCACGCCTCGCGCTTCGGGTCGAAGAACGCGGTCTCCACCAGGCCCGGGTCCTCGCCGGCGGGCACGCGGCCGGCGTGCGCCGCCGCGGCCACCTGGCGCCACGTGACGCCCTTGTCGGGCACGCCCGCGACGGCGAAGCCGCCGTCAGCCTGGACGATGTCGTCCGTGGCGACCTCGAGGAGCAGCCCGGCCACGCCCTTCGCCTTGGCAATGATCCGCTCCGACGCGACGGCGAGCGCGCCCCCGCCCATGACCATGCTGCGGCTGCCGAACGTGCCGGTACCCTGCTGCACCGCCGTCGTGTCGCCGTGGATGATCGAGATGCGGTCCATATCGATCTTTAGCTGCTCTCCGACGACCTGGGCGAATGACGTCTCGTGGCCCTGACCGTGGGAGCTCGAGCCGGTGAGCACGGTGATATCGCCGTTGCGTTCGACCCGGATCGTGCCGCTCTCGAAGCCGGCGCCGCCGCTCGGCTCGACAAAGGTGGAGATCCCAACGCCGACCAACTCGCCGCGGCTGCGCGCTTCGTCCCGCTGCCGGATCAGGTCGTCGTAGTTGGACATCTCGAGCGCCATGTCGAGCGACTTGCCGAAGTCGCCCGAGTCGTATGTCACGCCGGTCGCGGTCGCATAGGGGAATTGGTCGGGCTGGATGAAGTTCTTGCGCCGCATCTCGAGCCGGTCGAGGCCCAGCTCATGCGCCGCCTGATCGACGAGCCGCTCGATGTTCAGCACGGACTCCGGGCGGCCGGCTCCGCGGTAGGGGCCAGTCGAGACGGTGTTCGTGAAGACCGCGACGACCTCGACCCTTACGTTCCGGAGCTGGTAGCAGCCCGGCGCCATCGCCATCATGCGTTGGGGCGGGCCGGCGGTGCTGGACATCAGGTGGGCGCCGAGGTTCGCGACGACCCTGACCTTCAGGCCGAGCATGGTGCCGTCTTTCTTGAGCGCGAGCTCGGACGTCATCGCCTGGTCGCGGCCCTGGATCGTCGTAACGAAGTCCTCGCTGCGCGACGAAATCCACTTGACAGGCCGGCCCAGCTTGAGCGCGAGGAAGGTAACGAGAACGTCCTCCCGGTAGAGCGGGCCCTTGCTCCCGAAGCCGCCGCCGACGTCTGGCGCGATGAGTCGGATCTTGCTCTCGGGGAAACCGAGCACGTTTGAGAGCTCGGCCCGCACTCGGTGCGGCCCCTGGCAGGAGACCCAGATAGTCAAGCCCGCCCCGAACGGCTCGGGACTGGCCACGACCCCGCGGGGCTCGAGCGCCATCGCGACCTGGCGAGGGCTCGCTATGTGCATCCGGACAATGTGGTCCGCCTCGGCGAACGCCTTGTCGACGTCGCCGCCCTCGCGCTTCGCGACGTAGCAGACGTTGCTGTCTAGCTCGTCGCGGGCAATCGGCGCATTCGGCTTCAGTGCAGCCTCGGCATCGGCTATCGATGGCAGGATGTCGTAATCCACGTCGATCGCCTTCGCGGCGTCGATTGCCTGGGCGCGGGTCTCCGCGACGACGGCCGCGACTGGCGTGCCCACGGCGTACACGATCCCGCGCGCGAGGACCGGCTGGGGTGGCGTCTTCATGCCCGGGACCATCACCGGCGCAGTGATGGTCAGCTTCTCGGGAATGTCCTGGCCGGTGACGACATCGACCACGCCCGGCATGCCTCGGGCCTGCTCGATTCCAATCGAGAGCACGCGCGCCTTGGCGTAGGGGCTGCGCACGAACGCCATGTGGAGCATGCCGGGAAGCTGGATGTCGTCGGTGTAGCGGCCGGCGCCGATGAGCAGCCGTGGATCTTCCACCCGCGGCACCGAGGTGCCGATCAGGCCGGAGGGCACATGGTGCGCGGATGTGGGCTCGTGGGTGACTGCCATGGCGATTGCTCCTCCAGGACTTGTTAGGCGTTGATGCGGCCGACCGCGGCCTCGATCGCCCGCTGGGCGTACACGGTTGCGAGTTGGCGTTTGTAGTCCCCGCTCGCGAAATTGTCGTCGTCGAGCTCCGCGCCCTCCGCGGCAACCGCCGCGGCCGCCGCGATCGCCTGGGCGGTGAGCTGCCGGCCGGTCAGCGTCGTCTCGGTCGCCGTGGCGCGCCACGGGCCGCCGGCGAGGCCGCCGACCGCGACGTGCGCTCGTGTGCAGCGGCCATCGACACCGCGGCCGATGAGCGCCCCGGCGCTGATCACGACGTAGCCGGATGCCGGATTTCCGAGCTTGGCGTAACCCGTTCCCGTACCAGCGGGCGGCAGCGGCACGCGGATCTCGGTGACCGCCTCGAGCGGATCGAGCGCGGTGGCGAAGAAATCGATAAAGAAGTCATCCGCGGCGACGGTGCGGGTGCCGTTCCTGGAGGTCAGGACAAACGTGGCATCGAGCGCGGTCAGCATGACGGGGAGGTCTGCGCCGGGGTCCGCGTGGGCGACGCTGCCCCCGATCGTGCCACGATTTCGCACCTGCTGGTCCCCGATGACGCTGGCGGCGTCCGAAAGGCCGGGCACGCGCTGGCGGACGAGATCGGAGCGGGCGATATCCGCGTGCACCGTGAGTGCACCGATGACGAGCGTATCGCCATCGACGCGAATGCCGCTGAGGCCGGGGATCGCCATGAGGTCGATGAGGGTGCTCGGCTCGGCCAGCCGCAGCTTCATCGCGGGGAGCAGGCTGTGACCGCCGGCGATCAGTTTGGCGTCCTGGCCGTGCTGCTCCAACAGATCAAGCGCCTCGTTGAGGCTTGTCGGCGCGAAGTAGGCGAAGCTAGCTGGCTCCATGGCCGCTCCGCATCCGCTCGGCCGCCGTGCGTACGGCCTTCATGATGTTGACGTAACCCGTGCAGCGGCAGATGTTGCCCTCTAGACCGTGGGCGATCTCCGCGTCCGTCGGACTAGGGGTTGACTCGAGGAGGTCGACCGCGGTCATGACCATCCCCGGCGTGCAATAGCCACACTGCAAGCCGTGCTCGTCGTGGAAGGCTTGCTGCATGGGATGCAGCGTACCGGGGGGCGCCAACCCCTCGATCGTCGTGATCGTTGCGCCGTTCGCCTGGACGGCGAGGACGGTGCACGACTTCACCGCACGGCCGTTCAGGTGAATCGTGCAGGCGCCGCACTGGCTCGTGTCACAGCCAATGTGGGTGCCGGTGAGGCCGAGGTTCTCGCGCAGAAAGTGGACGAGGAGGAGGCGGGGCTCGATCTCGGCCCGGCGCTCCACCCCATTGACCGTCACGTGGATCGGGAAACCCACGCGCGTCGCGTGTTGGGTGCTGGTCACCGGTCCTCCTAAAACGATATCCAGAATGGCTCTCTGTGTTGCCGGGATGCTTTCGGTGCTTGTCCGCAGCGATCATGATAATGCTCACGCTCTAGCGGACGCCGCACCCTCGAAGTACACTAAGGTCGAGATTACCAGTCCCTGTTCCAGCACGATTCGTGGAGGAGACAAATTGGCGGGTAGGCGCACAGTAATCAACCTTCCCGGCATGGCGCATGGTGCCCCCATCCCGATGGGTTCCAAGGTCGGCAACGTGGTCTATTCGTCCGGCATTTCGGGTGTGAACCCCCAAACCCACGACATGCCGCCGGACCCGGATGAGCAGGCGATGCAACTCTTCGAGAACATTGCGAAGTTCATGGAGATCGCCGGCGGCACGACGGACGATATCGTCCAGATGACGGTCCTCCTGAAAGACGACAAGGACCGGGGATCGATCAATAAGGCGTGGCTCAAGATGTTTCCCGACGGGAACAATCGGCCCGCTCGACACGCCCTCACGACTGACGTGCGGGCGGGCGGCGCGCTCTTCCAGATCGAGCTCGTAGCGGTGGTCGGGTAAACCTTCCAATGTCGTCCTGAGCGTGTGGCCCAGGCTCGTGGGGACGGATTCTTCGGCCTGTGGGCCTCAGAATGACAATACTCACACGCGCATTATGGTTTCGTTGCCGTGAATCGCGCACAATAATGAAACAACCATCGAATTGGAGGGACCCGTGCTAACCAAGGAAGAAAATGAACTCTTGACGCGCGTCGGCCCCGGCACGCCCATGGGTGAGCTGATGCGGCGCTACTGGCTGCCGGTTGGCTACAAAGTGGAGCTTACCGACGAGCAGCCGACGAAGTACGTACGGATTCTGGGCGAGGATCTGGTCCTTTTCAAGGACAAGAGCGGAAACGTCGGCCTGATCCAGGATCATTGCGCGCATCGTGGTGCATCGCTCCTGTACGGCCGCGTGGAAGAGCGTGGAATCTCGTGCGCGTACCACGGCTGGCTCTACGACACGAAGGGCGACTGCCTGGAGTGCCCTGCGGAACCCGCGGGCTCCAAGTTCCACTTGACGGTCAAGATGCGCGCGTATCCGGTCAAGGCGTTCATCGGCATGTACTGGGCGTATCTGGGCCCGCTGCCCGCGCCGGAGATCCCGCACTATGACGTCTGGGTGCGCAAGGATGGGCGGCGCGATCTCATTCTCCAGCCGCAGCTCGATGCGAACTGGGTCCAGCCGATGGAGAACTCCATGGACCCGGCGCACCTCCAAATCCTTCACCAGACGATCGCCTTCCGCGGCCGCACCCCCCCGAACACGACGCGCGGCTTCACCGACGACGTCGAGAAGTTCGAGTTCTACGAAAACGACTATGGCTTAATGAAGCGACGGACGTACAAGAACGGCCACGTGGACGAGCATCCGGTGATCTTCCCGAACATCCTGCGCCAGGGCGACGCGACGCAGATCCGGGTGCCGATCGACGACGAGCACACGAAGATCTTCTTCGTCCGCTTCAAGCCCACGCCGGATGGCAGCATCATCGAGGACGAGGGTGATCCGCCGGTGAAGTTCCAGCCGTCGTACAAGCAGCCAGCCGACAAGCTGCACCCGAACATGAAGTTCGACATGGAAGCCGACGTGCAGGCGCAGGACCACATGGCCTGGGAGACCCAGGGCCCGATCGTCGATCGCTCCGCGGAGCGGTTGGCGACCACGGACCGGGGCATCCAGCTCCTCCGCGAGACCCTCATGCGTGAGGCGCGGCGGGTCCAGGAGGGCCACGATCCGAAGAACACGTTCCGGGATCCGAACCACCCGATGATCGACACCAATCTCACGCTCGCCCTCTATGAGCTGCAGACGGGGGTTGACCGGGAGGCATCCACCGCGGTCACGCCAGCGGGAATGGGCGACGCCATTCCGGAGCCCGCGGCCCGCTAGGCGAGGCAAACCAACAACGATAGAACACGCTGAACCGCGCAGACGCGCAGGTTCGGCAATGTGGGGGGCGGCGTCCAGGGTGGCGACCCGCCCCCTGCGTGCGTCGGCTCTTGGGAGTAAGATTCGCGTGAGGCGGGCGATGTCGCGCCGCGGCACGTGAGAGAGGGTTAGGAAGATATGGCGAAGATTACGCTCGGCATTGGGACTTCACATGGGCCGATGCTCAGCACGCCGCCCGACCAGTGGGGCCAGCGCGTGATGGCGGACAAGCGGGCCGCGCCCGGTACGGGGCACGAGCTCTATTTCATGGGCAAGCCGTTCTACTTCGACGAGCTGACCAAGGAGCGCGAGAAGGAGAACCTGGCGGCCGAGATCACGCCAGACAAGATGCAGCAGCACCACGCGGCTTGCCAGGAGGCGATCGCCAAGCTGGCGCAGACCTTCGAGCGGGTCTCCCCGGACGTCGCGGTCATCTTCGGCGATGACCAGGAAGAGCTCATCCAGGAAGACAACATGCCCGCCTTCATGGTCTTCTGGGGCGATGGCGTCGAGAACGGCCCCTTCGCACCCGAGGAAGAGGCAAAGATGCCGCCGGGCATCGCGATCGCGAATTGGGGCCACACGCCGCCGGAGCGCGTCGTCAACCCGACAGAGCCGAAGCTCGGCCTCCACATCATCGAGCACCTGATGGAGTCCGAGTTCGACGTCGCCCACTCGAAGTCCCTGCCAGTGGGCCGGCACGGCGTGCCGAACATCCCGCACGCCTACGGCTTCGTGTATCGGCGCATCATGAACGACGAAGTGATTCCGAATGTGCCGATCTTCATCAACACGTTCTATCCGCCGAATCAGCCGACGTTGAAGCGCTGCTACAAGTTCGGTCAGGCCGTGGGTCGCGCGATCCGCTCCTGGGATAACGATAAGAACGTCGGCGTTTTCGCATCGGGTGGCCTGACCCACTTCGTCATCGAAGAGGATCTGGACAAGGAGTTCCTGGACTGCCTGGAGAAGGGCGACAGCGAGCGGATGTTGAATCTGCCGGTCGAGCGCTTCCAGGCGGGCAGCTCCGAGATGCGGAACTGGATCGCGCTTGCGGGCGCACTTGAGGACACCGGCCTGAAGATGAAGCTGGTCGATTACGTGCCGTGCTACCGCTCCACCGCGGGCACCGGTAACGCGATGGGGTTCGTCGAGTGGTCGTGAGCCGCGAGGCTCACGACGGCGTCCATCGGTTTATTCGGGTGACCCATGGCTGAGGCATCGGTCGACGAGCTTCGCTATACGATTGCGACCGCCATGCGCATGCTCGGGTCGTTCGATCTGGTCCGCGAGATTACGGGCCATGTGAGCGCACGCATCCCCGGCACGAATGAGATGCTGGTGCGTTGCCGGGGCGGCAATGAGCGGGGCTTGCTCTACACGGACGTCGCGCAGGTTCGGCGGATGCCATTGGACATCAAAGGCGGTCAGAGCGACGCCGAAGGATTCATGATTCCCATCGAGGTGGCGATCCACGGCCAGATGTACCTGGCGCATCCCGAGGTGAACGCCGTCGTTCACGCCCATCCGCGGGCGTCGGTGATGTGCGGCATCCTCGGGCTGGAGCTGCGACCGATCTTCGGCGCTTTCGATCCTGGCGCACTGGGGCTCGCCGCGCGCGGCGTCCCGGTCTATCCCCGCTCGGTCCTGATCAGCCGACCTGACCTGGGCCAGGACCTCGCCAAGGCGATGGGTGGGAAGAAAGTCGTCCTCATGAAGGGGCACGGGATCACGTCGGTTGCCGCGAGCGTGGAGGCGGCGACGATCCAGGCCATCAAGCTGGATAGCCTGGCCGGGATGATCCTGGAGATCGCGCACCTGGGCCGCGAGGCGCCGAGCATCTCGCACGAAGACCTCGAGGCGTTTGGCATGATTGGCGAGCGACCCGAACGCGCGGGCGGAGGCATCCCGCGCGGCGAAGAATGGGTGTGGTCCAGCTACGTCCAGCTCGTCCGCGACGGCGTGGGCCTGCCCGAGTAAGTCGCGAAAGCTTCCGCCCGAACGCATTTGTCATCCTGGGCACAGCGAAGGATCCGTCCCACCGATGTTTTGGGGGACGGATCCTTCGCTGTGCCCAGGATGACAATTAATGACAAATGATGTGGAGGTAGGACCCGTGGCGTCAACGGCTTCGCGGGTAATGCGCGTCGGGATTGCGGGGCTAGGGGCGGGTGGCCTGAATGCACTCAGCGCATCGCCGGGGCTGGCAAATCATCCCAACATCAAGCTGACCGCCGCGGCTGATCTGCGGCAGGTGGCCCTCGATCGGTTTGCGAGCGATTTCGGCGGTGAGACCTACACGAGCGTTGAGGCGATGTGCGCGAGCCCGAACGTCGACATGGTGTACGTCGTCACCCCGAACCGCTTTCACGCCGAGCACGCCATCATGGCGGCGGAGGCGGGCAAGCAGGTCCTCGCCGACAAGCCGATGGCGCTCAGCCTCGCGGATTGCAGCGCCATGATCGACGCCGCTGAGCGCAACGGCGTGCGGATGCTCATCGGCCACTCCCAGAGTCTCGATTCCGCCATCCTCAAGATGGCGGAGATCGTGCGCAGCGGGGAGCTCGGCCGGCCGATTCTCATTCAGTCGCTCTACTACAGCGAATGGCTCTACCGCCCCCGGAGCCAGGAAGAGCTGGATCCGGCGACGATGGAGGGCAGTCTGACCCTCCGCCAGGGGCCGATCCAGGTGGACATCGTCCGACTGCTCGGCGGCGGACTCGTGCGAAGCGTTCGCGCGATGACGAGTGTTGCTGACCCGAAGAGGCCGGTGGACGGCAGCTACGTCGCCTACCTCGAGTTCGAGGATGGCACGCCCGCCACGCTGGTCTTCGACGCGTACGGTCATTTCGACAGCGCCGAGCTCACCTTTGGGCTCGGCCTCGGCGGCCAGCCGCGTACCAAGGAGACGAATCTTGGCGCCCATCGCCAGACCCGCGGCTTTCCCCGCCAGCAGGATGAGTGGGCGCTGAAGGACGCGACGCGGTACGGCGGCGCGAAGGCGCGGCCGATGGTTAGCGACGCCGCGACGAAGCATCAGTTCTTCGGCCTGACGATTGTGGACTGCGAGCATGGCGCGATTCGTCAGAAGCCGAACGGTCTCATGATCTATGGCGAGGACGACTGGCAGGAGGTTCCCGTCGCCCCCGAGCTCTACACGAAAGTCGAGCTGGACGTCATGGTGAAGGCCTGGCTCGAGGACCGGCCGCTCGAGTACCACGACGCGCGCTGGGGGCGCGCGACGACCGAAGTCTGCCTCGGCATCCTCCAGTCGGCAAAGGAGCGCCGCGAGCTCATGATGAGCCATCAGACGCCACTGCCATTTGCCAGAAGCGCGCCTTCTCCGTAAGACATACCGCTGGCGCTTCGCTTTGGCGGGGCCTCGGAAGAGGAGATCGCCACCCGCCTTTGGGCTGGCGTGGTCAGTCTGTATTGTTCATTGCGACCAATGAGGGCATTGGCTCCTTTGGCTGCACCGCGATCACCGAACACCGTACACTCTGGTCAAAGCCCCCACATCTGCGAGAGGGACGCCGAATATGTTGAGCAAGGAAGACAACGAGCTGCTGAGCCGCGTTGGCCCCGGTACGCCGGCCGGCGAGCTGCTTCGCCGCTACTGGTACCCGGTCGCCCGCGTGGCTGATCTTACTGAGGAGCAGCCCACCAAGATCGTCCGGATGCTGGGCGAGGATCTCGTGCTCTTCAAGGACAAGAGCGGCAACGTTGGCCTTATCCAGGACCACTGCGCCCATCGCGGCGCCTCGCTGCTGTACGGTCGAGTGGAAGAGCGCGGCATCGCCTGTGCGTATCACGGCTGGCTCTACGACACGAAGGGCGATTGCCTTGAGTGCCCGGCGGAGCCGGCGGGTAGCAAGTTCCACATGACCGTGAAGATGCGCGCGTATCCCATCCAGGCAGTCTGCGGCCTGTATTTCACGTACATGGGGCCGCTCCCCGCGCCGGCCTTGCCAAAGTACGATATCTTCGTGCGGCGAGACGGGCGGCGGAGCCTGCAGCTCCGGGGCATCGTGGATGCGAACTACGTGCAGGCGATGGAGAATTCGGTCGATCCGGCCCATCTGCAGATCCTGCACCAGCGAACGGCGGCGCGCGGCCGGCCCATCACGGATACGACGCGCGGCTTCACGGACGACGTCCAGAGCTTCGACTTTTACCTGACCGATTACGGGATCATGAAGAAGCGGGTCTATACCGACGGCACGATCGATGAGCACCCGCTGATCTTCCCAAACATCCTTCGCCAGGGGAACGGCATCGAGATCCGCGTCCCGCGCGACGACACGCACATGTGGATCTGGGAGCTTCGCTTCCACCCGACTGAGAACGGCGAAGAGGTCGATCCGAACGAGCCGCCGGAGCTCGTGGCTACCGAGCCGCACAAGGACAAGTACGACGTGATCCACCCGGATGCGGTCTACACAATGAACCGCGTCGACGCGGAGGACTATTGGGCCTGGGAGACGCAGGGCGCGCTGCCGGATCGCTCGATCGAGCGGCTGGCGAGCTCCGACCGCGGCATCGTGATGTTCCGCGACCTGCTCAAGGAGCAGATCGAGAAGGTGCAGCGCGGAGAGGACCCGCTCGGCGTCATCCGCGACCCGAACCACGCCATGATCGACACCAACCTCAGCCACTCGCTGATCGTGGAGGTCGGCCTCTTCCCGCCGACGCCCGCCATCGCGACGAAGTGGTAGTTTGACGCCGTCCAGACGGCGGCTGTTGGATAAGCCCATGCGTCCGTGACCGTGGGGTGAAGCGGTAAAACGGCTGATTGCATACTCTATGCCGACTCGGAGGATGGCTTCCGATGGCATGCGCCTCGAACGCAGAGACGGAAGCGCTCGGTACGGCGCGGGGAGATCGTTTTCCATAAGGGTGCCCGGCGCCTGGAGTTGCCAGCGGCTTGCTGCGCCCCCCCCCCCACCCCCCAGCCCCTCCCCGATGGGACGGGGCCTGTCCCGGAGAAGTATGGGCTGACGACCACCCCAGAAGCGGGGGTGCGGCCACGGTCCAGCGGGCATACCTACGAGGTGGGAAAGAGGCCGGCTTTCCTGCGCCCAAAAGGCGGGCCGCGTTCTCGTCCCATCCGGCACTGAGTGTTAGGGATTCGCCTGTGACTGGGAGGGACAGATGGCTGCTAAGACCGTTGTGATTCTCGGGGGCGGGGTCGGCGGGTTGGTGACCGCCAGCGAGATCCGGCAGCGGCTGGGCAAGGAACACCGGGTGGTGCTCATTGACAAAGAGGGCCGACACATCTTTTGGCCCTCTTTGCTGTGGCTGCAGGTGGGGTTGCGCGAGCCCGAAAGCTTCGTGCGCGATCTGGCTGTGCTGCGACGGAAAGGCATCGAGCTGGTGAAGGGGGAGGTCCAAGCCATCGACCCGGAGCGCAAGGTCGTGCGCGTGAATGGCGCCGAGGTGAGCGCAGACTACCTGGTGGTTTCGCTCGGCGCTCAGCTCGCACCGGAGCAGGTTCCCGGTTTGGCCGAGGCTGGGCACAACCTCTATTCCCTGGAGGGTGCTGCGGCCATTCGTGATCGGCGCAAGGCGGTGACGGCAGGGAGCGTGCTGGTGCTGGTGGCCAAGACCCCTTTCAAGTGTCCCGCGGCCCCCTACGAGGCGGCGATGCTCCTGGAGTACGATTTGCGGAAGCGCAGGGTGCGCGACCACGTCGCCGTTTCGCTCTACACTCCGGAGCTGGGCCCGATGCCCGTCACGGGACCGGAGGTCTCCGCTGGCGTTCGCCGTCTGGTCGAGGAGCGCAACATCGCCTACTTTCCGCAGCATCAGGTCACCCAGGTCGATGCCGGGACCAAGACGGTTCAATTCGCCAACGGCGCGACAGCGCGTTTCGATCTGCTGGTCTACGTCCCGCCGCATGTCGCGCCGCCGGTGGTCCGAGAGGCAGGGCTGGTTGGTGAGAGCGGATGGGTGACAGTAGATCGCCACACGATGGAAACGCGCTTTCCCGGCGTGTATGCGATCGGCGACGTGACCGGCATCCCCCTCTCCCTGGGGATGCCGCTCCCGAAAGCCGGGGTCTTTGCCCATCGCGAAGGGGAGGCCGTCGCGCAGACGATCGCCGCGCATATCAACGGGACGGGGACGCCGGGCTCCTTCGACGGGAAAGGCGAATGCTTCATCGAAGCGGGTGACGGGAAGGTGGGATTCGGGCGGGGCAACTTCTACGTGGAGCCGCGCCCGACGATCACGCTTTATCAGCCAGGGCGGCATTGGCACGCGGGCAAGGTCCTGTTCGAGAAGGACTGGTTGCGGCACTGGTTCTAACCCCGCCGGCCCAATCAGCCCCCTCGGCGAGGTCCCCACTACGGCAGACTTGGGGCGGTCACCGCGTCAGGTGCGATTGGGGGGAACGGTGCAATTGGAAAACTTATCGCGGCGCGCCCGGCGCGGCGAGCAGCGCTATGAACCCCGCCGATTGCTCGTCGCCCTCTCGGGCAGGCTCAACCTGGATCTCGGTTGTGGGTGGGCGAAAGAGCGCCGACCGCGTGCGGGTTGGCCGAAGGCTTGCCGTGGTCAACAGCGCAGCCAGTTCAGCTCGTGTTAAGAAGCGAGCATCCCGATAATAGGGGTGACCGTGAGCCGCCAGTGCCCGGTAATGCTGGCCCCATGGCCCTTCGGCCGGCACGACACCGAGCACAACGCGCCCGGATGGGCGCAGCACACGCCACGCTTCACGCAGCGCGGTGAGCGGATCGTCGACAAAGCAGAGGGTCAGAACGAACAGCACCGCTCCGAAGCTGGCGGACGGGAAAGGCAACTGCTCGCCGCGTGCGGCAACGACCGTGACACTACGCTCCGCGGCGAAGCGCAAGGCCCGTCGCGCCGGGTCCACGCCCACCTCAACGCCGAGCTCGGCGGCGAAGCGGCCGCTGCCGACACCCACTTCGAGCCATGGGTGCGGCGCACCCTCAAGGAGCGGCCGCACGGCATCGAGCTCCTGGCTGAAGAGCGCGCGCCCCTCCGGCGTCTCGAACCATGCATCATACTGCTCCGCCTGCTCGTCGAAGATCGTTGCTGTCTTTCCTCTTACCCGCGAGTGTCGCAGGCATTCGACACGCTCGCCACGAGGACCACGTCACCGTGCGCGGCCGCAGCCGCAAACGCGGCTCGAAGCGCTGCGAACAGCTCCTCCTCGGTCCCCTCCATTACGGTGGACATCAGGCCGACCTGGCAGGTGCCGCCAGTTTCACGAATCGCGGTCATCGCCGCGTCTAGCACTGGCCCGAGATGCTGAGTCCGCAGAGGATATAGGGAGAACTGCGTCGTGATCAATGAGACTGCTCCTTCATTGAGAGCCGCGTCCGGGTTGGGCTCCAGCGTGCGCCGGCTTTGACGATCGCACCGGACGGCTGGCACACCGACGCCGAGGAGATAGGCTGTACGCCAATACACCTCGTGTGATCAGGACTGCCTCGACGTTGTCGCCGTCGCTTCCGGCGCCAGCGGTTTACTAGCTGCGGGCGGTACTCAGCGCAAGGTCTTCAGGTATGCGAGAAGGTCCCGCCAGCTATCGTCGCTCAGTTGCCATCGTGGCATCGGCCAGGCGACTCGCTCGCCGTCCGCGTCGATGCCGCTAATGACTGCTCGCTGCAGTAGATCATCCGTGTACGTCGGACCGCGGTCGCCATGGGGCTCGCGCATGCCGGCAGGGTCCGACAGGTTTGCGTAGCTGATGTCCGGGCTCAGGAACATCGGTGTGCGCAGCCCATGCCCCTCGAGCCCATGGCAGTCGGCGCAGGCCATCCGCATCATCATCATGCCGCCCGAGTAGAGAATCGGCCGGCCGTCCACGTCGGCGCCGGTTCGATAGATCCACTCGCCTCGTGCAACTGGGTCGGCGGCGGTTACCGATGGCACGAGCCGTCCGGCGCTGAGCAGGGCGAGTCCGATGATACCGACGGTCAGGAAAGCCAGGCCGGCAACGAGCGTTCTGCCATTACGCACTGCCCTTGCCACAGCCTACTCCAGGTCGCGTCGCATCTGCTCAAACTGCTCACGCGTGACATCTCCTCGGGCGTAGCGCTCCTTCAGGATGTCCAGCGGACTGCGACTAGCGTCCGCTCCTGCGCCAACCTGACGCATAGCCCAGACGATTAGCAGGATCATGCCGGCAATGATGACCGCCCAGAAGATCAACATGGCGATACCCCACCAGGGGTTGGCCGCGGCGCCCCACGCGCCCATCATCCCGGGTCCCATCATGCCCCCGCCCATTATCCCCCAGCCGAACGCGGGGCCAAGCAGGACGACCAGCAGCACGAAAGCCAGCACGACGAGCCAGCCGCGACTAGCGCTGTCCATGGCGCTCTCCTTCAGATCGTCCGCGCTGCCGCCGGGGCTCTTCTGTGCCTGTGACGGTTAGTTCTCGCCCCGCCGTCACAGGCGGTGCTCGCGTCTCCCGGTGGCGCTCCTCGATCCCCAGGGTAACTGTGCCAGGGTGGTGGCAGCCACACGTACAGGCCATAGTCTCACCCGTTATCCTTGGTTGAGCTCGTCCGAATCCCTCGGCCATTCAAAACGTCCCTGCGACCGAGGCTTTTTCGGCCAGCAGTACATCGACCATGCTGTCGTAGTCCAGGGGCCTGCATTCGCGTAACGTGTCAGCCGGCCCGTATCCGCGCATCGCCAGGTCGGAGGCAAGGTAATCGCAGACGACGCCATCCGCCACGAGCGCCCGCAGTCGTTCCACAGCAACCAGCGAGCTTAGGGTCAGGGCGCAGAGCACCGCGTCCTGGATGAGGACGAGTCCCACAGCGCTCCCCTGGGCGCGGAGTTCACCGGCGAGATTGAGTGCTGCCAGCGCCTCCGGGCGACCGGGTCCGCTCCGTACCACCAGCACCTTGCTTCGTTTCTCTTCCATCGTGGCCTCGTTCACCCTCCGGCCAGTAAATCAGTACACCAGGGTAGCATCCGCCCGGGCCAGCAGCTCGGCCGCGACGGAGTCGTCCGCCAGTCGACAGCCGGGCACCAGGTCCCCCTGGCCGAGTCCGCGACTTGCGAGGTCGTCCGCCCCCACGTAGACGTCCACCTGGCCGTGCCCTCTTTGAGCCTCCTGAGCTGACCGTAGCGCCTGCGCCAGCGCTGCTGCCAGATCGGTCCAGCCGGGGGCAGGAGCCTGACTCGCTTTGGTCAGATAGACGCCGTCACCCATGGCCAGTAGTGTGGCGTCGAGCCCCGCAGCAGCGGCGCCGTTTAGGTGCCGGACGGCCTCAGCCGCATCGAGCCGCCCATACGGTGCATGCCGAATGACGATCAATAACCGCTTGGCCATGAAACCTCCCTTCAGGCGCTGAAACTCAGGAAGGCGTCCGCCTCCTCTACCGCGGTGAAGAGCCCCTTCAGTGAGCTTGGCTCCGCACCCTCGACGATGAGCTCGCGACTGACCCCGCGAAGGCGCAGGCAGGATCCGCAGAGCTCCACGTGTAGACCTCGGGGGACAAGGTCCCGCAATTCCGCCAGGGCATCCGGAATTCCAGCCGCGTGCTGCCCGATCTGGGGCAGGTACACGCCGTCTCCGGACGCAAAGACACGTACCCGGTGGCCCTTGCCCAGGGCCGCCTCAGCCAACCGGAGCGCAGTCTCCGTGCTCTCCCCGCTATACGGCGAGGCCGCCAAAAAGATCGCCAGCGTCTTCGAGCTCACGATTCCACCCCCATCCCAGCTCTGCTTCTGCGCGGCAGCGTCTCGTACATCTGCCCGAAAACCACCAGGCCTGAGGCGAAGGTCAACGCGCCAATCCCCGCGATGGCCCACGAGATGCCCAGGAGGTCCGCAAGCACGCCGGCCAGCAGCGCCCCGAGCGCGTAGCCGCCGTCGCGCCAGAGGCGGTACACGCCGACCGCCGAGGCCCGCCAGTCCGGATGCGCAACATCGGAGACTGCCGCCAGAAGCGTTGGGTAGACCAGCGCCGTCCCCAATCCCAGGAGCGCCATACAGATCGCCCACGGGACGAGGCCTCCCGTGAGCAAGAGCATGAGGATCGCGCCGGCCTGCACCCACATGCCGGCGACGATCATTCCCTTGCGGCCGAGGCGGTCGGACAGCGCGCCGGTGCCGAGCTGAGCGACGCCCCAGACGCCCGGGTAGATTGCTGCCAGGACCCCGATCTGGCCGACGCCGAGCCCGGCCGCCGCGAAAAAGAGAGGAAAGAGGCCCCAGGCCATCCCGTCGTTGAGGTTGTTGACCATGCCGGCCTGGCTGGCTGAGAAGAGGGCCCGATCTTTCCAGCTCGTGAGGAGCATGATGTGGGCAAACGAGGGCTGCGGCCCCTCGGGACGGTCCTCGGTCGGTACGAAGACTCCGTTCCTGAGGGCTGACTCGTGCCGGGCGTGGGCATGGGTCTCGCGCACGAAGAAGACCGAGAGCAGGAGGCCGACGACGGCGAAGACCACACCCAGGTAGAAGGGCTGCGGCCGGAGGGCATGCGTCGCCGCGAGATAACCGGAAGCGAGCGCCGCCAGCGAAACCGCGCTGTAACCCGCCGCCTCGTTCAGCCCCATTGCAAGCCCGCGGCGGGTCGGACCCAGGAGGTCGATCTTCATGATGACTGTCGTCGACCAGCAGAGCCCTTGATTGATCCCGAGCAGCACGTTGGCAAAGATGACCCACTCCCAGCTTGGAGCCAGCATCACCAGCATCGGCGCAGGCAACCCGACGAGCCATCCCGCGATAAGGATTGGCTTGCGGCCGATACGATCGCTCATGCGGCCGGCGAAGAGATTCGCCAGCGCTTTGATCACGCCAAAGCTGACGATAAACGAGAGGATCGCAGTCCGCGAGGCGAGGCCAAACTCCTGCTCGGCGAGGAGCGGGAGGACTGCTCGCTCCAGTCCAACCATGCCCCCGACGAAGGCATTGACGACGACGAGCAGTGCGAACTGCGACCAATTCGCGCGGAGCCCTAGCCGGACCGGGACGCTGGTGGTCGTAACGAGCTGATCAGACAGCAAGACGTTCGTGGATCGCAACGGATATCGCCGGGGGCGTTTCTCTCCAGCGTCGCCCGGTCGCCGGCAGCAGGACCATGACTTCTGATCACTCCGCCGGTTGAACGGCGGTGCGAGCGGATGGCGCGGTGGCACTCTCCCTGCCTTCATTAACGCGGTGAAGACGCTCGAAATCCGGCGGCTGCGGTGGCAGGTCGCCGGTGATGAAGTCGATGAACTCTTCGCGAGAGCGGAGCTGCAGCGCTGGGTTGAAGCGTCGCTCGAAGCCGATGGTGGAGGAGGGCTTGGCGCTCATGCCGGCGCCACAGGCTGAGCCGGAGAAGTGGGACGGGTAGACCTCGATCGCATCATCGAGGCGGAGCAGGTTCTCGAAAACGCTGTGGTGGAGCTGGGTGGCCAGGTCGCGGACCCGTTCCTTCCCGGGGAGGTCGGGGCGTCCGACGCTGCCGACGAAAAGCGTATCGCCGGTGAGGACGAACCAGGGATCGTCGCCCCGGGTGCGGTCGCCGACCAGGTAGCACACGCTCTCAGGACTGTGCCCGGGCGTGTGGAGGACCTGGACGTAATCGTTGCCGAGCTCGACCACCTCGCCGTCGCGGAGCGCGACGTGGGGGAAGATGACGTTCGCGGCCTCGTGGAAGTACACCTTTGCCCCGGTGCGCTCCGCCAGGAGGCGGGCGCCCGAGAGGTGATCAGCCTGGACGTGGGTCTCGAAGATGTGGCCGATTGGCCCCCCGGCCAGCTCGGCAAGCTGCAGGTACTCATCGATGTGGGCCATGTGGGGGTCGCACACGGCGAACTGGCGCTTGCCCTGGCAGCCGAAGAAGTACGAGGCGCAACCGGTGGCGGGGTGAAGGACCTGACGAAAAATCATGTCTCCCTCCGTGCGGAGCCGTTCGCTCCGATCTCTACTGGCAATCCAGAGGCGGCCCACTCCGGATAGCCATTCGTGAGGCGTGCGGCGCGCCGACCCCGAGCCGTCAGCAATTCGACGGCCTCGTCGGCCAAGATGCAGTAGGGGCCGCGGCAGTAGGCAACGATCGGGCGCTCGGACGGCAGCCTGGAGATACCCTCAGCGAGCTCGTCGACCGGTATCGATCGGGCGCCAGCGATGTGCCCCTGGCGATACTCGAGGCTGGGGCGTACGTCGATCAGGATCACCTCGTCCGCGGCCAGGCGACGGAGCAGCTCATCTGGCCCGACGGCCTCCATCTCCTCCCGCCGACCGAGATAGGTGGCGGCTACGCGATCGATCTCGGCGAGCCGCGTCTCCGCCGCCACGCGGAGGGCTTGCCACAGAGCGAACACCTCCGGGGCTGCCAGGCGGTAGAGCACCCGCGTGCCATCTCGCCGGTTGGAAACCAGCTCTGCCTGGTGCAGCGTGCGGAGGTGCTGCGAGGCGTTGGCGATGGAGAGGCTTGCTTCGGTCGCCAACTCCTCGACCGACCGTTCTCCTTGAGCAAGCAGGTCAAGCAGCTCTAATCGATGCGGGCTTGCCAGCGCTCGTCCCACACGGGCGAATTGCCCATAAAGGCGATCTTTCAACTCACGCTTCACCATGGTTATGCTCACCGCTATCCTCAACTCTTCAAGCGAATAATCGAACAATAATCCAAAAAGTTGCGATTGTCAAGGGCTTATGCCTCAGACGTAAGGAGGCCCGGGCGCGGATAAACGCCCGGGCCTCTGCTATTGGCTTGGTGGATGGGCGAGTCGCTACACCTTCGCGATGCCGCGGGTCTCGGCGCGCTCGGGCTCTTTGTAGACTCCGTCGATGGTGAAGAAGGCCCGGTAGCCCTTCTTTTCGCGTGGGATCACGATGTACGGCTCGTTCTCCTCGGGATCGCGGATGACGGCCATCGGGTCCTCGCCACGCATGGCCACCTCCGTCTGCTCCAGCAGCAGGTTGTGATACATGGCGACCCCCTTGTCGGACGTCGCCAGATGCTCTTGCGTGCGGTCGATGATCGGCCCCTGCGCCACCCAGGCCAGCATGTCCTGGCTCGGGATGTCAGCGGGATCGAGGAGCGGTTTGCCGTCCTCGTCAAAGAGATTGACGTGGCTCACCGGAATCTCTAGCTTGGGCTCGGCGGCTTCTGGACGCAGGATGGCCTGGTAGCGAACGTGCAAGGTGTGGGTGTCGTCGATTGGCACCCGGATCTGGTAGTTGGGCCGCCGGACGTCGCCGACCGAGAGGATGTTTGGGAACAGGATCGGGTGGCCGGTGGTCCAGTCGTCGCAGTCCTCAGGCTCACCCTCGACCAACCGGCGCTTGATGATGCCGTACTTGAAGCGGTCGAATTCGATCTTGAGATGCGAGGCGGTGTTGAGCATCGGCGGCTTGCCGAGCTTCTTCAGGACGTAGTTTCCAAAGTGGCCGTGCAGGTGCTCGAAGTGGATCGGGTCGACGCCGTTGTCCATGCACTGGAGCCAATTGCATGGCAGCACCGTGATCTCGATCATGCGATCGACGTCGTCCCGCACGAAGAGGTCGTACCGCGGCAGCAGCGGCGCCGGATCCGGCCCAAGATACGCGAAGACCAGGCCCCCAAGCGTCTGAACCGGGTAGCTCGTGATCTTGAGCGGCAGGCAGGCGGGCTCGAATGGCATGTCCACGACCTGGCCCTGCGTGTTGTAGGTCCAGCCATGGTAGGCACAGCGCAGCCCGTTCTCTTGCGGGATGCCGTATGCCAGTGAGATTCCGCGATGCGCGCAGCGGTTCCCGACCAACCCCAGCTTGCCAGACGCATCACGGAAGAGGACGAGCTCCTCACCCATCAGCCGAACTGGCTGGACTGGGTCTCGGTCCAGGTCTTCTGCGCCGGCAATGGGCTGCCAGTAGCGGCGCATCAGCGTTCCCATCGGCGTGCCTGGGCCGGTGCGAGTCAGCCGATCGTTGATCTCTTGTGTGATCATCTGCGTTTCCTTTCGGGAGGCTGAGGGCCACCTGCTCGCGCGACTATGGCTGCGCGGCGATGAACTGGCGCTGACTTCGGTCCAGACTGAACGCGCCGTAGCCGTGCGCTTCACGGGCGATGACGATGTAGGGCTCGTTTACCTCTGGATCCCGCACGACCGCGAGCGGATCCTCGCCGCGCTCGACCTTCTCGATCTGCTCGAGCAGCAGATTGTGATAGAGGACGACGCCCTTGTCCGAGGAGACGAGATGCTCCCTGGTGCGATCTGAGATGGGGCCCTGCGCCACCCAGGCCAGCCAATCCTGCTTATTGATCATGTCCGCCACAATCTTGCTGTCGTCGTCGAAGCTCGGGTTGTGGCGAACCGGCATGCCTTCCCAACGCTTCTCACCGTTCTTGCGTGGCCAGGCGATGTAGCGGAACTCCTTCGTGTGGGTGTCGTCGACCGGCACGCGGACCTGGAAGTTCATCCGATCACCGTCGCCCTGGGCAAGGATGTTCGGGAAAAGGATCGGGTGGCCCGTCGTCCAGTCGTCGCAGTCCTCGGGCTCCCCTTCGACGAGTCGGCGTTTGTAGATCCCGTGCTCGAAGACATCGAAATCGATCTTCAGGTGCTGCGCTGGGTTCATCATCGGGGGCTTCCCGAGCTTCTTCATCACGTAGTTGCCGAGCACACCGTGCAGGTGCTCGAAGTGCACCGGGTCCAATGAGTTGTCCATGCACTGGAGCCAGTTGCAGCCAATCGGCGTGACCATGAGCTCCTTGTCGAGGTCGTCGCGGACGTACAGGTCGTAGCGGGGGAGGAGCGGGGCCGGCTCCGGGCCCAGATAGGCGAAAACGAAGCCGTTGAGCTCCTGGACGCGATAGCTCAGGACCTTCAGGGGTAGGCACGCCGGCTCGAACGGCATGTCGACGACCTGTCCCTGCGTGTTGTAGGTCCATCCGTGATAGGCGCAGCGGAGACCATTTTCCTGGGGAATGCCGTAAGCGAGGGAGATTCCCCGATGGGCGCACCGGTTGCCGACCAACCCGTACTCGCCAGCCTGGCTTTTGAAGAGGACGAGATCCTCGCCCATCAGGCGCACCGGCTGCACCGGCTCAGCGTCCAGGTCGGATGTCACCGCGATCGGGTGCCAATAGCGCCGGAGCAGGTTGCCCATCGGTGTCCCCGGACCCACCTGCGCGAGCCGGTCGGCGATCTCCTTGGTTAGCATGCAACCTCTCCGTTGTGTCGTACGTTTCTCGGTGGGTCTTCAATACCTAGTGGGTGCTTCCGGGCCGGGCCGGCCGATTACTCCGGATTGAAGCACCGCGAGTGTAGAGCGTCAACTCTTGTGTGATCATCGGAGCTCCCACTCATGAATGTTCCAGCTAAACTCCGCGTCCGCGGCCTTGGTGTTCGGGCCGCGGAGGCCAGAAATGTAGGCGGTGACGCCAGGATTGAAGTACAGCGGAATCACGCCGAGATCCTCGGACAGGATCTTCGCCGCCTGGACGACCGCCGCATTGCGCGCGTTGGGATCCAACTCGGTGAGGAACGTCTGGACCGCGCGGTCGTAGCTCTCGTTGACCCACCCTCCCCGGTTCTGGCCAGTCCAACGCGACTCAGGGCGCGAGATGCCGTTGATCGTAAAATCCTGCAGGTTCAGGCCCTCGCGCTGGGCGGAAGCGCTTGTGACCGAGAGCGAGCGGAACGTGCCGAGGGCCTGGCCGTCCCGAGTTTGGACGGGTGTGAACACGTCTTCCTCAACCTCGAAGCCCGCGCGGCGCCAGCCGTCCGAGATGATCGACCGCTCGGCGTCGTTCTGCGCCGACTGGATGTTGCGGATCTCGAGGTTCAGGCGCCCACCCGTCGGCGCGACGTAGAACCCGTCGCCGCCCTTACGGAAGCCCGCCTCGGTCATGAGGGCCTCGGTTCGCCGACCATCGAATGGGTACTTCGCTACCGCCTGGTCCACCTGCGGGGAGTACCCGAGCGAGGGGTAGATCAGCGAGTCGGTGAGGACGCCTTTCCCCTCGAACAGATTCTCGTTGATGATGGATTTGTCCATTGCGTGGGCCAGCGCGCGGCGCACGCGCACGTCCCGCACTGCTTGCGGGTTGGCGTATTGCTCGCGGTGCTGGACCTGAACGAAGCGCGGCAGCTTCGGCCGGTACTCAATCGTGCCGCCGTTGCGGGCGCTCCAATCCCGCTCGAGCACCAATCCCTGCTCGACCCGGATCGAGTCGTCGATCGGCATGTCGGCCTCGCCGGCCAGGAGATGGGCAAGCGTCGCATTGAAGTCAGCGGCCCACGTCAGACGCAAACGCTCGATCTTCGGGCGCCCCCAGGCGTGACCTGGGAAAGCGACGGCTTCGATGTAGGCGCCTGGCTCCCATTTCTCGATCCGGTACGGGCCGGCGCCGACGAACTCGGTTGTCCAGAAGGCGTTGTTCGGTAGGTTCTCCCGCTCGCGCTCGAACACCGGTCCCAGAACGGTTCGCGGCAGCGGCGCGAAGTCTTCGGCGTCGAGCTCGCCCGCATCCGGATTGAGCTGCGCCCATTTGATGAGCACGGTTTGGGGGTCGACGGCAACGACCTCATCCATCAACGAATGGGGCACAGAACGTGCGAGGCCGTAGTTTTCGTTGGAGTAGACCTGGCGGGCGAAGACGAAGTCCTCGGCGGTAAGCGGTTGGCCGTCATGCCAGGTCAGATTCGGCCGGAGCTTGTAGGACGTCTCCATGCGGCCGTCCGGCGTGACGCGCCAGCTATCGGTGTTCAGCGTGGGCGCCGCCTCGGCCAAGTAGGGACGATACTTCCCGTCCCCATCCTCGATCATGAGACCGGCGTTGAAGAGTCGCCGCTGGGTGGTTGTGGTGATCCCCGTCGGGATGAGAATCGTGCCGGCGATGGAGCCCGGCTCCGACCGCATCACCATGCGGAGCGCTCGACTTGGCTGCCCCGATGCTGGCTGCGCCTCCCCGCTGCCAGATGCGGGTGCGCCAGATCGCCCGGAAGGCGGCGGCGCGCAGGCAGCGGCGAGCAGCAGCGCCAGTCCGATCATCGTGGCGCGCAGGGGACCGGTGAGACGTGCAAATCCCATTTTCGCTCCAGAACGGAACAGGGCCCCGACGACGGATTCGCCGGTCGCCCGCACCCGTATCCAGCAGTTTCAGCTCGCTAGGTGGCGGATGTCGTTAAACTTTGCCTGCGATGGCCGCTTCCTGGCCCTCGCCAGCCCACGTACCGACGCCGCCCCAGTTCTCGTCATCGACGCCCGATTTGAACGCAGAGTAGGTGCTGCCGCGCTTCAGCGAGATCATCGGCTCGTTGACGTCGGGATCGCGGATGACTGCCATGGGATCCTCGCCACGCTGGACCTTCTCGATGTTTTCAAGCAGGAGCTTGCGGTACAGCAGGATCCCGCGGTCTGACGTCACGAGGTGCTCCGTCGTACGGTCGGTGACCGCGCCCTGGCCGATCCACGCCATCTCGTCCTGCCGGACGATGAAGGGCGCGATCACGCGGCCGTAGTCGTCGTACTGGACGACATCACGCTTGACCGGCACCTCGGTTCGCACGGGCTCCCCGTTCTCCGGCGCGTTGCCGTTGATGACGAGGTGATAGGTATGGTTATCGTCCATCGGCACACGAATCTGCATGCTGCCCTGGTAGGGGCCGCCCTGGGCCAGGATGTTCGGAAAGAGGATCGGATGCCCGGTCGTCCAGTCGGAGCCATCTTCCGGGTCGCCCTCGAGTAGGCGGCGCTTGTAGATCCCGTAGGGGAAGACGTCGAAGTCGATCTTGAGATGCCGGGCCACGTTCAACATCGGCGGCCGGCCCATTTTCTTCATTACGTAGTTGCCGTACGCGCCGTGCAGATGCTCGAAGTGCACGGGGTCAAGTGAGTTGTCCATGCACTGCAGCCAGCTGCAGGGGAGCTCACAGACGCGGATCTCCTTGTTGAGGTCGGTCCGCATCAACATGTCCCATTTCGGAAGGAGCGGCGCAGGCATTGGACCCATATAGGCCCAGATGATGCCCGCGAGCGCCTCGACGGGATAGCCAGCGATCTTGAGCGGGAGGCAGGTGGGCTCGAACGGCATGTCCACGACCTGGCCCTGCGTGTTGTAGGTCCAGCCGTGGTACGCGCAACGCAGGCCGTTCTCCTGCGGGATGCCGTATGCCAGTGAGATGCCGCGATGCGCGCAGCGGTTGCCGACGAGCCCGAGCTTGCCCGATTCGTCGCGAAAGAGAACGAGATCTTCGCCAAGCAGCTTCACCGGGCGCACCGGGTCCTCGTCGAGGTCGGCGACGGTGGCGATCGGGTGCCAGTACCGGCGCAGCAGCTCGCCCATCGGCGTGCCGGCGCCCACCTGGGTCAAGAGCGTATTTTCTTCCTTGGTGATCATGTCGAACTCCTGGCTCTTCTGGAGCGTCTCTAAGAGGGGGATAAAAGAGGGTGCTGTGATGTCAACGAGGCCGTAAAGGACCATCTGACTGCATGAAGACGCTCGTTTCCAGCAAAGTATACCGCAAGTAAACGGGAATTCCTGGTGTCCGACTTCACATAATGTAAGGCGACGAGCGTGCTGCGCTCTCGCTTGCAACCGAAAGGGCCGGGCTCAAGTGAGCCCGGCCCTTTCAAGCCACCCTAATTCGACTCGGGTTAGCGGACGGTGATCGATCCTGATGCGGCATCCTCCCGGAGGCCGCCGTAATTCGTGTCGTCTACGCCTGCCTTGAACGCGGCGTACTGCGAGCCGCGCGCGATGGAGATCATTGGGAAGTTCTTCGCCGGATCGCGGATGACGCCCATCGGGTCCTCGCCCCGCTCCACCTTCTCGATGTTCTCGAGAAGAAGCTTGCGATAGAGCAGGATGCCCTTGTCAGATGTCACGAGGTGCTCCGTCGTGCGGTCAGAGATCGCGCCCTGGCCGACCCAGGCCATCTCGTCCTGCCGCACGATGTGCGCCGCGAAGACGCGACCCAGGTCATCGTAGGTCAGCGGGTCATGGGTAACCGGGATTTCCTTGGTGAGCTCCTCACCCGGACCCGGTCGCCAGCCGTTCACGCAGAGGTGGTAAGTGTGGGTGTCGTCCATGGGCGTGCGGAGTTGGAAGCTGCCGCGATCCGGGCTGCCCTGAGCGAGGATGCTCGGGAACAGGATCGGGTGGCCGGTTGTCCAGTCCGGATCGTCCTCAGGGCGTCCTTCAAGGAGCCGTCGCTTGTAGATGCCGTATTCCCAGACGTCAAAGTCGATCTTCACGTGGCGGGCGGGATTCAGCATGGGTGGCTTACCGAGCTTCTTCATCATGTAGTTGCCGTACTGGCCGTGCAGGTGCTCGAAGTGGGTCGGATCCAGGGAGTTGTCCATGCACTGCAGCCAGCTACACGGTAGCGGGGTAATGCGAATCTCCTTGTTGAAGTCCTCACGCACGAGCACGTCCCATCGCGGAAGCAGCGGGGCCGGCTCTGGGCCCATATATGCCCAAATGACACCGCCGAGCTCCTCGACCGGGTAACCTGCGATCTTCAATGGCAGACAGGTTGGCTCGAACGGCATGTCCACAACCTGGCCCTGGCTATTGTAGGTCCAGCCGTGATATGCGCACCGCAGTCCATTTTCCTGAGGGATGCCGTAGGCCAGGGAGATTCCGCGATGCGCACAGCGGTTGCCAATGAGGCCAAGTCGCCCCGACTCATCGCGGAACAGTACGAGGTCCTCGCCAAGCAGCTTGGCCGGCTGCACGGGGTCTCGATTCAGATCGGCCACCGTGCCCACGGGGTGCCAGTAGCGCCGGAGCAGGTTGCCCACCGGCGTGCCGGGGCCGACCTGGGTCAAGCGTTCATTTTCTTCCTTGGTAAGCACGTCTCTCTCCCTCTAGGTCCGATGGCGTGGATCGCCGGACCCTTCTAGCGGTTCCCAACGGCGCTGCTCGAAACGATCTGCCCGTCGATGCGAGGGTTGGCCTCGGCCACGGGCTGGAAGAACGCCGAAGGGCGCCCCCCTGGCCAATACGCTTCCTTCGCGCGGTCCTCCCATTTGATGCTGATGAACGGCTCGTTCCTGGCTGGATCGCGGACGGTGCCCATCGGGTCCTCACCGCGCTCGACCCTGGCGACGTTTTCCAACAGCATGTTGTGGTAGAGGATCACGCCCTTGTCCGAGGTGACGAGGTGCTCCTTGGTGCGGTCAGAGATGAAGCCCTGGCCGACCCAGCCGAGCGCGTCCTGCTTGAAAACGTTGTCCGCGATGATCGCGCCGTGCTCGTCGTAGATCGTCGTATGGCTGACCGGGATGCCCTCCCAGCGCGCGACGCCGTCCTTCCGAGGCCAGGTGTTGTAGTTGTAGTGCACGATGTGCTCGTCATCGATGGGGACCCGGATCTGGTAGCGGGCCGTGCGCGCATCCCCGACGAGCAGGGTGTACGGGAAGAGAATCGGGTGGCCCCGGGTCCAGTCATCACAGGTCTCGGACTCGCCTTCCATGAGGCGGCGCTTGTAGATGCCGTAATCGAAGACGTCAAAGTCGATTTTCAGGTGCGGCGCCGGGTACATCGGCGGCGGAAGGCCCTTCTTCTTCGCAACGTAGTTGCCGTAGTGGCCGTGCAGATGCTCGTAATGGATCGGGTCGAGCGAGTTGTCCATGGCGTTGAGCCAGTTGCACGGCAGCGGCGTCATCTCGATCGACTTGTCGAGATCGTCGCGCACGTAGAGCTCAAAGCGGGGGAGCAGCGGGGCCGGCTCGGGACCCATGTAGGTCCAGACCAGCCCGCCCATCTCCTCAACCGGATAGCTCGTGATCTTGAGGGGAAGGCAAGCAGGCTCAAAGGGCATGTCGACGACCTGGCCCTGCGCGTTGTAAGTCCAGCCGTGGTAGGCGCAGCGCAGGCCATTTTCCTGGGGAATACCGTAGGCCAGCGAGATGCCACGGTGGGCGCAGCGGTTGCCAACGAGGCCGATTACGCCCTTCTCATCGCGGAAGAGAACCAGATCCTCACCCAGCAGGCGGACCGGCTGCACTGGGTCGTTGTCCAGATCGCCGACGGCCCCGACGGGTACCCAATAGCGACGGAACATGTTGCCCATGGGCGTCCCGGGCCCGACGCGGGTCAAACGATCGTTTTCTTCCTGCGTGATCACCAAATCTCTCCTCTAATTACATGCTATGCAAAGGGTCTTGGCGGGTGCCACCATAACATGGGGGGGATTAAGCTGCCGATTCCTGGAGGTCAGGTGTACGCCAGTGCAGCCATTCGCCCGCCTCAGTATAGCACTCGTTTTTCCTCGCCTCCGGGCACTGTGAGATCCTTGACTTTGCGGGGACGGCATGGCACGGTACACCCGCTTACTCCCAGCCATTTCATGGCCTTGGGATGTTTTTGAGGAGGAAGATGTGAGTATCGATACGCAGGCCGGCGCTGAGTCATCAGGCGCTGCAGTCCTTCGGCCGCTGCGGGTGGCGATGGCCGGGCTGGGCGTCGGCGCCTCGCAGGTTATCCCGACGCTCGAGAAGCTGCCGGAGGCGCAGCTCGTCGCGGCGGCCGACCTGCGGCAGGGAGCGTTGGATGCGTTCCAGGCACGCTTCGGCGGCCGAACCTATACCAGCGTCGAGGCCCTGTGCAACGATCCGGACGTCGACGTGATCTGGGTTGCGACCCCGAATAACTATCACTGTGAGCACATCGTCATGGCCGCCGAGCACGGCAAGCACGTCGTGTGCGAGAAGCCGATGGCTCTCTCCGTCGAAGAGGCCGAGCGAATGGTCAACGCCGCGGACCGCAACGGCGTCAAAATGGTCTGCGGCCACACCTTCAGCCTGCACCCCTCCATCCAGACCATGAAGGGCGTTGTCGCCTCTGGCGAGCTTGGCCAGCTCTATGCGATCAACGCCTGGCTCTACACGGACTGGATGCTGAAGCCGCGCATGCCTGAGGAAGTCGATCTGAAATTGGGCGGCGGCGTGGTCTACCGGCATGCACCCCACATCATCGACACGATCCGGTTGCTGGGCGGCGGCATGGCACGGAGCGTTCGCGCGGCGGTGGGCCAGTGGCTCCCGGAGCGGCCCTGCCCGGGCAACTTCTCCGCTTTCATAGATTTCGACGGCGGTCCGGCGGCGACGGTGGCATATAGTGGCTACGGCTACTTCGATACGTCCGAGCTGACGTGGAGCGCGGGTAGCCGCCTTTACACGGATGACGAGCGCGTGCGCGTCCGCAAAGCGCTCCGGGCCAACGAGATGGACGTCGCGGGCGCCAAAGAGGCGATGCGCTTCGGCGCGGAGGCCGGCGCCGGCTCCAACGAGGTTGCGGGCACCGGTTCGCCGACGCAGCCAAACCGAAGCTGGTTCGGCATCGTTGTCGCAAGCTGCGAGCACGGCGACGTTCGCCAATCACTGGATGGCGTGTACGTCTATGGCGATGAGGGGCGACGGGAGATCCCGGTCCAGCAGCGGCGCATGACGGGTCAGACCGAGCTCCACGAGCTGTACGAGGCCGTGCACCACGGCACGCCGATCTCACACGATGGGCGCTGGGGCATGGCAACGCTCGAGGTCTGCATCGCCATCATGCAGTCCGCGCGCGAGCGGCGGGAGATCATTCTGACTCACCAGTGCCCGCTGAACGAGCCGGCCGAGGCCGCGGCGGCGGAATAGCCTGCTGGCGGCGTCGCGCGGGCTCTTCCATAATAGGGACACAACGCCCGGCGAGCCGATGAGCCGGAAGAGGAGTGGGAATGACGCTGACCAGGGAAGAGAACGAACGGATGACCCGCGTTGGGCCTGGCACGCCGATGGGCGAGCTGCTGCGCCGATATTGGCATCCGGTTGGCTACAAGATCGAGCTCACCGAGGAGCGCCCCACCAAGTTCGTCCGCATCCTGGGCGAAGATCTCGTTCTCTTCAAAGACAAGAGCGGCAGCGTGGGACTCATCCAGGATCACTGCGCCCATCGCGGCGCCTCGCTCCTGTACGGCCGGGTCGAAGAACGCGGGATCTCCTGCGCGTACCATGGCTGGCTCTACGACACGAAGGGTGACTGCCTGGAGTGCCCGGCCGAGCCCACCGGCTCCAAGTTCCATTTGACCGTCAAGATGCGCGCGTACCCGGTGAAGGAATTCATCGGGATGTACTGGGCGTACCTCGGCCCGCTCCCTGCGCCCGAGATTCCACCGTACGACCTGTGGGTCCGCAGGGACGGCATTCGGAAGCTCGCCAAGTACCCGCGACTCGACTGCAACTGGATGCAGTCGCTCGAGAACTCGGTCGATCCGGCGCACCTGCAGATCCTGCACCAGGAGTTCATCGGGCGCGGCGCCAAGCCGAAGAGCACAACGCGCGGCTTCACCGATGACGTGAAAGACTTCAGTTTCTATGAGGCGCCTTACGGCATCGTGAAGCACCGCACCTACGCGAACGGCCACGAGGACCAGCACCCACTGATCTTCCCCAATATCCTGCGCCAGGGCAACGCGACGCAGATCCGCGTGCCTGCTGACGACACGCACACCGAGATCTTCTTCGTGTACTTCATGCCGGTCGCGCCGGATGACAGCTACGACGACGCCAACCCGGAAGTGACCTTCATCCCGCCATTCAAGACGCCTGCCGAGGCCCGGCATCCCGAGGCGAAATTCATCCTGGACAGCGTGCTGCCTCAGGACCACATGGTCTGGGAGACGCAGGGGCCGATCGCGGATCGCACAATCGAGCGACTGGCGACGACGGACCGCGGCATCGTGATGTACCGCGAGATCCTGCAGCGCGAGATGCAGAACGTGTCAGAAGGCATCGACCCGCTGGCGACGATCCGCGACCCGAACCACCCGATGATCGAAACCTTCCTCAGCGAGTCGCTCGCCGAGGGCTGGTACGACCCGTTTGCTCGCAAGACGACGGGTGCTACCGACTACCGTCCGCCCGAGCCTGATCTTGTGCAGGCGCTCGCAAAAGCGTGACCACGTCGTAAGCACAAAGACCTGAGGCGGGGCATTTGCCCCGCCTCTCGTCTTTTCCCAGCCAGAATACGAATTAACCGTACGTATAATCCGGGAAAATGGACACTATGGCTGGAGGTGGTGATGCAGGCCCAGGCTCCAACGTTTGTCGTGCGCACATATTCGACCGGAATCCCGAGTCGGGCAATCAGCTCATCTCGAGAACACCACTTCGTCGTGGACGACACGATCGCCCACGGCGGGACTGGCGAGCAGCCAAGCCCGAGCGAGTATTTCCTGTCAGGCGTTACGTCCTGTGCGGTGCTGATGCTCGAGCGGGAGGCGCGAAGCCGCCGTATCCCGCTCGAGCGGTTGGATGTGACGCTCGAAGCGGTCCGCGATCCAGGCGCGCCTCAGCCGTCGGAATACGCGACGTTCCAGCGGATCGCGGTGGCCTTTGACCTCGTCGGGCCAGACGAGGAGCAGGCGCATACCCTGGTCGACTTTTACGAGCATAACTGCCCGCTCTACGGGTCCGTGGCCATCGCGACGCCAGAGGTGAGCGTCAGTTTCAGGACGCGGGCCCTGACTGGCGCTGGAGCCTAGACTCGCCAAAGGGGTCACGGGTGCCAAAGGCGTCGATAACAGTCCCTCGGTATTACGGCGCTGGAGGGCGCTACCTCCCACCCCTGCCCTCCCCCACAAGGGGGGAGGGGGTTGCTGCGACAACCCCGATTCGGCGGTATTTCTCGAAACGGGCCGCGACGAGCGCGTTGGTATCCAGATCGGCGCCCATACCGAACTGTAGGTCCAGCTCCGCGAGGTTTGTGGCAAGCGCATCTCGAATGGCCGTTCCGGCAAGCGCGTAGTCGGTCTGCGCGCCACCCTCGGGTTCAGGGATGATGCCGTCCGCGACGCCCGCCTCCACGAGGTGGGGCGCCGTGATCTTCATCGCCATGGCGGCCTGCGGCGCGAGCGCGGCGTCGTTCCAGAGAATCGAGGCGCAGCCCTCGGGGGAGACGACCGAATAGGTCGCGTTCTCCATCATGAGCAGGCGATCTGCTACGCCAATGGCGAGCGCGCCGCCGCTGCCGCCCTCGCCGATGACCACGGCGAGCGTCGGCACCGCGAGCATGACCATCGCCGCGAGGTTCTCGGCGATCGCCCAGGCCTGGCCGCGCTGCTCGGCCTCCAGGCTTGGATCTGCGCCCGGCGTGTCGATGAAGGTGATGATCGGGAAGCCGAACTTCTCCGCCATTTGCATGATTCGCAGCGCCTTCCGGTAGCCCTCGGGTCGCGCCATGCCGAAACGGCGCTGGAGGCGGTCGTTGGTCGTGCGCCCCTTCTGGTGGCCGATCGTCGCGACCGTGCGGCCGTCAAGCGAGGCGAGCCCGCCGACAATCGCCGCGTCATCCCCGAACTGGCGGTCGCCGTGCAGCTCGACGAAGTCGGAGAAGACGATGCCGATGTAGTCGAGCAGGTACGGGCGATTTGGATCGCGCGCCCGCTGGACGATCTCCCAGGCGTCGACGCTCAACCTTGCTGTGCTCCCGAGCCAGCGCCGTTCGTCGAGGCGATGGCCTTGGACCGTTTCGGCGCCGGGGTCAGGCTCGCGGGCGTCGTGCTGGCAAACGGCCCGCCCGCGTAAAGTCGGAGCGCTTTCGCGAGCGCCGACTTGAGCTCGCGGCGATGGACGATCGCATCGATCATGCCGTGCTTCAGCAAGAACTCCGGCCGCTGGGCGTCAGGCGGCAGCTTCTGTTTGGTGGTCTGCTCGATCACGCGCGGTCCGGCGAAACCTATCAGCGCACCGGCCTCGGCAACGATCACGTCCGCCAGGCTCGCGAAGCTCGCCGTGACGCCGCCAGTTGTGGGGTCAGTGAGGACCGAGAACGATGGCACCCGTGCTGCGCCGAGCTTGGCGAGTGCAGCGGATGTCTTGGCCATCTGCATCAGGGAGTAGATGCCTTCCTGCATCCGCGCGCCACCGGAGGCGCTGATCATAATGAGTGGGCGCCGGTCCCCGGCGGAATGTTCCGCGGCGCGCGCGACTTTCTCGCCCACGACCGACGCCATGCTGCCACCCATGAAGCCGAATTCGAGGACGACGAGCCGCACGGCCAGCGAATCGATCTCTCCTGTTCCCGAGAGCGCGGCCTCGCTCAAGCCGGTCTTCTGCTGCGCCTCGTTGAGCTTGTCCGCGTACTGCTCGCCCAGACTGATGAAACCCAGTGGGTCGGCGGGCCGAAGCTCCTCGTCCTCCTCCTGCCAGGTGTCCTCGTCCAGCAGGGAGGCGATCCGCTCGCGAGCCGAAAGGCGGGCGTGGTGGTTGCAGCGGGGGCAAGTCTTGAGGTTGTCGTCAAACTCGCGCTGGTAGATGAGCTCATGGCACTTGGCGCACTGGACCCAGAGGGCGCCAGCCTGCCGGTGGCGGTGAAAGATGTTCTGAATCATGCGGGATTATCGGGGGCGGCGGCTGCCACGGCAACCCGCCGGACCGACCGCCGAGCGGCGGTAGAATACCGGAGCCCCTTGGTGGGCCCGGGAGAGACCGTGGAGAACATTTCGCGCTTCATCCTCAACCGCTCTGCGGCTCACATCAAGCGATACCACACGACGCCGATGTTTGCGCAGGAGTCCGTTGCCGAGCACTCACATTTCGTCGCGATGATCACGCGCATCATCTGCCACTCGCTCGAGCAGTCCAACCACCCGGTCGACACGCTGCGAGCCGTGGATTTGGCGATGATTCATGACTACGAAGAGGCGATCAGCGGCGACATCATCAGCACGTTCAAACATTCCCACCCGGAGTTCATCGATCTCCTGGACCGGCTGACCGACGAGGCGATCGACCAGGTTTTCGAGGGGCTTCCAACAGACCTCGCGGGTTACTACACGGAGCTCTGGCGCGGTCACAGCGCGGGCTCGCTCGAGGGCCAGATCGTTTCCGTGGCCGACAAACTCGCAGGGCTTGCCTTCTCGTACGAGCAGCTCCACATGGGCAATCACTTTATGGAAGTGATCTATCGTCGCTTCGTCTGGTTGATCGCGACGATTCCGTTCCCCTGGTGGAGTCTGGTCCGCGAGCGCGTCGCCGCAGGCCTCATCGATGGTATGGGCGAGCCAACGGGTGAATGGTCCACCACCTGGCGTGCCGATGGCACCGTCGAGCCGGCTGAGGACGTCAAGATTCGCCTCGAGGAGCGCCTCCGCGCCCAGGGTTAGGCCAGCGCCTCCACCGCGCGCTCGGCCGCTGCACCGGCGATGCTGACGCAGCCGGCGCCGAGGATCCCTTCCATCGCCTGGGCGAGATCCGCGGTGTAACGAAGGCGGAGCCGCTCGCCGACCAGCCGGCTGCGCCGGTTCCCAGCGACGAAGGTGATGGCATACGGGTCGTCGCCAACGGATTGGGCCAGAAGATCCTTGAGCAGGCGCAGTCGTTCCAGGTCGTTCCGACGGTCGCCGCTTTCACGGAACTCAATCGTGAGCAAGGTCTGGGCTTGTCCGGCCACCGTCGGGACTCCCGGAAGCGCATCGGCCTCGGGCACGATGCCCTCGCCTGAGGTGAGCCCGTCTGACTCGTATGTATCCGTGTTGTCGAGCGCGATCGATCCCGCCAGGACGATCTGATCGGACGAGGACACCATGGCGGCGAAGTCCTCGCCGCCGTCGGAATCGTTGGGAACCCAGGCCTCGGCGGTATCAACAAGGATCTCAGGTCGCCCCTTGCCCTCGTCGTCGCCTCGGCCGTCTGCCCGCACTGCGATCTTGCCGCCGACGATCACCACGTTGTCGTCCTGCCAGATTTCCGACGTCAGGGCATAGGTTCGCGGGAAGACGACCGCCTCGATCGTGCCATGTAGGTCCTCGAGCTGGGCGACGGCCATGGCCTCGCCCTTCTTGGTCATGATGCGCCGCATGCCGGCGATGGCACCCGCCATGGTGACCCGTTCGTCTTTCATCTCTTCGGTGACCTGGCTTGTGTTCGCCGTCACGCGGCCGGCCAGGGCGCGTGCAGCACTTTCGAACGGGTGCTTTGAAAGGAAGAAGCCAAGCGCTTCCTTTTCCCAACCCAACCGCTCACGTTCGGGCACCGAGGGAACGATGGGCAGTGGGGTGGTCGTTGGCGTGCCGGAATCGCCCCCGAAGAGGCTTTGCTGCCCAACGCCCGCCGCCTTCTGTGCTTGCTGGCCCGCCGCCATCGTGCGTTCCAGCGCGGCGAGAACGCGCTCCCGAGGGCCAAAATCGTCGAGGGCCCCACTCTTGGCCAGCGCCTCGAGGACGCGGCGGTTCACGGCGCGGAGATCCACGCGCTCGCACAGATCCTCGAGCGAACGGTATGGGCCATTTGCCTTGCGCTCTTCGACGATGAGCCGGGCCGCGCCCGCCCCCACATTCTTGATCGTGGCGAGACCGAATCGGACGCCGAGTCGGCTGGGATCCGCGATCGCCTGGCCCGTAAGGGTCTCGACGGCAAAAGACTCGTCGCTCTTGGTCACACATGGCCGCAGAATCGGGATGTTCAGGCGTCGGCACTCCCCGGCGGCGGCGGCCACCTTGTCCGTGTCGTCGCCCTGCGTCGTGAGCATCGCCGCCATGTACTCGGCCGGGTAGTTACATTTGAGATAGGCCGTGTGATAGGCGATGTATGCGTAGCAAAAAGCGTGCGCCCGGTTGAACGCGTAACCCGCGAACGGCTCGATGTACTCCCAGATTTTCGCGGCGACCGCAGGGTCAACGTCGTTGCGCTCCGCGCCATCGACGAAGTTGTCGCGCTCGCGCTTCATCTCCTCGGCGATCTTCTTCCCCATCGCGCGTCGGAGGATGTCGGCCTGGCCCAGCGTGAAGCCGGCTATCGCCTGCACGATTTGGAGCACCTGATCTTGATAGACGATGACCCCGTAGGTCTCCTTCAGGATCGGCTCGAGCTTTGGATGGAGGTAGGCGACCTTCTGGCGGCCGTCTTTCGCCGCGACGTACGTCGGGATGTGGGACATGGGGCCGGGACGGTAGAGCGCCACGACGGCGGCGATGTGGTGGACGCTGGCGGGTCGGAACTCGCGCAGGGTGCGCCGCATGCCCGAGCCTTCAAGCTGGAAGACGCCGGTCGAGTCGCCGCGGGAGAGCATGTCAAACGTCTTCGCGTCCTCGAGCGGCAGTTTCTGCAGATCGAGCGTGATGCCCCGGGTCTGCTTGATGAGGTCGAGTGTCCGCTCGAGGAGCGTGAGGTTGGCCAGCCCGAGGAAGTCCATCTTGAGCAGGCCAATCAGCTCGAGGCCGTGCGCGTCGAACTGCGTCATGATGACGTTCTCACCCCGCGCGCCGCGTTGCAGCGGGACGTGGTGGCCGAGCGGCTCGCCCGAAACGACGACTCCCGCCGCGTGCGTCGAGGCGTGGCGGGCGATACCCTCCACCTTGCGCGCGGAGTCAATGAGCTTCTTCACGTGGTCCTGCTCGTCGTAAAGCTGCTTCAGCTCGGGGTTTACGCTCAGTGCCCGGTCCAGCGTCATGCCGACCGGCAACGTCGGAATCAGCTTGGCGACCCGGTCGACCTCTGAGAGCGGATAGCCGAGCGCTCGCCCGACGTCGCGGATGGCCGCGCGCGCGAGCAGGCGTCCAAACGTGACGATCTGCGCGACGTGGTCCCGACCGTAGTGCGTCGCGACGTATTCGATCACCTCATCGCGGCGGGTATCAGCAAAATCCATGTCGATGTCTGGCATCTGGATGCGCGCGGGATTGAGGAAGCGCTCGAACGTGAGTCCGTGGGCGATGGGGTCAATCGTCGTAATACCCAGGCAGTACAGGATGATCGAGCCCGCCGCTGACCCGCGCGGCCCGCACATAATGTTCTGCTTGCGGGCGTGGTCCACGAAGTCCCAGACGAACAGGATGTACGCCGCGAATCCGGTTGTTCGAACCACGTCAAGCTCGTAGCGGAGCCGCTCCTCGATCTCGGGGGTGACTCGCTCGTATCGCCGGGGCAGCCCGTCCCAGCACATCTGGGCGAGGAAATCCTGGGGGCTTTGGCCGTCAGGAACGAAGTGGAGGCGCGGGAAGTCGAGCCGACCAAACGTCAACTCGAGATTGCACTTCTCCGCGATCTCCATCGTCGTGCGTCTCGCCTCTGGAAGCTCGGCACCAAAGACCGCCTCCATCTCGATCGGGCTCTTGACGTAATGCTCATCCGTGTAGACGCGTTCCCGTTTGGGATCGTCCACCAGACACTGCATCTGAATGCACTTGAGCAGGTCCTGCGCGTCTGCCTGTTCGCGCCGCGTGAAGTGCGAGTCGTTCGTGCAAACGACCTTGATGTCCAACTCTCGCGCGAGCTCGATGACGGCGCGGTTCTGGGCTGGCTGGAAATCGATCCCGTGGTACTGGACTTCCATGTAGTAGTCGGGACCGAAGAGATCACGATAGAACGCCGCGGCTTTGCGCGCGCGATCCGGCTCCTCGTGGCGGAGCGCGTACGGCACCTCGCCAGACGGGCAACCAGAGAGAGCGACGAGCCCCTCGCTGTGCGCCACGAGCGCATCGTGGTCGATGCGCGGCCGGTAATAAAAGCCGTCGGTGTGCGCAATGGTTGTGAGGGCAAGGAGGTTCCGGTAGCCCGCTTCGTTCTTCGCCAGCAACGTGAGATGGTTAGAGGAGCGGTCCGCGTTCTCCTTGTCCGACAGCCGCCGGGCGGCGACGTACGCTTCAACGCCGACGATGGGCTTGATGCCCACCTGGCGGGCCTTCTCGTAGAACTCCAATGCGCCGTACATCACGCCGTGATCGGTCAGGGCAAGGGCGCTCATCCCCTGCCGCTTTGCCTCTGCCACGAGATCACCGAGTCGCGAATGGCCGTCCAGCAGCGAGTATTCGGAGTGGACGTGCAGATGGGTGAACTCGGGGGCAGCGGCCATGGGCTCCTCCTACGGTGGCTTCGCAATGGCGGCCGGACGGACCCCGCCGACCCGGATCTTAACGCCGCCGTCGTGACATATGGACGACTGTTCGCGCACGATCCGCTCTCAATACGAGCGTTGTGAGTAGTCACGGGTTTCACGGGGAGCCACGGACATGCCACAGCGTGCGAGCGATCACTCCGTCCGGGAGATTCCCGCCAGGGTGAGATCGCCTGGAACGATGCGGGATCGTACCGCTGGCCAATGACAATCAAGCAACGGGTGGGATTCGCCGAGATGAAAGTGTGAGGCAAGTCAGGCGGAGCCGAGCTGTCGCTCCAGGATCTCACCGACTGTGGCCGGGTTCGCCTTACCCCTGGTTTCCTTCATGACCGCGCCGGTGAGAAATCCCTTCGCCTGGACCTTCCCCGCGCGATAGTCGTTGGCGGCCTGCGGGTTCGCGGCGATCGCCTTCGCGACGATCTGCTCTAGCTCACCCGTGTCGCTGATCTGCACTAGCCCGCGATCTGCCACGATCTTCCGCGGCGCCGTCCCGGTCGTCGCGGCTTCCTCGAATACCTGCTTCGCGATCGCCTGGGTGATCGTGCCCTCGTCTACGAGATTGAGGACCTCGGCGAGATGCTCGGGTTGCAGCGGCAGCGCCTCGAGCTCAGCGTCCCGCTCACGCAGAATGCGAAACAGCTCGCCCTGGATCCAGTTCGCGGCGACTTTGGGCTTCGCGTTGCCGGCGACCGCCGCCTCGAAGAACTGGGAGACGGGGAGCGACGACGTGAGCTGCGCCGCGTCATAGCGGCTCAACTCGAACTGGCTCGCGTAGCGATCGCGGCGGGCATCGGGGAGCTCCGGAAGCCGAGCCCGGATTGAGTCGATCCACTCGGTCGTGATGAAAACGGGTGGGAGATCAGGCTCGGGGAAGTATCGATAGTCGTGCGCCTCTTCCTTCGACCGCTGGGACACGGTGATGCCCCGGTCCTCGTCGAAGCCGCGCGTTTCCTGCTGGATCGTTTCGCCCCGGTCCACGGCCTGCGCCTGGCGCTGGATTTCATACTCCAGCGCGCGCTGGACTGAGCGAGCCGAGTTGAGGTTCTTCACCTCGACTTTGACACCGAACGCGATGGTGCCGACGCGGCGGACGGAGACGTTCACGTCGGCGCGCATCGCGCCGTCCTCCATGTTGCCGGTCGAGACGCCGAGCGTCTGGACGATCAGCCGAAGCTTCTGGAGATAGGCCCGCGCCTGAGCGGGAGTCCGGATGTCCGGCTCGCTCACAATCTCCAGCAGAGGGACCCCGGCGCGGTTGACGTCCATGAGCGTGTGCGAAGTGCCGTTTTCGCGCTTATGGATGAGCTTCGCAGTATCTTCTTCGAGGTGGGCACGCGTTACGCCGATGCGGCTCGACTCGCCATCCACGTCGACCGTGAGCCATCCATTGATGTTGAACGGCAGGTCGTACTGGGAGATTTGGTACCCCTTCAGCAAATCTGGGTATGGGTAGTTCTTGCGGTCGAACTTACTCGCCTCCGGGATCTCGCAATTCAGAGCGAGACCCACCATGAAGGCGTATTCGACGGCCTGCTTGTTGATCACGGGCAAGACGCCAGGCAGGGCGAGACATACGGGACAGACGTGGGTGTTGGGCTCTGCGCCTGCATAGGCCGCGGCGCAGCCGCAGAACATCTTGGTCTTGGTTTGGAGCTGGGTGTGGACCTCGAGTCCAATCACCGGCTCGTAGTCGCTCACGCTCATGGCTAATTCGACCTCCGAGGACCGTCGGACGCGTCCGCGCTGTGTAGGGGAGGGACGCGCGTGCAATTGTCGCACAGGCGCGCTGCCCGATCTACGTCAGCGGGGCGACTCGCGCATTCCATCCGCCAGCGCGCTCGTATGCCGCGGCAACCTGAAGGACGATCTGCTCGCCGAGGGCCGGGCCGACAATTTGCAGACCGACGGGCAACCCGTCAGAGAGACCGCAGGGGAGGCTGAGCGCGGGCAGGCCCGCCAGGCTGGGTGGAAGCGTGCAAACGTCCGAGAGGTACATCGCCAGCGGATCATCGGTCCGCGCGCCGAGCGGAAATGCCACCGTGGGCGACGTCGGCGCGACGAGCACGTCGAAGCTCTCGAAGGCACGGTCGAAGTCCGACTTGATCAGCGTACGAACCTTCTGTGCCTTGACATAATAGGCATCGTAGTAGCCCGCGGAGAGCGCGTAGGTGCCGAGCATGATGCGGCGCTTCACCTCGGCACCGAAACCCTGACCGCGCGTCCGGGTGTACAGCTCCATGGTGTTCGCGTTCGAGGCCCGGAGCCCGTACTTCACGCCATCGTAGCGCGAGAGGTTTGCACTTGCCTCCGCCGGAGCGATCAAGTAGTACGCTGCGAGTGCATACTCGGTGTGGGGCATCGTGACGGGCTTGATCTCGGCGCCCAACTCGCTCAGGACATCGATTGCGCGGCGCACCGCCTGCTCGACGCCCGGCTCCATCCCCGCCGCGAAGTATTCGTCGGGTACGCCGACGCGCAGCCCCCGGAGGTCGCATTCGAGGTTTGCGGAATACGCCGGCACGGGGTCGGGCAACGACGTCGAGTCGTTCGGATCGGGACCCGCGACCGTCTCGAGGAGTAAGGCGCAGTCCGCGACGGTGCGGGCAAACGGTCCTGCCTGGTCGAGCGAGGAAGCAAACGCGATCATGCCGTAGCGCGAGACCCGCCCGTACGTCGGCTTCATGCCCACGACGCCACACAGGGCCGCGGGCTGGCGGATGGAGCCCCCGGTGTCCGTTCCGAAGGCGCCGGCCGCGAAACCAGCGGCCACCGCCGCGGCGGAGCCTCCGCTCGAGCCGCCCGGCACCCGATCAAGATCCCATGGATTGTGGGTGAGCTGGTAGGCCGAGTTCTCGGTGGAGGAGCCCATCGCGAACTCGTCCATGTTCGTCTTCCCGATCATGACCGCGCCCGCGGCTGTGAGCCGGGAGACGAGCGTCGCGTCGTACGGCGGCACGAATCCCTCGAGGATCCGAGACGCGCAGGTGGTCTGAATGCCTCGGGTGCAGAAAATGTCCTTGAGCGCGATTGGAATTCCGAGCAGCGGCGCGGTTTCACCACGGCGGCGCCGCTCGTCGGCCTGGCGGGCCCCCCCCCCCGCGCGCCCGCCCGCCCCCCCCGGAAAGGGGCCCCCCCCCCGGCGGGGCGCGGCGGCCGCGG
>ORMF010133261.1_pt1 | contig 63294 bp, 35 predicted proteins | sample 1779871 | NCBI WGS metagenome assembly ORMF01 (sample SAMEA104232316, study PRJEB22302) | groundwater metagenome | biome: forest; feature: aquifer; material: groundwater | place: USA | collected 2011-08-07 | depth 5.4 m | reverse complement strand
GCTGACAGCTTGCTGCTGCGGTGCAAGCTCTTTATACCTCGCGCCGCGCGTCCTGCCCGGGCTGACTAAAAAGTCCGGATCAGCCGGGGCGCCCGCTGCGCCCTTCGTCTAGCGGTCCAGGACGCCGCCCTTTCACGGCGGTAATTCGGACGAGCATAATGTGCAAAAAGAGACAGTTATGTGCCTGATTCCAGCATGAAACTCGATGCAGGTGTTGCTTGTAGAATTAGACACTTAGCATACAAATCCCTGCTGCAACCCGAGCGCAACGATGAAAGCTGAACCAGGAAGTTCCTTAGCTAAGGCCCGGATGGCTGCGCATCGCGCGCTTGATTGTCAGTGGGAATTTAGCGGCCGCACACGAGCGGAGGCGTACGCTACCTTGTCTAAAAAGATGGGCATCGCGAAGAAGCTGTGCCACATATTGCAGTTCAACGAGGACCAGTGCGCCGAGGTTCAGCGTGTTTGCCGAAGCGGCTTGTTCAGTTAAAAACGCCCCGTTCGTCTATCGGTTAGGACACCGGCCTTTCACGCCGGCAAGAGCGGTTCGATTCCGCTACGGGGCGCCACAGGCGCAGGTCCGCTCGGCCCGCCATGCCGTCCTCCCTAAAACAACAACGGATCCCATCCGTGCCGCTTGCACACCCGCTCGGCCAGCTTGTTGAACGCGGCGTTGTGCTCGGCGCGCGGCGACTCTATGCGGGCGTCCCGCTGGAACAAATGCACCATTTCGTGCGCCATGGTTACAAGGAGGCTGTCGGTTCGGCCGATGCAGCGCGTCGAGATGCCGATTGAGTGCCGGCTTTTCTCATCAAGCCGATACCAGCCGCGCACCGCGGGGTCGCGCACGACCGCGAACATGACGTCCTCCCCTTCCGGCAGATTCCACTTTGCGAACGGCGGCGTGGTCCGCAGGTAGTCATACGCGGCCGCCAGCATCTCTTTGTTTAGTGGCAGCGTCATGCGAACGGCCAAAACGGATCGCGGCAGCTCCCGCCAATCATGGCAGCCTTCGATGTTATATGGGAGAGCCTGGCGCTATGGCCTTTAATCGCGCGCATGATTTTTTCGGCATCGCCCGGCCTTGTTATCAGCGTTCCGCAGTTGCCCGCTTTCAGGAAGATAAAGAAAACGAGCGAGCCATCTGTCCGGAGAACTAAAACCCCCGATTCGATCTCAACTTCCTTCGGCGCGTTGTCGCTGACGGCGCTCATGCCGCGCGCCGCTTCCGCGGCTGTCAGAAGCGAATTGGCGGCGTAGGCCGGGTGCGCGGAAACCACGGAGATAAGTTCGTCGGGAGTGCCGCAATTACTCTCCGCGTATGCCGGCCGCGGCGTACAGGACGACGCGCCCCAAAGGAAAGTTCCTCCGAGCACGAAAACGCCGAACAGCCGAAGGAGCGCGGGCCTGGTTCTTCGAAGGGGAAAAACGTGGCTCATTCCGGGCACCTTAATTTGTCGAGTGTGCCGTTGGTTGTCGCCGTCCAACGCCGAAATTCCCGCCCCACAGCGGTTTCGAGCTTGCTGCCTGAATAGGGCGGCGAGCGTTTGACCGCAGCGCACGTCGCCTCATCGTTTGTCAGTGTCGCGACGGTCGCGCACGCCGCGATCAAAGGCGCTGCCAGAACTAACCCGAGCAGTGTCGCCGCGCTTGACAGCCGTCTTTTTCGCGGCGTCCCATTTTGCTTGCCAGTACGAATTTGCATTGACGACTCCCGTTGCGTAGCAGGCGGTTCCTATTGCGATTGAAAGAGCGGCCCATAGCGCCGTTTTCTTGAAGACAGGCGAAAACCAAGCGAAGGCGAGCGCGCCAGCAATGCCGGCGCCGCCGATCCCGAAATGCCAAACCAAGGTCCAAAGCGTTGCGATCATGAGAGGCACAGCCTCCGTTCGTCGCGACGGCGGTTTTCTAACCCCTTTACAAACTTTCCGTTTGCGCGAGTGTAGAGCATGAGTGCGTCACACCCGCTCTTCAGTTCGCCGGCATTGATTTTGCGCGCCACGCTCGATTTACAGAGCGCTCCGCCGCCGACGTTGAAAGTGAAGCTCAGAAGCGCGGCATGTGTGCCGTCCGACATCGGGACGCGGATGCACTTCCGCACCATCTCGTCGTAACGCGGCAGATCGTTGAGCAGCATGTTCTTGCATTGCCCGGCGGTGTAGCGGTCGCCGACTTTCACCCCCTCGATGTGGCCATAACAAACCGTGTTGATACCGGGAGGATCGATGCGGTCGTGCCACCCGACGAGTTTCAGCCCTTCCCATGAGGCGATCAGCGCGACCGCGATAACCGCGTATTTCCCGGAACCGTGGGCGAACTTGTTAGTGCGCGATGGGGCTGCAATGCTGGTGCCGCTCATGCGAGTCCCGGCTGGTTAGTCAAACGTGCGATGCAGAAAATCAGGGAAAAAGCAACGCTCAGGGCCGCGAACCAAAGCGGCGGGAGGAACCCATAAAACGCCGGCAGCGCTACCCACATTCCGGAGAAAGCCGCCCAAAAGAGTGCAAGGCGGATGCTCCATAACTTATGCGCGATGCGCCATTCAGGATCGAGCCAGCGGGTCAGCATGACAGGTCAGCCGAGGAAAGTGAGCATTTGGGGGTCTCTTTGTAGATAGGTGTTGAACGATTACGTTCTCATATTTCTACAGACCGGACAAGCAGAAAGACGCGCAATTTTATTGCCAGTCATCCTCCTGAAGCGAGGTTTTGGCCGCGAACCATCAGAAGATGGCCCCTACGACGATCAGGGCGAGAATGAGGATACCAGCGGCGGCCGGGTGATTACGAATACCATCAACGTAGCCGTCCCATATGTCCTTGATGATTTCCATTGAAATGCTGCTCCTTGAGGGTGCCTAATTCTGTCTAATTGACACTCTCTCATTTTTCGACGTTTCCAGCAATAGGACTGTATTCTACCTAATGCCGTAGGCTCGCGGCGCGTCTCCGGGCATCACTCGTCCCGCTGCGTCTCTTTGGCCGCCTCGGTGCGGCGGAGCCACTTCTGAAGCCTGTCGTTCCACAGCGGCGTGTCGACCTCCTTGATCGGGCGCTCCAACAGGTGCACTGCGAGATCGGGATCAAACTGCATGCGCGCGATCAGTCTGTTAGCCTCACTGGCTACGTCTTTGCCCGAAAACACATGCAGCGCGTCGCGGATAGCACGCACGCGGCCGCCGGCCTGTAGCTGGCTGCGTGTGAGCGCGTACATACCGAACCGCAGAGCGCGCCACATCCCCTCCTGGCTCTCGGCGGTGATCGAGCCTACCGTCGCCTGTCCGGCGCGCTCTGCCAGCGGTTCTAGCACCTTCTGAGCGCGCGTCAGCGCGTTCATTTCTTCGGGCGAGAAGATGTCCGCTAGTTGCCCGCGGTGCTTGTCGAACTCCTTCACAAGTTGCGCGAAGTTTATGTTCTGCGTCCCTTGGGTCACGTTCGCCGGGGCCACACCGGACACTCGGCTAGAGAAGTAATCGGCGACGGCGGCCTTTACGTCAGCCAGCCCTTCCGGCGTGCGGCCGATCGTGTAGCGTAGTTCACGCAAGCCCCCCGGGCGGGACAGCGCGCCGGCCACGGTGTCGCGCGGCAGGCGCGCTGCGGCCATGCCGACCACGCCTTGGTCTATACCGCGGCGGGTGTCCACCACGTTCTGATCGGCGGTGCGGACGCCTTCGGCGGCGCGATCGGCGACGCGCTCTCCGCGCTGCGCGCGGTCGAGCATGTCATCGACTTGGCCGCGCATTCCAGGTACTTGGTCAATGAGGCCGCCATTGATGTTGCGCCACCTGGCCAGCCGTGCCGGATCGACCGCGCCGTTCGACGCAACGCCGGTGCGTGACAGTTGGTCCATAATCCAGGTGCGCGCTTCACCGGCAACCTGCGCTTCATTTCCGCGAAGCGCGGCGATTCGCATCAACGACTGCGCGTCCTCGGGGCGGGTCAGGAACTCTCCGGCGGTCTGCGACTCCGTGAAGTTGGTGCGGTTCGGATCGGACTTCAACTTGGCGTCTACACGGCCGCCGGCGCCCTGCCGGAAGTTCGGCTGAACGCGGGTAGCGAAGTTCCCGGTCGCGGCACGGGCGGCGATCGCAGCCGCGTCGCCGCCGGAAGCCGCAAGATCGTCAACGTAGCCCGCGGTCGTATCCTTCAGCGCGCGAAGCTGTCGAACGACCTCACCATTGGACAGGTTGGCCTGAATGTCGGCTTCAATCTCGGCGCGAACAGCGTTGGCCTCGCGCATCGTGATCTGCTGGTCCGGCTTAAATCCCGGCCGCGTCACTGCGCCAGCGTCGTCCACTTCCTGCGCACGGAACCGATCAACATACTTCTGCACTACTGAGCTGAGTGGCGCGGCGTCCGTGCCGGTGGCGCGCAACTGCGCGGCCGTGTCCAGCAGCGGCTCGACCGGCACCGGCGCGTTGACGAGATTCGGGTCTTCGTACAGCGCGCGGTTCTGGTCGCGCTCTGTCACGCGGGTCTGCCGGTACGTCTCGTCAATGTTGCGGCTCGCGGCGTTGCCGCGGCCCTGGCTGGCGGCCAGCGCATCGGCGTCGCCTTTGCGAATTTCAGCCACGCGCTCCTGCCGTCCCTGCGTCTGTTCGGCGCGAGCAAGTACCGGCTCCATCGTGGCCTGCTCTACGGCGGCAGCGCGCGCCGGCAGCCGCTCCGGGTCGCCGCCGGCGGGGCGCAGAGAGTTGACGTTCTCTACCGCGCTGTCGCGCAATGCAGTGTCGCGGTCGCCGAAGCTGTACTTCGCCTTGGTGTCTGGCGCGACGTGCGGCGCATCGGCCAGCGTTCCGGTCGACTGCTGCGCGCGCAAGCGCCGCTCGATACCGGCGAGGCCGGTATCGCCGGAGATGAGGCCCGTCGTTGGCACGGGAAGCCCTTCGCCTTGGAACTCGGCGACACGCGACCGGATCATGGCCGCTGCGGCCGCGGGGTTGTGCGTCTGACTCTGGATAAACTCCGCGGCTTTATTGGCAGCCATCTTGGATGTAGGAAGACCCGTGGACGGATCGAATGTGATGCCGCGAGCCGGGAATATGTTTCGTATATTTTCAATTATAGACGAAGGAGCGCGGCGCACCGCTTCAACGCCGGCGCCGCCAGCGAGTGCGCCAAGGCCCATAGCGCCTAAGTCTAGGGTAGCGCCGGCGAGCCCGCCGCCCTTGCTGCGGATGGACTCCGGCACTTCCTGAGACGCGGTCAATGCGCCGCCCATCGCCCCGCCTACGGCAGTGTCGCCCGCGGTAGTTTTTACGGGCGATTTGACGTACGGGCGCAGCAATGGATCGAATGCGCGCGGCCGCGCAAATTCGCTGAGCAGTTCCGGCGCGCGGCGCGCAGCAGCGCGGGCCAAGCCTGCGCCTCCGGTCAGTGCGCCTGTGCCGAACTCTATGACGTTTCCGAGCGCCTTCTCCCCGAACGTGCGCGGCGTAACTAGTGGTATGCCGGCGCGCTCTGCAAGGCCGCCGGCTTCGCGCTTTATTGCGTCGGACGCCATACCGAACCGGAACGGTACTTCAGGGCCACCGATAGCGCGGGAGGCAGTGTCTAGCCCGGCCAGCCCTACGTTGACCGCCGTATTGGTGAGGTCGAACGGCATTCCGATTAAATCAGCGAGGCCAGCGCCGGCGCGCTGTGTACCGAGCATTAGCCCGCGCACGGGGCCGGGTTGTTCCGTGATGCCGGGGCGCGGCCGCGGGAGCGGTATGGTTTCAGGTGCGGCGGTAGCCGCTGAGACTGCGGCCGCAACAGGCGCCGCATCCAACACGAAGCCAGGCGGTAGCGCCTGACCGCGCTGCGGCTCGTCCCATACGAAGCCGGGCGGAAGTGCGGTCATTGCAGCGGGACCAGCTTGCCGTCGCGCACGATGAGCCTCTCACCGTTCGGGCCGGTAGCCGTTGCGCCTTCCCGCGGTGCTCCGCTCGCCGGCGCGGCGCCACTACCAGTGCGCAGCGGAGTTTTCACCCTGTCGCCGTAGGTCTCCCGCAGCGCGCGCTCACGTATTTCCTGCTGCTGGTCCAGCCGTACAGCGAGGTCTTGCAAGATAGTGCGCGCGGACACCGGATCCATCAACGACGTGCCAATGATACGGCCAGCGTTCTGGATGTCTTGATCTGACATACGACCGCCAGGGTCATTCGCCTTGGCGATGGCGTATGCCAGGTTTGTTATTTGCGAGCGCAGCAAAGCGTGGTCGATGCCGAGCCGCTGCGCGGTCGCGGCCAAGTTCTGGTCGCGCATAACGGCGTCGATGGACGCAGCAACACCCGTGGCCTCAAGTTCGCCTTGCAAGCCGCGGTCGTTCGGATTTACCAGCCGCGCAACTGCCTCGTACTGCGAACGCATATCGTTGAACAGCGACGCCGCCTGCCCGACATAGCCGCTCGCCTGATCGGAGTTCGGGCGCGACAGATGGTCGGACAGACGAGATATTGCACCCTTGGCTTGATCGGTCGCAACGCGAGTCTCATAAAGCTGTTTGACAACCGGATTTGTGCCGCCGAGGTCTTCCGCCTTCGTTGCCTGCAAGCGGCCGACCACGCCGATGTCATTCGGCAGTGTTTGCTGCGTCTGTACGTGCTGAAGCCGGCCATCCTGCCCTTGCACGGCGGGTACAACGCCGACCCCTGGAACCTCGGCATTGACGATCGACTGCTCGGCCGGCTGCGCGCCGACAAACTTCTGTGTCGGCCGATCGAGCGAAGCAAGGCCGCCAGGCTGATCGAGTCGACGGCGGGCTTCTGCGCCTTGCTGCTCCGACAGCGGAACGCTGGCTGGCATGTTGTAGCTGGCGTCTTGCCGAACATTCATCGGAACGCCATCCACAATGACCGTACGCGGCGTCTGCGCAGCGATTGCCAGCTTCGTGCGCTCTTGCGCTTCCTGCATGCCCATTGCGTTCTCATTCGCGCGCTGCTGGTGCAGCGGAGATTGAGGATACCTGCCTTCGGCGGTAAGCCACCGCTGCGTCAAGGGGCTGTCAACCCCTTGTATGACCGAGGACATCCCCGTACCGAAGCCGCTCGCGTCGTCTGCTTTCCGCCCGGCGCTGAGGGCGCCCATGTACAGGTCCGCGGGGCTCACGCTGCCGGATTCGCGAGCAGCGTTTACCGCCTGCCGCATTTCCTCGATGCCAAGGTTCGTGTCGCGCAGCCGCGCAAACTGCTCGCGCTTGATATCCGTCCCTACGCCATCAAGGAACGGCTTCGCGAACGACGAGAAGATGCCGCCGATGTTGTCTTTTTGCACCGGAACGCCGGTGGCGCGGATCGGTATGCGCTGACCAATGATTGCTACCATTTACGCTATCCCCGCACTTTGGCCGGAGCCGGAGCACCGGAGCCGCCCATGCGCGAACCGGCATACGACCCGCCGATGCTGCCTAGCGCCTTAAGCGCCCCAGCATACCACGGCGCCTGCACCGGCGCTGTCTGCATGACCGGCGGCTGCTGCTGGAAGCCGACCAAGTCCTGCTCCGATGGCAGGAGCTTGATGTTGCCCTGTGAAATTGCGTTCGTCGTACCGACCCTGCGCGCGGTGCCGGAAATGGTGCGGGAGTTGCCACCCCACACATCGCCGTACGCGCCGGCGCCGGCTGTTCGCCGGCCTTGCGCGTGCACGCGGCCGAACGCATCGGCGATACTGCTGTTCGCCGCATCGACCGCAACGCTCGGCGCATCGGCGCGAAACGCGATATTCGACGGCCCCGCCGAGTCGATGGCGCGGCTGATCGCGCTCCCGCGCGTATCCGCGGCCGATGTCATGGCAGCGCCCTGTCCGTCCGGCAGGAACGGCGCCAAGCCGCCGGTGAAGCTGCCCTGATTGTCGTTGAGCCAGCCGGCTTGCCGCTCCTGGTAGCCGCGCATGACTTCGTTGCGGGCGCGCGCCTCGTTCGCGTCCTGCTGAGCCTGCGTCATGGACGCACGGATAGCTGCTACGTTGTTCTTCGCAGCGGCGCTCGCCTCAAGCGAGCCGCCGACACCACCGGCCACTGCGCTACCGGCCAGAATTGCGAGTGTTACCGGGTCCATTATTTCACCACTCGGGAAGAACCAGCGCCGCTCGTCGGCGCCCCGGCCGCAACGCGCGGGCGCAGCGGGCCGGTTGAATTGCTGTACGCCGTCGCAGCGTAGGCGAGTGGCGTCAAGAAGTCTGAGAACACGTTGCCGAGCGGTTGAAGCTGCGGCGTCGCCCCGGAGCGCGCCAGCGACGTCGATTCACCGATCGAGCGCGCCGACACTGCCGCCGGGTCGGCGGCCGACAGTGATAGGTCGTAGAGCTTGTTCTTGGCGGTGTCGACGTTCGAGCGCAGGCCGTTGGCGAAGTCGGTCGCGGCGTTGCCGATGCCGGCCCGCGCGTTACCCGCACGCTCCTCCAACTGGCCGAATCTGTGTGCTCCGATGGACGATTCCAGCGTGCCGCGTTCGGCGAGTTGCGCCGTCAGGTCGCCCCGCGCTTGTGTCAACTGGTTGTTGAGCTCCGGCAATTGCGCGCCGGCGTAGCTGTTGGACGCCTTGTTGAAGTAGTCGTCGTTGAACTGCGCGAAGGCATTATCGATCGCAGAATTGCCTGCCTTGATGTTGCCTTGCCGGGTGTTCTCGGCCGCGAGCATGGCCTGCCGCTGGCGCTCGGCTTCGGCCTTCTGCTCATCGAAAATACGCGACGCCTGCGCGTTTGAGGCCGCAAGCGCGGCGTTGACCTGCCGTTGGGCGGTCTTTCCGGTGAGGCTGCTGAATGCGCTTGAGAGCCAGGACAACGGACGGTTTCCCTAATGGTTCCGGCACGGCGCGACCGGAGGAAAAACGTCCGCTAAATAGCCCCGTCTCCACGCTGTAGCGCTGCGGAGACGGGGTCTTGGCTGTGTACTATCTGACAGATATAGCACGTAGAACGCACCCTGTCACCCTGTCTCGGTCACGGAATGGTGCGCGACAATTGACGAAATTGACGACTGCCCGCCACTGGTGCAGACCGCCTTGATCGAGAACATCGGCGCCTCCCCGACCGACGCGATCTGCGGCAGCCCGAAAGTGGTCTTTGTAACTATCCCGATGTTTATGAACTTGGTGTCGTCGGTCGGATCGACCAGCAGGTCCAAGTCCCACAAGCCGACGCAGGCGATGTCGATACCTTCCCACTGCTTGAACGTAGCCGGCGACTTTGCCCCGGCGAACGGGAGCTCGACCGTCGCCGTGATCTCGCCGCTGCCGTAATAAGTGTCGCCGTACTGGCCCCCATAGAGGTAGATCACGGAGGCGTCGCGCACGTACAACTGCTGCCCGGCCCGTATCATTGCCTGCGTGCTGAAGCCGGGCTCATAGTACGACCACGATGCGATCTTGGAGTGCTGGAAGTATGAGTACACGAAGATGCGTGTGCCGATCGCCAGCAGGTAGCGGCCGTCCACCGGCTCTATGGCGGCTACCGCGTTCGCGACCGCCGTTGGCCCAGCGTCACGCATCCACGCCGTTATGACCGGGTCTACCGGCGATCCGACGTCATCGACGAAGGCGTTACCGAGCGTGTCACGCAGCCGCAGTGAACGTACCCCAGGAACGTCCAGATATAGGATATCGGTATTTGATAGAGCGACAGCCGAGCGCGGCGCCAGCGTGCCGCTGTTGTCGACCGCGCGCACGAAGGCGTTGTTCGCGGCGTTGGCTACGATCGTGTATATGCGAACGGACTTGTCGGTGAATATGGAGACAAGGTCTTGATACTGCACGGAGCACAGCAGCCGCTCATTGCCCTCGGAATCATTCGACTGGTTGATGAAACCCGCGCCGGTCGACGCATTGGCGTCGGTCCAGTCCGGGGGATCGTTCAGCTTGCACCAGCGGTACAGCGACCCCTGCGTAAGGAACTCGCGGCCTTTGTACACGAAGGCGCTGGTGCCATGTGCCGATGCGCGCCCGGTCGCTACGTAGTCAACACTGTTGAGCGTCAGCGTGAACTTATCGAGGGACTGGAACGTCCCGCCGAACGTAACAAGAAACACTTGCGCGGCCGCCGCTACGGCCGCCACGCCGCCGGCTATGTTCGCCGTAGTGGTGGAGACATCGCCGGCTACGGTCGTAGCAACGGCGTGACCGTTCTTGGCCGTGCCGGTTCCCGGCGCCGCGGTTATCGTCACGACATTGGCTGCCGCCGATGCGGAGTATCCGGACGCCGCCGTTCGGTTGTTGATCTCCACCGCTAGGGCTGTGGCGGTCGCGCTGTTCGACGACACGAAGTCCACGGCTATGGACGTGATAGCGGCCGCGTTGACCGTAACGCTGCTGATTTTGTTGACGCCGGGGTTGCCGCTGCCGCCAATGATCGTCACCGTGCCGGCCGCGCGCACTTCCGCCACCGCCGCCACGTTGGCCTGCACCGTTGAAACAACGGCGGTCTGATCGTTGTTGGCGCCGCCGTCCAGGGTTGCGCTGGTCAGCGTGAATGGAGTTCCCGGCGTGCGCGCCGTAAACATTATGACCTGGCCGAAAGCGACCGCGCGTACCGCGGCGTCCGCTCCCGTTTTACGGGCCAAGTGGTTCGCCAGCGTGTCGTAGGTCGCCGTTGCGTCGACAATCGCGTCCAGGGCGCTTATTCGGGTTCCGTCATAGAAGTGGTGGATGTTACCGTCATCGTATTCTGCGATGACGTAGTGCTTACCGTTGAACGTGTTGTTATGCAGCACCCGCACCATCGCCGGCGATCCGGTGGCTATGAGGCGCTGATACCGGACGCCGCTCGGCATGCTGGCAGCGAGGTCGGCCGAGCCGAATACGTATACCTGCCCGCGCACGACGCCGATGCCGAACGTATTTGACAGGCCGGTGTAAGTCGGCACGAATTTCTTCGGGAGCTCGATGTCGCCGCCGCGCGTAATGTGGATGTTGGTTCCGGTCCATAGCGTACCGGGCACGCCGGCCACGCGGGGACGGCGGCGGTCGAGGCCATACTTGAAGTCGGAAATGATGACCTGAGCCATCACCCAACCCTTATCGTTACGCCCTTCAGGGGGTCGGCCGGCGGGGAGCCGAGATTGTAGCGAACCGGCGCTTCTCCGGCGACGGTGTTAGCGCGCACGGTGATGAACCGTGTTTCCGCTTCGGCGGATTTCTGCTTCTTATCTACAACGTCCTTGGTGAGCGCTGCGGCCGCGTCGAGCACGATCAGCCAATCGTCGAGCAGGCACAGGTCGGCGTCGTTCACCAGCTTGGTGACTTTGCGGTGACCGAGGAACTGCACCGTCTGCACGGCGCTGGCGGATGGCATCGGCCATACCTCGAACTGGACCTGGCCGGCCGCATCGCGCACGTCCCACTTCAAAATCGGGGCCGATGTCTTGGCGCTGGTCGTGTCGAAGATGGCGTAGTCATCCGGCGTGATGCCGCGATCGATGCCATAGGGGCGGCTGTTCCACCACACCCACGTCCCCTCGATACGGGTATAGTCTAGGTCGGACGGAAAATCATAGAGCGACTGGCTCGCGTTCATCGCAATCTTGGAGAACAGCTTGCGAAGATGCGGCCAGTCGTGTTCGTCGAACCGGGTTTCATAGGCCCGGTTCAAATGGTGCTTCAACCGCGGAAGATCATCCACGCCGACCGAAACGCTCGTCGAGCGGCCAAGCTCATTACGAAGCATAGTCACGAGGTCGAGGAATTGCGTTCGGCGGGCCATCGGCGGCTTACGCCATCAGGTCGGCGGTCTTGATCGCATTCGGCGGCTGCGTACGGTGCACGACAGGAAGCTGCTCGTCCATCGGACGGCCATCGATGTCGTTCTCGATGCGCTCGACCGGCGGGCCGAACACGGCACCGACGATCTTCTCGCCGTACCTATATTCCAGCCGATCGCGCTCCTCCGCTGCCGTGCGCTCAACTGTTATTGGCATCTCCGCTCCACCTTCCGTCTTGGCCGCCTTCATCTCGGCAACGTCGATGATGGCGTCGCCACCGTGAATGTGATGCAGAATCTTAATCTCGGCCGGCGTAAGGCAGGACTTGATTACCTCGTCCATAGGCGAGCCGTGCAGGCGAATTTTAGCGGTGTAAAGTTTCATTCTGGTCTCCTCTGCTGAAAAGAAAAGAAAAGAAAAGAAAAGAAGGGCGGCAGGCCCGGTATTCCCGGGGGAATCCTGCCGCCCCGGCGAGAGCGGCCGCCAGGGAGTAGCGGCGCTCTCAGCCATTCATTACCCGGTGAACTGCGCCACGCCGCGATCTGCCGGATCCGACAGCGCGACGAGAAGCTGGAACGCCAGGGCACCGTCTGTGGCCGCGACGGGATCGTAAGTACCATACACGTCGCCGGTCGTACCTGTCGGAGCAGTGTCGACGGCGGCAACGAACGTGCCGTCTAATGCCTGAACGTCAGACAGCTCGACCTCGATCTCGACCGCAGCACTCTTGCCTCCGCCCGGAGTGCCGGACACAGTGACGTTGATCGCGTCGCCGGCTGCCAGCACGTTTGCCGCAGTCGGAGATGCGCTGTCCTTGACGCCGGCCGCGGAGCCGGAAGTCGCGATGGTTACAACGCCCGTGGTTATGGCCGTCGTTCCGATCTTGAACGTCAAGATCGCGTCGTTGGTGGCGATCGTGCCGTCGATTTCGACGGTACGGATTGACTTGATCGTACCTACGAAGGGAACATGCACCACGCCGTAGGTGCCGTCCGTGAGGAGCACGCGGCCCGAGTGCGTGACCTTTCGCGGCTTGCGCGCCAGGGCGACGCCATCCTTGATTTCTGCAAGGATCGCATTCGCCTCGGAAACGCGAACCGGAAGACCGAGCACGTCGCCAGTGCCGGCCGTGGCGCCGGTGACGGTCGCGCTGGTCTTGACGCTGGTGATCGACTTGAATGCCTTCTTGCCGGTGTGAGACGTACCGCTGGCGCTGGTCTCAACGACCGTGTTGCCATTGGGGTCCTTGCCGGTGATCGTCAGGACAGCGGTGTTGGACCACGCGGCCACGACGTTACGAGCAACGTCGAGGATTCCGGCGGTAGTTCCGTTGAGCAGGAACGCAGTGCCTGCCCCGGTAACGGTCTGCGAAGCGGAGATGTTGGACGAGTTCGCCGCAGCGGGACTGCCGAGGTCGATCAACGCGATCGACGCCCGTTTGACAGTGTCCGCGACGACGACATTTTCCGGCTTGTTGGAATTGTCGCCAAGCCGATCGAGTTCCAGCGTCAGCGCCGTGTTTACCGGCAGCGTCGTGCTGCCTTTCCACGTCACGGTCGCTTCGGTTGCGCCGAAGGAAATCGTGAAGTCCTTCGGCGCTACGTATAGCGTCTGAAGCCCGAACATCTTGTGGGCGTGGCCTTGGGTGTATGACCCCGCGCTACGGCCAGTTGAATACGCCACGGTGAACGTGCCGTTGGTGGCAACCGCCGCGCTGAGAGCTTTGTTGACAACGTCGAACATGATAGTTCCTTTCTTTCTACCCGTTACGCGAAGGCGTACACGCCGCAACCATTGCGCTGGTTGCAGGCGAGGCCACCGACCCAAGTCTTCGCGCGGTAGAAGACATATTTGTCTTCCGGGCGAGACGGCGAATGTGATTTCTCATCTTCGCCGTCCACGACGAACGGGAACAGGTGAGACGTGTCGATGAGGTACAGCCGCTTCTGATAGCCAAGGTCATCCAGCGTCGGATCGTACATGATGCTGATACCGTCGAACGACACGTCGCCGGCCGACAAATCCTTGTCCTCCTTGAAACCGCTCTGCGTGTACGTACCTTTCTCGCGGTATTCGGCCTTGAGCTCGTCGATCATGTCCGAGCCGGCAAAACCAAGAGTCGGCTTGCCACCGAAGCGGCGAAGCTGCGGCATCTCCTTGTCGAGAGTCCGAAGCACGCCTTGCAGTGACGGAGTGGTGACAGTGATCGTCAAGTTGGCGCGGTTGCGCCACTTCGCGTTCGCGTTCTGGTCGATGCCGCCGACGACGGTTGCGGCTGCCGGATTGTCAACGATCAGCGACAACAGTCCGGGAAATGCCAGCGCGCTCTGCGTGCCGTCTTTCCAGAACAGTTCGTTCAGACCCTTGTCGAAGCCTTCCTGCATATCGCGAATCTTGTGATCCAGGATGTTCGCAAGCATGGTCGCTTCGCGCTCAGAATGCTGAACGGTGTTCTTGCCGGCCGCCGAGTCGACGACGGAGATGCCGTCGTGAATCAGTTCGTGCATGCTGAAGCTGACGCCGATGTGGAACAGCCGGTATGGATAGCTGACCCGGCGAATCTTCGCCGGCGACCCGTAGCTGACAGAATTGTCGTACTCGAAGCCTTGCAGCGTAGAGACGTTTTCCATCACGACCGGCATTTCCACACGGCCTTTGCCGCCGGGAATGCTGCGCTGCTTTCCGCGCAGCTTGCTCAGGAGGGGCTTGTCCTGAATGTGCTGGTCGCGGGGAGTCCCCTTCTTCATGTGAAAGTTGAGGGCCGCGTTTGCGGCATTTTCAACTTGTTCTGCTGTGAACGGCATGTGGTTCTCGATCCTTCCGAATTAGGAGCGAGTGCCAAGAGCCTCCATGACCGCATCCTTGACGGTCTTCGGCTCGGCATTCGCCCGAGTCGAAGCAGTCCCAACATCCGGAGTGATCGCCTTCAGTTTCGGCGCAAAGCGCGTGAGTTCCGTGTTGACCTTCTTGAGGATGCCGTCGAGCATGTCGACGACTTTAGCCTTGGTCGGCGGAAAACCGGACTTGTGCAGCGAGAGCTCGATCAATTCCCCGATGCGTTCCTGCTTCAGGTGCCAATCGGGATCAGATCGCTTCTTCGCTGTTTCCCACTCATTCGAGGCATCGCGGCACATGCCGCGCTGGCCTTCAAACGCCCTGGCTTGCTGGTCTTCGGCGTCGCGGCTCGTGACTTCCTTTAGCCGGTTGTCACTGAGCGCGGCCTTAGACCGTAGCCTCGCCAGTTCTTGCGCATGCGCCTCGGTGATATAGCCGAGCCGCGCTTGCTCTCGCAGGTCTTCCGGCAGCACATTCCCGGTCATCGTGGCAAGCGAGTTGTAGATCGGCGTCAGCCGCTCGTATGCCTTCACGGGATCATTCTTTATCAGAGCCGCTAGTTCGTAGACGACCGCGAGGTCGTCGTTCGATATGCGGTTGACGCGAATATACTCGTCGATCTTGTCGAAGTTGTCGGCCTTTGATTTCAGGCCGGTGTTCGTCTCGATCGCTTCGTCGCGCTGCGCAAGAAGCTGCTTGATGCGCTTCTGCGTCTTGGGACCGTACCTCTTTAATTCGTCGTCGGTGAGATCACCGAGCGGTTCCTCGGGCTTGACCTCGGCTTTCGCTTCGATCGTGCCTTCGGCGGGGACAGCAGAATCGGCTTTCGGATCCTGCGCGGAGTCGGGCGAACTCTCCTTGCGCTGCAACGCCTCCGTGACGGAGTCGAACAGCGACTTGCCCTGGTTCTCCGCGGTGGACGACTCTGCGGTCTTTACGTCCTGCTGCGAACTTTCGGTGACACCCGCCGTACCGGCGGGATCGGCCTCAATCGCAGCTGTATCTTCGGGGGACGAACCCGGCATGCAAGTCCTTTCAAAACGTGTCGATAGACATACTTCGCATGTTTCGACTTATAGGTCAAGAAGGAGCGCCACACCCGCGAAATGCTGCTGGCGCCGCAATACGGCATTTGACGAAATCAACTTTGCGATGGCGGCGCGGTCGGCCACGAGAGCGGCGTCGATTTCGTCTTGGATGTCCTCCGGCTTTCTGCGCCGGCGGTAGCCGAAAGCATTAACGATGCGCGACGCTGCCTGAAGTAGCGCGCCGTAGTACCCGAGCGCATGCGCCTTGTCGAACCCACGGACCGTACCATCCGGAGCCGGCAGCTTGCTTCGCCACGGCGAGCCGATGTTGATCGCGCTCGACCGCTTGTCGCGAGTGTCAATGGGCATATCAGGCCCCGGTTGTCACTTTCGACCGTACAAACGACGTGCCGTTGTCCGTGACGACGGCCTTCTGGTCCTTCGTACCTCCGTCGTCGGAAAACAGCGCGTATTCATCCATGGTCTGCGTGTGTGTGTTGCGCCAGGCTTTGTACAGGAAGCCGATCTTGGTGGTGAGCGGGACCGTGGTGCCGGGAACGCCTTGCCCCGGTTCGACGTAGGTGTCCACCGACAGTGCGTTTACGACCTCAGTCTTGACCTGCGCAGCGGACAGGTTGTTAAGCGCCGCCCGTATTTCTGTGACCGCATCGGCCGCAAGAGCGTCCGCGTCGATCGCGTCGGTGGCGATGGCGGCCGCCGTCACCGTTCCGGCCTGCATACCAAACACCTGACTGTCCACGCGGTTAGCCGTGGTAAATGCCAGTTGGTCCGTCTTCGCCTTGATCGCTGCAACCTCGGTGTCTACCGCGGCCAGGATGGAAGCAACTTCGGTGTCGATGAAATCGTCGATCGCCGTAAGCTGCGTGTCGAGGCTGGCGCTCGCCAGCCCGACAGCGGAGCGCACGCCGGCCGCATCCAAGTCGTTGAACCCGGTAACGCCGGTCCCCTTCGCGAGCACGATATTGGTTCCGGCTGTTAGCAGCCGCGCTGCGGTAGACCACACCGCATCGAGCGCGCCGGCCGCAAAGCTCGCCGCGGCGATGACGCCGGCAGCAACGGCGCCGATGCTGGCGTCTATGCGCCCGCCGACCAGTGCGGCCGGAAGCCGCGCCTGGATGTCCGTTGCTTGGGTCGCGACGTCGGTTGCGGTCTTGACCGTCGTGCCGGACAGGCCGAGCGCTGTGGTTGGGCTGCCCACGTTGGCCCAATCGAGGCCGGCTTCGCCGCCGGCGGACACATCCAAGGTGCGGCCCGCAGTTGTCGGGCGCAGCGCCGAGCGGTTGTTAAGCGAGAACTCCGCGATGATTACCCCAACTTGAGAGAAGCCGTTGACCGTGCCCGCGGCTATCATCACCTGAAAGTTAGCGCCGGAGGAGTAGAAAGCGCCATCCAAGCTGGTATCAATGCGCGCATTGTGCAGCCCGGTTTTGGCGTCGAAATCGACGGTCAGCGTAAGCCCCGACGTGCTTTCTACCGTTCCGTTGTCCTTGTAGACCGCGAGTGATGGCGTTCCAGCAAGCGTTATCGGCGTCCCGTCCGCTTTTTGCGTATTGAACTTGGTGTCTAGCGTAATGCCAGTTGCGAAGTCCCCTATATACATGGCCTAAGCAAGCCCCCGTCTTATTTCATCCAATCCTGCCGGGTCATGTGTGGCCGTAACGGCACCAGGATCGCGTAGCAGCCACAACAGAATACGCCGGATAGTGCTGCGCATCACATATCCCCGTCCACTGCGGCAATAAACTGAGCCGCTGTCGTGAGGTTCGGAGGGCTGCCGTTAAGGACAAGTTGGCGCTCGATAGAGCGCGTTCTGTTCTCAAGTTTGAACAGATACTTGCCAAGTGGCCCCCGCATGGCGTCTCGCGCATTCTTGCGCCGATAGCCATTGAGGATACCGTTGCCTTGCGGGCGAACAATTGCATCGGCAAGAACTTCGCCAAGTTCAGCCTCATTGAGGATGTTCGTGGGCACGTTGCCGGGTACTGCAAGCCAAGCAGCAAATGCCGGATCGTTCGCCAGAACATAGTTGCCGGTGGCGCTCGAAAAGAACCGCGCCGCATCGCCAGCGACCTTCCAATACCAATTCTGAACGCTGTAAGCCATGCGATCTCCTTACGAGTTACCGGTAAGTGTCATAGACTGTTTCTTCGGTCCCGGCTGCATTGCCGGGGAAGTACGACGCTCCCCCGCCGTTCGTCTGGATAACACCGTTGACAGATGTAATGAACCTCGGGCCTGTTGCCCCACCTGTGAACGTTATGCTGTTAGCGAGCGCGAATGCAAGATTCGCCACCTGTATAAACGCACTGCCAAACGCGGGCGTTCCGGTGAGAGTAACCGTGCGGCCAGCGGTGTTGATTAGCGCACCTTCCCCCGCGTTGATGTGATACCCCGCTCCGCCACTAATGCTATAATTCCCCGTCGCTTGGGTGTTAGACGCACTAAGTTGCAGATGTGCGTGACCCGCAGGCACGGCACCAAAGTCAATATTATCAAACCACAAAATGCCACGCGACGAATTGTTCACGATGCCGTGGCCAGCGGTCGTCGTCTGCAACCGAAAGCCACGCAGGTAGAAAATCCCCTCCCCGGTTCCCATCGTGAAGCAATTATCGCCAGTAACGCTAATGATGACGTTTGCGGGCGTAGCCGTGTCGCCATTGATTTCCATATAGCCGGAACCAACAAAGCTCTTAAGCGTGTTTGTCCCGGTATACGTCCCATTTCTAATCTGAACCGTGACGTTGTAAATCGCGGCATCGAGCGCCGCTGCCACGTCAATCCCTTTTTGGATGGTCAGGAACGCGCCGCCTGCACTGTCCACCAAGCCTGTGTTAGAGTCCGACCCGTCCGTGCGGACGTAGTACGTGCGGTTGGCGGTCAGGGTTTCTCTGCCGCCCGTGATTCCCGCCTTTAGGATCGTCATGCGCCGGCTCCCGGATCGCCCGGCGTCATCCCGATTAAATTACCTTTTGCGTCGTAGACCAGCCGCTTCGGCGACATCAGCGCGCGCTCAAGGCGTTGCGTCTGCGTCTCCAAGCGCGTAGCGACCTCGGCCAGCATGTTGATGGCCTGCATCATCGCGCGAGCGGACTGCTCCGCGACGGCCATGTTTGTCTGCGCGCCCATTGCCTGCTGCCGCGCCAGCTCGGTCAGTGCTGAAGCCACCCCTTGCAGCGCAGCGACGTTCGCGCCGTCCTTCCCGATCATCTCCATGTCGGGAAGCCCGAGTTGCTTGCGAACGAACGCCTGAATGGCGCCGTCCCCGGTCTCCGGCGGGAAGTTGAACTCCTGCGGCTCGCCCTGCTCGTTGTGGATGCGCGCGATCTTCATGCCGCCGCCCCAACGCGGTTGCCCATCTGGTCAAAGTCCATGACCGGATACGCCGGCTGCCCGCCTGGCTCGTTCTCGTTCTGCTGCGGCCCCTTGGTATTCTGCGAACCTTGCGGCCCTTGCGCCTTCGGGTCATTCGGATCGCCGCCGCCCGCGGCCGCCTTACTGGCGAGCGCGTTGAGCGCAGTGATCGACGGAAGCCCTTCGGCTGAAATCTCGTCGGCATCCATGTCGAGCAGCGCCGTGTACTTGCGCACCAGCACCTTCGGATTGACGCCCGGCATCTGAAGCAGGTACGGGATGCCGCGCTCCATGTTGGCGAGTTCGGCGGCCTTGTTCGGCCGGCCGGACGAGCCGCCCTGAATATCAAGCATCAAATCCTTGACGATCTGCTCGCGGCCGCCTTGCAGGCCGGGCCACGTAGCGCCTGGCCCAACGATCTCCGCGACCGTATCCTGTGATAGCTCCATCAAACAAAGCTGGCCGAAGCCGCGGCCCAATTCCGTCAACAGGTCGTCGAGATCATCCACATTGTCCGCCAGCGACGCATTGCGCGACTGCTCGGCGATCGAACTCTCGGTCGCGGTAGAGTCGGACGTGCCGCCAAGGTTGGCTTCCTGCGTGCCGACACCGCGCAGCACGTCCATGTAGAACGGGCTGACGTCATACAAGTTCGGATCGATCGGTGCCCCCTTGATCGCCATCAAAAGCTGATTGACGTCCTGCCCCGGCTTGATCGACTTCAATTCCAGGATGGAGTGCGCCGGCGCGGTCGCCAGCAAATCCTTGTCGGTCTTTTCCAGCGCGCCTTTAGCGGCGGCGTACTTCGGCCGGTTAGCCATCCGGTGCTCTCGCAGCGACTCGCGCGAGCGGTTCATCTCTGCCTGCGGGTGCCGCAGCAGCCACACGTCGGACGGGGGATATAGGTCGTCTTCGCTCTCGACCTCGTTGAACACGAGCGGGAACGTCGTCCAGAACCGCTCGATCTTGACGTCCGGTTCCTTCGGCGCGACGATAAAATCGTGGTAGCCTTCGCACACGACGAAGACCTGCCCGTTCTCCTTGTCCTGCACACGATAGAGCCGCGCCAGCGACTTCGCCTTTTCGGAGTTCTTGTCGCCGTCAGCCGGCTTGTGCGCGGTAAAACAGCCGGTTATGTCGACGCCGTAGTCCGTCTTCACCTTCTCCGGCGTCTTGTCGAACTTGCGCGCGACCCATCGCGCGCCGGTGAACGTCTTCAGGTGCTTGCAGTCAAGGTCGACGATGATGTCCTTGGAGCGCGGGAAGTCGAATAGCGGCCCCTCGCGGGCGATGACCTCGACCTGCCGCTGCAACTGCTCAATGAGCAACCGCAACTCCTCCGCTCGCGCGGAATCTTCCTCAATCTTTCCGGCTTCCGCGGCCTCCATGCCGGCGGCGATCTTCTTGACCTGATCGGTCGCATCGTCGATCTGCGCGTCGATCTCCGGGCTGCGCTCCAAATCGCGCTGGAACGCCAGTTCGACGTAGCCGGCGCCGCAGACCTTCGTGCGCCGGACCAGCGCCTTCATCTGCTGCTTGAAACCGTTCGCCTGCTCGGCGGTGAAGTATCTCCACAGAAGCTCTACCGACTTGCCGATCTTGTCGACGCGAGCGATATATTCCTGTGCCTGCTGCACTTCCTGCACGAGCGCGGCCGCGTTCGGGTCCGGCTGCCACATTGGATCGGGCGCTTGCTGGTTGCCAGCCGGATCGATCATCGTCGGCTGCTGTGTTGCCACAAGCGCCGCCTGGTAGGTGTTCGGGTCGCCGTCCCAAAGCTGGAACATCAGCTTCTTGCGCCGGCTCGCGAGCAATCGCGGATCCTTGGCGTAAAGCTGTGAAACGCACTGGTTGATGTGGCGGTTGACGATCGGCACGACGTAACTGTCGCCGTCGACCCACGTCTTCTCCGCGGTGCCATCGACCGCGATCTTCATACACTTATCCATGCGGTCGAACGCAGGCTTGTGGTGCTTCGCGGCCTTCTTAATCTTCTCAAGCCACTCGTTGACGAGGTTCTTGCGCGCCTCCGGCACGTCCGGCTTGTCGCCGGAATACGAGTCGCCTGTTCGCGCCTCGGCAGCCCGCGGCGCGTCCTTGAACTCTGTCGTGGGCGACTCGCCTACCATCCGGCCGCGCTCCGTTCGCGCTTTTCACGCCTGGTCCGGACGGCGGTCTGCCGCAGAATCCAGTTTATGGAACCAACGCGAACGACATTATTATCATCTTTCGACACTTCGGTCGAGGGCTTGTGCTGCTTGACCAGCCCGAGCCCGATCCACGACAGCCAGTCCACGAAGTCGTCGTTCGGACCCTTATCGAATTGCAAAATCTGCTGTTTTGCGCTCTGCCACCACGGCGCGAAGCGCGGAAAACGGACCTTTTTCGACGCAAGGCGCCCTTGGATGGCCCGCGCCCGCGTACGCTTGTCCTTCGACGGCACCACCGGATCAACCGGAACATAGACTCGGTCCTCGTCCATCCGCTTGTGTAGAAACGGGCCGAAAGACTTGGAAATGAGCTCGGACTCCATCCACCAATACGCCGGATCGTGGGTCTTCATTTGCAGCAGCAGCTCCTCGACCGTGCGGTCGGTCTCCATGCGTTCCCAAACGATGTCCGGCATAACCCAAATAGTGTCGCGCTCGTCAAGCCCGACGCAACCGAGCACAGTGTAGTCGCGTCCCTGCTTAACCGACACCGCATGGTCCGACGCGCCATACTTCACAAGGTTGTCCGGCAATTCGTGCAGGTCATACTCGACCAGCCAGTCGGCCTTGAAGTAATCGCCGTCATCCTGGCCGGGGCGGCCCATGACCAGTGCATTGAACGTCTCCGGCTCGCCAAGCTTCCAGCGCGCGAAGTGCGGAAGGTCTTTGTCTTCCTCCCACAGCGCGACCATCGGCTTGCTGCCGAACGCGCGGATGACGGTAGGGTCGGTCTGCGCCGTCAGGTGCAGCCCGAGAGCATCTGCGAGGCCCTTGTCCTGAATGACGCCGGAGATGTTGAGATACGACCAGTCGTCGGCGATGCCGATGAATCGTTTGTTGCGCTCCGGATGCGCCGGGTCGCACAACCGGCCGATCAGGTCGTCGAAATTCCAGCGGGTGTGGACGACAAGGAACCTGGTCTTCTTCGAGCCGCGCGAATAGGCGACCGAGAAGAACCAGCGCCACATCTCCTCGCGGTAGGCCGGCGACTGGACCTCCTTGTCGTCCTTGATCGGGTCGTCGATGAAAAAGTAGTCCGCGCCGCGTCCCGTGACGGTGCCGCCGGCGCCGACAAAGAATATCGTACCAGCCTTGGTTGTCGTCATCGCCGACTTGGACTTCGAGCCGGTCTCCAACTCGAAGTCGGGGAACACCTGGCGGAACTGCGGCGACAAGACCACGCGGCGGAACATCGCGCCGAGTTCGTCGGCGCGGGTCTCGTTATAGGTCGCGACAATTATCTTGGCTCGTGGCTTACGTCCAAGAATCCACGCCGCGCCGTAGATCGATGTATGCCACGTCTTGCCGTGCTGCGGGGGAATTGACACGGCGGCCTTGCGCGTCTCGCCGCGCTCGATGCGCTCGATCAGGTCGCATAGCAGCCGGCCGTGGCGAGTGTCCTGATACTCCGAAATCGTGGAGTCGTCGGGATCGACCTGATCGGCGATCATGAAGTGCATGAACTTGAACAGGCTCGCGTGCGCTTCCTTCGCCGCCAGGATACGGCGGACGGCGCGAATCTGCGTGTCGATATCGGTTAGCTGTTCGGTCACTTTGCCGTTTTCGCTTTCACATACTCAAAAACACATTTTACTTCGTCCTCCGACGCGCCCTCACCAGGATGCAGCGCTTCCGACAGCCACGACAGCAGCCGCGCGCCGTCGTACGTGCCGTCACCGTTGGCGCACGCCTCCTCAAGTGTCTTCGCTTTGCGCGGATCGGTCACGCTGCCTCCTTCCCCGGATCGAACACCGACACCCACGGCATTGCCGCCGCGCCGGCCGCCAATGGCTGGTCGCCCACCTTGACGCTCCACCGCGACGTGATGCCGTACCTTGGGTGAACAAACCAAAGTGATTGCGCCGGCTCAGAGGGAGATGCGCGCAACTGGTTCTTGCCATATTCGCAAGGCCCCTTCAAACAGTTCGATACAATCGCCCGTGGCAGCCACAACTCTTGATGAAAATGCCCGAGCACGAGCATGTCGTACGCCATGCGCGCGGTGTCGGCGTAGCCGCGGACCTTGACCTCTCCGCGCATGATCGGCCCGATCGACCCAATGATGCCGTCGCCGCCCTTTACGCCGAGCATATCGCCGTGCATCAGGAAGTAACGCTGCCCGAAGACGCGGTAGAGCACTTCGTTCGACGGCCGGATGTCGAACTGCACGCGATCATCGCGCGCAAAATCCCGCTGCAACAGCTTATAGATCAGCCAGTCGAAGTTCTTGTAGACGTACCTTTTGAATTCCGGCCGCGCGGTGCCGCGGCCGTGGTTGCCAGCGACACACGGAACATAAATGTGGCCGAACGCATCCGCCATCTGCCCGAGCGCCCAATGCAGCACGTCGCGCACGCGCAGCACTTGCGGAAGAATCTCGCATTCGTCGGTCTTCAGGAGTTCGTCGTGCAGTCCGCCGGACACGAAGTCGCCGACAAGGTTAACTACGGCGCCGGGATACGTGCCCGGACCGTACTCTTTAGCGAGCGAGATCACGCGCTCGACCAGCCGGCGAGCGCGCTTCTCCATGATATCCATGTTGTATTCGTTTACCCCATTAAGTTCGGCGCGCGACACAACCTCGCCGGCGTGCCAGTCGGCGAACGTGCAGACCGGGACTTCCGGCGTCGCGCCGGTGCGCCGCTTCGTGGCGTCGACCAGCCAGGGGGGCGGGTCTTTCGGCGCCGATGCGAGCACGCCGAGCATACGCGACACTTCGCTTTCGCCGATGTTGCTGCGGTGCTGTTCCTTCAGCTCACGCTCAAGCCGCGCTTTCTCATCGCGCAGCCGGATTATCTCGCGGTCCTTCGCATCGCCGCCGGGCTTGTATCCGGTGCCGTCTTTGCGATAGCCGACGATTGTCGCTACCACAGTTTCGCTACTTTCTACACGGTGCGCAGCTTTGAACCGCTCGCGCACCTGACCGCGCGTCCATCCAGTGTCGTCGGCTATCTGCTGAATGGACTTTCCGGCGGCGCGCAGCTTGACGCAGCGCCGTATGTCCGAGTCAGTTATTGGCTTGCGTTTGCCACCTGCATGTTTTGGCATCAAACCTCCCTATTAGACAACCAATTCAGTAAAGCAAAAACACCTGCCGGCACGACGGTCGCGAAGACGCCGCCGATCCAAAGGCCGAAGCGCCGCACTAAGTAGTAGTCGGCGACGCCAATCTCTACCGCGGCCAAACGCCCGCGATCCTCTTTGCTGTCGGCTATCATATCGCCGATGGCGCGCACGACACCTGCCATGCGCAGATTCAAGTCGTCCATCTTATCGTCCATGCGGTCGAGCTGCCGCTGCGCGGCGTTCGCTTGCCCATGCAACGATGTGATCTGCGCGCGAAGCTGACCGACTGCTTCCGAAACCTGGTTGATGCCGCCGGACACGTCAGTAAAACTCATCAATGATAATTATCCCGCTCCCGCCGTTACCTCCCGCCTGGACACCCGCCGCGCCACCGGCGCCGCCAGCGGGCACGGTGTAAATGTATGTTGCCGCGGGACTGTTGATGATTAACTCGACATATTCTCCCGCTCCCCCGCCGGCGCCAAGCTGGTTGTCGCCGCCTCCCCCGCCACCACCACCAGAACCGGAGTTTGCCACCGCCGCCGCGCCCGCAGAGCTGCGGACCGAGCCGCCGGAACCACCAAACACGCTGGACCCGCCGAAGCCGCTGACACCAGCCGCAGCGGCGTTGGCCCAAGCTGGCCCCGGATTGCCTGCCATCCTAAAAGACGCAGCACCACCGCCGCCGGAGCCGCCGGCGCCGCCGCTTGCGCCGCTTGCGCCGCCGGAGCCGCCACCGGAACCGGGATTAGCGTTTATGGCATTGAAAATAGTAGCGGCACCATTAGCGCCATTATTGGTGATCGCAGCGCCGCCGCCGCCACCGCTGCCAACCATGCGAACACGAAGCTGCCGGCAGCCCGCCGGGGTTGTATATGTTGCTGCCCCTCCACTCAATAAAACTTGACGAGTAGGTAGTGTCTTTGCGTCCGCCGCGAGCTTCGCCGCCGTGACGTTCGCGTCAAGAATCTTCGCGGTCGTCACCGCATCGGCCGCGAGCTTCGCCGCCGTGACGTTCGCATCGAGAATCTTCGCGGTCGTCACCGCATCGGCCGCGAGCTTCGCCGCCGTGACGTTCGCGTCAAGAATCTTCGCGGTCGTTACGGCATCGGTGCCAAGCTTCACCGCCGACACCGCGGCGTCCTGCAACTTCGCAGCCGTCACGCTCGCGTCAATGATGTTCGCCTTGGCCTGCGCCGCTACGCTTACGTCCCACGAGATCGTTGGGGTGTTCGTAGCGACACGCTCGGCAGTCAAGTCTGCATGGGCGGCCGCTACGATATATTCACCAGCGGCCGGCGCTCGCGCGGTAAGCGCGGTCTGCGTTTCGTTGTCGAGTTCGGTGATCGCTGCCTGGACGGTGGTGGCGACGATCGTTCCAGCCGGCGAAAACGCGATGTTGATAGCGCTGTTCACCGCAGCGACGAAGTCCGCGAGCAGCGACCAGCGCACAGCAGCCAGGTCGTCGGTGAACGAGCCGGACAGGTGCGCGATCTTGCAAATATACAGCTTCGCCGCGAAGAACACCGTAGCGTTGACGGAAAAGTTTACGCCGGTGGACCACGCGACCGGCGGCGTGAAGCCAAGGCTGAGCGTCGGGCTCAGTTGTGCGGTTCCGACGATGTAGGGCGCCAGTGTGCCGTCGTCGGCCTGAAGGAGCGCGAGCTTCGCCAGTAGCTGGTCGATCGTGATCTTGATCGAGTTGTATTCCAGATCGACTTTGTCGGCCAGCAGGGGCGTCGCCGGAGTCAACGCCTGCTGATTCTGGAAGTTGAACTGACGATTATAGGGCGGCGGCTGTGCCAACGGGGTCTACCTTGATGATGGGCGGCCGCTGGCGAGGCGCGGGTGCTCGGGCCGTTGGATAATCTACGTTGTCTTTCTCCAAAAGTCTACGTATTAGACACTTCGCTCAACGCGTGTAGCCCCACGTCACCGTCGCGGTGATCGCGAACGCCGACAACCAATAGCTCACGTCGGCCCAACTTCCGCTGAGCGCCCACCGGCCGGCGGTCAACACGTACAGCGACATGATGAGGTAGTTGAAAATCTTGGGGTCAAGCAGAAACGCCATTTTTCATTTTCCCTGTTATTCGACAAATGTCGAAAAGGTCCGCCAGCGCCAAAAAATTTCCCGAGTCGGCTCCGCGAATGGCGGCCGCGGCGAGCCAACCCCCTCCCCAGGGGGCGGGTGCTGGCCTGGCGACACACTCAATGCCGCGCCGTGCCGTTGTCACCGCCTTAGCTGGGCGAGGATCAATCATATATGTCCGTTGTTTCTGCGCCGATAGACGGCTTTCCATGCTGCAAAACCCCGCGCGTCACGTCCTTTGCGCTGCTGCCACGCTCACGCTCTAGCCGGTCAACCAGGGTCCGGAGCTCGTCGATAGATTGATCGGTCAGAGGCCGTGAGCCGTCGCGCGGCGCGTCCTGACGCGGCGCCACATAGCCAGCTCGGTCGAGCAGCGAGTTAGCTGCCTGCACCCGCACGCCGGCCGGCGCCGTCTCGTCTTTGACAGTCTTAACCAGGAACCGCGAGGCGACGGCCGCGCCGGCGACCAGGGCGCGCTTTATCTCAATGTCAATTGCCGCGGCGATGCGCCGGGCGTGCATCATCTCCCATCCGGCCGTCGCCGCGTCCGATTCCGCGTACCCCGATTTTAGGGCCGCGGCCGTTGGCTCACCCCCTTCGACTAATGCAGAAACGAAAGCCCGCTCTTTTTTGGAAAGCTTCAATGTGGTTATGTCGTTGCGGTTCATGGCGACAATCTACGCGCCCTCGCGTCATTCGACAATATTCTACATTAGGCGTTGACAATTGTAGAATGTTGTGCACATTGTCGTTATACGCGGGGCAATCCCGCGCCGCTTATAGGTGACACATGACAACACGCACCATCGCCGGCCTCGCCTTCACCACCGAAAGCCCATCACGCTATCGCGCACTTGCGCAGCCAGCTATCACCATCACATTCGAAAATCCTGGCTGGTCTCTCTATGATGGTAAACAATCTTCCCGCTATCGCAGCCTAGTCGCAGCCGCGTCGCGCTTGCGCCACGCAATCGACGTTGCGAGCGGCGCCTTGCAACATCGCACAACAGACTAACGCCAATGCGCACCCTAGACCTGGACTCCCTCGAATGCCTTCCGGCTTTTGAGCCAATGCATGTTCGCAGAAGCAGGGATGACGCGCCACCGCGCGCCGACCACGCGCAAGAGCGCAAGCGGCCATGGCGTGAACATCGCCGTGATCGCAATGTCGAATCATCAGAACACAACGGAGAGACACATGCGAACCTTTAACCAGAAATGGAAAGCAAGCTACTCCACACTTTCATGCTCTTGCTGGATCGAAGGCGATGAATCGCACATTCAACTGCGCTACCCGCGCCACACAAAACTGGGCGCAAGAATCGCCATTGGCCTCCCGGACCCCGCGCGGCCGGTACTCGCAAACTATTTGCGGCAAGAGCTCGGACTACCCCGGGGCGATAACGCGACTCCTGTTTCATTCGTTGGAGTGTAGCGCCATGCCGATAACTAGCATCAGCATACACGGTTTCATCGTCGGCCAAATTTGGCAGCCCGGCTGCGGCGAATGCTTCAAACCGCTCTGCTACAACATCGCGCGGCAGGACAAACTTTGGTCCGAGCCGGGAACACTCCGCGACCATGTGCTCTGCGCAGTGAATGACGGTGACTTTCAGCACGCAACGCTTGCGCAAGCGGATCTCGTAATCGAACGGCACCAGGGCAATCGGCGCGTCATTCGATCGTGGTCGTTGTCGCGCTTTCCATCGGTCGCGGATTGCTTGCATCCAGACGGTGACGATTGGTGTCCCCCGTGCGATTTGGAGGATTGAGCCATGCCTGAATTCATTCTCAACCACGGCACGCCACAAGCATCGGAACAATACTGCGCGCTTGATCCGTTCACGCGCGGCTATGTGGAGGCGATGTTTTTCACGGAAACCGGCGACTTGGAAGACGGCGAACTACAGCACGCAAACGTCGCGGAGCTGGCCCCGGAATCATGGGAATGCATAGCCAAAGACTGCGCGGCGTTCCAGGCGACGGACGCTTTCAAATCGCAATGGTTTGATTATGAACACGCCGGCCGCGATTTTTGGTACACGCGCAACGGCCACGGCTGCGGATTTTGGGACGGTGACTGGTCCGAGCCGCACGCAACGGCCCTCACGGAAGCCGCTAGGCAATTCGACTTCATAGACCTGTACCGCGGCGGCGATGGACTGATTTACCTCTACTGACTTGTCGAATCATCAGAACACAACGGAGAGACATAATGACAAAACCAGACCTTAGCACCGCTTCACACCCATACTCAAGCGATCTTGCCGCCGCTCCGCCATTACCAACGGCCCCGGCGGCCGCTGTTGTGGGCCGCGCGCTACTTTCCGCCGCGGTCAATGCCGTGGCCCGCGCGGCGGCGGATCGCAAGTCGATTCCGATCTTGGCCAATGTCTTGCTACAGGCAACGGGCGCCGGATTGATCCTGCGCTGCAGCGATCTGGACCGGGAGATTTCCTGTCCGGTGGCCGGCGCCGTGGCGCCCAATTTCGCCGTGACGGTTCCGGCTCACGTGCTGGCCAAGGTCTTGAAGGAAGCCAAGGCGGGCGATACCGTGACGATCACGGCCGGTGCCAGCATGGCGGTTCTCGACTTCAGCGGACTCAAGGTCATGCTGAACACTCTACCAACAGTTGATTTCCCGCAGATTGTCGCCGGCTCGTGGGCGCACGAATTCACTCTCCGCACGGCTGATTTTGTCCGCGCCTTGAAACGGACTGAGTTCGCTATCTCGACGGAGGAAACCCGGTACTATCTCAATGGCGTATTTATGCACAACGGCGCTCCCGGCACACTGCGCTTCGTGGCGACCGATGGCCACAAAATGGCGATAGCCGATATCGCCGCTCCGGAGAGCTCCGCCGGAATGCCGGGCGTCATCGTTCCCCGCCAAACCGTTGCGGAACTGATCTACGCGGCGCGCGGCAAGGGCGCGCCGGAAACTGTCACGATCAGACTCGGCGACGGCCTGTCACAATTCGTGATCGGCGATATCGTCATCACATCCAAGCTGATTAATGGCACATTTCCCAACTATGCGCGCGTAGTTCCGTCCGGCAATGACAAGCGAATGACAATCGCTGTCGAGTCGCTGGATACCAGCATCAAGCAAGTGATGATGCTGTCACCGGAGCGCGGCCGATCCGTCAAACTGAGCATGACGGACTCCCGGTTGCGCCTCTGCAGCATGGACCCTGATACCGGTTCAGCATCGGCCGATCTGGCGTGCGACTACGCCAGCGACCCGATGGATATCGGATTCAACTCCGAATACCTCCGCAGCATCCTGGCCAACGTCGAATCCGACTCGGTCGCTTTCATGCTTGCCGATTCCGGTTCGCCCGCGCTGATCCGTGGTGCCGGCGATGCGGATAGGGGCGTCAGTTTTGTCCTGATGCCGAAGCGCATTTAACGACCGCGCCTTTATCTCGCCTGACTTGTCGAATCATCCGAACATAAAGGAAAGACACATGGCTCACTTTCGCGGAACTATACAAGGCGCACGCGGCGAAGCATCACGACTCGGCGGCAAATCATCCGGTTTGCAGATAACAGCGGCATCATGGCAAGGCGCGGTGTGCGTCGATCTTTACGAAAAGGACGGAGTGGACATGGCACGCATTTGCCTTGCGCTGCACACCAACGGCGCAGGCTCACATCACGAAATCTACAACGGGCCAATCAGAGGTACGCGCGCATGACAACAGCCCTGTACCACGCCGCCCGCTGGCTCGCCTTCGCCGCGTACATGATCGCCTTAACCGTCCTCGCCACATCATAGGGAGTCTAACAGCCATGACACTTTATCTGCGCACGGTTGACAAAGACCGTAAGAGCTACAACGGATTCAAGTGGCCCCGTAAAATTGGCTCCATCGTCAAGGCGCCGGACTGGCAACCGGCCGCATTGTGTGGCAACGGACTCCACGGGCTGCCATGGGGTCAAGGCGACTTATCTTTGCTCAATCTCCACGCTGATTCTGTTTTCCAGGTTGTCGAATATACAGGTTCCGCTGCTATTGACCTCGGCGGAAAGCATAAATTCCCTGAATGTACGCTCTTGTTCGAAGGGGCGCGTGATAAGGCCGCTGCACTCCTCGCGGCAGCCGCGCCGCGCAATCTTGCGATTCCGTTTTTAATAGCGACGGCTGACGACGACGGCACCGCGATGGCTGGCCCCTACGGCACCGCGATGGCTGGCCCCTACGGCACCGCGACGGCTGGCGACAACGGCACCGCGAGAGCTGGCAGCTACGGCACCGCGACGGCTGGTTACGGCGGCACCGCGACGGCTGGCGACAACGGCACCGCGACGGCTGGCATCCGCGGCACCGCGACGGCTGGCGCCTGCGGCACCTTGATGCTTAAATTTTTCGACGGCTCGCGCTATCGCCACGCCATTGCCTACGCCGGCGAAAATGGAATCGAAGCGGATAAGCCGTACAAGTTGAACAGCGCGCACGCATTCATTCCGGCTTGACAAATAAACAAGCCCGTGCGCGTATGAGCGCACGGGCCGAAAGCCCGAAACTTGGCCGAAACCGTTCCGGTCAGTCGGCTACCACACTGCTAGGTCCAGGGGCCGCGCGTGCATGTCCAGGGCGCAAGCCTAAAGACGCGCGGGGCCGTCTAGGTTCGGTCATTTCGCGCCTGGATCGCTCACAGCCCGAAAGGCAAAAACCGATGCGCAAGCAAACCTACGTGACGACTCGCCACACGACCGTCCAGGCCAGCGATGCGCTGGCGGCGCAAACACCAGATATCCGTATGCAATTTGAAATTGTGACGGAGCAGAACAAAATGGCGCTGGTCGATGGCTGGCTGCCGCTCGACCTCGCAAGGTGCCTCGTCCGGCATTTCGCCCGCTAGACACCCGGCAAACGTACCAAAAGCCCCGGTTAACGCCGGGGCTTTTCATTATCTTTCACAGCGTCAATAACAATCTGCTTAGCCTGCGACAAATAGCCGCGTGACCGGTAACAGTCTGACAAATACCAATCGCACAATACATCATATCCTGCCGCTTCCATGCATAACCTGACATGGAAGTCCCGCGACGTGCCGTATGCGCCGCTGGTACTGGCGCTTAAATTGCATTTAGCCATATCCGCCTTCACGTCATCGGCGCAAGCCGAAAGCGTAAAAGCCAGTGCAGCGAAATAAATGGCGCGCATTTAACCCCCCATTGCACTGACTCTCGCCGCCTCCCCCGCCTTAGTCAACCGCCACAAGTACCGCGGCTCCATAGTCGGCTGCTGTGCCGCATGCAGCCGATTATCGTACGCGCCGTTAATCCCGCGCTCGACCAGGGCGCGCCTAACCGCCCTCTGATATAGCGTAGCGTGCAGGCTGTTGCGCGTCAGCTCGGCCGCGCGGCCGAGCTGACGCGCAACAGCCTGCACGCTACGCTATATCAGAGGGCGGTTAGGCGCGCCCTGGTCGAGCGCGGGATTAACGGCGCGTACGATAATCGGCTGCATGCGGCACAGCAGCCGACTATGGAGCCGCGGTACTTGTGGCGGTTGACTAAGGCGGGGGAGGCGGCGAGAGTCAGTGCAATGGGGGGTTAAATGCGCGCCATTTATTTCGCTGCACTGGCTTTTACGCTTTCGGCTTGCGCCGATGACGTGAAGGCGGATATGGCTAAATGCAATTTAAGCGCCAGTACCAGCGGCGCATACGGCACGTCGCGGGACTTCCATGTCAGGTTATGCATGGAAGCGGCAGGATATGATGTATTGTGCGATTGGTATTTGTCAGACTGTTACCGGTCACGCGGCTATTTGTCGCAGGCTAAGCAGATTGTTATTGACGCTGTGAAAGATAATGAAAAGCCCCGGCGTTAACCGGGGCTTTTGGTACGTTTGCCGGGTGTCTAGCGGGCGAAATGCCGGACGAGGCACCTTGCGAGGTCGAGCGGCAGCCAGCCATCGACCAGCGCCATTTTGTTCTGCTCCGTCACAATTTCAAATTGCATACGGATATCTGGTGTTTGCGCCGCCAGCGCATCGCTGGCCTGGACGGTCGTGTGGCGAGTCGTCACGTAGGTTTGCTTGCGCATCGGTTTTTGCCTTTCGGGCTGTGAGCGATCCAGGCGCGAAATGACCGAACCTAGACGGCCCCGCGCGTCTTTAGGCTTGCGCCCTGGACATGCACGCGCGGCCCCTGGACCTAGCAGTGTGGTAGCCGACTGACCGGAACGGTTTCGGCCAAGTTTCGGGCTTTCGGCCCGTGCGCTCATACGCGCACGGGCTTGTTTATTTGTCAAGCCGGAATGAATGCGTGCGCGCTGTTCAACTTGTACGGCTTATCCGCTTCGATTCCATTTTCGCCGGCGTAGGCAATGGCGTGGCGATAGCGCGAGCCGTCGAAAAATTTAAGCATCAAGGTGCCGCAGGCGCCAGCCGTCGCGGTGCCGCGGATGCCAGCCGTCGCGGTGCCGTTGTCGCCAGCCGTCGCGGTGCCGCCGTAACCAGCCGTCGCGGTGCCGTAGCTGCCAGCTCTCGCGGTGCCGTTGTCGCCAGCCGTCGCGGTGCCGTAGGGGCCAGCCATCGCGGTGCCGTAGGGGCCAGCCATCGCGGTGCCGTCGTCGTCAGCCGTCGCTATTAAAAACGGAATCGCAAGATTGCGCGGCGCGGCTGCCGCGAGGAGTGCAGCGGCCTTATCACGCGCCCCTTCGAACAAGAGCGTACATTCAGGGAATTTATGCTTTCCGCCGAGGTCAATAGCAGCGGAACCTGTATATTCGACAACCTGGAAAACAGAATCAGCGTGGAGATTGAGCAAAGATAAGTCGCCTTGACCCCATGGCAGCCCGTGGAGTCCGTTGCCACACAATGCGGCCGGTTGCCAGTCCGGCGCCTTGACGATGGAGCCAATTTTACGGGGCCACTTGAATCCGTTGTAGCTCTTACGGTCTTTGTCAACCGTGCGCAGATAAAGTGTCATGGCTGTTAGACTCCCTATGATGTGGCGAGGACGGTTAAGGCGATCATGTACGCGGCGAAGGCGAGCCAGCGGGCGGCGTGGTACAGGGCTGTTGTCATGCGCGCGTACCTCTGATTGGCCCGTTGTAGATTTCGTGATGTGAGCCTGCGCCGTTGGTGTGCAGCGCAAGGCAAATGCGTGCCATGTCCACTCCGTCCTTTTCGTAAAGATCGACGCACACCGCGCCTTGCCATGATGCCGCTGTTATCTGCAAACCGGATGATTTGCCGCCGAGTCGTGATGCTTCGCCGCGTGCGCCTTGTATAGTTCCGCGAAAGTGAGCCATGTGTCTTTCCTTTATGTTCGGATGATTCGACAAGTCAGGCGAGATAAAGGCGCGGTCGTTAAATGCGCTTCGGCATCAGGACAAAACTGACGCCCCTATCCGCATCGCCGGCACCACGGATCAGCGCGGGCGAACCGGAATCGGCAAGCATGAAAGCGACCGAGTCGGATTCGACGTTGGCCAGGATGCTGCGGAGGTATTCGGAGTTGAATCCGATATCCATCGGGTCGCTGGCGTAGTCGCACGCCAGATCGGCCGATGCTGAACCGGTATCAGGGTCCATGCTGCAGAGGCGCAACCGGGAGTCCGTCATGCTCAGTTTGACGGATCGGCCGCGCTCCGGTGACAGCATCATCACTTGCTTGATGCTGGTATCCAGCGACTCGACAGCGATTGTCATTCGCTTGTCATTGCCGGACGGAACTACGCGCGCATAGTTGGGAAATGTGCCATTAATCAGCTTGGATGTGATGACGATATCGCCGATCACGAATTGTGACAGGCCGTCGCCGAGTCTGATCGTGACAGTTTCCGGCGCGCCCTTGCCGCGCGCCGCGTAGATCAGTTCCGCAACGGTTTGGCGGGGAACGATGACGCCCGGCATTCCGGCGGAGCTCTCCGGAGCGGCGATATCGGCTATCGCCATTTTGTGGCCATCGGTCGCCACGAAGCGCAGTGTGCCGGGAGCGCCGTTGTGCATAAATACGCCATTGAGATAGTACCGGGTTTCCTCCGTCGAGATAGCGAACTCAGTCCGTTTCAAGGCGCGGACAAAATCAGCCGTGCGGAGAGTGAATTCGTGCGCCCACGAGCCGGCGACAATCTGCGGGAAATCAACTGTTGGTAGAGTGTTCAGCATGACCTTGAGTCCGCTGAAGTCGAGAACCGCCATGCTGGCACCGGCCGTGATCGTCACGGTATCGCCCGCCTTGGCTTCCTTCAAGACCTTGGCCAGCACGTGAGCCGGAACCGTCACGGCGAAATTGGGCGCCACGGCGCCGGCCACCGGACAGGAAATCTCCCGGTCCAGATCGCTGCAGCGCAGGATCAATCCGGCGCCCGTTGCCTGTAGCAAGACATTGGCCAAGATCGGAATCGACTTGCGATCCGCCGCCGCGCGGGCCACGGCATTGACCGCGGCGGAAAGTAGCGCGCGGCCCACAACAGCGGCCGCCGGGGCCGTTGGTAATGGCGGAGCGGCGGCAAGATCGCTTGAGTATGGGTGTGAAGCGGTGCTAAGGTCTGGTTTTGTCATTATGTCTCTCCGTTGTGTTCTGATGATTCGACAAGTCAGTAGAGGTAAATCAGTCCATCGCCGCCGCGGTACAGGTCTATGAAGTCGAATTGCCTAGCGGCTTCCGTGAGGGCCGTTGCGTGCGGCTCGGACCAGTCACCGTCCCAAAATCCGCAGCCGTGGCCGTTGCGCGTGTACCAAAAATCGCGGCCGGCGTGTTCATAATCAAACCATTGCGATTTGAAAGCGTCCGTCGCCTGGAACGCCGCGCAGTCTTTGGCTATGCATTCCCATGATTCCGGGGCCAGCTCCGCGACGTTTGCGTGCTGTAGTTCGCCGTCTTCCAAGTCGCCGGTTTCCGTGAAAAACATCGCCTCCACATAGCCGCGCGTGAACGGATCAAGCGCGCAGTATTGTTCCGATGCTTGTGGCGTGCCGTGGTTGAGAATGAATTCAGGCATGGCTCAATCCTCCAAATCGCACGGGGGACACCAATCGTCACCGTCTGGATGCAAGCAATCCGCGACCGATGGAAAGCGCGACAACGACCACGATCGAATGACGCGCCGATTGCCCTGGTGCCGTTCGATTACGAGATCCGCTTGCGCAAGCGTTGCGTGCTGAAAGTCACCGTCATTCACTGCGCAGAGCACATGGTCGCGGAGTGTTCCCGGCTCGGACCAAAGTTTGTCCTGCCGCGCGATGTTGTAGCAGAGCGGTTTGAAGCATTCGCCGCAGCCGGGCTGCCAAATTTGGCCGACGATGAAACCGTGTATGCTGATGCTAGTTATCGGCATGGCGCTACACTCCAACGAATGAAACAGGAGTCGCGTTATCGCCCCGGGGTAGTCCGAGCTCTTGCCGCAAATAGTTTGCGAGTACCGGCCGCGCGGGGTCCGGGAGGCCAATGGCGATTCTTGCGCCCAGTTTTGTGTGGCGCGGGTAGCGCAGTTGAATGTGCGATTCATCGCCTTCGATCCAGCAAGAGCATGAAAGTGTGGAGTAGCTTGCTTTCCATTTCTGGTTAAAGGTTCGCATGTGTCTCTCCGTTGTGTTCTGATGATTCGACATTGCGATCACGGCGATGTTCACGCCATGGCCGCTTGCGCTCTTGCGCGTGGTCGGCGCGCGGTGGCGCGTCATCCCTGCTTCTGCGAACATGCATTGGCTCAAAAGCCGGAAGGCATTCGAGGGAGTCCAGGTCTAGGGTGCGCATTGGCGTTAGTCTGTTGTGCGATGTTGCAAGGCGCCGCTCGCAACGTCGATTGCGTGGCGCAAGCGCGACGCGGCTGCGACTAGGCTGCGATAGCGGGAAGATTGTTTACCATCATAGAGAGACCAGCCAGGATTTTCGAATGTGATGGTGATAGCTGGCTGCGCAAGTGCGCGATAGCGTGATGGGCTTTCGGTGGTGAAGGCGAGGCCGGCGATGGTGCGTGTTGTCATGTGTCACCTATAAGCGGCGCGGGATTGCCCCGCGTATAACGACAATGTGCACAACATTCTACAATTGTCAACGCCTAATGTAGAATATTGTCGAATGACGCGAGGGCGCGTAGATTGTCGCCATGAACCGCAACGACATAACCACATTGAAGCTTTCCAAAAAAGAGCGGGCTTTCGTTTCTGCATTAGTCGAAGGGGGTGAGCCAACGGCCGCGGCCCTAAAATCGGGGTACGCGGAATCGGACGCGGCGACGGCCGGATGGGAGATGATGCACGCCCGGCGCATCGCCGCGGCAATTGACATTGAGATAAAGCGCGCCCTGGTCGCCGGCGCGGCCGTCGCCTCGCGGTTCCTGGTTAAGACTGTCAAAGACGAGACGGCGCCGGCCGGCGTGCGGGTGCAGGCAGCTAACTCGCTGCTCGACCGAGCTGGCTATGTGGCGCCGCGTCAGGACGCGCCGCGCGACGGCTCACGGCCTCTGACCGATCAATCTATCGACGAGCTCCGGACCCTGGTTGACCGGCTAGAGCGTGAGCGTGGCAGCAGCGCAAAGGACGTGACGCGCGGGGTTTTGCAGCATGGAAAGCCGTCTATCGGCGCAGAAACAACGGACATATATGATTGATCCTCGCCCAGCTAAGGCGGTGACAACGGCACGGCGCGGCATTGAGTGTGTCGCCAGGCCAGCACCCGCCCCCTGGGGAGGGGGTTGGCTCGCCGCGGCCGCCATTCGCGGAGCCGACTCGGGAAATTTTTTGGCGCTGGCGGACCTTTTCGACATTTGTCGAATAACAGGGAAAATGAAAAATGGCGTTTCTGCTTGACCCCAAGATTTTCAACTACCTCATCATGTCGCTGTACGTGTTGACCGCCGGCCGGTGGGCGCTCAGCGGAAGTTGGGCCGACGTGAGCTATTGGTTGTCGGCGTTCGCGATCACCGCGACGGTGACGTGGGGCTACACGCGTTGAGCGAAGTGTCTAATACGTAGACTTTTGGAGAAAGACAACGTAGATTATCCAACGGCCCGAGCACCCGCGCCTCGCCAGCGGCCGCCCATCATCAAGGTAGACCCCGTTGGCACAGCCGCCGCCCTATAATCGTCAGTTCAACTTCCAGAATCAGCAGGCGTTGACTCCGGCGACGCCCCTGCTGGCCGACAAAGTCGATCTGGAATACAACTCGATCAAGATCACGATCGACCAGCTACTGGCGAAGCTCGCGCTCCTTCAGGCCGACGACGGCACACTGGCGCCCTACATCGTCGGAACCGCACAACTGAGCCCGACGCTCAGCCTTGGCTTCACGCCGCCGGTCGCGTGGTCCACCGGCGTAAACTTTTCCGTCAACGCTACGGTGTTCTTCGCGGCGAAGCTGTATATTTGCAAGATCGCGCACCTGTCCGGCTCGTTCACCGACGACCTGGCTGCTGTGCGCTGGTCGCTGCTCGCGGACTTCGTCGCTGCGGTGAACAGCGCTATCAACATCGCGTTTTCGCCGGCTGGAACGATCGTCGCCACCACCGTCCAGGCAGCGATCACCGAACTCGACAACGAAACGCAGACCGCGCTTACCGCGCGAGCGCCGGCCGCTGGTGAATATATCGTAGCGGCCGCCCATGCAGACTTGACTGCCGAGCGTGTCGCTACGAACACCCCAACGATCTCGTGGGACGTAAGCGTAGCGGCGCAGGCCAAGGCGAACATCATTGACGCGAGCGTGACGGCTGCGAAGTTGCAGGACGCCGCGGTGTCGGCGGTGAAGCTTGGCACCGATGCCGTAACGACCGCGAAGATTCTTGACGCGAACGTCACGGCGGCGAAGCTCGCGGCCGATGCGGTGACGACCGCGAAGATTCTCGATGCGAACGTCACGGCGGCGAAGCTCGCGGCCGATGCGGTGACGACCGCGAAGATTCTTGACGCGAACGTCACGGCGGCGAAGCTCGCGGCGGACGCAAAGACACTACCTACTCGTCAAGTTTTATTGAGTGGAGGGGCAGCAACATATACAACCCCGGCGGGCTGCCGGCAGCTTCGTGTTCGCATGGTTGGCAGCGGTGGCGGCGGCGGCGCTGCGATCACCAATAATGGCGCTAATGGTGCCGCTACTATTTTCAATGCCATAAACGCTAATCCCGGTTCCGGTGGCGGCTCCGGCGGCGCAAGCGGCGCAAGCGGCGGCGCCGGCGGCTCCGGCGGCGGTGGTGCTGCGTCTTTTAGGATGGCAGGCAATCCGGGGCCAGCTTGGGCCAACGCCGCTGCGGCTGGTGTCAGCGGCTTCGGCGGGTCCAGCGTGTTTGGTGGTTCCGGCGGCTCGGTCCGCAGCTCTGCGGGCGCGGCGGCGGTGGCAAACTCCGGTTCTGGTGGTGGTGGCGGGGGAGGCGGCGACAACCAGCTTGGCGCCGGCGGGGGAGCGGGAGAATATGTCGAGTTAATCATCAACAGTCCCGCGGCAACATACATTTACACCGTGCCCGCTGGCGGCGCCGGTGGCGCGGCGGGTGTCCAGGCGGGAGGTAACGGCGGGAGCGGGATAATTATCATTGATGAGTTTTACTGACGTGTCCGGCGGCATCAACCAGGTTTCGGAAGCAGTCGGTCAGCTTCGCGCGCAGATCACATCGTTGCATGGGCAAGCGAACGCCGCGCAGCGGCAGCTCGACCGCATGGACGATAAGATGGACGACTTGAATCTGCGCATGGCAGGTGTCGTGCGCGCCATCGGCGATATGATAGCCGACAGCAAAGAGGATCGCGGGCGTTTGGCCGCGGTAGAGATTGGCGTCGCCGACTACTACTTAGTGCGGCGCTTCGGCCTTTGGATCGGCGGCGTCTTCGCGACCGTCGTGCCGGCAGGTGTTTTTGCTTTACTGAATTGGTTGTCTAATAGGGAGGTTTGATGCCAAAACATGCAGGTGGCAAACGCAAGCCAATAACTGACTCGGACATACGGCGCTGCGTCAAGCTGCGCGCCGCCGGAAAGTCCATTCAGCAGATAGCCGACGACACTGGATGGACGCGCGGTCAGGTGCGCGAGCGGTTCAAAGCTGCGCACCGTGTAGAAAGTAGCGAAACTGTGGTAGCGACAATCGTCGGCTATCGCAAAGACGGCACCGGATACAAGCCCGGCGGCGATGCGAAGGACCGCGAGATAATCCGGCTGCGCGATGAGAAAGCGCGGCTTGAGCGTGAGCTGAAGGAACAGCACCGCAGCAACATCGGCGAAAGCGAAGTGTCGCGTATGCTCGGCGTGCTCGCATCGGCGCCGAAAGACCCGCCCCCCTGGCTGGTCGACGCCACGAAGCGGCGCACCGGCGCGACGCCGGAAGTCCCGGTCTGCACGTTCGCCGACTGGCACGCCGGCGAGGTTGTGTCGCGCGCCGAACTTAATGGGGTAAACGAATACAACATGGATATCATGGAGAAGCGCGCTCGCCGGCTGGTCGAGCGCGTGATCTCGCTCGCTAAAGAGTACGGTCCGGGCACGTATCCCGGCGCCGTAGTTAACCTTGTCGGCGACTTCGTGTCCGGCGGACTGCACGACGAACTCCTGAAGACCGACGAATGCGAGATTCTTCCGCAAGTGCTGCGCGTGCGCGACGTGCTGCATTGGGCGCTCGGGCAGATGGCGGATGCGTTCGGCCACATTTATGTTCCGTGTGTCGCTGGCAACCACGGCCGCGGCACCGCGCGGCCGGAATTCAAAAGGTACGTCTACAAGAACTTCGACTGGCTGATCTATAAGCTGTTGCAGCGGGATTTTGCGCGCGATGATCGCGTGCAGTTCGACATCCGGCCGTCGAACGAAGTGCTCTACCGCGTCTTCGGGCAGCGTTACTTCCTGATGCACGGCGATATGCTCGGCGTAAAGGGCGGCGACGGCATCATTGGGTCGATCGGGCCGATCATGCGCGGAGAGGTCAAGGTCCGCGGCTACGCCGACACCGCGCGCATGGCGTACGACATGCTCGTGCTCGGGCATTTTCATCAAGAGTTGTGGCTGCCACGGGCGATTGTATCGAACTGTTTGAAGGGGCCTTGCGAATATGGCAAGAACCAGTTGCGCGCATCTCCCTCTGAGCCGGCGCAATCACTTTGGTTTGTTCACCCAAGGTACGGCATCACGTCGCGGTGGAGCGTCAAGGTGGGCGACCAGCCATTGGCGGCCGGCGCGGCGGCAATGCCGTGGGTGTCGGTGTTCGATCCGGGGAAGGAGGCAGCGTGACCGATCCGCGCAAAGCGAAGACACTTGAGGAGGCGTGCGCCAACGGTGACGGCACGTACGACGGCGCGCGGCTGCTGTCGTGGCTGTCGGAAGCGCTGCATCCTGGTGAGGGCGCGTCGGAGGACGAAGTAAAATGTGTTTTTGAGTATGTGAAAGCGAAAACGGCAAAGTGACCGAACAGCTAACCGATATCGACACGCAGATTCGCGCCGTCCGCCGTATCCTGGCGGCGAAGGAAGCGCACGCGAGCCTGTTCAAGTTCATGCACTTCATGATCGCCGATCAGGTCGATCCCGACGACTCCACGATTTCGGAGTATCAGGACACTCGCCACGGCCGGCTGCTATGCGACCTGATCGAGCGCATCGAGCGCGGCGAGACGCGCAAGGCCGCCGTGTCAATTCCCCCGCAGCACGGCAAGACGTGGCATACATCGATCTACGGCGCGGCGTGGATTCTTGGACGTAAGCCACGAGCCAAGATAATTGTCGCGACCTATAACGAGACCCGCGCCGACGAACTCGGCGCGATGTTCCGCCGCGTGGTCTTGTCGCCGCAGTTCCGCCAGGTGTTCCCCGACTTCGAGTTGGAGACCGGCTCGAAGTCCAAGTCGGCGATGACGACAACCAAGGCTGGTACGATATTCTTTGTCGGCGCCGGCGGCACCGTCACGGGACGCGGCGCGGACTACTTTTTCATCGACGACCCGATCAAGGACGACAAGGAGGTCCAGTCGCCGGCCTACCGCGAGGAGATGTGGCGCTGGTTCTTCTCGGTCGCCTATTCGCGCGGCTCGAAGAAGACCAGGTTCCTTGTCGTCCACACCCGCTGGAATTTCGACGACCTGATCGGCCGGTTGTGCGACCCGGCGCATCCGGAGCGCAACAAACGATTCATCGGCATCGCCGACGACTGGTCGTATCTCAACATCTCCGGCGTCATTCAGGACAAGGGCCTCGCAGATGCTCTCGGGCTGCACCTGACGGCGCAGACCGACCCTACCGTCATCCGCGCGTTCGGCAGCAAGCCGATGGTCGCGCTGTGGGAGGAAGACAAAGACCTTCCGCACTTCGCGCGCTGGAAGCTTGGCGAGCCGGAGACGTTCAATGCACTGGTCATGGGCCGCCCCGGCCAGGATGACGGCGATTACTTCAAGGCCGACTGGCTGGTCGAGTATGACCTGCACGAATTGCCGGACAACCTTGTGAAGTATGGCGCGTCGGACCATGCGGTGTCGGTTAAGCAGGGACGCGACTACACTGTGCTCGGTTGCGTCGGGCTTGACGAGCGCGACACTATTTGGGTTATGCCGGACATCGTTTGGGAACGCATGGAGACCGACCGCACGGTCGAGGAGCTGCTGCTGCAAATGAAGACCCACGATCCGGCGTATTGGTGGATGGAGTCCGAGCTCATTTCCAAGTCTTTCGGCCCGTTTCTACACAAGCGGATGGACGAGGACCGAGTCTATGTTCCGGTTGATCCGGTGGTGCCGTCGAAGGACAAGCGTACGCGGGCGCGGGCCATCCAAGGGCGCCTTGCGTCGAAAAAGGTCCGTTTTCCGCGCTTCGCGCCGTGGTGGCAGAGCGCAAAACAGCAGATTTTGCAATTCGATAAGGGTCCGAACGACGACTTCGTGGACTGGCTGTCGTGGATCGGGCTCGGGCTGGTCAAGCAGCACAAGCCCTCGACCGAAGTGTCGAAAGATGATAATAATGTCGTTCGCGTTGGTTCCATAAACTGGATTCTGCGGCAGACCGCCGTCCGGACCAGGCGTGAAAAGCGCGAACGGAGCGCGGCCGGATGGTAGGCGAGTCGCCCACGACAGAGTTCAAGGACGCGCCGCGGGCTGCCGAGGCGCGAACAGGCGACTCGTATTCCGGCGACAAGCCGGACGTGCCGGAGGCGCGCAAGAACCTCGTCAACGAGTGGCTTGAGAAGATTAAGAAGGCCGCGAAGCACCACAAGCCTGCGTTCGACCGCATGGATAAGTGTATGAAGATCGCGGTCGATGGCACCGCGGAGAAGACGTGGGTCGACGGCGACAGTTACGTCGTGCCGATCGTCAACCGCCACATCAACCAGTGCGTTTCACAGCTTTACGCCAAGGATCCGCGATTGCTCGCGAGCCGGCGCAAGAAGCTGATGTTCCAGCTTTGGGACGGCGACCCGAACACCTACCAGGCGGCGCTTGTGGCAACACAGCAGCCGACGATGATCGATCCGGCTGGCAACCAGCAAGCGCCCGATCCAATGTGGCAGCCGGACCCGAACGCGGCCGCGCTCGTGCAGGAAGTGCAGCAGGCACAGGAATATATCGCTCGCGTCGACAAGATCGGCAAGTCGGTAGAGCTTCTGTGGAGATACTTCACCGCCGAGCAGGCGAACGGTTTCAAGCAGCAGATGAAGGCGCTGGTCCGGCGCACGAAGGTCTGCGGCGCCGGCTACGTCGAACTGGCGTTCCAGCGCGATTTGGAGCGCAGCCCGGAGATCGACGCGCAGATCGACGATGCGACCGATCAGGTCAAGAAGATCGCCGCCGGCATGGAGGCCGCGGAAGCCGGAAAGATTGAGGAAGATTCCGCGCGAGCGGAGGAGTTGCGGTTGCTCATTGAGCAGTTGCAGCGGCAGGTCGAGGTCATCGCCCGCGAGGGGCCGCTATTCGACTTCCCGCGCTCCAAGGACATCATCGTCGACCTTGACTGCAAGCACCTGAAGACGTTCACCGGCGCGCGATGGGTCGCGCGCAAGTTCGACAAGACGCCGGAGAAGGTGAAGACGGACTACGGCGTCGACATAACCGGCTGTTTTACCGCGCACAAGCCGGCTGACGGCGACAAGAACTCCGAAAAGGCGAAGTCGCTGGCGCGGCTCTATCGTGTGCAGGACAAGGAGAACGGGCAGGTCTTCGTCGTGTGCGAAGGCTACCACGATTTTATCGTCGCGCCGAAGGAACCGGACGTCAAGATCGAGCGGTTCTGGACGACGTTCCCGCTCGTGTTCAACGAGGTCGAGAGCGAAGACGACCTATATCCCCCGTCCGACGTGTGGCTGCTGCGGCACCCGCAGGCAGAGATGAACCGCTCGCGCGAGTCGCTGCGAGAGCACCGGATGGCTAACCGGCCGAAGTACGCCGCCGCTAAAGGCGCGCTGGAAAAGACCGACAAGGATTTGCTGGCGACCGCGCCGGCGCACTCCATCCTGGAATTGAAGTCGATCAAGCCGGGGCAGGACGTCAATCAGCTTTTGATGGCGATCAAGGGGGCACCGATCGATCCGAACTTGTATGACGTCAGCCCGTTCTACATGGACGTGCTGCGCGGTGTCGGCACGCAGGAAGCCAACCTTGGCGGCACGTCCGACTCTACCGCGACCGAGAGTTCGATCGCCGAGCAGTCGCGCAATGCGTCGCTGGCGGACAATGTGGATGATCTCGACGACCTGTTGACGGAATTGGGCCGCGGCTTCGGCCAGCTTTGTTTGATGGAGCTATCACAGGATACGGTCGCGGAGATCGTTGGGCCAGGCGCTACGTGGCCCGGCCTGCAAGGCGGCCGCGAGCAGATCGTCAAGGATTTGATGCTTGATATTCAGGGCGGCTCGTCCGGCCGGCCGAACAAGGCCGCCGAACTCGCCAACATGGAGCGCGGCATCCCGTACCTGCTTCAGATGCCGGGCGTCAATCCGAAGGTGCTGGTGCGCAAGTACACGGCGCTGCTCGACATGGATGCCGACGAGATTTCAGCCGAAGGGCTTCCGTCGATCACTGCGCTCAACGCGCTCGCCAGTAAGGCGGCCGCGGGCGGCGGCGATCCGAATGACCCGAAGGCGCAAGGGCCGCAAGGTTCGCAGAATACCAAGGGGCCGCAGCAGAACGAGAACGAGCCAGGCGGGCAGCCGGCGTATCCGGTCATGGACTTTGACCAGATGGGCAACCGCGTTGGGGCGGCGGCATGAAGATCGCGCGCATCCACAACGAGCAGGGCGAGCCGCAGGAGTTCAACTTCCCGCCGGAGACCGGGGACGGCGCCATTCAGGCGTTCGTTCGCAAGCAACTCGGGCTTCCCGACATGGAGATGATCGGGAAGGACGGCGCGAACGTCGCTGCGCTGCAAGGGGTGGCTTCAGCACTGACCGAGCTGGCGCGGCAGCAGGCAATGGGCGCGCAGACAAACATGGCCGTCGCGGAGCAGTCCGCTCGCGCGATGATGCAGGCCATCAACATGCTGGCCGAGGTCGCTACGCGCTTGGAGACGCAGACGCAACGCCTTGAGCGCGCGCTGATGTCGCCGAAGCGGCTGGTCTACGACGCAAAAGGTAATTTAATCGGGATGACGCCGGGCGATCCGGGAGCCGGCGCATGACGATCCTAAAGGCGGGAATCACGGGCGGCAGAGAAACCCTGACCGCCAACCGCACGTACTACGTCCGCACGGACGGGTCGGACTCTAACACAGGCTTGGTGGACAGTGCAGGCGGCGCGTTCCTGACCATCCAAAAAGGGATTGACGTGGCAGCGGCGCTCGATGCCGCGATTTACAACGTCACGGTTCAGATTAGAAATGGGACGTATACCGGGACAAACACGCTTAAGAGCTTTGTTGGTTCCGGCTATATGGAAATCAATGGCGACACGGCTACGCCCGCAAACGTCATCATTAGCGTTACTGGCGATAATTGCTTCACGATGGGAACCGGGGAGGGGATTTTCTACCTGCGTGGCTTTCGGTTGCAGACGACGACCGCTGGCCACGGCATCGTGAACAATTCGTCGCGTGGCATTTTGTGGTTTGATAATATTGACTTTGGTGCCGTGCCTGCGGGTCACGCACATCTGCAACTTAGTGCGTCTAACACCCAAGCGACGGGGAATTATAGCATTAGTGGCGGAGCGGGGTATCACATCAACGCGGGGGAAGGTGCGCTAATCAACACCGCTGGCCGCACGGTTACTCTCACCGGAACGCCCGCGTTTGGCAGTGCGTTTATACAGGTGGCGAATCTTGCATTCGCGCTCGCTAACAGCATAACGTTCACAGGTGGGGCAACAGGCCCGAGGTTCATTACATCTGTCAACGGTGTTATCCAGACGAACGGCGGGGGAGCGTCGTACTTCCCCGGCAATGCAGCCGGGACCGAAGAAACAGTCTATGACACTTACCGGTAACTCGTAAGGAGATCGCATGGCTTACAGCGTTCAGAATTGGTATTGGAAGGTCGCTGGCGATGCGGCGCGGTTCTTTTCGAGCGCCACCGGCAACTATGTTCTGGCGAACGATCCGGCATTTGCTGCTTGGCTTGCAGTACCCGGCAACGTGCCCACGAACATCCTCAATGAGGCTGAACTTGGCGAAGTTCTTGCCGATGCAATTGTTCGCCCGCAAGGCAACGGTATCCTCAATGGCTATCGGCGCAAGAATGCGCGAGACGCCATGCGGGGGCCACTTGGCAAGTATCTGTTCAAACTTGAGAACAGAACGCGCTCTATCGAGCGCCAACTTGTCCTTAACGGCAGCCCTCCGAACCTCACGACAGCGGCTCAGTTTATTGCCGCAGTGGACGGGGATATGTGATGCGCAGCACTATCCGGCGTATTCTGTTGTGGCTGCTACGCGATCCTGGTGCCGTTACGGCCACACATGACCCGGCAGGATTGGATGAAATAAGACGGGGGCTTGCTTAGGCCATGTATATAGGGGACTTCGCAACTGGCATTACGCTAGACACCAAGTTCAATACGCAAAAAGCGGACGGGACGCCGATAACGCTTGCTGGAACGCCATCACTCGCGGTCTACAAGGACAACGGAACGGTAGAAAGCACGTCGGGGCTTACGCTGACCGTCGATTTCGACGCCAAAACCGGGCTGCACAATGCGCGCATTGATACCAGCTTGGATGGCGCTTTCTACTCCTCCGGCGCTAACTTTCAGGTGATGATAGCCGCGGGCACGGTCAACGGCTTCTCTCAAGTTGGGGTAATCATCGCGGAGTTCTCGCTTAACAACCGCTCGGCGCTGCGCCCGACAACTGCGGGCCGCACCTTGGATGTGTCCGCCGGCGGCGAAGCCGGCCTCGATTGGGCCAACGTGGGCAGCCCAACCACAGCGCTCGGCCTGTCCGGCACGACGGTCAAGACCGCAACCGACGTCGCGACCCAAGCAACGGACATCCAGGCGCGGCTTCCGGCCGCACTGGTCGGCGGGCGCATAGACGCCAGCATCGGCGCCGTTGCTGCCGGCGTCATCGCCGCGGCGAGCTTTGCGGCCGGCGCGCTCGATGCGGTGTGGTCTACCGCAGCGCGGCTGCTAACAGCCGGAACCAATATCGTGCTCGCGAAGGGGACCGGCGTTACCGGGTTCAACGACTTGGATGCGGCCGGCGTGCGCTCCGCTGTCGGGCTGGCGAGCGCCAGCCTCGACACGCAGCTTACGGCGATCGACGATTTCATCGACACCGAAGTTGCTTCCATCCTGGCCGCGGTAGACACCGAGGTTGCAGCGATCAAGGCGAAGACGGACCAACTGGCATTTACCACGGCTAACCGCGTGGACAGTCAGGTGTTTGGTATGCAGGCCGGAACGGTGACGGCGGCCGCCATCGCCACCGACGCGATCGACGCGGACGCTCTTGCGGCCGATGCGGTCACAGAAATACGGGCGGCGCTTAACAACCTGTCCGCTGCGCAGGTCAAGACTGAGGTCGTAAACGCACTGTCGGTGGACACCTACGTCGAACCGGGGCAAGGCGTTCCCGGCACCACGGTCCCGCTCACCACCAAGATCGGCTTCCTGTACAAAGCCTGGCGCAACACACACACGCAGACCATGGATGAATACGCGCTGTTTTCCGACGACGGAGGTACGAAGGACCAGAAGGCCGTCGTCACGGACAACGGCACGTCGTTTGTACGGTCGAAAGTGACAACCGGGGCCTGATATGCCCATTGACACTCGCGACAAGCGGTCGAGCGCGATCAACATCGGCTCGCCGTGGCGAAGCAAGCTGCCGGCTCCGGATGGTACGGTCCGTGGGTTCGACAAGGCGCATGCGCTCGGGTACTACGGCGCGCTACTTCAGGCAGCGTCGCGCATCGTTAATGCTTTCGGCTACCGCCGGCGCAGAAAGCCGGAGGACATCCAAGACGAAATCGACGCCGCTCTCGTGGCCGACCGCGCCGCCATCGCAAAGTTGATTTCGTCAAATGCCGTATTGCGGCGCCAGCAGCATTTCGCGGGTGTGGCGCTCCTTCTTGACCTATAAGTCGAAACATGCGAAGTATGTCTATCGACACGTTTTGAAAGGACTTGCATGCCGGGTTCGTCCCCCGAAGATACAGCTGCGATTGAGGCCGATCCCGCCGGTACGGCGGGTGTCACCGAAAGTTCGCAGCAGGACGTAAAGACCGCAGAGTCGTCCACCGCGGAGAACCAGGGCAAGTCGCTGTTCGACTCCGTCACGGAGGCGTTGCAGCGCAAGGAGAGTTCGCCCGACTCCGCGCAGGATCCGAAAGCCGATTCTGCTGTCCCCGCCGAAGGCACGATCGAAGCGAAAGCCGAGGTCAAGCCCGAGGAACCGCTCGGTGATCTCACCGACGACGAATTAAAGAGGTACGGTCCCAAGACGCAGAAGCGCATCAAGCAGCTTCTTGCGCAGCGCGACGAAGCGATCGAGACGAACACCGGCCTGAAATCAAAGGCCGACAACTTCGACAAGATCGACGAGTATATTCGCGTCAACCGCATATCGAACGACGACCTCGCGGTCGTCTACGAACTAGCGGCTCTGATAAAGAATGATCCCGTGAAGGCATACGAGCGGCTGACGCCGATCTACAACTCGCTTGCCACGATGACCGGGAATGTGCTGCCGGAAGACCTGCGAGAGCAAGCGCGGCTCGGCTATATCACCGAGGCGCATGCGCAAGAACTGGCGAGGCTACGGTCTAAGGCCGCGCTCAGTGACAACCGGCTAAAGGAAGTCACGAGCCGCGACGCCGAAGACCAGCAAGCCAGGGCGTTTGAAGGCCAGCGCGGCATGTGCCGCGATGCCTCGAATGAGTGGGAAACAGCGAAGAAGCGATCTGATCCCGATTGGCACCTGAAGCAGGAACGCATCGGGGAATTGATCGAGCTCTCGCTGCACAAGTCCGGTTTTCCGCCGACCAAGGCTAAAGTCGTCGACATGCTCGACGGCATCCTCAAGAAGGTCAACACGGAACTCACGCGCTTTGCGCCGAAACTGAAGGCGATCACTCCGGATGTTGGGACTGCTTCGACTCGGGCGAATGCCGAGCCGAAGACCGTCAAGGATGCGGTCATGGAGGCTCTTGGCACTCGCTCCTAATTCGGAAGGATCGAGAACCACATGCCGTTCACAGCAGAACAAGTTGAAAATGCCGCAAACGCGGCCCTCAACTTTCACATGAAGAAGGGGACTCCCCGCGACCAGCACATTCAGGACAAGCCCCTCCTGAGCAAGCTGCGCGGAAAGCAGCGCAGCATTCCCGGCGGCAAAGGCCGTGTGGAAATGCCGGTCGTGATGGAAAACGTCTCTACGCTGCAAGGCTTCGAGTACGACAATTCTGTCAGCTACGGGTCGCCGGCGAAGATTCGCCGGGTCAGCTATCCATACCGGCTGTTCCACATCGGCGTCAGCTTCAGCATGCACGAACTGATTCACGACGGCATCTCCGTCGTCGACTCGGCGGCCGGCAAGAACACCGTTCAGCATTCTGAGCGCGAAGCGACCATGCTTGCGAACATCCTGGATCACAAGATTCGCGATATGCAGGAAGGCTTCGACAAGGGTCTGAACGAACTGTTCTGGAAAGACGGCACGCAGAGCGCGCTGGCATTTCCCGGACTGTTGTCGCTGATCGTTGACAATCCGGCAGCCGCAACCGTCGTCGGCGGCATCGACCAGAACGCGAACGCGAAGTGGCGCAACCGCGCCAACTTGACGATCACTGTCACCACTCCGTCACTGCAAGGCGTGCTTCGGACTCTCGACAAGGAGATGCCGCAGCTTCGCCGCTTCGGTGGCAAGCCGACTCTTGGTTTTGCCGGCTCGGACATGATCGACGAGCTCAAGGCCGAATACCGCGAGAAAGGTACGTACACGCAGAGCGGTTTCAAGGAGGACAAGGATTTGTCGGCCGGCGACGTGTCGTTCGACGGTATCAGCATCATGTACGATCCGACGCTGGATGACCTTGGCTATCAGAAGCGGCTGTACCTCATCGACACGTCTCACCTGTTCCCGTTCGTCGTGGACGGCGAAGATGAGAAATCACATTCGCCGTCTCGCCCGGAAGACAAATATGTCTTCTACCGCGCGAAGACTTGGGTCGGTGGCCTCGCCTGCAACCAGCGCAATGGTTGCGGCGTGTACGCCTTCGCGTAACGGGTAGAAAGAAAGGAACTATCATGTTCGACGTTGTCAACAAAGCTCTCAGCGCGGCGGTTGCCACCAACGGCACGTTCACCGTGGCGTATTCAACTGGCCGTAGCGCGGGGTCATACACCCAAGGCCACGCCCACAAGATGTTCGGGCTTCAGACGCTATACGTAGCGCCGAAGGACTTCACGATTTCCTTCGGCGCAACCGAAGCGACCGTGACGTGGAAAGGCAGCACGACGCTGCCGGTAAACACGGCGCTGACGCTGGAACTCGATCGGCTTGGCGACAATTCCAACAAGCCGGAAAATGTCGTCGTCGCGGACACTGTCAAACGGGCGTCGATCGCGTTGATCGACCTCGGCAGTCCCGCTGCGGCGAACTCGTCCAACATCTCCGCTTCGCAGACCGTTACCGGGGCAGGCACTGCGTTCCTGCTCAACGGAACTACCGCCGGAATCCTCGACGTTGCTCGTAACGTCGTGGCCGCGTGGTCCAACACCGCTGTCCTGACGATCACCGGCAAGGACCCCAATGGCAACACGGTCGTTGAGACCAGCGCCAGCGGTACGTCTCACACCGGCAAGAAGGCATTCAAGTCGATCACCAGCGTCAAGACCAGCGCGACCGTCACCGGCGCCACGGCCGGCACTGGCGACGTGCTCGGTCTTCCGGTTCGCGTTTCCGAGGCGAATGCGATCCTTGCAGAAATCAAGGATGGCGTCGCCCTGGCGCGCAAGCCGCGAAAGGTCACGCACTCGGGCCGCGTGCTCCTCACGGACGGCACCTACGGCGTGGTGCATGTTCCCTTCGTAGGTACGATCAAGTCAATCCGTACCGTCGAAATCGACGGCACGATCGCCACCAACGACGCGATCTTGACGTTCAAGATCGGAACGACGGCCATAACCACGGGCGTTGTAACCATCGCGACTTCCGGCTCCGCGGCCGGCGTCAAGGACAGCGCATCTCCGACTGCGGCAAACGTGCTGGCAGCCGGCGACGCGATCAACGTCACTGTGTCCGGCACTCCGGGCGGAGGCAAGAGTGCTGCGGTCGAGATCGAGGTCGAGCTGTCTGACGTTCAGGCATTAGACGGCACGTTCGTTGCCGCCGTCGACACTGCTCCGACAGGTACGACCGGCGACGTGTATGGTACTTACGATCCCGTCGCGGCCACAGACGGTGCCCTGGCGTTCCAGCTTCTCGTCGCGCTGTCGGATCCGGCAGATCGCGGCGTGGCGCAGTTCACCGGGTAATGAATGGCTGAGAGCGCCGCTACTCCCTGGCGGCCGCTCTCGCCGGGGCGGCAGGATTCCCCCGGGAATACCGGGCCTGCCGCCCTTCTTTTCTTTTCTTTTCTTTTCTTTTCAGCAGAGGAGACCAGAATGAAACTTTACACCGCTAAAATTCGCCTGCACGGCTCGCCTATGGACGAGGTAATCAAGTCCTGCCTTACGCCGGCCGAGATTAAGATTCTGCATCACATTCACGGTGGCGACGCCATCATCGACGTTGCCGAGATGAAGGCGGCCAAGACGGAAGGTGGAGCGGAGATGCCAATAACAGTTGAGCGCACGGCAGCGGAGGAGCGCGATCGGCTGGAATATAGGTACGGCGAGAAGATCGTCGGTGCCGTGTTCGGCCCGCCGGTCGAGCGCATCGAGAACGACATCGATGGCCGTCCGATGGACGAGCAGCTTCCTGTCGTGCACCGTACGCAGCCGCCGAATGCGATCAAGACCGCCGACCTGATGGCGTAAGCCGCCGATGGCCCGCCGAACGCAATTCCTCGACCTCGTGACTATGCTTCGTAATGAGCTTGGCCGCTCGACGAGCGTTTCGGTCGGCGTGGATGATCTTCCGCGGTTGAAGCACCATTTGAACCGGGCCTATGAAACCCGGTTCGACGAACACGACTGGCCGCATCTTCGCAAGCTGTTCTCCAAGATTGCGATGAACGCGAGCCAGTCGCTCTATGATTTTCCGTCCGACCTAGACTATACCCGTATCGAGGGGACGTGGGTGTGGTGGAACAGCCGCCCCTATGGCATCGATCGCGGCATCACGCCGGATGACTACGCCATCTTCGACACGACCAGCGCCAAGACATCGGCCCCGATTTTGAAGTGGGACGTGCGCGATGCGGCCGGCCAGGTCCAGTTCGAGGTATGGCCGATGCCATCCGCCAGCGCCGTGCAGACGGTGCAGTTCCTCGGTCACCGCAAAGTCACCAAGCTGGTGAACGACGCCGACCTGTGCCTGCTCGACGATTGGCTGATCGTGCTCGACGCGGCCGCAGCGCTCACCAAGGACGTTGTAGATAAGAAGCAGAAATCCGCCGAAGCGGAAACACGGTTCATCACCGTGCGCGCTAACACCGTCGCCGGAGAAGCGCCGGTTCGCTACAATCTCGGCTCCCCGCCGGCCGACCCCCTGAAGGGCGTAACGATAAGGGTTGGGTGATGGCTCAGGTCATCATTTCCGACTTCAAGTATGGCCTCGACCGCCGCCGTCCCCGCGTGGCCGGCGTGCCCGGTACGCTATGGACCGGAACCAACATCCACATTACGCGCGGCGGCGACATCGAGCTCCCGAAGAAATTCGTGCCGACTTACACCGGCCTGTCAAATACGTTCGGCATCGGCGTCGTGCGCGGGCAGGTATACGTATTCGGCTCGGCCGACCTCGCTGCCAGCATGCCGAGCGGCGTCCGGTATCAGCGCCTCATAGCCACCGGATCGCCGGCGATGGTGCGGGTGCTGCATAACAACACGTTCAACGGTAAGCACTACGTCATCGCAGAATACGATGACGGTAACATCCACCACTTCTATGACGGAACCCGAATAAGCGCCCTGGACGCGATTGTCGACGCAACGGCGACCTACGACACGCTGGCGAACCACTTGGCCCGTAAAACGGGAGCGGACGCCGCGGTACGCGCGGTCGCTTTCGGCCAGGTCATAATGTTTACGGCGCGCACGCCGGGAACTCCATTCACGCTGACCAGCGCAACCCTGGACGGCGGCGCCAACAACGATCAGACCGCCGTTGTTTCAACGGTGCAGGCCAACGTGGCGGCGGTGGCGGAAGTGCGCGCGGCCGGCACGGTGACGATCATTGGCGGCAGCGGCAACCCCGGCGTCAACAAAATCAGCAGCGTTACGGTCAACGCGGCCGCTATCACGTCCATAGCCGTGGACTTCGTGTCGTCGAACAGCGCGACCGCCACAGCCCTAGCGGTGGAGATCAACAACCGAACGGCGGCGTCCGGATACTCCGCATCGGCGGCAGCCAATGTCGTGACGATAACCGCGGCGCCGGGAACCGGCACGGCCAAGAACGGTCACGCCGTTGCTACGACCGTAGCCGGCGATGTCTCCACCACTACGGCGAACATAGCCGGCGGCGTGGCGGCCGTAGCGGCGGCCGCGCAAGTGTTTCTTGTTACGTTCGGCGGGACGTTCCAGTCCCTCGATAAGTTCACGCTGACGCTCAACAGTGTTGACTACGTAGCGACCGGGCGCGCATCGGCACATGGCACCAGCGCCTTCGTGTACAAAGGCCGCGAGTTCCTTACGCAGGGGTCGCTGTACCGCTGGTGCAAGCTGAACGATCCCCCGGACTGGACCGACGCCAATGCGTCGACCGGCGCGGGTTTCATCAACCAGTCGAATGATTCCGAGGGCAATGAGCGGCTGCTGTGCTCCGTGCAGTATCAAGACCTTGTCTCCATATTCACCGACAAGTCCGTTCGCATATACACGATCGTAGCCAACGCCGCGAACAACGCCTTCGTGCGCGCGGTCGACAACAGCGGCACGCTGGCGCCGCGCTCGGCTGTCGCTCTATCAAATACCGATATCCTATATCTGGACGTTCCTGGGGTACGTTCACTGCGGCTGCGTGACACGCTCGGTAACGCCTTCGTCGATGACGTCGGATCGCCGGTAGACCCGGTCATAACGGCGTGGATGCGTGACGCTGGGCCAACGGCGGTCGCGAACGCGGTAGCCGCCATAGAGCCGGTGGACGGCCGCTACCTGCTGGCGATCGGCACACGCATCTTCGTGTACTCATACTTCCAGCACTCCAAGATCGCATCGTGGTCGTACTATGAGCCCGGCTTCAGCACGCAGGCAATGATACGGGCCGGGCAGCAGTTGTACGTGCGCGACGCCTCCGTGATCTACCTCTATGGGGGCCAGTACGGCGACACTTATTACGGCAGCGGCGAGATCACGGCGACGGTCGAGCTCCCGTTCGCCGGGGCAAAGTCGCCGGCTACGTTCAAGCAGTGGGAAGGTATCGACATCGCCTGCGTCGGCTTGTGGGACTTGGACCTGCTGGTCGATCCGACCGACGACACCAAGTTCATAAACATCGGGATAGTTACAAAGACCACTTTCGGGCTGCCGCAGATCGCGTCGGTCGGGGAGGCGCCGATGTTCTCGATCAAGGCGGTCTGCACCAGTGGCGGGCAGTCGTCAATTTCGTCAATTGTCGCGCACCATTCCGTGACCGAGACAGGGTGACAGGGTGCGTTCTACGTGCTATATCTGTCAGATAGTACACAGCCAAGACCCCGTCTCCGCAGCGCTACAGCGTGGAGACGGGGCTATTTAGCGGACGTTTTTCCTCCGGTCGCGCCGTGCCGGAACCATTAGGGAAACCGTCCGTTGTCCTGGCTCTCAAGCGCATTCAGCAGCCTCACCGGAAAGACCGCCCAACGGCAGGTCAACGCCGCGCTTGCGGCCTCAAACGCGCAGGCGTCGCGTATTTTCGATGAGCAGAAGGCCGAAGCCGAGCGCCAGCGGCAGGCCATGCTCGCGGCCGAGAACACCCGGCAAGGCAACATCAAGGCAGGCAATTCTGCGATCGATAATGCCTTCGCGCAGTTCAACGACGACTACTTCAACAAGGCGTCCAACAGCTACGCCGGCGCGCAATTGCCGGAGCTCAACAACCAGTTGACACAAGCGCGGGGCGACCTGACGGCGCAACTCGCCGAACGCGGCACGCTGGAATCGTCCATCGGAGCACACAGATTCGGCCAGTTGGAGGAGCGTGCGGGTAACGCGCGGGCCGGCATCGGCAACGCCGCGACCGACTTCGCCAACGGCCTGCGCTCGAACGTCGACACCGCCAAGAACAAGCTCTACGACCTATCACTGTCGGCCGCCGACCCGGCGGCAGTGTCGGCGCGCTCGATCGGTGAATCGACGTCGCTGGCGCGCTCCGGGGCGACGCCGCAGCTTCAACCGCTCGGCAACGTGTTCTCAGACTTCTTGACGCCACTCGCCTACGCTGCGACGGCGTACAGCAATTCAACCGGCCCGCTGCGCCCGCGCGTTGCGGCCGGGGCGCCGACGAGCGGCGCTGGTTCTTCCCGAGTGGTGAAATAATGGACCCGGTAACACTCGCAATTCTGGCCGGTAGCGCAGTGGCCGGTGGTGTCGGCGGCTCGCTTGAGGCGAGCGCCGCTGCGAAGAACAACGTAGCAGCTATCCGTGCGTCCATGACGCAGGCTCAGCAGGACGCGAACGAGGCGCGCGCCCGCAACGAAGTCATGCGCGGCTACCAGGAGCGGCAAGCCGGCTGGCTCAACGACAATCAGGGCAGCTTCACCGGCGGCTTGGCGCCGTTCCTGCCGGACGGACAGGGCGCTGCCATGACATCGGCCGCGGATACGCGCGGGAGCGCGATCAGCCGCGCCATCGACTCGGCGGGGCCGTCGAATATCGCGTTTCGCGCCGATGCGCCGAGCGTTGCGGTCGATGCGGCGAACAGCAGTATCGCCGATGCGTTCGGCCGCGTGCACGCGCAAGGCCGGCGAACAGCCGGCGCCGGCGCGTACGGCGATGTGTGGGGTGGCAACTCCCGCACCATTTCCGGCACCGCGCGCAGGGTCGGTACGACGAACGCAATTTCACAGGGCAACATCAAGCTCCTGCCATCGGAGCAGGACTTGGTCGGCTTCCAGCAGCAGCCGCCGGTCATGCAGACAGCGCCGGTGCAGGCGCCGTGGTATGCTGGGGCGCTTAAGGCGCTAGGCAGCATCGGCGGGTCGTATGCCGGTTCGCGCATGGGCGGCTCCGGTGCTCCGGCTCCGGCCAAAGTGCGGGGATAGCGTAAATGGTAGCAATCATTGGTCAGCGCATACCGATCCGCGCCACCGGCGTTCCGGTGCAAAAAGACAACATCGGCGGCATCTTCTCGTCGTTCGCGAAGCCGTTCCTTGATGGCGTAGGGACGGATATCAAGCGCGAGCAGTTTGCGCGGCTGCGCGACACGAACCTTGGCATCGAGGAAATGCGGCAGGCGGTAAACGCTGCTCGCGAATCCGGCAGCGTGAGCCCCGCGGACCTGTACATGGGCGCCCTCAGCGCCGGGCGGAAAGCAGACGACGCGAGCGGCTTCGGTACGGGGATGTCCTCGGTCATACAAGGGGTTGACAGCCCCTTGACGCAGCGGTGGCTTACCGCCGAAGGCAGGTATCCTCAATCTCCGCTGCACCAGCAGCGCGCGAATGAGAACGCAATGGGCATGCAGGAAGCGCAAGAGCGCACGAAGCTGGCAATCGCTGCGCAGACGCCGCGTACGGTCATTGTGGATGGCGTTCCGATGAATGTTCGGCAAGACGCCAGCTACAACATGCCAGCCAGCGTTCCGCTGTCGGAGCAGCAAGGCGCAGAAGCCCGCCGTCGACTCGATCAGCCTGGCGGCCTTGCTTCGCTCGATCGGCCGACACAGAAGTTTGTCGGCGCGCAGCCGGCCGAGCAGTCGATCGTCAATGCCGAGGTTCCAGGGGTCGGCGTTGTACCCGCCGTGCAAGGGCAGGATGGCCGGCTTCAGCACGTACAGACGCAGCAAACACTGCCGAATGACATCGGCGTGGTCGGCCGCTTGCAGGCAACGAAGGCGGAAGACCTCGGCGGCACAAATCCGGTTGTCAAACAGCTTTATGAGACTCGCGTTGCGACCGATCAAGCCAAGGGTGCAATATCTCGTCTGTCCGACCATCTGTCGCGCCCGAACTCCGATCAGGCGAGCGGCTATGTCGGGCAGGCGGCGTCGCTGTTCAACGATATGCGTTCGCAGTACGAGGCAGTTGCGCGGCTGGTAAATCCGAACGACCGCGGCTTGCAAGGCGAACTTGAGGCCACGGGTGTTGCTGCGTCCATCGACGCCGTTATGCGCGACCAGAACTTGGCCGCGACCGCGCAGCGGCTCGGCATCGACCACGCTTTGCTGCGCTCGCAAATAACAAACCTGGCATACGCCATCGCCAAGGCGAATGACCCTGGCGGTCGTATGTCAGATCAAGACATCCAGAACGCTGGCCGTATCATTGGCACGTCGTTGATGGATCCGGTGTCCGCGCGCACTATCTTGCAAGACCTCGCTGTACGGCTGGACCAGCAGCAGGAAATACGTGAGCGCGCGCTGCGGGAGACCTACGGCGACAGGGTGAAAACTCCGCTGCGCACTGGTAGTGGCGCCGCGCCGGCGAGCGGAGCACCGCGGGAAGGCGCAACGGCTACCGGCCCGAACGGTGAGAGGCTCATCGTGCGCGACGGCAAGCTGGTCCCGCTGCAATGACCGCACTTCCGCCCGGCTTCGTATGGGACGAGCCGCAGCGCGGTCAGGCGCTACCGCCTGGCTTCGTGTTGGATGCGGCGCCTGTTGCGGCCGCAGTCTCAGCGGCTACCGCCGCACCTGAAACCATACCGCTCCCGCGGCCGCGCCCCGGCATCACGGAACAACCCGGCCCCGTGCGCGGGCTAATGCTCGGTACACAGCGCGCCGGCGCTGGCCTCGCTGATTTAATCGGAATGCCGTTCGACCTCACCAATACGGCGGTCAACGTAGGGCTGGCCGGGCTAGACACTGCCTCCCGCGCTATCGGTGGCCCTGAAGTACCGTTCCGGTTCGGTATGGCGTCCGACGCAATAAAGCGCGAAGCCGGCGGCCTTGCAGAGCGCGCCGGCATACCACTAGTTACGCCGCGCACGTTCGGGGAGAAGGCGCTCGGAAACGTCATAGAGTTCGGCACAGGCGCACTGACCGGAGGCGCAGGCTTGGCCCGCGCTGCTGCGCGCCGCGCGCCGGAACTGCTCAGCGAATTTGCGCGGCCGCGCGCATTCGATCCATTGCTGCGCCCGTACGTCAAATCGCCCGTAAAAACTACCGCGGGCGACACTGCCGTAGGCGGGGCGATGGGCGGCGCATTGACCGCGTCTCAGGAAGTGCCGGAGTCCATCCGCAGCAAGGGCGGCGGGCTCGCCGGCGCTACCCTAGACTTAGGCGCTATGGGCCTTGGCGCACTCGCTGGCGGCGCCGGCGTTGAAGCGGTGCGCCGCGCTCCTTCGTCTATAATTGAAAATATACGAAACATATTCCCGGCTCGCGGCATCACATTCGATCCGTCCACGGGTCTTCCTACATCCAAGATGGCTGCCAATAAAGCCGCGGAGTTTATCCAGAGTCAGACGCACAACCCCGCGGCCGCAGCGGCCATGATCCGGTCGCGTGTCGCCGAGTTCCAAGGCGAAGGGCTTCCCGTGCCAACGACGGGCCTCATCTCCGGCGATACCGGCCTCGCCGGTATCGAGCGGCGCTTGCGCGCGCAGCAGTCGACCGGAACGCTGGCCGATGCGCCGCACGTCGCGCCAGACACCAAGGCGAAGTACAGCTTCGGCGACCGCGACACTGCATTGCGCGACAGCGCGGTAGAGAACGTCAACTCTCTGCGCCCCGCCGGCGGCGACCCGGAGCGGCTGCCGGCGCGCGCTGCCGCCGTAGAGCAGGCCACGATGGAGCCGGTACTTGCTCGCGCCGAACAGACGCAGGGACGGCAGGAGCGCGTGGCTGAAATTCGCAAAGGCGACGCCGATGCGCTGGCCGCCAGCCAGGGCCGCGGCAACGCCGCGAGCCGCAACATTGACGAGACGTACCGGCAGACCCGCGTGACAGAGCGCGACCAGAACCGCGCGCTGTACGAAGACCCGAATCTCGTCAACGCGCCGGTGCCGGTCGAGCCGCTGCTGGACACGGCCGCGCAGTTGCGCGCCACCGGCACGGACGCCGCGCCACTCAGCTCAGTAGTGCAGAAGTATGTTGATCGGTTCCGTGCGCAGGAAGTGGACGACGCTGGCGCAGTGACGCGGCCGGGATTTAAGCCGGACCAGCAGATCACGATGCGCGAGGCCAACGCTGTTCGCGCCGAGATTGAAGCCGACATTCAGGCCAACCTGTCCAATGGTGAGGTCGTTCGACAGCTTCGCGCGCTGAAGGATACGACCGCGGGCTACGTTGACGATCTTGCGGCTTCCGGCGGCGACGCGGCTGCGATCGCCGCCCGTGCCGCGACCGGGAACTTCGCTACCCGCGTTCAGCCGAACTTCCGGCAGGGCGCCGGCGGCCGTGTAGACGCCAAGTTGAAGTCCGATCCGAACCGCACCAACTTCACGGAGTCGCAGACCGCCGGAGAGTTCCTGACCCGCCCCGAGGACGCGCAGTCGTTGATGCGAATCGCCGCGCTTCGCGGAAATGAAGCGCAGGTTGCCGGTGAAGCGCGCACCTGGATTATGGACCAACTGTCACGCACCGGCGTTGCGTCGAACGGCGCGGTCGATCCGGCACGGCTGGCCAGGTGGCGCAACATCAATGGCGGCCTCATTGACCAAGTACCTGGAATGCGCGGCCAAGTCGATGACATGCTCGACCGCGCGCAGCGCGGAGAGCGCGTCGCCGATCGCGCCGCCGAAGGCGTCCGCACCGCCGATCAGAACGTGGTGGACACCCGCCGCGGTATAGACCAAGGCGTGGTCGGCATGGCCGCAGCGCGCCTGCCGCGCGACACCGTGGCCGGCGCGCTGTCCCGCCCGGGGGGCTTGCGTGAACTACGCTACACGATCGGCCGCACGCCGGAAGGGCTGGCTGACGTAAAGGCCGCCGTCGCCGATTACTTCTCTAGCCGAGTGTCCGGTGTGGCCCCGGCGAACGTGACCCAAGGGACGCAGAACATAAACTTCGCGCAACTTGTGAAGGAGTTCGACAAGCACCGCGGGCAACTAGCGGACATCTTCTCGCCCGAAGAAATGAACGCGCTGACGCGCGCTCAGAAGGTGCTAGAACCGCTGGCAGAGCGCGCCGGACAGGCGACGGTAGGCTCGATCACCGCCGAGAGCCAGGAGGGGATGTGGCGCGCTCTGCGGTTCGGTATGTACGCGCTCACACGCAGCCAGCTACAGGCCGGCGGCCGCGTGCGTGCTATCCGCGACGCGCTGCATGTGTTTTCGGGCAAAGACGTAGCCAGTGAGGCTAACAGACTGATCGCGCGCATGCAGTTTGATCCCGATCTCGCAGTGCACCTGTTGGAGCGCCCGATCAAGGAGGTCGACACGCCGCTGTGGAACGACAGGCTTCAGAAGTGGCTCCGCCGCACCGAGGCGGCCAAAGAGACGCAGCGGGACGAGTGATGCCCGGAGACGCGCCGCGAGCCTACGGCATTAGGTAGAATACAGTCCTATTGCTGGAAACGTCGAAAAATGAGAGAGTGTCAATTAGACAGAATTAGGCACCCTCAAGGAGCAGCATTTCAATGGAAATCATCAAGGACATATGGGACGGCTACGTTGATGGTATTCGTAATCACCCGGCCGCCGCTGGTATCCTCATTCTCGCCCTGATCGTCGTAGGGGCCATCTTCTGATGGTTCGCGGCCAAAACCTCGCTTCAGGAGGATGACTGGCAATAAAATTGCGCGTCTTTCTGCTTGTCCGGTCTGTAGAAATATGAGAACGTAATCGTTCAACACCTATCTACAAAGAGACCCCCAAATGCTCACTTTCCTCGGCTGACCTGTCATGCTGACCCGCTGGCTCGATCCTGAATGGCGCATCGCGCATAAGTTATGGAGCATCCGCCTTGCACTCTTTTGGGCGGCTTTCTCCGGAATGTGGGTAGCGCTGCCGGCGTTTTATGGGTTCCTCCCGCCGCTTTGGTTCGCGGCCCTGAGCGTTGCTTTTTCCCTGATTTTCTGCATCGCACGTTTGACTAACCAGCCGGGACTCGCATGAGCGGCACCAGCATTGCAGCCCCATCGCGCACTAACAAGTTCGCCCACGGTTCCGGGAAATACGCGGTTATCGCGGTCGCGCTGATCGCCTCATGGGAAGGGCTGAAACTCGTCGGGTGGCACGACCGCATCGATCCTCCCGGTATCAACACGGTTTGTTATGGCCACATCGAGGGGGTGAAAGTCGGCGACCGCTACACCGCCGGGCAATGCAAGAACATGCTGCTCAACGATCTGCCGCGTTACGACGAGATGGTGCGGAAGTGCATCCGCGTCCCGATGTCGGACGGCACACATGCCGCGCTTCTGAGCTTCACTTTCAACGTCGGCGGCGGAGCGCTCTGTAAATCGAGCGTGGCGCGCAAAATCAATGCCGGCGAACTGAAGAGCGGGTGTGACGCACTCATGCTCTACACTCGCGCAAACGGAAAGTTTGTAAAGGGGTTAGAAAACCGCCGTCGCGACGAACGGAGGCTGTGCCTCTCATGATCGCAACGCTTTGGACCTTGGTTTGGCATTTCGGGATCGGCGGCGCCGGCATTGCTGGCGCGCTCGCCTTCGCTTGGTTTTCGCCTGTCTTCAAGAAAACGGCGCTATGGGCCGCTCTTTCAATCGCAATAGGAACCGCCTGCTACGCAACGGGAGTCGTCAATGCAAATTCGTACTGGCAAGCAAAATGGGACGCCGCGAAAAAGACGGCTGTCAAGCGCGGCGACACTGCTCGGGTTAGTTCTGGCAGCGCCTTTGATCGCGGCGTGCGCGACCGTCGCGACACTGACAAACGATGAGGCGACGTGCGCTGCGGTCAAACGCTCGCCGCCCTATTCAGGCAGCAAGCTCGAAACCGCTGTGGGGCGGGAATTTCGGCGTTGGACGGCGACAACCAACGGCACACTCGACAAATTAAGGTGCCCGGAATGAGCCACGTTTTTCCCCTTCGAAGAACCAGGCCCGCGCTCCTTCGGCTGTTCGGCGTTTTCGTGCTCGGAGGAACTTTCCTTTGGGGCGCGTCGTCCTGTACGCCGCGGCCGGCATACGCGGAGAGTAATTGCGGCACTCCCGACGAACTTATCTCCGTGGTTTCCGCGCACCCGGCCTACGCCGCCAATTCGCTTCTGACAGCCGCGGAAGCGGCGCGCGGCATGAGCGCCGTCAGCGACAACGCGCCGAAGGAAGTTGAGATCGAATCGGGGGTTTTAGTTCTCCGGACAGATGGCTCGCTCGTTTTCTTTATCTTCCTGAAAGCGGGCAACTGCGGAACGCTGATAACAAGGCCGGGCGATGCCGAAAAAATCATGCGCGCGATTAAAGGCCATAGCGCCAGGCTCTCCCATATAACATCGAAGGCTGCCATGATTGGCGGGAGCTGCCGCGATCCGTTTTGGCCGTTCGCATGACGCTGCCACTAAACAAAGAGATGCTGGCGGCCGCGTATGACTACCTGCGGACCACGCCGCCGTTCGCAAAGTGGAATCTGCCGGAAGGGGAGGACGTCATGTTCGCGGTCGTGCGCGACCCCGCGGTGCGCGGCTGGTATCGGCTTGATGAGAAAAGCCGGCACTCAATCGGCATCTCGACGCGCTGCATCGGCCGAACCGACAGCCTCCTTGTAACCATGGCGCACGAAATGGTGCATTTGTTCCAGCGGGACGCCCGCATAGAGTCGCCGCGCGCCGAGCACAACGCCGCGTTCAACAAGCTGGCCGAGCGGGTGTGCAAGCGGCACGGATGGGATCCGTTGTTGTTTTAGGGAGGACGGCATGGCGGGCCGAGCGGACCTGCGCCTGTGGCGCCCCGTAGCGGAATCGAACCGCTCTTGCCGGCGTGAAAGGCCGGTGTCCTAACCGATAGACGAACGGGGCGTTTTTAACTGAACAAGCCGCTTCGGCAAACACGCTGAACCTCGGCGCACTGGTCCTCGTTGAACTGCAATATGTGGCACAGCTTCTTCGCGATGCCCATCTTTTTAGACAAGGTAGCGTACGCCTCCGCTCGTGTGCGGCCGCTAAATTCCCACTGACAATCAAGCGCGCGATGCGCAGCCATCCGGGCCTTAGCTAAGGAACTTCCTGGTTCAGCTTTCATCGTTGCGCTCGGGTTGCAGCAGGGATTTGTATGCTAAGTGTCTAATTCTACAAGCAACACCTGCATCGAGTTTCATGCTGGAATCAGGCACATAACTGTCTCTTTTTGCACATTATGCTCGTCCGAATTACCGCCGTGAAAGGGCGGCGTCCTGGACCGCTAGACGAAGGGCGCAGCGGGCGCCCCGGCTGATCCGGACTTTTTAGTCAGCCCGGGCAGGACGCGCGGCGCGAGGTATAAAGAGCTTGCACCGCAGCAGCAAGCTGTCAGC
>ORMF010729590.1_pt1 | contig 63371 bp, 69 predicted proteins | sample 1779871 | NCBI WGS metagenome assembly ORMF01 (sample SAMEA104232316, study PRJEB22302) | groundwater metagenome | biome: forest; feature: aquifer; material: groundwater | place: USA | collected 2011-08-07 | depth 5.4 m | reverse complement strand
TGATGATGGCCTTGCCCTTGGTCGAGCGCTTGCCCTCCGGGATTTCGTAAAACTTGAGCTGGTAGGCCTTGCCGATGTCGGTAAAGTACAGCAGGTCGCTGTGCGTCGAGGTGGTGAGGAAGGTCGTGACAAAGTCCTCCTCTTTGGTGTCGAGGTCGATGACGCCCACGCCGCCGCGCTTTTGCCGGCGGAACTCCTCCGGGTTGGTGCGTTTAACATAGCCGCCGGCAGTCAGCACCAGCACCTGCTCCTCGTCGGGCACGAGGTCCTCGATATTGATGACGCCCGCCTCGCCCTTGACCACCTTGGTGTTGCGCTCGTCGCCGAACTTTTTGGCCCAGTCCAAGATTTCCTGCTTAATGACCGCGAGCATCTTTTTGTCGGACGCGAGCAATGCGGTAAGCTCTCCGATTATCCTCTGCACTTCGCTAAGCTCATCCTCTACCTTTTTGCGCTCAAGGTTGGCGAGCCGGCTGAGGCGCATCTCGAGTATCGCTTTGGCCTGCAGTACGGAAAATGTAAACTTTTTTATGAGGTTGACCTCCGCCTCGGCGACATCCTTTGACGCGCGGATTGCATGAATAACCTCGTCGATATGGTCGAGCGCTTTTTTGAGCCCGAGCAATATGTGCTCGCGCTCCTGCGCGCGCGTGAGGTCAAACTGCGTGCGGCGGCGCACCACCTCGCGGCGGTGTTTGATAAATTCCTCTAAAATTCCTTTGAGCGACAGCGTTTGCGGCACGCCGTCGACCAGCACCACCATATTGAAGTGGAACGTGTCCTCAAGCGCCGTGTGCTTGTACAAGTAGTTGAGCACTTTTTGCGGATGAGCGCCCTGTTTGAGCTCCACCACGATGCGGATGTCTTTGGCCGACTCGTCGCGCAGGCCGCGCACACCCTCGAGCTTTTTGTCGCGCACCAAATCGGCGACGCGCACTATCATGTCCGACTTGTTGACGCGGTACGGTATGCTCGTGATAACAATCTGGTAGTCGCCTTTTTTGCCCTCGACTATCTCGGCCACGCCGCGCACTACCACCCCGCCGCGACCGGTGGAGTACGCGTGGAGCAGGTCTTTTTTATTAAACGCGACCGCGCCGGTCGGAAAGTCCGGCCCGGTGACAAACTGCATCAGGTCCTCAACGGTCGCCTCCGGATTTTCTATCAAATGAGTGAGCGCGTTGGAAAGCTCGCCGAGGTTGTGCGGCGGGATGCTCGTGGCCATGCCGACCGCGATGCCGAGCGTACCGTTGAGCAAAATGTTGGGCACCGCCGCCGGCAGGACGGTCGGCTCTTTGAGCGTGCCGTCGTAGTTGGGGCGCCACTCTACCGTATCCTTTTCCAAATCGCCCAGCAGCGCGTCCGACACGCGAGACATTTTGGCCTCGGTGTAGCGCATCGCGGCGGCCGAGTCGCCGTCGATAGAACCGAAGTTCCCTTGGCCGACGATAAGCGGATAGCGCATGCTGAAGTCCTGCGTCATTTTGACCATCGCCTCGTACACCGACGCGTCGCCGTGCGGGTGATACTTGCCGAGCACATCGCCCACCACGGTCGCCGACTTGCGGAAGCGCGCGCCGGAGGTGAGCCCCATGCGGTGCATAGAGTACAGTATCCGGCGGTGCACCGGCTTGAGGCCGTCGCGGACATCGGGCAGAGCGCGGTCGGTGATAACCGTCATCGCGTAGTCGATAAAACTCTCGCGCATCTCGGTGGAGATGTTACGCAAGATTATGCCGGAATGGCCGTTGCCATCCTCCTCGGGCACGTCTATCGGCTTCTTGTTTTTATCAGCGGCCATAACTAAACATTATTGAAATACGGTAGTGGTCGACACCTGCAGCTGCGCCGCGCCGTTTTGCACGGCGGACACCACAGACGCAACTTGTGTTTCGGCGTTGTCGGCGACCGGAGCTGTGGTACCGAACTGTGCGGTAAGACGTACGCCGAGAGTGCCGAGCCACACGGCAAAAAGCATGGCCGTAAGCACTCCGGACACGCGCATGGCCTGTTGCCTGCGCTCGTGCGTCGTGTGCGTGTCTTTAATTTTTTGAATATAGCGGCGCATACAAATTTAATTGGAGAGTACCACAACTTCCGCCTCTTTGCCGTCCAGATCCTTCTTTTTTATCGTCAGCTTTTCCTCCGGTTTTGTACCCTCCGCGCCGGCCTCTTTGAGAAAAGCCTTCAGCGAGGCTGCATCGTAATGCATCGGGATAATGACCTTCGGCTCCAGTTGCACCGCGAGCTTGTACGCAGCCGCGTGGCCAAGAACACCGCCTCCCTGTCCTGAGCCTGTCGAAGGGCCGCCTACCGGCAAAAATAAAACGTCGATGTCGTCGAGTTCAGACTTGGCCGATGCCGGAAGCTCGGCGTTTGAGAGCGCGCCGAGAAAACACAAATTCATGCCCTCCAGCGCCACGGAGTATATGGTATTTATTTTGGACAAGTCTGACTTGTCCAAACCGTAGCTGGAGGGTACGCCGAACCCGCGCACCGACACGTCTTTTATCTCGTACTCGCCCGGGCCCTCTATGACAAAAGGCTGGCGCTCGCCGAAGGCCGCATTTTCTGACCCGTTAAAGTCCGGATGGTCGAGCGAGACAAGCGCAATGTCGGCGCCGAATTTGGCGGAAGCGAGTTTGGATTCCTTTGCGGGCGGGTTAAAAGAGAGCGTAAAATCGCCTTGGGAAACCTTAAAGCATTCCCCTCCCATATAGCTGATTACCATAGGTGAATTATAGCAAATTTAGGGCTATTTTACAAGCAAAAAAAACCGTGTATACTGTCTAGTAATAAAGGGACTGCCTCTTTATTGGAAGACGAGCGAGCGGGAGTAAATCTCGACCCGAGACCCCTGTCGTACAAATCAATATGGAAACTAAAGATACAGAAGTTGTTTTGCCTGTGACCGTCATGTCGGGGTTTTTTGAGCGCAGCCAGGAGATGCCGAAGGAGGGCGACATAGTCGAGGGTCCGGTCATCTCGCTCGACCGCGCGCGCCTCTATATCGACCTGCCTCCGTTCGGCACCGGCGTTATATACGGTAGGGAGTACATGAACGCGCGCGAGGTCATCAAGCGCATCAATGTCGGCGACCGCATCCAGGCCAAGGTGCTCAGCGTCAATACCAAAGACGGCTACATCGAGCTTTCGCTCAAAGAGGCGCGCCAAGCGGTGCTCTGGGCCGAGGCGGAAGAAGCGGTCAAAAACAAACTGCAATTTGAGCTCACCATCAAAGAGGCAAACAAAGGCGGACTCATCATGGACTGGCAGGGGCTCGCCGGCTTCCTCCCCGCCTCTCAGCTTAAGGCCGAGCACTATCCGCGCGTCACCGACGGCGATAAAGATAAAATTCTTGAGGAACTCCGCAAACTGGTCGGTACCAAACTCACCGTCTCGATGATCGGCGCCCAGCCGAAGGAAGGCAAACTCATCTTCTCCGAAAAAGGCTCGGATGATAAGGAAAAGAAGGAGCTTATCGCCAACTACGCCGTGGGCGACATTGTCGACGGCGAGGTTACCGGCATGGTTGACTTCGGCGCCTTCTTTAAACTCGAGGAAGGGCTCGAGGGCTTGGTGCACATATCGGAAATAGATTGGGGTCTTGTCGACGATCCGCGCCACTTCTTTAAAGTCGGAGATAAAATGAAGGTTAAAATAATCGACATCAAAGACGGCAAAGTAAGTCTCTCGGTCAAGGCGCTCAAGGAAAATCCATGGCAGACGGCGTCAAACAAGTACAACAAAGGCGACAAAGTCGAGGGTGTGGTCATCAAGTTTAACAAGCACGGCGCGCTTGCAAGCATCGAGGAAGGCATCGCCGGCCTCATACACGTCTCCGAGTTCGGCACGGATGAGAAGCTCCGCGCCAACCTCGAGCTCGGCAAACGCTACCCGTTTACCATATCGCTCTTCGACCCGAAAGAAATGCGCATGGCGCTCAGCTTCGGCGATAAAAAGTAAATACAGAGAACTGTTCTCTATACGATAAATTCAGGCAAAGAAAAAACCGCTCCGGAGACCGGGGCGGTTTTGCGTTCATACGCTCGCGAGCGGCTCGCGGACAATGTCGCCAGTCCGTGGCAACAATTGCAGAAGTTTAGTCGCCTTGGCTATACCGTATTCGCGACCGCGGATGACCGCATTGATGGTCGCCATCAACTCAACCACATCGACCGGATTATTCGTGACGTAGCCGTCGGCACCATAATCGAGCGCTTGCGCTCTATATTTGCCGCCATCCGGCGAGCTAAGAACAATCGCGGGGATTGTGTGGCCATACTTCCGTATCATCCTCAACGTTTCGACGTAATCGCCAAGCGACGTCGAGACGAAGATAATTGCCTCATAATCAAACCGGGACTGGTCGGCGTAAGTAACGATTCCTCCACGATCCCCAGCCGGCAGACTTGCCAGCGTAATGCCAAGGAAGCCAAGCTGCTCGGCAAGAAGATTGGCCTCGCGGTCGTTCATTCTCGCTAACAAAACACACATGGAAATCCCCTCTCGTTCGAGTTAACGTCTGCCGACAGAATATAGCGATTTCCACCTTTATCAACACTGGGAGAATCAGATTCTCCCAAACTACTCTAGAGTAATAATACGAAACTTGTCTTCCTTTTTTTCCCATTTACGAGACAGAATCATTTCTTTCGAAACTTTTTTAAAGTCGGCATGTGACGAAAACATATCTTCTAATATATCTTTTTCCAATAGTGGAGACTTTTGTTTTCCAATAAAGTCCGGTAAACTCGAGAACGGGTAATTTTGTGTCCCCCAATTCCATGCTGTATCAAAATCTTCAGCGGCTCGGCGCAATCCTCCTGGATACAATTCGAAAACATTTTTGACCATCACATACGGTGCGAGCCAGCGCAAATAACTATCCTCCGCGATGGTGCTCGACTTATAAGCTCCCTGGAATAGGCTCCCCTTTTCATCATATTTTTTATTGAAATGGGAAGACATGCTGTTCGACAACTTTTGCATGAACTTCGCCATACCGCCCGGCATTATTTCTTTTAAGATCAAATGAAAATGATTTGTCATGAGCGTCCACGCGAGTATTTTAACCAAGGGTTCGCGTTCAGGCCAATGTTCAGGCCTGTCAAATAATCCTAACTCCGCAGTTGACCGTTCCCAGTACTCGTCCTTAAAGGTATCATTCATATGATAAAGGAGACGAACAAATCGCCACTTATCTTTTTGATCCCGCGTTATAGGCATACCGCGCGCGCCGCGCTTCAGTACGTGCATGTAAGAACCAACAGTGTACGGTTCAACGCGCATTACTTGGATTATATCATGGGAGTGGAAGAATCTGATTCTCCCAAACTATTTTTTCGCACATGCGATAAAAGTGATAGTTTTTAGGGAAAGAAAAAACCGCTCCGGAGGCCGGAGCGGTTTTGTGTCAGTTGAGGCGGAACTCGCCGTTGATATTCTTAAGCTCCGCCGGCTTGATGAGTTTGCAATGCGCAACCTGCACCGAATGCAGCTGACCTTCAAGCTTGGTCTGCCAAAAATCCAGGAACTTCTGCAACTCCGGAAATTTCGGACAGAGGTCGTAGTTCTGCCACACATAGCTTTGCAACAACCACAGATGGTCCGGCCGGCGGTATAAAATGTGCGCCGTCGTGAGACCGTAGCCTTTTATCTGTTTTTTAAAGTCCTCGCTGACCATGTGCATGACCTCTTCTTTCAGGGTGCAACCTCTGCCAGTAAACGCCAGTCCCCGCCCGCGGTCAACCGCATGCGTGCACAGCGCTAGCGCGAGTTTATTTCGGTCATCGCGCGCTCCTTCCCTTCTGTCACAATAAGCTCGAGTGCTTCGCCGACAATCTTGCGCGCTTTTTTTAGTTTTTCCTGCTCGCTTGTTTTAAATTTACCCAGCACAAAGTCGGTAATTTTTTCGCCTTCGGGTCTGCGAAGGCGCCCTGAGCTTGTCGAAGGGCTGATTCCTACCCTGACTCTTACATAATTTTTTGTCTTAAGCGCTTTTTCTATCGACTTAACGCCGTTGTGTCCGCCCGCCGAGGAACCGAACGATACTTTGACGCGCCCGAGCGGCACATCGAGCTCGTCGTGCACCACAATCAAATTTTTGGCGATTCCCACTGTTTTTTTGATCGCCGGTCCGGAGTTGTTCATATACACGTTCAATTCAACCACTTTGGCGGAGGATACTTTTTTAGCAAGAGACTCTACAAAATCCTTGCCGACATTGTGCCGAGTACTTGCATATTCCGCACTTGGATTGCCAAGTCCTACAATAGTCCATTTCATATTGACTACTCTATCGTACCGCATACAATACATCCATGCCACAGGAGAGTAGGGAGAATTTTTTCACCGAGCTCCTCAAATTCATACTCATCGCCGCTGCGATTGTATTCCCCATACGGCTTTTTATCGCACAGCCGTTTATTGTCTCCGGTGCCTCCATGGACCCGACCTTCCGCAACGGGCAATACCTGATAGTCGACGAAATTTCCTACCGGCTGCAAGCCCCAGGCCGTGGCGACGTCATCATCTTCCGCTATCCGAAGAATCCTAAAGAATTTTTTATCAAACGCATCGTCGGTCTGCCGGAAGAGACGGTTTCCATAAAAGGCAACACCATCACCATCACTAAAAAAGACGGTTCGACGGTGGCACTCAGCGAGCCGTACGTCATTAATCACGGCAACGGCTCAACGGCGAGCTACCAACTGAAGTCTGACGAGTATTTTGTCATGGGCGACAACCGGCCGGAGAGTTCGGACAGCCGGGTGTGGGGCACGCTTCCGCGCGGCAACATCATAGGCAGAGCGTTTATCCGCCTATTACCGATAGAATCAGCCGGCATCTTCCCCGGCGGGACTCCCGCCTCGCCGGAGACGTCGAGTCGAGGCGGGCCCGCGCAAAATTAACATGCAACCACATACACGATCCGCTCCGGCATCATTTTTAAAACACGCGGCGGATGTCGCGACCTTTTACGGGTTCCGCCCGCTGCGTGACATAGAGCGGCGCGTGCCGAACCTCGACCGCCGCGCGCACTCGTTTGCCACCGCCGGCAACGCCTGCGTACAGTGCCACTCACTGCATCAAGACGAGCCGGTGCTCGCCTATTGGGCGTCGCACGCGCCGATGTACATGCCCGCTTCCGCACGGCCGGAGGGCGACAAGCACAACGACACCGGCGAGTTCGGACTGAACATTATCGGCGTCCCGGACAGCATCGCCGAAGTGGTGATGTTAAAAACAGTGGCGACGGTCATAACCGAGTGGGGCGCCACTATAGCGCGCGTGCGGCTCAACGAACTCGGAGACAAAGACTCCAAGGTCAGGTTTGAGCGAGAGGCATCAACCTATTTGCGCAAAAACTCCGGCGCCCTGCACAACGAGTGCCGCGAAAAGTTGTCGCGCGAACCGATGGCGCCGTACAACTGCGCGGACGATTCCTGTAAAAAAATAGTCGAGAACGGGCCCCGCGCGATGAACTTCCTGTCGGAAAAGAGCCGCCTGCATTTTAAAGAAGTGCTGGAACTCTCGGAAAAGCTCGCGCTCCCCTACGAGTTTGACGACCTGTTGATGGGCGACGAACGCGAGCCGCGGATGCTATTTGCGTTCGACCTCAAAGACGAGGACGCGACGGTGCTCTGCAGTACCGGCGGGCGCTTTGACGACCACTTTCGCACCTACCTGCCGCGCCGCGAGGTGGCGGGTGTCTCGGCAAGCATCTACTTCCGCAAAAAAGGCATGACGGCGGAAAACTTTAGACTGACGCCAACGGCGCAGATTCCTTCCGTATATTTTATCCAAATAGGGCTCCGCGCAAAGATAGAGGGGCTGAGCGTGGTCGATGTACTGCGCCACGCGCACATACCGGTGCTCCAGTCGTTTGACTCATCCAAATTCTCGCCGCAGTTTGCCTCGGCGCGCGCCGCCGGCGTATCGCACCTGCTTATCATGGGCCAGCGCGAGGCACTCGACGGCACCATACTGGTGCGCACCATGGACAACAGCCGCCAGACCATCGTCGGCCTCCACGACCTGCCCCGCTACCTCAAAACCTTGCGCTAGACGCCGGTTTCTGTTATTGTTCTTGGCGCAATGGCTGCAAATGCTGAGGTGATAAAAAACGAGGGCGAGTCGGCTATCAACCTGATACGCCGTTTTTCCAAGCGCGTGCAAGGCGCCGGAGTTATCCCGCGCGTACGCTCCAACCGCTACTACACCCGCGCCAAATCTAAGGCCGTGTCCCGCAAGGGCGCGCTCAAGCGCATCTCGCGCCGCGACGAGATAGCGGAGCTCATCAAGCTCGGCAAAATGCTCGAAAAGCCCGTCCGTGGAAAATTCCGCCGCTAAAAAAATAAAAGACGCCATCCTCGGCCGCAGGTACGACCTGTCGGTCGCTTTTGTTTCTGTCCCCGAGATGCGCCGCGCCATGCGGTATAAAAAATCGCGCACTACCAAAGTCTCCAATGTGCTCTCCTTCCCTCTTTCTAAAACCTCCGGCGAAATTTTGATATGCAAAGCCGCCGCCAAACCTTTTAGCGTCGAATTTTTGTTTATCCACGGCTTGCTGCACCTAAAAGGTTTAAAACATAGTGCTACAATGGAGCGTGAGGAGGACCGCCTGTTAAAGCGGTTCGGCTTCGCTCGTAATGGCTAATCATGTAACCGGCATAGACATCGGCTCCTACCACGTCAAAGTGGTTATTGCCGAGCGCTCGGACGACCCGCGGCTGCCGCCGCGTATTTTGGGTACCGGATACGCCGAGTCGCGCGGGCTCCGGCAAGGGTACATCGTGTCCATACCGGAGGTGTCGCGCTCGGTCGCGGCGGCCGTCGCTCAGGCAAGCAAAGCGGCAAGGGTCAAGGTAAAGCGGGTGTACCTCGGCGTCGGCGGCATCGGGATAGAAGAGGCCTTCTCGCGCGGCGAGACGGTCGTCGAGCGCGGCGACTCCATCATAACCCCCCGCGACCTGCCGCGCGCCGAAAAAGTGTGTCTGGAAGCGCTGTCGCCCGCCGCCAGGCAAAACCGCATTGTCATACACTCGATACCCCTGCGATACAGCGTCGACGGCACAAAGGTCCTCGGCAAAACACCGGTAGACATGAAGGGTCAGCGCGTATCGGTCGAAATGCTTTTTATCACCTGTCTGGAGCGGCACATCAACGACCTCAAGGCCGCCGTCGAAGACGCCGGGTTCGAGGTGGAGGATGTGTGCGCGGCATCGTTGGCGGCGTCGTTTGTCGCGCTGTCCAAGATGCAAAAACGTGTCGGCTGCGTGCTCGCCAACATCGGCGCGGAAACGCTCTCGATAATAGTGTTCGAGAATTCCGTCCCCATCTCTATAAAGGTCTTCCCCGTCGGCGGAGCCGATATCACCAACGACCTCGCGCTCGGTCTGCGTATTTCTCCCGAAGATGCCGAACAACTCAAACACGGCGCGGTGCTCGGCGCTCCGTATCCGAAGCGTAAGATAGACGACATCATAGCGCGGCGCATCAGCGACATGTTTAAGCTTGTCGAAGCGCATCTTAAAAAAATAGGAAAGGACGGACTGCTTCCTGCCGGCGTTATTTTGACCGGCGGCGGCTCCTTTATACAAACAGTGGCCGACTTGGCCAAAGCCGTTCTGCGCCTGCCGTCGCGAACCGCGCCGCTTGCCGAGGGCGCGCAAAAGATGCAGTTGCGCGACTCCAGCTGGTCGGTCGCGTACGGGCTTACTATATGGGGATTCGACGGAGGACGCGAAATGGAGTCCGACGCAGAGAGCACTATCGGCGATTTCTTTAAAAATCTCTGGCGCTGGTTTAAAAAGTTTCTGCCATAAGACGGACGATAATACAAAAGGACAAGGCGTCAATAGTTTTTTTGAACATACACAAAACGGCTTAACCACAACGTTTTAAGCACTAAGCAGGCGGGCACCTGCCTGTGGATTTGTGCCTGCTTGCATATGCAAGTATCGCAGTGTTAAAGTGATGCGACCATTTATCAGAGATCAACCTCATATTATTTATGCCGCAAATAAACCCGGAGATAGAGGCGTTCGCACGGATTCGAGTCGTTGGCGTTGGAGGCTCGGGAAAGAACGCCGTCAACCACATGATTGACTCTAAAGTGCGCGGAGTGGATTTTATCGCCATCAATACCGACGCGCAGGATCTCCATCACTCGATGGCGAAGAAGAAGATAAACATCGGTAAGAACCTTACCCGAGGTCTTGGGGCAGGCATGAACCCGGAGCTCGGCAAGCGCGCATCCGAAGAAACAAAAGAGGAGATCCAACAGTCGCTCAAAGGCAGCGACATGATTTTTGTCGCCTGCGGCATGGGCGGTGGCACTGGCACCGGAGCCGCTCCGGTTGTTGCGCGCACCGCCAAAGAGATGGGCGCTCTTACGGTGGCGGTTGTGACGAAACCATTTTCGTTCGAGGGCGCTCAGCGCATGCGCATCGCCGACCAAGGTCTTGAAGAGCTCCGCAAAGAGGTTGACGCGCTTATCGTCATCCCGAACGACCGCTTACTTGCCACGGTGGCCAAAGACACCACCCTTAAACACGCCTTTGCCATGTGCGACGACGTGCTCAAACAGGCAGTCGAGGGCATCTCCGACCTTATCACCAACCCGGGCATCATCAACGTCGACTTTGCCGACATCCGCGCGGTGATGGAAAATGCCGGTTCCGCGCTGATGGGCATAGGCGTCGCCAGCGGCGAAAACCGCGCGGCGGCCGCGGCCAAAGCCGCAGTATCATCTCCCCTGCTTGAGCTCTCTATCAACGGCGCAAAGGGCGTTTTGTTTGCAATCGCCGGCGGAGACGACCTCGGCATGCTCGAGGTGCATGAGGCCGCAAAAATAATCACCGAGTCGGTAGACCCGAACGCCAAAATAATCTTCGGCGCGGTCCGCGACGAAAAGCTCAAAAAAGGCGAGGTGCGCGTTACGGTTATTGCGACCGGATTCCCGGCCGCAGGCGTCGCTCCGCGCGGTACGCCGCTCTTTGCCACCTTCCGCGAAAAGGAGAAGGAAGACTCTCCGATAGGAAAAATCTTCCACTCGCCGATAAAGGACGAGAAGGAAAAAGACAAAGAAATAAAACCTGAGCCGGAACCGAAACTGACTCCAAAACCGGCGGAGGAAGACGACGAGTGGGGCGCGATACCGAGCTTTCTGCGCAGACCGAAGATAAAATAACAAGTACAACTAGAACAATAAATACAAAAAGTTCTTTTTCTGGTATTGTATTTATTGTACTTGTCGTATTGATTGTATGTATGATTTAGTGATTATCGGCGGAGGGCCTGCGGGCGTGGCGGCGGGTGTGTATGCCGCGCGCAAAAAACTAAAGACACTATTGATCGCCGAGACCATCGGCGGGCAGTCGACAGACTCTCAGGACGTGCAAAACTGGATAGGCACGCCGCACATAAGCGGTGCGGAAATGGCAAAACAACTCGAAAAGCATCTGCGCGAGTACGCCGGCGACATGCTCGAACTTACGCTCCACGAGCGCGCGACCGGCATCACAAAAAACGAAAGTAGTTTTTCCATACAGACAGCTAAGACTTCTTACATCGCACAGACGGTTTTTGTCGCCACCGGCGGCTCGCGCAAAAAACTAGATGCGGTCGGTGCCGCGCAATTTGAGCACAAAGGCGTTACCTACTGCGCCTCCTGCGACGGCCCTATTTTTGCCGGACAGGATGTCGCGGTGGTCGGCGGCGGCAATGCCGGGTTTGAAACGGCGGCGCAACTGCTCGCCTACTGTAAGTCGGTCACTCTTATACACCGCCAACCGGACTTTCTGCGCGCGGACAAAGCAACAGTCGACGCGGTACTCACCCACCCTAATATGAGGACCGTCGTTAATGCGACTCCCGTGGAGGTCAAGGGCGACACGTTTGTAAAAAGCATTTCGGTTAAAGACAACGCAACCGGCGCAATAACCGAAATTCCAGTTGTGGCGGTGTTTGTCGAAATAGGCATGGTACCGGCCACCGACCCGGTTAAAGGCCTGGTTGAGTTGGACAAGTGGAACAAAATCAAAGTTGACGCCAAAAATCAGCGCGCATCCGTCGCCGGCGTGTGGGCCGCGGGCGATTGCACCGACGGCCTGTATCACCAAAACAACATCGCCGCCGGCGACGCCGTCAAAGCGCTCGAAGACATCTACTTGTATATAAAAGCGGCAAAATAGCTAGAGGCCGCGGTGGTGGTCGCCCTTGAGGTCGTGGATATCTTTTTCGAGGTGGTCGAGCTTGGCGACGATTTCCTTAGTCTGCTGGTGTTCCGCTTTTAAAATATCCAGCTCGCTCTTTTCCACCAGCTTCTTTTCCTTTTTAAATCCGGAGATGATGATACTGTCGCCGATAAAAAACGATACCAAAAGTCCGCTCATCAGCAGTATGAGTGCGCCGAGTACAAAAGAAGCCGGCCCAAACAACCAGGGGAAGAGGCCCGCCGTCTCTTCTACCCCCTTCCACATCAAAATAATGCCGACCGCCCCGATGAGTGCGTAGAATATGGGCGCATGACTCAGCCGGGCGCGTATTTTATCCTCGAGCTTATCGAAGAAAGAAACTATCTTTTTTACCATGTTGTCAGTATACCCCGGCGGTTCAGCGGTATAAAACGATGCCATATACGATGGTAAAGTTCAAAATACCGACCAAAAAGTTGCCGATGTATATGGGCGGCTCGCGATGCACAAGGCCGTATACAATCCAAAACACGTTGAGGCAACCTAAAAGAAACCACGTGTCAACGGAAAGGCCTGCCGCACTTTTGTCGGAAAAAAGCTTGACTACCTGCGGCAACAACACCAACGGCGTTGCCATAGCGATACCGTACATAAAATAATCAAACCAGCTCCTCGCCTTCTTTCTGTTTCGCATGCTCAAGTGATGCAGACCGTGGTTCATACGAGTAAGTTTAGCATCTGTTTACTTGAATTTACTGAAAATATAATTTCCTCCAAAATAGAGCAGGGTGATAATTAAAATGCCCCAAATTGTACTTGAACCCCAGTCAATAAATTCAGCACCAGTTGATGTAAAGAAAACACCTGCCACGAGAACTAGACCGATAATAGCAAGAGCATATTGTTCCCAAAGACCCAAATGCGGTGTTTGGTGAGGAATAATTTGTCTCAGTTGTTCATAAGTTATTTCCCTTTCACCATCTTTGTCAGAAACATACCATCTAACATTTGAAACTAGTTGGCAGTCATGAGCCAAAATATAAAAGAATTTATATCGGCATATTACCTTGCCGTCATCCGGTATTTGCCATGATTTTTGTCGTTCACCAGAACCGTACGGTATGAGGGTCAAAGCCATGATTAAAATTATACCATTTCCTAAAGGTGCCTAGTAGTACAGCCTCCTAGTTCGCAAGCCTCCAGACAAGCATAAAGTACCTATAACGAAAAAAGTGTAGTGAGCGTCGTAATTATGGTGTGGCATCAATTACCTTCTTTAACTCAACGAAGTGTGGCCATCTTTTCATATTATTCGGCAAAGAATTATAGAAGGCAACAATGGTTGGGCTAATTTGGTTATATATCTTCGCACATTGCCAAGGCTTAGTCCTTCGATTATAGACGTTGCGATGGTACGTCAAGTGAGCAAATTGTTTCGCTACCCGCTTCTTAATGTGCGAAAAGACTTTTGCCTTTGTGCGTTGACGCTTAAATTGTCTTAAATCAGAAACATAGTCTTCGGCTAGCACGTCATCTTTGTATCTTTGTGCTGTTGAGATATAGAAAAAATCTAAAAGATTTCTTAAGTGCATACCCCACGATTCCAAAATGGTGTTCACTAGATATCGATGACTCGTTGGAGGATTCAGTATTTTCCCTAAATACATTGTCGTAAAATGAAGCATTAAAACCTCATAATAAACGTGTTCGGCGGTACGCTTTAATATTTTTTGAGATAACTTCATTAGGATTTTGGATCTCGTTACGGATGGCTGAAAATGAAAGTGTAAATTTAACAATTTAAAACCTAACTTCTACTTGTGATGCAAAATATTACTCTAGCTCAAACTTAAGCACCAGAACCATTGTGTGACCTCGGCGGGAGTCGGACCCGCGTTCTAAGCTTGAAAAGCTTATGTCCTAACCGTTAGACGACGAGGCCAGTTTTTCGAACAACACCTTGCGGGCAAGAGCTGTTTTCTTTAAAAACACTTCCCGCTTCCGCGCTTCAGTTTTATCACGAAACTCCTCTGTGTGCACCACGAGCCAAGGACCATACGCTTTAGTCGAACGTACATGCCCACGGTTGTGTTTGTTAAGCCGTACTTCAACGTCGTCGGTAATCCCAATATAGTGCCGCCCATTGGTGTTTTTTAAGATGTATAAAAAACAACTCATGAAAAGCTGGTGTCCTACTTGTCCGCCCTTGGCGGAACCGTTAGCCTCCAAAGGAGGCCTGGGACGATAGGGCATTAATACCGAACGAACTTAGCATACAACATCTGTCCCCACTCATAAAGGGTATACCCTAATTCTGCAGAACTAAGGTATAATACATAACATGGACAAAAGGAGTCACAAAGAATTGGAGCGGATTTTAAAAGGGGTTGCTAATCACCGTCGTCTCCAAATAGCCGAACTGCTCCAAAAGGAGCCGGAACTTTCGGTATCGGAGATTGCGGAACGTATCACTATCGACTTCCGGACTGTTTCCGAACATCTGCGCAAGCTTGCTATCGCCGGAGTAGTAATGAAGCGCCACGAAGGCGCCGCCGTCCGCCACGCACTTACTAACCGGGGGAAAAATATTCTCAAGTTCTGCAGAACAATGGAATAAGGGGTGGGGTGGAAAAAAGCGAGGAAAGTTGCTAGATTTAGTGGGTAACGGAGGAGTCGCATAGTTGGTCTATTGCGCCGCACTCGAAATGCGGTATACCGAAAGGTATCGTGAGTTCGAATCTCACCTCCTCCGCCCGAAGACTTTTGTATCGGACAGACCCGAGAGTCTTATTCTTAGGCGTTATTACACAGCATGTTTTAAGAAAAGCTAGATGGGGCGAAGGGACACCGAACTTTTCTAGTTTGCCCGGAAGCAGTATGATTGGCTCGATATGCTATCGTTGCTAGGAAAAATTTGTGACAGTCTCGGTATCTCTTTCAACTTCTTAAACAGGGAGAACTCCCCGTCAAACAAGCTGTCGATAAGGGACGCATCCATAGGATCAATCCAGCAAGCCGGTCGGGATATACATAACACCACCGTTGCTCCTGGCGGACGGGATCAACCTCGCCCGCAAGTTGATACCGATCAATGGGGTGGAACTGGCGGACCAGATGGCTTTTCGATTGAATTCTATGCAAAAAACATTGGCGATGCCACAGCCATGGATGTAGAGGCTGAGCTTGTTGCCGAGGATTTGCACGGTGGAGTGCAACTAGGCAGTGTGGCTAACAGCCTCTCGTCTAATCAACCGAGCCGTCTCATCACGTATCGCTATGACTCCACTGATTTTTTCAAGCGTGTATTGAAAAATCCATGTATAGTTTTCAAATACAAATCTGCCGATGGACGTGAGTTTATATCGGGCAGATACATCGTTCAAGAATCGCGTGCCGCCGGAGGCTTCAATATCCACACCAAATCACCGACCGCCTATTTTAGCAAAGAGATTAAAGAAGAAATAGTGGTAGAGGTAGATCGTGCGGATTTTAATTTGCACAGACGCTCAGATGGTTTGGCGGAGTCTTTCACCGTGATGATTCAGGTCCTAATAAAAAACCGCTCCCAAGAAACTATCTTGGTGCGTAACGTGCGTCCGACATTAGGGGTACCGAGCGGCTATCTGAATGGTCCCTACCATAACAGTTTCAATTACCCAGACGGTAAGAACATAAACGGCAGAGAAGTTTTTCCTTGTAAGTTTGGCTTCACCGTCACAATCGAAGGAGAACAAAGGGACAGGCCTCTGCATGAGATCCCCGAGTGGATTGCGAATAAGAAAAAACTACTATCGGCTATCAACTCAGCAAAAGTCACCTTTCGTTTTCGTGCCGAATCAGTGACCCCCGACGGAATAAAGACTATAGACAAGGAATTTGATCTGACCCAATCATTGCTGCCGCAGATATTCACTTCTCCACCGTCACCAATCCCTGCGTAATCTTGATCTTGCTCTTGAGGCAGCCCATCAACTCCCGCTTCTCCTCGTTCGTACCTTCCTTGAGGACGTATTTTGCGTAGGTGCGCAGATCGATATCTTCGTGTTTCGCATCCGCCTTTGAGAAACCGAGCACCGTGCGCTGGAATTTGTTGTGCCGTTTCAGCTCCTCTTTGAATTTCATCTCGATGCCTAGCTCGTTGAAGTCGATCTGATCGAGTATGCCGAGTAACTGTTCAATGAGTTCCTCCTCGCGCAAATACTTGTTGCCTGTGCAATGGTGGTCCTTTGATCGGCCGCAACCGTAGTAGATATAGTGTGCCGAGGTGCCGTCCTTGAGCGGCTTGTACTTTTCTTCGGCTGATATGCATGAGCCGCATGTGCCACAAACCATGAGCTTGGTGAAGGCGAACTCATGGTTTTGTCGCGTAATATTGTCACGCTTGAGTTGGACCTGCACTTGGTCGAATAATTCCTTTGTGACCAGCGGCTCATGCTTGCCGGTATACCAGTTGCCGCTCTTTTTAGGGTACTCAAATATGCCGTAGTAGAAGGGGTTTTGTAGCGTCCTGAAAATATTACTGAGCGCAAGATTTTTGTTGCCGACTGTTTTGAAGTTCAGGTCGAACTTAAGCCAGTGATGGATCTTACGCCCGCTCCATTTCTCGTACGCCATCTTCTCAAACATCCTCCGGACGATAGGTGCTCGCTCCGTGTCAACAATCACCTGGCACTTCTTCTCCATATTTTTCTGTGTCAGGTATCCGGTAGGCGGGGTCGTCGGCCACAGGCCCATCTCTACTCGTGTCCGCAACCCACGCTTTACGTTGATCCCTCGGTTGTCGTTCTCTAGCTTGGCCTGACCACCTAGGATTGTCAGCAAGAATTTCTCGTTCGGGTTGTTCCGGAAGCTTTGGCTGAATGTACGGATATCCTGCAGGTATCCGGCGTCCATGAGATCGACGATCCGACCTAAGTCTCCGGCATTTCTGCTAATGCGGTCTGGAGCCCACGTGATGATGCCGTTGTATTTGCCAGCTCTTATTTCTTCGACTATCTCGTTGAAGATCGGCCGCTGGCCAGTCTCCTTAGCCGAGTGCGACTCCCGCTTCATAGCGACGACCTCCAGCCCTTCGCGCTCCGCTAGCTGGAGCATCTCCTTAATCTGGCTATCAATGGAGAGCACCTGCCGCTCCTCACTCTCCGTGCTCTTACGTGCATACAAACAGTATTTTACTTTTAATGGGATTTGTATTGCTCTAGCCGGGGTCCCGACCGGCGCTTGTGCTGTGTTCATACAACACAAGGGATGACGCCGATCCCTAGAGGAGTCCAGAGCGTCCCGAGACCTCGGAGTTGGTAACTAAAAGCCTATCTTTTTGCCAAAAATTCCTGTAAACTAATGTTAAGTTAGCTTTATGCCATCAAAACATGATAAAAAACTGTCGGCACTGCCCGATATTCTGACGCTCCAGCAGGCCTGTGAGGTGTTGAACTGTCACCCGAATACTCTACGTTCCTGGGACAACAAGGGTATCTTAAAAGCGATTAGATTTGGTACTCGGAAGGATAGGAGGTATCGGAAAAATGACGTAATAAAAATCCTTAGACAAAAATAACTATGGCAAACAAAAATCTTACAAACGCAAAACGGGTAAAGAATGACGAATTTTATACCCAATACAGCGATATTCAGAAAGAAATTGAGGCGTATTTGGAATACGATCCCGATGTTTTCCGTGGCAAGGTGGTTTATTGCAACTGCGACGATCCATTCGAAAGCAATTTCTTTCGTTATTTCGTGCTCAATTTCAAGAAACTTGGATTGAAACAGCTTATCACCACAAGTTATAAACCTTCTCCCGTAGCCAACACGCAACTAAGGTTATTTGGCGATGATAAAACACTCATAAAATCAAAAGGCCGCCCCAAGATAACCGCCAACAAATTTATTATCAACGAAGTGCATGACATAAACGGCGATGGCGAGTTCAACTTGAAGGATGTTGCCAAGCAGTTAAAGGCAAATAAACACAACGAATGGACACCACTGGAAGGTGACGGCGATTTTCGTAGCGACGAATCTATAAATCTACTGAAACAATCCGACATTGTGGTAACTAATCCGCCGTTCTCTCTTTTCCGCGAGTATATTTCCCAACTGATGGAGTACGAAAAAAGATTTCTAATTATCGGCAGCCTGAACGCAATTACCTACAAAGAGGTATTTCCACTAATTAAAGAGAATAAAGTTTGGTTAGGTAATAATTATAAAGTTAATGGTGGCGCGATGTTTTTTGAGATACCCGAGAAGATTGCCAATTTGGAGCAAGTTCGTGAGATAAAAACAAATGAAAGTGGCAAGAAGGTGTACGTCACCAGGGTGCAAGGCGTGCGCTGGTTCACCAATCTTGATCATGGACGCCGTCACCAACCACTACCACTCATGACCAAGGCGGAGGTGATCAAGTTCGTAACGAGAAAACCGTTCGATAAATATGATAACTACGATGCGATAGAAATTTCGTTGGTGAAGAATATTCCGAGTGATTATGATGGGCTGATGGGCGTACCAATTAGCATCATGGATAAGTACAGTCCTGAGCAGTTTAGAATTTTGGGAACAAATGATAATGGCCTTGTTGATGATAAATACAAGAAAACACCAGGTTTAACAAAAGAATTTGTTGTTGATTACTATAAAGCTGGCGGCACAGGGGCCTATAAGGAAGGTAATCCAACAGCTGGCTACTATGAAAATAACGTCGCAAAAATGGCATATAAAAGAATTTTTATTAAACACAGGAAATGATATGAGGAGTCAGAAACTCTCAATTTATTTGATCAAGAACAGTATCATAGACCATATTGATATTGTTAAAGATACGAATACAAAAGAGAGTTTTACTAATGGGGTTTTGTATTACAAAAAGTCTTTTTCAAAAGAACCAGCATGGACGAACAATTTTTTTAACAAGAGTGTAGATGATTTGAAAAATTCAACCGCATCCGGTTTATATATAACAAAAGTAAATCATGATGGTAAGGATATTTGTTTCGGCATCTCATTTGGTCATGGTTGGCAGATGTTTAAAGATGGTGTGATTGTCGAACAGTTTGGCATCAAGACAGTATTAAGTATCATTAAAAATGAAATAAAGAAGATCGAGAAAAAGAACTTTAGGAATGGTCTTAAAGATGTTTCTGAACAACTTGGAAAGGTCGGATCGGTTGCTGATTTTGGTTTTGACGTTGAACAAGACATCATGCGAGCAATTGTAGGTGAGCCAGAGAATCAAGAATTGTATGGCAAAAATGTTGTGGGCAAGGATGCTCTCAGTCTGTCTATTAAGAAAAATGTCGATGAGATAAGGGATGTACTTATTGACCTATACAAAGCATTTATTTCCAACAAGTACAAAGAAAAGTTTGACTGGTTTGATAATTTTTCCGCTGTAAATGATAAGAAAATAGTTTCTGATTTAGATAACAGCATCGGTGCCAAAATAAAAGACGAGAACAGCGCGGGGGTGATCTATTGGCTTGCAATTCCTGAGGTTATCGAATGGGAACATACAAAATGTTTTAAATACCACGCAAGAAATAATGCCCCCGAATACCAGGACATAACCTTTGAAGATTTTAAGAATTCGCTAGGTGATGATGAAAAAGAAAATATCAGCCTCGATCTTCTTAAAAAGAAGAAAGTGCAACAGATAAATACAGATGATCAAACGATAAAAGAATGGTCAATTTACAAATGTCTGTATTCAGAGATTGATTTTAATAATGAGAAATATCTGCTCGTCTCCGGTAAATATTTCAGAGTCGATAGGGATTACAAGAAGAAGGTCGAGGCCGACTTTTCGCTGGATACAACTTTTGCATTACCTGACTGGCAACAATCAAAACATGAAAATATGTACAATACTGAAGTCGCTGCCAACGATACTACCTTCCAGTGTCTTGATGGTGGAGCCAATCAAAATAATCTAATCGGAAAAGGCAAGATTGAATTTGCAGATCTTGTTAAAAGCGATAAGCATCTTGTCCATGTTAAAAAGTACGGCGGGAGTGCTGTTTTGAGTCATTTGTTTAGTCAAGGGCTTGTGTCTGCTACCTTATTGCTTACGGATAAAGATTTTAGGACCGAGGTAAATAGTAAACTTCTTAATTCGCATAAAAGCATTGTGACGGCTGATGATCCAAAAGCAAACGAATATAAAATCGTGTACGCTATTGGAACCAGCAAACAAGATTTTAAATTGCCGTTCTTTAGCCTAGTAAATTTCAGGAATTCGAAGAAGCAACTCGGGCTTTATGGATTTACAGTTTCGATGATAAAAATTAACATAACAGAATCAAATAACTAATATGAAAACAACCCTCAAAACCAGCATCACCGTCAAAAAAATCTGCGAAGGTTTTGTATATAACGAACTTGAAGGCAAAGGGTTATTCGGTTTGTCTGGCAAGCTCACCATTCAGCCGGAGTATCAGCGTAACTACATCTATGCGTCCGACGGCGGGAAAAGAGAGGTTGCCGTGATTGAATCAGTCCTCAAAGGATACCCAATAGGATTAATCTATTTCAATAAAGTTTCTACAGACAACCTAGAAGTTTTAGATGGACAACAGCGTATCACCAGTCTTGGGCGGTTTATCACCGACAAATTTGTCATCAAAGACGAAAACGGCATGGAGCAATATTTTGGCGGTATGGCAAAAGACAAGCAAACAAAAGTCCTGGAAACAAAACTACTTATATACGAGTGTGAGGGGACAGAAAGCCAGATAAAAGAGTGGTTTAAGACCATAAATATTGCCGGTGTCCCACTCAATAATCAGGAATTACTTAATGCCGTGTATTCTGGCACATTCGTAACTAAGGCTAAAGAGGAATTTAGTAATAGCCAAAACGCCAACATTCAAAAATGGAGTGCGTATGTATCGGGCAGTGCCAACAGGCAGGAGTTTTTGGAGTCTGCACTTGATTGGGTAAGCGAAGGAAATATTGGCGATTACATGAGCAAGCACCGCAAAGACAAAAACATTGATGAGTTGAAGAAATATTTCAACAGTGTGATCAATTGGGTATCTAGCGTATTTACCGATGTAGAAACCGAGATGCGCGGGCTTGAGTGGGGGCGACTGTACGAGGAATATCACAAAAAGGCGTATAACCCGGTCAAGGTATCAGCCGAGGTGCGTAAGCTCTATGGCGATCCGTACATCAAGAATCGCAAAGGTGTTTTTGAGTATATTCTCGGTGGTGCGGTTGACACAAAACTGCTTGAGGTTCGAGTTTTTGATGAAGCAGTTAAGAGATCTACTTACGAATTACAAACCTCCAAAGCGAAGAAGAAAGGAGAATCAAATTGTCCTCTTTGTGCTGTCGGTCATGATGCAAACAAAGACAAGATTTGGGGTTTTGCTGAAATGGACGCTGACCATGTAGCAGCTTGGAGCAAGGGTGGTGCTACTTCGGCCAAGAACTGCCAAATGCTCTGCAAGACACACAATCGAGCAAAGGGTAATCGATAATATTTATGAACGAAATCATTTGCCCACATTGCAAAAAAGCCTTCAAGGTCGACGAGGCTGGATTCGCCGAAATCCTGAAGCAAGTCCGCGATCATGAGTTTGAAAAAGAGCTGCATGAGCGCGAGGAGATGCTCAAAAAAGATAAAGAGAGTGCCGTCAAGCTCGCCGAGGCGAATATCACGAATTCGCTGCAAAAAGACCTCGCAAAGAAGGAGGCTGAGCTCGTTGAACTCAAGGCCAAGAAAGACCGCGAGCTTGCCGAACTTGAAGCAAAGAAAGAATCGGAACTAGCCGAGATGAAGTCAAAGATAAATAACGCGGATCTTGAGAAAAAACTCGCTGTCACCGAAGCGGTCAATAAAATCGAGAAGCAGCGTGACGAGCTCGCCGGAGAGTTGAAGAGCAAGGATGTCGAGAAGCAACTGCTTGAGACGTCTCTAAAGGAAAAATATGCTACCGAACTCAAGACGAAGGATGAAGTCATCAAGATGAAAGACGAGGAGATTGCCCTCCGTAAAGACATGAAGGTCAAGCTTTCGACAAAAATGGTAGGCGAAACGCTCGAGCAGCACTGCGAGACCGAGTTCAACAAACTCCGCGCAACCGGATTCCAGAATGCGTATTTCGAGAAAGATAACGACGCCGCAACCGGCAGCAAGGGCGACTACATATACCGCGAGACTGACGAAGCCGGGAACGAGATAATATCGATCATGTTCGAGATGAAAAACGAAGGCGACGAGACCGCCACCAAGAAAAAGAACGAGGACTTCTTGCGCGAGCTTGATAAGGATCGCGCCGAGAAAAAGTGCGAGTACGCCGTTCTCGTCACGCTTTTGGAAGCTGAAAATGAGCTATATAACAGCGGCATCGTCGATGTCTCCCACAAATATCCTAAAATGTATGTAGTGCGCCCCCAATTCTTTATTCCTATGATAACCCTGCTGCGCAATGCATCCATGAACTCGCTCAAATATAAAGCCGAGCTCGCCGTGGTAAGGAACCAGAATATCGATATCACCAACTTCGAGGAAAACATGAACAAGTTTAAAGAGGGTTTTGCGAAAAATTATCAGCTTGCTTCTGGTCGGTTTAAAGCTGCAATCGAAGAAATAGACAAAACGATAGACCATCTCCAAAAAACCAAAGATGCACTCCTTTCGTCTGAAAACAACCTTCGTCTTGCTAACAATAAAGCGGAAGATCTGACAATCAAAAGACTGACACGTGGAAACCCCACGATGAAAACCAAGTTTGATGAGCTTTCCGATGACGATAAAACTACAGAATAGGATATAGTCCGAAGCGGATTGGCTATTTAACTTCGCCTATCAGGGGGATAGCGATCCTTTTTCGATTCGTCTCTCCCTTCAACAGATTATGGCGGCGCTCCGGCAGCGTAGCCCGTGAGTCTTTGTGGTTGCCACGCGTTTGTGCGAGAAAGCTACTGCCTAGATAAACCGCATGCTTCCCATACTTCTCAGACATTTTATCGATGTACTCATACACCTTGTAAAGTTTCGTCGTTGCTTCAACCTCGCCAAACAGATCGGGTTGGTTCAGTTCCGGTTCTAGGTCAGTGAGGACGACGCCAGTGCTGCGGTAGAGTGTGCGCGGCCTAAATATCTTCTCGAACGGTTCTCGAAGCGCGTACACGATCATATGGGGTAGCGAGGTGGTTCTCGCAAGCTTTATTTCCATGCCTTGGTATCGAAAGTCATTCGTCTTTATGAACGCAAAAATCTCAGCAGTCGCCTGCTTGTAGCGTCGCGCCTTGATGCACGCGTTCTCGACATTCTTAGAGAGCTGCGCGAACACGAATTCTTTGTCATTCGACGGCGGCGTAAAGGTCTTCGTTTTGGAGATGGACTTGTAGGCGGTCTTTTTCTCCGTTTCGAGGGGAAACACGACGTCGCCTCGCAACTCGTACCAGATTGAGCGGTATGGCTTGGAGAGATACTTCTCGATCCATGCTTCGTCTGCTCGAGCGAAATCAAGAGCGGTCTTGATGCCTTTCTGCGCAAGAAACGCTTCCGTCTGCGTGCCGATACCCCAGAGCTTACCGACTCCAATCTTTGCGAGGTATAAATGCGCCTCTCGCGCGGGGATGATCGTAAGGCCTGAGGGCTTCTTCCACTTCGATGCCACTTTTGCGAGCACTTTTGTTGGTGCAAGACCGACGGAAAAGGAAACGCCAAGCTCCAAATCCAGATCGTGCTTGATCTTCTCTGCCATCTGCGGATACGTCATGCGGAGCGTCCTGCGAAGTCCAGTCAGTTCCGCAAAACATTCGTCGATGCTGTATTCCTCAATTGCCTCCGTATACCGACGCACGATGTCGTACATGCGCATGGACATGAGCGAATATAGCTCGTAATCGGAGGGAAGAATGATGACGTCAGGACATATGCGACGTATGAGGTGCAACGACATGGCTCGGCTTACGCCTTTCGCTTTTGCCTCATAGCTCATCGAAGACGCTATTCCGCGCTCAAGACCCGTCACGACTGGTTTGCCGCGAAGTGAGGGATTTTGCATCTGCTCGCATGACGCAAAGAACGCGTCGCCATCGATGTGCAAGATCGCACGCGGAAACGAGCGAATACTCAAGGGGGACATATGTGATTCATCTAGTACTTCCGAATAACGCCCTTGACCACCGCAACGACTTTCAGATCCTCTTTCGGGTATATGGGCTTGTATGCGCGATTGGCTGCTTCGAGGTAAAGCCCGTTCTTTCCTTGCCGGAGATATTTCATCGTCCACTCGCCGTCAACTTCCGCAATGACGATGCGTCCGACCTTGGGGGTATTGGTGCGCTCGACGATAACAAGATCACCCTGCTGAATTCCTGCATCTACCATCGAATCGCCTTTGACGCGCAAAAGATACGTCGCTTCCTTGTTCTCGATCAAATACTCGTCGAGGCTCATGGTGTCTATCAACTCCTCCTCAGCCGGCGACGGCCATCCCGCTTCAACAACGCCAAGTACTCTTACCTCTCCATAGATTTTCTTAGGCACGATGTGGCCCTGCCTGTCTTTCCCCACGACGCCCTCGCGTATGAGCTTACGCACGACGTATTGAGCCGCGTACTTGCTCTTGAAACCCCAAAGACGCACCATTTCGCTGTATGAGGGCATTCGCTTGTGTTTGCGATAGAATCGGATGAGGGATAGTTGGTGGTCTGCCATATCCGATAGTCTATTGTACGTTCGTACAATGTCAACCAATCGCTGTGATATCCTATCGAAATGTGTGGCCGATACACAATTACCACTAAAGTCGCCCTTCTCGGGCAATACTTCGACGCGCAAGTACCGGCGGAAGAAATCAAGCCAAACTATAACGTGACGCCGTCAATGCGGCTCCCCGTTATTCTCGATGAGTCACCAGATACGATCAGCTTAGTGCAATGGGGATTCCACCCACATTGGGACAAGACGGGAAAATTGAAGCCCCAAATTAATGCGCGCCTTGAAACTGCAGCAGAGCGGCCCATGTTTCGCGATTCTTTCAAGCGACGTCATTGCCTCGTACTCGCGGATGGTTTCTACGAATGGAAACGCGATGGTATTCACAAGACACCATACCGAATAAAGTTAAAGTCGGGAGAACCATTTGCTATGGCGGGAATATGGGACGCGAAACCCACAGATACCACAGAGCAAGAAAGCTCGTTCGCGATCCTCACTACGAACGCGAACGAAGTCATGACCCCAATTCACAATCGTATGCCTGTCATTCTGCAACATGGAAAAGAGGACGATTGGCTGATCGCTGAAGGAGAATACGCACCTACTCTCAAGACGGTCGATTCATATGAGCTTGTCGCTTACGAGGTATCGCGAGTGGTTAATTCGCCTCTGAATAATCGGCCAGAAGTTGTAGAGCCGGTTCAGCGTTGAAAGGTTGCCCAAAACTGTCTTTTAACGTTGGTTTTGAGTTGGCCCTGAACGACTTTCTCGATTGTATCGACCGTCATTTTCTTTTCGTTGATGGCGATTCTCTTCAGCGACTTTTTTGTACGCTCCAGGTTATCGCGCAGCCATGCTGAAAACTTGCGACCGGCGGTATCGTCTAGATTCTCGACAAGAAAAGAAAATCGCACCATCTTACTGCCTTTCGTCTTCGGTACTATTTGTTCCCGAAATACGAGGTGTGCGCCGCCAGGTAAGTCGAGTGTCTGGCCGGGGTGCACCTCATTGGTCTGCATGAGATGGTGCGCCAATGCGCGGTCGGTGGTTTTGAGTTCCAGCAAGAGCGAGCGCAGTTCTTCAGGGGGAGGTGCCGATGCTTGCTCTGCACTTTCATCTAGGTAGACCTTCTTGTCTTTGACGATGATTCTGCTTTTCAGACGATAGAGAATTGCACGCTGTTCCTCGGAAGTGCCGCTTGTGAACATCTCTTTGGCATAGGCGCGAAGGTCTATCTCTCGGCGCTCGCGCGGGCGCGCGCGGAACGGCTCGCCGGTCGTGTAACTTTCGTAACGGTAAAGTCGGTGGAGGCCCGCTTCGAATTCATCTCGGAGGCCGATAAGATCGAGGTCGACTTTGTCGATGAGGTTTCCCAATTGCACGATCAGATCCTTTTCGTTGAGATAGTTTCCCGGACAAAAGCGATCCCGCGCTTTGGTACACATGTAGTAGCGATACGCGGTTAGGTCGCCATTGCGAAGCTTTTTGTATTTCTCCTGCGCCGTGATGCCGGAGCCGCAGAAGCCACAACGCATCAAGTGTAGAAACGTGAATGGGGCGACGACCATCGCTTTCTCTCCTCTGCGTTGGGTGCTGCGCTTGGCTATGACCTCTTGCACAAGATCAAAGAGTTTTTTAGTGATGATCGGCTTATGCTTGCCCTTGAACCAGTTGCCGCTCCCTATCGGATATTCAAAGCGGCCGTAGTAGAAAGGGCGATGCAGCATGAGGTGTATGGTGGCAAAATTGAGATGCTTCCCATGCGAACTGCGAAAGTCGATTTGCTTGAGCCAGCGCTCGATGTCTCGGATAGCCAATCCTTCATAGGCGACCCGCTCGAATATTTTTTTGACAATCGGAGCCCTTTCTTCGTCGATGTCCTTCTCGCATGGCCGGTCAGTGCGATGTGGGCTGCAATACCCCGTGGGCGTGCCCGTCGGCCACAGTCCCATCGCGGCGCGAGCACGCAATCCACGTTGGACATTTACTGCTTTGTTGTCATTTTCGAGTTTTGCTTGCGAGCCGAGGATCATGAGCAGAAATTTCTCGTTTGGAGAATTTGAAAACTGTTGATTAAAAGTTCGGATTTGGACTAGGTTTCCATGATCCATAAGATCAACCAGCATTCCCAAGTCGCCCGCGTTACGACTCAAACGATCCGGTGCCCATGTGAGAAGCGCGTTGTACTTGTCGGTTTGAAGATCTTTGATGATCTCATTGAATACTGGCCGCTGTCCGGAATTCTTCGCGGAGTGCGATTCCGTCTTTAAGGCCACTACCTTTAGACCGTCGCGATCGGCTATGGCCTGCATCTCTTTGATTTGGGAGTCGATAGAGAGCGCTTGACGCTCCTCGGCTTCCATTGATTTTCGGGCATAGATGCAATAGCGGATGGCAGATTCCGACTTTGCCTTCTGCTCCTTGGAATAGCTCTTCATCAGGGCATTCTAGAGAAAATCCAACAAAAAGTGAACACTCAACTTCGCTGTTGGCAACCCCTTCGCAACGTTTCAAAGCTACGCTATTATGGTCGCGCAGCGTTCGTCTGACCTAACCCGCTTCGGCGGCATGGTCGAAAATCCGCTACAGAACTATGCTTTCAAACCCAAAACTGGTTTTTCAACCGTTCGCTCAATTTGTATGCATCTGCGTGCGAGAGCACACCCAAATACGACTGCAAAGTCGCAGTGATACTGGCATCGTCCAAGTCTCCGAGTCGGTGCCGATATGCAGCACCGTCGAGTTTTCGCATCATTCTCTGTTTGCTTTTCTCGCGCATCAGCCGATAGTGCGGAAATTGTACATAACCAAGAAAGTCCACGCCTTTTCGATATTTTACAATCTGCACCTTTTCTGGGTGCAATGTCAAGCGCAATTTCTCTCGCAAAAAATCTTCCATGGCAGGAAGCAGAGTTTTGAGCTGCGCTTCGTCGGCCGACACAATGACAAAATCGTCTGTATATCGTGCGTAGTGTTTGACGCGCAACGTGTGCTTCACAAATTGGTCGAACTCGTTCATATACACGTTGGCAAAAAGCTGCGAGGTGAGATTTCCAATCGGCAATCCTTTGGCGCGGAGCGCATCGCTCGTAAAGCTGCCGACGATTTCCTTGAGCAGCCATATCATTTCCGGATCTTTTACCCGTCGCTCCAGTATCTCCAACAAAATAGTGTGGTCGACACTGTCAAAAAACTTCCTAACGTCGCACTTGAGCGCATAGCAGAGACGCGTGCTGTTGCGGCTGACTGTGCGGAGCATATTCGCCAATCGTTCTACGCCTTTGTGTGTCCCTTTGCCGACGCGGCAGGAGAAGGAGTCCGCGATAAATCCTGGTTCAAAGATAGGATTGAGGATTTTGAATATCGCATGGTGCAGCACTCGGTCGCGCACTTCCGCTTTATGGATGTGCCGAAGTTTCGGGTCGGAGATGTAGAAGCCCGAATAGTGTCCATGCTTGTAGGTTTTGTTTTTCAAGTCACGATGCAGCTGAAAAATATGCTGCTCCAAGTCGCGCTCAAAGCTCATGACATCTGCCTTGTTCCGCTTCTCTTTTTTGAATTGATCCCACGCTCCGAACAAATGTTCGGGCGAAATAATTTTCTCAAATATTCGTTTGCACGTTTTCATATATGAATGACGCTGACATTCCCATTCTAAAAAAGTCCTACGATCTCTACCGCACTTTCAACGAGTACCGCAGGCTCGTTCCCAAGCAAGATCGTTTTGTCATTTACGAACGCGGCGAGGGCGCGATACTCGACATGGTCGAGTGCCTCCTTGAGGCCGGATACAGCAAGAGCACTGACAAAGTAGCAATCTTGGAACGTGCAAGCGTAAAGCTTAATCTTTTACGCTTCTTTGTCCGACTCATGAAAGAGACGCGCTCTATCGATACGAAAAAGTACACCGTGCTCCAATCTCACATCGACGAGATCGGCAGAATGCTTGGCGGCTGGACCCGCTCGCAGGGAAGCCGGTAGGCGAAAGGGCATCCTCGCGGATGCCATTCGCCTCAAAGGAGAGACTTCGGGACAAACCACCCGGACGTCGACCCATAGTTCTCGTTGGCATTGTCGACGTCGTTCGTGTCGAAGTTCAGCTTGCCATCGTTGAAGTTGAGGTACGGCGCGTGGTCCCAGCGGACCTCGGAATCCGGATGTTTGCTTTTGCCCGTCCGTGGCACCGAAGCTAGAATATCTTTCTTGTTGGCAACAAGCGGTACTCTCGCCCCTGAATTTTATCCGGCGGCAGGGGCTACGAGAGCGAATCCTCCGCCTTGAACAAAAGCAAGCAGTATCTCCTCATCACAGCGCTCTCTTGCAAACCGTGGTCGACAAGACTCCGGCTGTATTTCTCGGAAGAGAAAGAGTTCGGCGACGGCAATCCGTAAACGGCCGTGCATGAGCCTAGACTCGCATGAAAGTATAACCCATAAAAACTGTTGTTCTGTATCGTAATACTTGCCCGCTACAGTGCTCTTGACGAGGGGGCTCCAATCTGGCATATTATTAGCTGGACTTTGACATCACTTACTGCGATGAGATGGGCTTTTTGAGGCTTGAACGTAGGCCCTAAAAAGCTCGTCTCATTCGGAGCGGGCATATATGCAATCTAACCAAGGAGCACGACGATGCCGACGGAAACCCCGTTGTCCACGTCTACCGCGATCATCATCAACGCCGACCACAAGAAGGGGTTGAAAGCTGGAGAGCTGTTCCGCGCCCAATACAACAACGCGGAACTCGACGAGGACAGCGCCCAGTTCCTCAACGAGAATCCCGACTTTCCGGCGGGCATGCTGGAGCTGATCAAAAAGTGCGCGGTCAGCGATCAGTTTGCCGACGAAGAAGAGCGGTCGAGCACCTACGTCTACCCCAAGGGCTACAGCCCCAAGATCGTCGGCGACCAGATCGACATCCTGCGGGCGCAGTGGCCGTCGCTCAACCCCGACTCCGCGTGGAAATACGCGAAGGAGGTGTTGCCGGGACTGCCGAAGCCGACGGGAGCCGAAGCGCCGTTCTGCGACATCCGTCCGGACTTCTTCAACAACTCCTACAATGACGGCGTTGTCGAAGTCCTCGCGGCTCTCAAGACCCAGCGCAAGGGCAAGTTCAAGAACTGGCGCGAAGGCCAGCTCGGTTCCGACCGCTTGCAGCAGCATCCCCGGACGATCTCCGCTCTGGATCTCATCCGGCAGCAGCAGCCGGGCGACATCCTGATCCACTATGGTCAGGTCGGCATGCGGCATCGCGGGCGCTCGGTTCGCCGGGTCCGCGTGGTGTTTGCGCCGAGTTCGTTCGACATCGAGACGCGCGTGCCGATTGAGTTCGGCTACGGCTCGATGACGGGCGGCTGCGTGTTGCTGACGCATCCCGCGCGACTCGTCGACTACAACGACCTCTGGATGGATCTCTCGGGCGACAGGTTCGACGATCCGGTTTCCGGGGTCCGCTGGGACCTCGCGCCGTACCTCGGCTTCGGCGGTGGCGAGCTGGTCTTCGACACGTACGACGTCGCCTTTGCCTACGAGTACTATGGTTCGACGTCCGGGTGGTTTGTCCCGCAGAAGTGATCCTCGATCCTTGAACTCTCGAATCTTTTGTTCCTTGATTCTTGAGTTCGCAAAAAATTTTCAGGGCTGTCCAACCGGGCAGCCCTGATTTCTTTTTACTTTTCTAAATAACCGCACAAAGACCCTCAAATTCTCTACGTTTTTACCTGTTGGTAACCCCCTTCGCAACCTCCTAAAGCTAAGCTAAGGTGTTGGATGATAGCTGCAAAAGGCGCTATTATGATCACTGACAGTTAAATAGTTTGAGTAGCCTAAACCCGTCAAGATTCTCTTGCCGGGCATGGCGAAGGCAGCCGCTACAGTGCAAAAAACTCCTCGTCCGGAGTCACTGTAGCGGTCGTACCCTCGAAAGAGGGCACGGGTCAGGCTGAAAGGTCTGATCGCAACGGGCGGGGAGCTTTTTGCAGCCCGCCTGATTATCAGCACAACCGCTACAGTGCATATGACTCAGAAATTACTGGCTGTTTTATTTACAGCAGTTTTGTTCTTCAATTATTCGTATATCGTTCAAGCCGATTCGCAGCAATTCACGGTCGATCTGCATTATGGTCTCACAAGTAATTACGACGTAAAAATTCTCCAATCATTCTTGAGTGCGAAGGGATATTACACCGGCGCCACGACAGGCAACTATTTCTCCCTTACTTCACAAGCAGTAAAGAAGTTCCAAGCCGCCAATAATTTACCGGCCACCGGGTACTTCGGTCCTATGAGCCGAATACTGGTCAATAAATTGGTTACTGCAAATCAAGCTACGCAAGGGACGACCACTCTCACAAGTCAGCCTGCATCTAACCAAAATACTTCAAGCGCATCTTCAACTCCGCAAAACACAACGCTTTGCAATGGTACTTATTGGAGTGCATGCCCCGCCGGGCAAGACTTCGTTTGCCCCGCAAGCGGCAATGCATATTGTCAACCGCAACAAGTCCCTTTAACACCCGCGACTGTTTCCGCGCAAGCACCACAGCAAGATGCAGCCCTAAAGATTGCCGGATGTCAGGCGAAAAGAGACGCCGGGTACAGTAAATTCGCTGCTAACGTGAATACTATGCTCGAACAAGGTAAGACGACATGGGAATCAAAAAAACAAACCGCTATTGATAACCTACCCAGTCCCGCATCGTATCCAGGAGATTTAGGTTTTCAGACGTGGCAGATGAATGTGAAAAGTATAGAAACCTACGTTAGTGATCAGATTGCGAAATTAAATGAGGCTGCCAGTGCATCATTAGTTCAGGGAAAGGCGATCTCTGATAGCACGTACTCTCAATGTATAAGTCAGTAGAGGTACCAGCACTCCATGATCAACAAAAAATAATATGTGGATTCTACTGATAGGACTTTTCTGCTTCCTTTTTGTAATAGGATTATTCGTTTCAGACAATCCTTTTGGATTTGCTCTTATGTCATTGATGATTCTCGCGGGCATAGCGTTTGGGGCCTTCGTCCTGTTCATGGGCTACCTAATCCTTAAGGGATAGGATGCAAAATCACTATGAAAATAGCAAAACAGAAAGCGGTAATTACGAGCGGCATATTGCTCGCTCTCACTCTCGCCAGTGGCGCGTATCTCGTCTCCACTCGTTCCTACAATCATGCAGCCGCACAGACCAGCCAGATCATTCAAGAGAGCACCACTACAAGCGACGGCCTACCAACAAAGATGGACATGTTCACAACAGACAAGGACATTTTGGAAGAGACTGATGCGTTTCTGCCGACGTATGAAGAGTTCCTCACGGACCTTCAAAAGACGTGCCCATATTACGAACCCAACGGTGTTGAATACCGAGACTGCATCGCTGGCTTGTTGAGCAAATCCGAGAAAACGGTCACTGATTATTCCAACGAGCTGGCAAAAGACGAGCAAATCATCATCGACGAGTACAAAGCCGAAGGTCGTATCACGACACTGCCGGAAGAGAGCTTTCTGGCAAGCCTACGCGATCTCCAGCGCACATGGAAACCGTACAGAGACGCGCTCTGTTTGACGGAGCTTTCAGTATCAATTGAGGGCACTAATTACTCGGGCATGACGAACACCTGCAAGCTTCACGAGACAATGCTGTACTACGGCCGACTCCAAGACTTCTGGCACGTCTGGATCGACGAGCCAGTGCAGGTGCAATACAAGGCGACCGGTGCTCCGATAAAGACGAAGGCGTTTGAGGCACTCACGCACCGCGCTGGAATAACCAACGATTGATTGCTATCGCATATATGCGTAGCTGAATGGCGGATCATCTTGATCCTCAGTCGAAAACTGAATCGTTTAGGGTCCCCATAGCCATTCATCCATCGCTCGCTGAAAGAGAAACAGAAACCAGGTTTCCAATGTGCTTTCAGAGACTCTCATTTCTTTCGAGAGTTCTGCTTGGGTTTTTGGCTGACGTATGTATACCGGAGTTTCCCGCCACCTCATATACCGCAGGAGATCAGGACTAGGCTCAATGCCTGATTTCTCGGCCAAGGACTGCCAATAATTGTCTGTGGTCAATGGATTCATAGGTGAATTCGATCTCTATCGCCTATAGTGATAATCGAATGCTGGATTTTCTTGTTCCTTCAACCACTGCAGTCTTTTTTCGACGGCCGACATTGGTTTTGGCGATTTCTGGTCGCGCAGGGTCTGCAACAGATACCGTAACTCATCGGCGGCGTGGTCTTCGCCTCTTGTATCGACATCATCGAGATTCGTTTCATCGTGCTCGAGCGATGGGAGGGTGCGGATCATGTTGACGCATGTGTCGAACACTCTGAGGTCTGGGAGCGTTTTGGCGTCGTGGCGCAAATAACGATGCACGGCGTCCCAGCCGGAAACACGGCTTCCTTTCGGAGACGGCATGAGTCCCACCACCCCGCAGCGCTCATACACCTGCGCCATCGTTTCTCCGAGACCTTGCATTGCCATCGCGCCGTTATCGATAACTGTGTAGCGATACTCTTCCTCGCCACTTAGTTCAGCGATGCGCGTTGCGTGTTCGTCGGCGTCGCGTCCTGTCGCATAGTACTCGCGGTACACGTACACGTGTCCGTCGGTATCGACTGCATACCAATGACACGAAGTGATCCCGTTTTTGCCTGAAACATCGATCGATCGGTAACAGTGCCACCCATACACGATTTCGAACGGTCGAACAACGTGCACTTTTTTATCCCACTCCGCGAAGAACTGGCCTTCGTAGAGATCCCAGTCGCCTTCGACGAATGCGCGACGCTTTTCGCTGGGCAAACTTTCGAGCGATCGGAGGTACGCCGGATCGTTGATGTACGGGTTGTCTTTGAGGAGCGCCTGTACGTAGATGAATTGACTCTGTTCTTGCTCGTAATCGGCGAATGTCTTGTCGATCCAGAGCTTCTTCACCCACAGGTGTCCCTTGCCGCCCGGGTTCGTCGCGCCGATGAAGCGCGTGTCGCTAATGCCTGGCCAGCGCAGTCGCGTGCGGAGGAACGTGAAATCATCTTCGGTATTCTTGGTGAGTTCATCCACTGCGATGACAGCAAACTCGGTCGACATGTACTTGGATGGATCGTCGAGATTGCGAAACGCAATGACCCCCCCCCCGAATTCAGGGTAGAGCGTGAAATTGTGATCGGTGGAGTTGTACTCGCCAAGCCATTCGGGGAATTCGTAGCGGACTTTTGAGAGATGCCGATCTTTCAGCGCGGGGTAGTCTTCGCAAAAGAGCCCGACCGTGACGTTGGGGTTTCCTCGAGCAGCAAATGCGAGGAGCATTCTGAGGAGCTTCCAACGCAGAAAGTAGCTTTTGCCACCGCCCATGGCTCCGCCGTACAGGAGGTACTTATGGCTCTTCACCATCCGGCTCGCCTCTTTCTGCTTGTCGGTGAAATGGCACAGCGTATCGATATCAATACGCTCTTCGTGGTTAGTCCTCATAGTCGTGAAGAATTACCACTCGTATCTTTCGGTCAGGTCGACCACCCAGACCTTTGCCTTTCGCATAGGTATCGTTGTGATGTTCGAGGTAGTGTTTGATTGCACCGAAGTGCTTCTCACCGATCAGGACGACGAGCTGGGCTTCGCTCTTGTCGCTCAGGAATGACTCGCCCTCGGCAATGGCTCCCATTGCCGCGTCGCGGAATTCCGGTTCATTTTCAAGCCAGCGGTAGTAGGTGGCCCTTGATACTCCCGCCCGCTCGCAGGCGATTTGCAGAATGGGTATTTTCCTGAACTGCTCGATGAGCTTTTGCTTATCCTTCGCTTGCCGAGCGGCGATGGTATCCCGCTTGTTATTTTTTGCCATATAATTTCTTTGCTTTTTTGTTAGTAACGAGCTCCCAGCGCCGTTTGATGACCTCGGCGTACACGGGAGACTTCTCCATGAGGTAGCAGCGCCGGTTCATCTTGACCGAGGCGATCAACGTGCTGCCGGAGCCACCAAATGGCTCTAGGATGAGGTCGTCGCGCTTGGTGAGCACTTTGACGAAAGGAATCAGAATATCGAGCGGCTTGGTACCGAAGATAATGCCTTGGCCGGAGCTCTTCTCATCGGCCGCAACGTGCTCAATGAAATCAGTAGGTTGGTATCGTTTGCCTTTCTCATAGCCTTCCCAATGCGGCTTGCCTTGGATGGCATAGAGTGCGGTCTCATATTCATTCTGAAGCAGTTCATCCTCCGGCTCGGTGTTCAGGGTTTCTGCATCGTGAGAAGAGCCAACCATTGCAATGTCATGTTTCGAGAAAAACTTGTATTTGCCGGCGAAGCCCTGCACACGGTTTGGCAGATGCCACACTAGCATGTTCTTCACCTTCCAGTATTTCTCTATCTCGTTCCAGATGGTGCGGATGTTTTTCCAGTTTTCGTACACGATGATGTGGAAGTCATCCTTGGCCGCTGCTTTTACATTCGCCATCCATAGCTCGGTAAAGTTATCGGGGAGGGAGTCGGTTTCGAGATAGCGGCGGTCGCGCTTTGCGCCGAAGCCGGTCACGGCGTCACCCTTCTTTTTCTTGCCGTGGAGATAATCAAGGATGTACGGGGGATCTGTCAGGCACATGTCGGCCTTCGCGCCGTCCATGAGCTTCAGCATGTCCGCCTCAATCGTAGAGTCCCCGCACATGAGACGACTGCCGTCGATTTCATAGACGTCGCCCTTCTTAATGTCGATTTGCTTGATATCAAGTTTGTCCAGCTCCTTCTGCAGGTCGAATTGTTCGGGCGTTTCCTCCGTGGGGAATATGTCATCCATCTCCTCGGAGCTGAAGCCGATGTCGGAGAGGAAGTCTGCGTCGAACTTTGCGAGCAGATCAAAGTCAAACGCGCCGGTATTTTTATTGAGCCTGATGTTCAATTCTTTTTCCTTGGCGAGCTGCGGGATATTTATGTACACAACCGGCACCTCTTTGATCCCAAGTTTCTTGATGACGGACAGCCGGAAATGACCGCCGATGACGATGCCTTTGCGCTTTGGTGCACTATTGACGAGCAATGGGTCGACGATCCCGTAGCGCTTAATGCTCTCTGATAATTGAGCCTCTGCGTCTGCATCCCACCGGCGCGGATTGTACTCGGCAGGTTTAAGCGAAGTGATGGGCGCATATTGAACGGCGATCTTATCCTGAATGCGTATTTTTGACATAGTGTGTTATTACTTTTTGTTAATGTCCGATCCCGCAAGGCGTAGAAACATTTCAACGTCTTTTGCGGTCGGTTTATGCTGAGTTTTTAGATACAGACCCCCGATCACATCAGGAATGTGGTCCTTCATCCAGTCGCCGAGTGCTTGCTGCACGAGGGGCCAGAACAGTGGATGTCGCTTCCAGTCCGTCAGGGTGTCTTCGCACACTCCGACTGCCTCGGCGAATTGCTTTTGATTTTCGGGTTCGCGGAACATCCCCGGAATGGCGAACCATTTAGTAAATCTGACGAATTCCACCACTCGGTTTACGTCCGGAATGACAAGCTGGGAATCGGAGTGAATCGGCATGTTTACGACCTTTAATTCTTGATCCATATGTATGGTTAACAATCAACAATAAGTTGTTGCATTCGACCCAACTGACTGCTAATCGCACAAAACAAAGTCCCGCGCGAGCTTAAATAAAAATCCGAATGGATTCTCACTTCAGCTCTCGCGGGATCATGCTTCCCTGGCTCACACGTAGAGAACGAGATTCTCTATAGCAAGCACGAGTTAATATTCAGTTGTACTACAATTCTATTCTGTCACGGATTGCTGTCAATCAATGTTTTCCACAGCTATGTCTCTGAGACGCTGATCTAAACGTCCCAGCATGAATCCGCGTATGCTTTTTTGCGTCGAACCGAGATTGTCGCCGTACAATTGCCAGGTTTCCATCCTGTTTGCGAGGGTTCCGAAAATATCTTGCCGGAACTTATTGTTCGCAACACCGATCCACGGAATGCGTCCCCAATTTCTTTTACCGGAACCCTTTTTACTTCGTTTGCGCATCCAATTGTGGCAGACACCGCATATGCAGACAATCTCTGCTATTTCCCTTTGAACGAGTGGTTTCCTGTACTCGAAACAGTCGGCGGTGTTATCGGGGAAACGGACGAAGACAAGAGTGCCTACAGTCGGCATCGAGCTGCATTTTCCGTCAGGTTCAAATGATAGAAGGGGTGTCCTGCCGTGAATCGCGGTTTCGTAATCATCCTTGGCCACACTCTGCGAGCAAAACAAGGCACCTTGCTCATTAAGGATGTCTCTTGTTCGCTGGTTGTGTCGGCCGAACAGGGCAATGTGTTTTTTCGCGTATTCATTCATGCCCACACATAGTATGCCAAGAGTCCCGCAGGATACAGTGGTAGGAGTGTGCCGGGCAGGAGATCGCCATCGTCGAAGCCGATCAACAGCGCTGATTTCGGTTCAAATGAGACACATCCGTGAGACACCCTGAATTGTCTTATTTGTCTCACTTACGGAAAACACCCGAGCGACCCGAAGGCCTCGACGAGGTCTTCGAAGAAGCGCTAGAATACCCTTATGGTGATTGACCCTCAAAGGTTGAATCCCGAGTAGCCCGCATGTTTAAGTGGATATTACTGGCGGCGACGGCACTTCTCCCCTACGCGGTACTTGCAGCTGCCGGCACTTTTTCGTTGACGGTATATCCGGAAAGTATCTTGCAGGGCGAGCCGGCTGTCGTAGTGATAACCGGCGTAACAAGCACATCATCAGTCAAAAAAATATTGTTCGACGGCGTTCCACTCGGCCTTTTTCTTAATCAAAATAAAGTAACCGCCCTTATCGGCATCGACCTAAACAAAAAACTCGGTTCGTACACACTGTCAGTGGAGATGGCGGGAGGCGCAAAACTTAAAAAAACAGTAACCGTAGTTGAACGGGAGCGCATAAAAAAACCTTTCAGTATCCCAAAAAAACTCGGCGGCAATACGGTACAAAGCCAAAAAATATTGGTCTCAACTTTGGCGGCAGAAAATGCCAGCCTTTCAAATATCACGACCGGCACAAAAGCATTTTGGAAGGACTTTTTTGTGTGGCCGCTCGAAAGCGTTACCGTGACAGACACCTACGGCTACTCGAGAGAAACCGGAGCGTATTCTATCGCGCACAAAGGGACCGACTTTAGAGCCGCGGAAGGAACGCCTGTTAAAGCAATAAACCTCGGCGTGGTGCGGATTGCAAAAACATACCGCAACTACGGCAAGACAGTCGTCGTCGACCACGGTCTCGGACTGATGTCTTTTTATATGCACCTCTCAAAAATAAAAGTAGCGGCGGGCCAGCTGGTAGTGCCCGGGCAAGTGATAGGGCAAAGCGGTCAGACCGGCTATGCCGAGCAACCACACCTGCACCTCACTATCCGCATCAACGGCACCTCTATCGACCCGATGAAGTTTTTTGAACGTATAAACACGAAGCGATGACAAATAACTGTGGATAACTCGTACCACTGAGTTTCTCCTTTATACTATAATTAATCAGTGAATTCCCGTTGGGTACATCTAAAATCAAAAGCCATAGCGATGCGTAAACACGGAGCCTCAATACGGGACGTCAAAAAACGCCTTGAGATACCACGCTCGACTTTAAGCGGTTGGTTTAAGTCTGTTGCCTTATCCTCGTACCATCGAAAAATACTAAAAAAGAAAGGTAAAAAGGCGCTTGTCGTGGCGAGAAAAAAAGCTGTCGTGTGGCACAACGCCCAGAAAGCAGAGAGGATTGCTCGAGCCTCCCTCGCCGCTACAGAAACTCTAAGAAAGCTCGACCTTGCACGAAATGAGATAGTGGAGTTGGCTCTCGCTTTTTTATATCTGGGAGAAGGAGCAAAGAAAGCAATAGGTACGATTATGGGAAATTCAGACCCTCTTATACTAAAATTCTTTGTTTTCGGACTGCAAAAAGTATACCAAGTACCCTTAGTAGACATAAAATGTGAACTGCATCTGCGCGCAGATCAAAATTCTGAAACTATGAAAAGATACTGGTCAAAAACACTAGGTATTCCGTTGGTAAATTTTGGAGCATCAGTAGTTGACCTACGAACTAAAGGAACAACCACCTATCCACACTACAAAGGAGTCTGTGTAGTACGGTGCTCGCGAGTAGCAATCCAAAGAAAATTATTGTATATTGCCAGAGGTTTTTGCGAGCATGTGGCTGCACAAAAATCGGTGCGCGCGGTTAGCTCAGTTGGTAGAGCGTCCGCTTGACGTGCGGAAGGTTCGCAGGTTCGATCCCTGCACCGCGCACCAAGTTAGAACCTATTTTCAAATTTTGGATTTTTTGGCGGGCTTATTTAAATTTCTACTTTACCCGCGAGCATTTTTTAAAGCGCGAGTCCACCACATAAGTTGGGTAACCATAGCTTTCGCTTTCTCCGACTGCAAAGCAAAAAGTTCTTTGGCCTCCATCTTGCCGAATAGAACCGGGAAATACTGCTCGCCCGGAATGTGCACGGAATTTCTGATCGGCGCCATCTGAAGCTCGACGGCGTTTAGACGAAGTTGCTCTATGGCGCGCGCTCCGCCGACACTGCCATAACTCACAAAGGCGACCGGCTTGTTATTCCATTCCTGATAGACCCAATCGAGCGCGTTTTTTAGCACGGCGGATGTTCCGTGATTGTATTCTGGCGTAACCATAACAAAGGCGTCGCCCTCCTCTATTTTCTTTGTGAAACGCGCAACTGCTTCGTTTTTGTACGGTTCCTGCTTGAACGACGGGCTCATCGGCTCGTTGAAAAACGGCATATCGTAGTCGCGCAAGTCCAGCATCTCGACCGCAACTCCTTTCTGCTTCTTGATTTCTTCGGCAATCCACACGGCGGCCTTGTCGCTAAAGCGACCCTCGCGCGTGCTACCGGCAATTACTTTGATATTGAGTGATGTATTGTTTGTCATAAGTTTGTTATAAGTTAATTTGATAAATAATAATCGATGCTATTTCTTTCGTTTTTTCTTCGGCTTTAACTCCTCCGAAAGACATTTGAGGAGGCGAATGGTATGCTCGGCGTTAAGTGTATAAAGCACCTCTTGCCCTCGCCGCTCATCCTGCACCAGTCCGGTCTCCTTGAGAACGCGCAAGTGTTGGGACACGAGGGGCTGAGACTGCTTTGTTTTTTCCGCAAGCTCGCCGACTGTTTTGGGACCGGAAAACAACGCCTCAACAATACGGTATCGTGGAGCACTCCCTATGCCCTTGCCGAACTTGTTCATTGCATCGCATAAATCAGTCATATAGAGATATTAGCATATTCTTATATAATAATGCAAGGTCTTGGAGGGCGTCAATACTTCAAATCCCTGTGGACAACTTCTTGCATACCATTTTAATCTTTGCTATCATTTGAATGTATATGCAAACGAAAGATATTCAGAAAATTAAAAAGGAGATGAAAGACAGAAAAGCAATTCTCCAATGTGCCGCTGAATTCAATATGGTAGGCGACCTGACACGGCTTAAGATTTGTTATCTTTTATGTCGGCATAAAGAACTATCGGTGGGCGAAATTTCAGAAATTATCGGTGTTTCCATTTCGGCTGTTTCTCATACGCTCAAAAAATTACAAAAGGCGGGCGTGGTTGAAAACCGCCGAGAATTCCGAACGGTCTATTACAAACTTAAACAAACGCCCCTTGCCGATATGCTCAAGGAGCGACTTACAACATAACTTTATGCAAAAATTTGACCTAATTATCATTGGTGGCGGCGCAGGTGCGTTTGCGGCGGCAATCCGCGCCAATGAGCTTAAAGCAAAAACGGCGATCGTGAACGCCGGACTTCCGCTTGGAGGCACTTGTGTCAATGTCGGGTGTGTTCCGTCAAAGACGCTTTTGCACGCTGGCGAAATTTTGCACCACGCCAAACATCACGGCGTTCCGGGCATTGAGCTTGAGGTGAAAAAGTTTGATTTTCAAAAAGTCGTGCAGGACGAACTGTCGCTTGTGGAAAAATTGCGTCAAGAAAAATATGAAAAGGTGCTGACAAATTTGGAGCATGTAACGGCAATCGAGGGAAAAGCAAAATTTGTTTCTCAAAATGAGATAGAGGTGAACAGCGAAAAGTTAAGTGCGGAAAAATTTATTATCGCCGCTGGCTCGACCGCCAATGTTCCAGAGATTGAAGGAATTAGAGAAGTGGGATTTGTTTCGCACATTGAAGCGTTACGCCTTGAAAAACAACCGGAAGAATTGGTTATCATCGGCGCGGGCCCGCTTGGCTTGGAGTTTGCCCAGATGTTCAGCCGCTTTGGCACGAAGGTAACTGTTTTACAGCGCGGCGATTCAATTTTTCCGCACTCCGAAAAAACGCTCACCGACCGGCTTGCCGAAGTGTTGTCAAAAGAAGGAATTATTATCAAGACCAATGTTGAGGTAAAAAGCGCGCGAAAGGAAAACGATAAAAAGATAATCTCATATCTTGCAAATGGAAAACCGGAAGAAGTATCGGGCGACGAAATACTTTTGGCGGCAGGCAAAACTCCCAACACTCAAGGACTTGGTCTCGATGTAGTTGGCGTTGAAATAAGCAAACAGCAGGCGGTTGTCGTCAATCAGTATTTCCAAACCCTTCGACCTGGCTCAGGGCAGGCAAATAAAAACATTTTCGCGGTTGGCGATGTTACCGGTGCACCCGTGCGACTTGAGACAACCGCTGGACGCGAGGGCACGCTTGCCGCTGAAAATGCGCTCAAAAGCACAACACTTTCGATTGATTACAATACTGTGCCTTACGCTATCTTTACCGACCCACAGCTCGCCGGTGTCGGTTTTACCGAAGATGAACAGATGAAACAAATGGGAGGGTGCGCATGCCGAACTGTTTCGTTTGCCGATGTTCCAAAGGCTATTATCATACACCGCACCGAGGGAATGATAAAAATGGCGATTCATCCGCAAACAAAACAAATTCTCGGCGTGCATATTCTTGGCGCCCAGGCGAGCGAGCTTATCGCCGAGGCGATGATGTTGGTAAAAAATAAAAATACGATTGATGATGTGGTCAATTTCCTCCCGATGTTCCCGACACTTTCCGAAGCGATTAAAATTGTGGCGTTATCTTTTACCAAAGACATTAGCAAATTAAGCTGTTGTATATAAACACAACAAAAGTTTTATCCACAGATAGTCCGCGAGGCGGTGGCTGGGAGATTGTTCGAGCGTACGATTTAGGTCAGAGACACCACGCGCTCCGCGCGTGCGACATCATTTATTTTGAAAATAGGTTCTAACTTGGTACAATAAACACACCCGTTCGACAAGCTCAGGGTAAACCATGAAAATTTTAGCCATAGAAACCTCCTGCGATGAAACAGGGATAGCGTTGGTTGAGGGTACAAAAACTCCCGGGGGTTTTATATTTGAAACAAAAAAAGCCGCACTGCAGAGCCAAGCTCTGCTCCACTCGCCCTACGGCGGCGTGTACCCCAACCTCGCCAAGCGCGAGCATTTAAAAAATCTTCCTGTACTTTTTGAGCAGTTTAAAGACGATGAATACGACGCAATAGCGGTAACGCAGGGGCCGGGGCTGGAGCCCGCGCTGTGGACAGGCATCGAATTTGCAAAAAAACTCGCGGCAGAAAAAAAGGTGCCGCTCCTCCCGACCAACCACATGGAAGGGCACATCATCTCGTCGCTGGCGAAACGCGAAACAAATCATTCTAGCTTTTTGCAAAAAGCTGTAATAGAAAAAGTGCAGATGCCGGTGTTGGGGCTTTTAGTTTCCGGCGGACACACAGAGTTGGTGCTGATGAAGGAGTGGTTAAAGTACGAGATAGTAGGCAAAACACTCGACGACGCCGTCGGCGAAGCGTTTGATAAAGTGGCGCGTATGCTCGGCCTCCCCTATCCGGGCGGCCCGGAGATTTCTAAACTCGCGCAGCAGCACCGGACTGCCAAGGCGCCGCGGGTTGGTCATGAAAATAGTCTGGTTGAGCCCGCAGAGGCGACCCGAGGACTTTTTCAGGGGCAACCCGCGGCGCCACTCAAACTCCCTCGCCCGATGCTCAACTCCGGCACGTGCGATTTTTCTTTTTCGGGACTCAAGACCGCCGCGCTCTACGCTCTGCGCGACAGACAAAGGATTGAATCAAGGTCAGACCTTAACACAGGACTCCCAAGGACTGACCTTTCCAAGGACAGTCCTTTATCGGCCGGCGAAATTGCCGCGTTTGCGGCAGAGTTTGAGGACGCCGTTGCCGATATTATGGTCAGCAAAACACGCAAGGCATTGTGGGATACCGGCGCACAAACATTTGTCATCGGCGGCGGCGTGGCCGCCAACCGATACCTGCGCGAAAAGCTGGAGGCCTTGGTGTTGGATGAGTTCCCCGATGTCGACCTGCGCCTCCCCGAGCTCTCCATAACCGGCGACAACGCAATCATGATAGCGGAGGCGGCGCTCGCTCGTGCGCTCTCGGGTATTGAAAATAAAAACAGCGCGGATATCCGCGCTGTGGGCAACTTGTCGCTGGCTGATTAAGCGGCGCGGATGCGCTGTTCGCATTCGTCCGGGACAAGAACGGTAACTTCTTTCTGCTCTTCTTTTTTGACGTCTTTCAGAGAAGACGGAAAGATGTGTATTTTTGCGTCCTTTTTGAGCAGATAACTGTTGTCGCCGCATGAGACCAGATCATGTTTGGACACTTGGATTTTGACGCCGCTGTTCAAGTCGAGCGTCACATGATGCTGGAACCGGTCAAAGTCTTTCGCCTTCGCGCCTATGCTCATAACACTTTCTCCTGCCTGATGAACTCTGAAAAACACCATACCACAAGGGCCTAAAATAGGCTAATTTCTAGAGAGTGCCTAGCTATTGTCTCGATGGTCTCTGAAAGTCCGTGAGTATTTCCATGGGTTAACATACCTTGATAAGAAACGAGTTGGGTAAGTTTTGGAGTATCGGCTAGTACTCGGAACATTCGGCGTTTCGTTGTGGTGCGGAGTACTCTGTGGTCGGGGAAATGTACCCAGCCGAGAAAATCGACGCCGGAAGCAATGGTGCTAATTGAAACCTTTTTCGGATGCAACTCCAGTTTTAATTCCTCATGCAGAAAGACTACGATATATCGTAGTCTTTTCTCTAACTCAAATTTATCGCGCGAGAGAATTACAAAATCGTCGGCGTACCGGATATAATATTTCGCTTTGAGCTTGTGCTTAACGTACTGGTCGAACTCGTTCATATAGATATTTACCAGAAGTTGGCTGGTGAGATTGCCGAGAGGGAGTCCTTTGTACATACACTTGTATTCTCCGGTCGGAGACAACTGGTGTATAGGCAAATCGGAACAGAAACTGCCGACCACTTCGCGCAGGAGCCGGAGGATTTTTGGGCCGGAGATACGTTTCTCAAGAATTGAGAACAATATTTGGTGGTTAATATTTGCAAAAAACTTTTTTATGTCGCACTTGAGCGCCCAGACTGTCTTAGTGTCATTGCAACTGGCTTTGGCAACATATCTTTTGAAAGCTCTCATCGCTCGATGCGTTCCTTTATGCTTGCGGCACGAGTACGAATGAGAGATAAATGTCCTGTCGAAAAACGGGTAGAGTTTTCTGTAAAGCGCGTGATGCAGTAGCCGGTCGCGTACCGATGCTTTGTGGATATTGCGCGGCTTGGGGTCGGAGATATTGAAAGCGTAGTATCCGCCATGCCTGTAAGTCTGACTCACTAGGTCGTGGTGGAGCGATAGGACGTTGTCGGCAAGCCGGTACTGAAACTCGCGCACATCGCGCTTGCGGCGTTTGCCCTTTAGGAATTCGCGCCACGCGGCAAGCAAATTTTCCGTAGAAATGATATCGTCATAACTATGACTATAAACAATTTTGCTCATCCTTTTGAGCGTACCCCCCCCCGACAATTTCGCAACCGAAACTCATCCCGGTGGTTTTGAGTCTTAAGGAATCCTACGGCATCTGGCAGCAATATCTGACCGACTTCCCCAAATCAACCCGCTTTACCCTCGGCTCGAAAATAGACGACGTACTGCTTGCGGCAATCGAGTATTGCTTTCTCGCCAGCTACTCTGCGGGCTCCGACAAGCTAATATTCGTTGACCGTGGCATAGCAAGAGTCGACTTGATCAAGCTCTTACTCCAGCTTGCGTGGGATATAAAAGCTCTCGACGACAAGAAGTATATCCACCTCTCAAACCAACTAGGAAAAATCGGCCAGATGCTCGGCGGTTGGCGGCGGCAAATTATAAGCAAAACTCCCGCCCACGCGGGACGGGAGAAATCGTGACAGTGGCGAACGGCGAGGAAACGGTAGTTGCCATTCCAGTCGTTGTCCCACCAATTGAGGTTGAGGTTGCGCTTGGCGCCGTTCCGGTTGAGATACGGCACGTGACGGTTGCCATTGACCTTCGCGACCTACTCGTGCAGGAGCGCCATCCATGCCACCACCCGTCGAATACTCTCCGGGCTGTATCGTATTTGCGACCTTGTATGTCGCAGAGCGCTCCGCACCAACTGTCTTGTTTTTTCTTCACCGCGCGGCACACTTCAAGAAACCGTAGCCGCTTGAATTCCGGCTCGCGCGGGTTGCGGACAAATTACCCGGAGCCGGGACCCCGGATTTTTCACTTGTCATTTTGAGTATATAAGAAAAAACCGGCGTTCCGCTAGTGCGGAACGCCGGAGAGGGTCCAAGTTTCCAAGGGTCCAAGTGCAGAGTCCTTAGGCCACAGCGGCCGAGGACAGTTTACGAACGGCGAGGAAACGGCAGAAGCCACCCCAGCCGATGCCCCACCAACCGAGGCTGAGGCTGCGCCCGGCGCCGTACCGGCCGAGACACGGCACGCGACGGTCGCCATCGACCTTCGCGACAGAACCGAGAGCGACTATCGGGTACTTGCGTTGCTCCTCGGGGTACTTCGCCCCGAAAGCGAGTAGGTGCTCGGTCTTGGCCGGCTCCCACGGATTTGCAGGGTCGGCGGCCTTGATGGCGTCGACGTTGTCCTGCGAGGACGTGTCGCGGTCGAAGTGGAAGACCTTGGCCTCAAACTGCACGATGCCGTTGCCGACCACCGGGAATTTCTTCGCGGTGATGTTGTCGTTCTTCCAGTCGTAGTGACCGGCGGCGATCATCTGCTCGAGTGTCTGGCTGTAGTCGACCGAAAGCACGATTGGCTCCGTCGCCGGAACCGGTGTTGCGAGCGGACAAAGCGCGCTTTGGAGCACCCTCTCAAGCTTCTCGCCATTCCGCGCCCATGCAAGAGCATCGGAAGGATTCATATCGCGCGGCAGCGCCTTAAGCACCGCAGCGGAGAACTCGGCAAACTGACCGAGAGATAAGGCTGTTCCACTCACGGTGGCTGTTCCTTACGTTTACAAAGAGCTGTCCTGAGGCCGGCAAACCGGACCCATCAGCTGGCTATAATTATACACCCCAAGTGCTAGTTTTGTCAATAGCCCGCCCTACCCTCCCAAAAAGCCTTTATTTTGATAGGATAAACCACATGCCCAAGGAGATAGACCAGAAGTTTTTAAAGCCTTACGATGCGCAGGCGGTTGAGACCGCCATATACAAAAAGTGGGAGGAGTCGGGCTACTTTAATCCGGACAATTTGCCTCCGCTCGCAGACGGGAGCGCGCGCACCGAGCCTTTTTCGATAGTCCTGCCGCCGCCCAACGTTACCGGTACGCTCCACTTAGGTCATGCCTCCATGCTTGCGGTCGAGGATATTATTGTCCGCTTTGAGCGCATGCGCGGAAAAAAAGCGTTGTGGATACCGGGCACCGACTCGGCGGCAATCGCAACACAGTCGAAGGTTGAAGAAATTTTATACAAAAGCGAAAAGAAAACCCGCCACGACATCGGGCGTGAGGAACTACTCAAACGCATCGACGCTTTTACCGACGAGAGCAAAACTACCATCATCAACCAACTGCGCCGCATGGGTGCCTCCCTCGACTGGTCGCGGTACGCGTACACCATGGACGCTCCGCGCTACAAGGCGGTCATGGAGGCGTTTGTGCGCATGTACAATGCGGGGCTTATTTATCGCGGCGACCGCATCGTCAACTGGGACCCGAAGATGCAAACCACCGTCTCCGACGATGAAATAGAGCGCAAGGAAGAGGTAACGCCGTTCTACTATTTTAAATACGGACCGTTTGTCATCGGCACCGTGCGCCCCGAAACCAAGTTCGGCGACAAGTACGTTGTGATGCACCCCGACGATATGCGTTACGCGCAGTATAAGCACGGCGATAAAATAGATTTGGAGTGGATTAACGGCCCCATCACCGCCACGGTCATCAAAGACGCGGCGGCAAACATGGAGGTAGGCTCCGGCGTTATGACCATCACGCCGTCGCACAGCGCGATAGACTTTGAAATCGCGCAGCGTCACGGGCTCGATATAGAACAGGTCATAGACGAGCGCGGCATATTGCTCCCCATCGCCGGCGAGTTCGCCGGAAACCATATCAAGAAAGCCCGCCCGCTCATTGTCGAAAAACTGAAATCTAAAGGCCTGCTCGAAAAGGTGGACGAGAAATACGCCAACAACATCGCAACCAACAGCCGCGGCGGCGGCATCATCGAACCGCAGATAAAGCGCCAGTGGTTTGTCGCGGTCAACAAGGAGTTTGAACAAAAAGGAAAGCAAACGACGCTTAAGCAAATGATGCGCGACGCGGTCGCGGGCGGCGCCATAAAAATTACTCCCGACCATTTCGAAAAAACATACTACCACTGGATAGACAACCTGCGCGACTGGTGCATCAGCCGGCAGATATGGTTCGGTCACCGCATCCCTGTTTGGTATAAGGGCGACGAAACGTACGTCGGCACCGAAGCGCCGCAAGGCAGTGGCTGGGAGCAAGACCCGGACACGCTCGACACCTGGTTTTCCTCCGGGTTGTGGACATTCTCAACACTCGGCTGGCCAAAAGAGACGCCCGACCTTAAGTTCTACCACCCCACCGCCCTGCTTGAGACCGGCTACGACATACTCTTCTTTTGGGTGGCGCGCATGGTGCTGATGAGCGGATTTTTGCTCGGCGAGGTGCCGTTTAAAAACGTGTATTTGCACGGACTCGTGCGCGACGGTCAGGGCCGCAAGATGAGCAAGTCGCTCGGCAACATCATCAACCCGCTTGATATGATCGAAAAGTACGGAGCGGACGCGGTGCGCCTGAGCCTTATCATGGGCGCCTCCCCCGGCAACGACCTGCGGCTCGACGAAAACCGCATCCGCGGATACAAACATTTTGCAAACAAAGTGTGGAACATCACCCGATTTGTTTTATCGCAAGAAAGAACGGGGGACATAAAACCGGGACTCAAAAAGGAGATAGACGAGCTAACCAAAGACGTGACAAAAGATATCGAGGGCTACCGGATAGACCTTGCCGCGGACAGGCTCTATCACTACGTCTGGGACCGTTTTGCAGCCGAGATTATCGAGGAAAGCAAGGGCAAACCCGAATACGGCGCCACATTGTATTACATCCTTGAAAACTCGCTTAAGCTCCTCCACCCGTTTATGCCCTTTGTAACGGAGGAGATTTGGAGCTCCCTGCCGCCGCGCCCTGGACAGAAAGAAAACGGGCTTATACTAGTAGAGGCATGGCCTCACCCGTACTCTTAATAGCGATGCTCGGCGGAGTGCTCCCCGCCCTCTTGTGGCTGACTTTTTGGCTGCTCGAAGACCGCTGTGAGCCGGAACCGAAGCGCTATTTGCTGCTGACCTTTGCCGCCGGAGCAATAGTTGTTTTTGTGGCTTTATGGGTGGAGCAAAGGGCGATGCTGTATTTTACCGGGACAACACTCCTGTTTGTCTGGGCCGCGACGGAAGAGCTGTTAAAGTTCGGCGCGGCATACTTGGTTGCCCTGCGCCTGCGGGTTTTTGACGAGCCGATAGACGCGGTGGTGTACATGGTTACCGTGGCACTCGGATTTTCGGCGTTCGAAAATATGCTCTTTCTGCTCACCCCGCTGCAAAACGGCGATGTACTGCGCACCATTGTCACCGGCGACCTGCGATTTATCGGCGCAACGCTCCTGCATATCCTGTCCTCCGCCACTATCGGCATAGCGCTCGCGCTCGCCTACTACAAGAGCGCGTCGGTCAAGCGGATGGCGGCGCTCGCGGGAGTTGTCCTTGCGGTCACGTTGCATACGCTCTTTAATTTTTTTATAATTGGAGGTGGTGGAGAATCTACGTTTTGGATATTCCTCTTCATCTGGTTTGGCATCGTGGTTCTGCTGTTTATGACCGAGCAGATAAAACAGCCCGCCCGCGACTACTGTTAGCACAACTACTATATGGCAAAAGAAAAACGATCCTTATTTGAATGGCTTACCGGAAGCCAGAGCGACGATTTTACGTTTGACGAGCTCGAACAGGGCGGCGCATCGTATGCGGCAAAACCAACAAAAACAAAAAATGTTCCTGTTACCTCATCGTCAGCAGAGCCTGAAGAAGTGATAGAGGAAGAGGAGTCCGGCGAGCTGGCGGTGGATGTCTACCAGACTCCTACTCATATTGTTATAAAAGCGATGATAGCCGGCGTACGGCCGGAAGACCTCGACGTTTCTATCACGCGCGACCTGGTGACCATACGCGGCAAGCGCGAGCGACACACCGAGGGCGGGAGCGGCGACTTTTTCTTCCAGGAGCTGTACTGGGGCTCGTTTGCCCGCACTATCGTGCTCCCGCAAGAGATAGAAATAGAGGAGGCCGAAGCCACCGAAAAGCACGGCCTGCTTATCATCCGCCTCCCCAAACTCGATAAAGGCCGCCAAGCAAAATTGAAAGTTAAGTCGAACTAAGCGTGTGCTTGGGGCCGGGATCGAACCGGCGACCTATTCCTCTTCAGGGAAGCGCTCTACCAACTGAGCTACCCAAGCAGTAAAAAGATAGTAGCATATTAGAACTGTTTTTTCACGCCTTATTTTTCCATGGATGGCGGGACGTGTGACGTAAGTGGAGAATCCACACTTCCCCGGCCTCTATACTCCAATAAATCAAGTACGGATAGCGCCCCGCCGGCAAGACTCGCGTATTTTGCTCTCCTGTCGTTCTTCCTGCATGCGGATATTCACCAATTAACTCAACCACGCGCTTTATCGAACGCTGAACATGCTTCGCGCCATCCGGACTTCTTTCATCTAGATAGATAAGAATCTTGTCCAAGTCACCGCTTGCGCGCGGTGTATACCGTACAATCATAGACCGTGTCTTTTCCACAAGGCCTCCATTTTTTCGTCCGATACAAACTCTCCTCTACGAGCTTGTTCTAAACCCTCTCGTATAGCGGCACGTGTTTCTCCATCCAGTTCAACCGGAATATTCTCCGACTCGGTAATCAGAAGTGTGGCCAAAGCATCCTGCTCCGCCTCTGATAACTCGCGCACTTTCTCGATAGCTCTTTCAAGCAGTTTAGTCATAACGCCATTATAGCACAAAGTTATTGCGCCTTAGTTTGTCCAAACTTGGCAAAGAAATCCTGCACCTGTACTTGAAGGTCCTTGGTGTTACCGTATGCCGCTGTCGCTTGGGCGATGTACGGCTGTATGAGGTAATAGGACCACACGGAAGCGCCGATAATAACCGCCCACCACAGCAACGCCATAAACGAATGCCAGCGCTGGTTGCGGCGCATACCGTGCAGCATTTTATTTGTATCTACCGTAACCGCCTTGAGCGACTCCACCTCCCGCTTTAAAGCTTCTATCTCAGTGTCCATGCTGTAATTATATCATCGACATGGTACAGTTTTTTCATTGCCCTCGTAGCACAATGGATAGTGCAGACCCGTCCTAAGGGTACGATTTCGGTCCGATTCCGGACGAGGGCACCAGAGTTTACGCCTCAATACCGAGTTTGGCGGCTATTTTTTGGCGGTCAAAACCGACCATGGTTTCGCCTCCTATAACAATTACCGGCACGCCGAGCTGGCCGGTCATCTTTATCATCTCCTCGCGCTTAGCCGCATCGCTTGCCACGTCGTAGCCGGTATATTGCACCCCTTTTTCGGCAAAGAACTCCTTGGCCATTTGGCAAAAGTGGCAGGTCGGCGTCGAGTAAATAGTCACTGATTTTTGTTCCATATATGTTGATTATAAATCAATTTTTAGTATGCGCAACTTACAACCTAACTCCGGTGCGAGTGGGGAGAATCGAACTCCCGCCCGATGCTTGGGAAGCACCAGTTCTGCCACTAAACTACACTCGCTCGTGAACGCAAATCCTTCACCACACCGTAAGCATCTGCCACAGTTTTTGCAAAATGCCCGGGTTCTGTTTTAAGACCTCGCTGGTGGTGGCTTGGCGGATTATATTTATCTCCCCCTCGCCGGGCCGAGCCATGCCGTAGCGTTCGCGCACCTGCGCTTCCAGACCGCGCTCCGACGAGAGCGCCTGCACATCAACATCTATTTTTTGCCGGCGTTCCTGCAGGTCGTGCAGCTGAACGTCCGCGGATGCGCGGGCGGACGCGGCTTCGGCAAACTTGCCGTACATGCCCCACGCCGCGCGCGATGCGATAAAAGCGACCCCGGCAAGCGCCACAATACCGGCCACGCCGGCTGATATCTTGAACACTTCCATACCGGAAACGCGCCTCTTTTTAAACTCCCTCATATAGGCTATAGTAGCAGGATGTTTGGAAAGAACCGAGACCGTTTGCTTAAGACAATTACCGTCGTTATCGGCGTCGTCGTCATTATTTCGATGGTGCTGGCCTACTTTGCCCCGACGGTCTAACCAACCCTTCGACTGCGCTCAGGGTCAAATCATTCTGATTTGACCATCTTCAGAAATACCTCCTCGGGTATATTGACCGTGCCGCGCTCTTTCATCTTTACCTTGCCCTTCTTTTGTTTTTCGCGGAGCTTCATTTTGCGGGTGATGTCGCCGCCGTACATGTGCTGGGTGACATTTTTACTCATGGCGGAGAGCGTCCGGCTCGACACAATGCGCCCCAGCGCCTGGCCCTGTATTTTTGTGCTGAACATCTGCCGCGGCAAAATACCGTACAGCTTTTCCACCGCCGCCACCGCCTCCTCATCGACGCGATGCCGGGCGACAATGCGGGAGAACGCGGGCACCAACTCGTCGGCGACTAATATGTCGAGCCGCGCCACGTCTGCCAGCCGCAACTCGCGCATCTGATACGAAACGGAGGCGTAGCCGGAGGTCGCACTCTTAATTTTGTCAAAAAAGTTGCGCATAAGTTCGCGCAGAGGCATAACCACCGTAAGTTTTATCCTGCCTTCGGAAAAGTTTTCCGTCGCTTCGGTCACTGCCTCGTGCTCAAACAGCAACGTGACGGTATTGCCCAAGTAGTCCGACGGCAGGAGTATCTCAACTTCCACAAACGGCTCCCATACTTTGGCAATGATGCCGTGCTCGGGGAATTGTGGCGCCGAGTAGACGCTGACGCGCTTGCCGTCTTTGGTCTCTACCTCGTACTCGATGCTCGGCGTTGTAACGACAAGTTTTAAGTGCGCTTCGCGGCGCAGACGCTCGGTCACAATCTCCAAGTGGAGCATGCCGAGCATGCCGCAGCGGAAGCCTCTGCCCAGCACTCCGGATGACTCCTCCTCAAACGACAGCGACGAGTCGCTGAGCCGCAGCCTGCCGAGCGCTTGGCGCAGGGCGGTAAAGTCGTCTTGGCTCTCCGGGTAGATAGACGCCCAGACGACCGGTTTAGGCTCGCCATAGCCCGGCAGAGGGGGCGTGGAGCTCTTCTCCGTGCGCACCGTGTCGCCGACGCGCGCAAAACCCGGCTCTTTGATACCGGTAACAATATAGCCTATTTCGCCTGCATGAAGTGACGCGGCAACTTTTGGCGTCGGCGAAAATGTGCCGACCTCGAGCGCGGAAAACCGCCGGCCGCTTGCGGCAAACTCCAGCGCGTCGCCTTTTTTGACCGAGCCGGCAAACATGCGCAGATAAACAATTACTCCTTGATGGTCGGAATATTGGAAGTCAAAAATAAGTGCTTGTGGCAGTGCAGACAAAACCTGTTCAGAAAAATAGTCTGGTTGAGGCGAAGCCGACCCGAGGACTTTTTTCTGGGCAGGTTTTGTCGAAGCCCCGCCCGATACCGGCGGTGGAACTCTCTCAATCACCGCTTTCAGTAAATCTTCGACACCCTCCCCTGTCCTACCGGAGCACGTGAGTATGGTCTCCACGGAAACGCCGAGTAGTTTGGCAAGCAGCAGTTTTGTGTCCTCAACCTGCGCCAAAGGCGAATCGATTTTAGAAATCACAGGGATGATGACCAACCCCTGTTCACGCGCCATACGCAAGGTGGTGAGCGTCTGCGCCTGCACGCCCTGCGTGGCGTCTACCAGCAGTATCGCGCCCTCCACGGCAGTGAGCGCGCGCGACACCTCGTAGCTAAAGTCGATGTGTCCGGGCGTGTCTATTAAGTTCAGTTGGTAGTCGGTAGTCCCAAGCCGATAGAGCATCCTTACAGGTTGCATCTTAATCGTGATGCCGCGCTCGCGCTCGAGGTCCATCGAGTCGAGCACCTGCTCGCGCATTTTCCTCTTTTCGATAGTATGAGTCACCTCCAAAAACCGGTCAGCCAGAGTGGACTTCCCGTGGTCTACGTGACTAATAATGCAAAAGTTCCTAATGTGCTTCACTGCACTACTTTACCTCATTTTAGGGCTAAAAATAAGGCTTTCTCGTTTGACAGCTTGACAAAACTGTTGTCTGGGTGTACACTATAAAACAGGTACATTGATTCCGATTCACGCGCCAACGGGGAGGACCCTATGCGCAAAGTAGCACTCATTGCAGTTGCACTCGTTCTCGTATCGCTCCCAGCACAGGCTGGCTGGCAAGACGAGATCAAGTCACTTTATACCAAATGCGACTCGCTGAGCAGTGCTATTCGCTCAACGATGTGCGGACTCAGTGTCGCCGTTCTCGACCTGACCCTGGTTCAGGGCAAGTACGAGGAAGCGAGGGTTCGCTACGAAGAGATCAAGACTAAGTTCCCTGAGATTTTCTAGGCTCAAACTGTTTCAAACCCCCGGCTTCGGCTGGGGGTTTTATAATTTTAAAAACTCAAATGTGAATAAAACTTACTATAGTCGGAGTTATTCACAATCATTTTTGATTTTTACATATGTACATAAATCATGCTATCGCTGGAATTATAAACACTCAACTAAAAATACTTTTTATATATGTACCATAACCTAAGCTATAGCTACACACATGGTTAAAACAAATTTTATGCGACGTCGGTGGCTTCGACGGCGGGCGGCTCTTTTACATAGCGGCGGCGCAGCGACGTGTAGGCTTCCACCAGCTCTTTATTTTTTAGGAGCGCGAGCATGGCGGCGGTAACCGTAAGACCTATGACGCCAGCCGCCGCGCCCTGAGAGACAATACCGACAACAGTGTTCAGATTGAGACGAGTTCCCAAATATGCCAATACGAGATATGCGGCCGCGCCGCCCATGACCGACGCGGTAAAGCTCTCAAACGTCAACCGGCGCAACGGCCCCATCGGCAGAGCGAAGTCGCGCGAAAAGAAGTAGAGGCCAAGCCCGGCCTGCACCAGAACGCCGAGACAGTAGCCGAGCGCGAGCATCAGCACCGTAGTGCCCGGTATATCCGCCACGCGCAGGAGCGACTCGAGGAAGTAGCGCCAAAAAATGCTGGTATGAAAGGCCGCCGTAAGCGCCGCGGCGCTCAGCACCGAGATGCCTACGGACACCAGCGCAAACCAGAGCGGCCGCGCCGAGCGGCCGGCGGCGTAGTATCCGCGCGCAATAAGGAGCGTGATGCTCTGCGCGCACAGCGACACTACAAAGAGCGCGAGTGCCGCGGCGGTGAGCCTTGTCGCCTCCCAATCAAACGCGCCTGCGCCGAGTATCGTGCGCACGAGTTGGGCGCGCAACACAATAACAAAAACCATCGCCGGTATCGCCCAAAAAAGCACGTGCCGCAACGCCGCCTCGATGTGGCGTATAAATTCTCCGCTCTCCCCCGCCACATGCAAGCGGCTGAGCGTGGGGAAAGCGGCCACCGAGTACGAAACGCCGATGATGGCGAGCGGCACCGCCTGCAGGTTAAACGCAAAGGTAAAAACCGCGATAGATCCCGGCGCCAAAAAAGATGCCATCGCGGTCAGTATAAGGAGCGAGAACTGCCCCATCGAGAGCGCCAGTGTGCGCGGCACCGACAGCTTGAGTACTTCCTTTATATATCCGGAAGCTTCGCGCATCGGCATGGCTGCCGTGCGTTCGGAAGAAAAAAACGGCACCTGCAAAGCAAGATGCATGGCCGCGCCGAACACAACGCCCCACGCAAGCCCGGGCAGGCCCATCCGCGGATACAGCACAGCGATGCCAAAAATAATACCGAGGTTGTAGAGCAGTGGCGAGACGGAATACAGCACAAAGCGGTGCCGCAGTTGTGTGAGCGACGCGAGTATGTTGCTGGCGCCGAGCAGTATCGGCTGGAGCAGAAGTATCCGCATAAGGACGACCAAGTTGCCGCCGGCAATGCCCGGCGCTACCAGTGTCGCCAAATAAGGAGCAAATACAAAAAGAACCGCCGCCAACACGCTCATCGACACAAAGAAAACAAGAAGTGTCTTGCTCAAAAAGCCTGCGCTCCCGCTTCCTTGCGCCTCCAAACGCGACAACACCGGCAGAAGCGCGTAGAGCGACAACAACGACGCCACGGTCGCAAAGAGCAGGTCCGGCACGCGAAAGGCGGCGTAATAGACATCGAGCGTATGCGTAGCGCCAAAGGAGCTGGCGAGCAAACGGTCGCGCACCAGAGCAAGCATTTGAGAGAGCAGTGCAAACAACGCCAAAAGGTACGCGGCCTGATGCATGCCGCGTACCTCGATATTCATGGCGCCTAAGAATGCCCTAACAGTGTTTCGTGCCGCCTGCGTAGGACTCATGTTCCCTATTGTACAACAGGAGCCGTTTTGCGGTTTTGTGCGGGCGCCTCAAGACCGTCGAGAGGCTTTTTGCCTGCGGTAAGATTTGCCACTATTTTCTTTACTTCGGCGTTGTCCGGGTTGCTTACCGCAAGCTCCTGGAACAGGCGCAAGGAGTCGTTCTGGCGGCCCTGCGCGTAGTAGGCAAGACCGAGGAAGTACTTGGCGTTGGCGTAGTCGGGTACCAAGACAAGAGCCTGCTCGAGTGCCGGGATGGCGTCTTTGGAGTCGTTGCCGGCGTAGTACAGGAGACCCAACTCAAACCATATAGACGCAACACCCGGAGCGGTCTGTACCGCTATCTGCGTGTTTTTTATGGCGGAGTTGAGGTCGTTGTTGGCGACGTTTATCTGCACGACAAAGAGTATCGCGTCGGTGTAGTCGGGTTTGAGCGTAAGCGCTTTTGTCACGTTGTCCTGCGTGCCCTGCGCGTTGTTGTTTGACGCGTCGAGGCGCGCGATAACAAGCGGGATAGCCGGGCTTGTCGGGTTGCGCATTGCCGCCGCAGTGTATACATCCTGCGCGTTTTTATAGGCACCGGTTATTTTGAGCGACGAGAGCAGGTCGTATACGCGCCCGAGCGAGAAGTATGAGCGGTAGTCGGTCGGCGATGCGAGTATTGCCGCCTGCCCTGCCAGGATTGTGCTCTGCAGCATTGCGGTAAACTGCTTCTGCGCATCCTCCGGCTTCATTTTTGTATCCTGCGCTATTGCCGAGAGTTTTTGCGCGCCTGCGTCTGTCTGCAGTCTGAGCGCGTTAGCGGTGCTCTCTATTTTTTGAGCGCGTGCGGCGTGCATGAGCGCGCCGTCCACATCACCCTGCGCGAGCGCATAAAGGCCGGCGCCGGTATAAGACTCGGAAACCAAGCGGCGCACCGTGACAAAGCCCGACACCACGGTTACGACAAGGAGTACGCCGGCAATAGCAAGCACTCCTATGCCTTCAAGCATCGACGGTACTCTCCCCTCGTCATCCGCCGCGCGGCCTTGCCGCCAGAGGAACCCGAATGCGGCTCCGGAGAGTACAAACGCAAGCAGAATAATGTTTTGACTCGGGACGTACAGAATAATGGTCGCAATCAGAAACAGACTGCTGACACCCATCATCGACGCCACAAACCGCTCATCGCGCGAGAGTATGTTGAGCCGTATAACGCGCACCACCGCCGCTATAAGCAGAAACAGCGGCATCAGCCACGCTATCGCTCCAAGAAAGCCGACACTACCCAACGCTGTCGCCAGCGTCGAGTAGCCGACGTTAAAGTCGAGATTCCAGAACTGGGTCCGGTTGACCTCCGCCGGTTTATTTTTGAGCCATGAGATGCCAAACGTGTTAGGACCGGTGCCTATCAGCGTTGCGCGCACAGAGCCCTTTTGCTCCGCGCCGGCTATGTCGAGCGTCGACTGCAAGCCGGGGCGTACCTCGAGCGACGAGACAGGAAACACTTTCGTGAGTCCTCTGTTGATTACCGAGCCGTACAGACCGTTTTGTACCAGGAAAATAACAGCTATAACGGCGCCCGCAATCGAGTACCATGGAATTATCGCCGCGATAGAGACAGGTGCCGCGCCAGGCTCGCGGGGATCGGCGCGCTGGCGCAGTAGAGCAAGGAGCCCGATCAATATACATCCGGAGAGAAGCAGGGTCCACGCGAGCGGGAAGTTTACAAGACCGAGGAGCAGAACAAGCACTACCCCGCCGATTGCGGCGGCAATGCGCCATATGTTGGACGTTTGATTAAGCTCTACCCGCGCAAACAGGAGTACGGAGAGCAGTGAGACAAGCAGGCCGAGGTCGTTCCACTTGCCGATAAGGTTGACCGACCGGTCGGTAAATGTCTGGAACGGAATAGCGGTTGTCCCGAAGATAATTGATACCAGTTGGAAGACCGTTGCCGCCACAAGCGACCAAAACACTACTGTCATGAGCAGGCGCGCCGTGCGCAGAGTCCTAAACAGCGTAAAGGACATCAGGTACGCCACAGCGGCAAACAGCACAAACAGCACGGTATCGGACTCGATACTGGAACCGGTCATGGATAATGAGCGGTCCGGCGAGAACAACGACGAGATAAAGTACAGCACCGGCAGTGCGACAACAAGAAGGGCGGCATAAAAGCCGTGCGTGCGCAAAAGTGCCCGCGCCCCGCCGCTGACTACTAAGAAGATCGCACACGCCAAAAGGGCAACGGCGAAAGCCGCTACCTTAGATAGCTGGAACGGGAACCACGCGGTCGGGATAACGAGCACCAAGGCGAGTACAATACCTGCCAGGAGCGCGTATCGCGACCACTCTGTAAGTCGTGAGTGCATAGCGAATGACAATTAAGACGGAGGAGCAATACCTCCGCGCTATTTAATAATATTCAAACAGAACTTCTGCCAATAACTATAACCCGCATGTTTAAAAAAGGAGGTGCAAAGACTGTGGATAAGTGATACAATGCTTTTAGCGCGTTGAACAGTAGCTGCCAATTTTGTCCGCCATAGGCGGAATACAAAATTGAGCATCCCGAGCAAAGTCGAGGGGCCCTTCGATAGAACTCAGGATACTCAATCTTGTAACCACCTGCGGTGGACAAGATTGGTAGAGGAAAGTCCGAACATGTACTCCGGGCAACCGGGTTAAAAACCTAGCGGGTAACTCCCGTCATACGCTTTTTGCGGGCGTAAGAGGTGCGAACAGTGACGAATCGCAGGCTTCTCTGTTAGGGAAGTGTGCGGGTGAAACGGCAAAATCCTTAGGAACATGCAAGGCCGTGCTCTTCGCAAGAAGAGAGTGCCGCTCGAGCCCCACGGCAACGGGGGGCCCAGATAAATTACTGTTCCAGACAGAACTCGGCTTACAGACGCGCGCGCAGAATGTAAAAGCCCCGCTACCGCGGGGCTTTTACCTGCCTCTTGCGGTGTCGCGGCAATTCAACCTTTGAGAGCCAACCCACACTTAAGGGAGAAATTACTCGGCCTCTGGTTCTTGTTGCCCAGACTCAAGCTCAAGCAACTCCAATCCTTTAATTTTTGGCATTGCCGTCGCACCAATGTGCCCCGTCATTCCCCCGATAATATTCGCTGTTCCCATGAGAAGCCTTTGCGCCTGCGCTTCTCTTTGTGCCCAAAATTTCTCGTATGCGGTGCGCTCCTTCAGTACCTGTGCCCTCATTTCGGTATAGGTTTCCACCATCGCCTCTACCTGATGCACAAATTCATGACTAGTCACGAAACCAAACAGCGCATCTGCTTTTGTACCTCGATTTTGCGCGAGAGCTTTCTGAAGACCAACGTCCAGTATTCCCTTGCGAAGCAGCGTTGCAAGAATCACAACGGAATTCGACCTGCAAACCCAAACACCATTGACGTTTCCAATATCCCCCGAAATCTGTTTAGGCATCACACTGCTTACAATGACAGGAACATTGGCTTTACCGGACCGTAGGTTCTCTTTAATCGTTTGTATCCATTCCTCTTTCCAATTCTTATGGTTTTTGCATTCCCACAAAATAATTCCACATTCTGATCCTCTTGGACTTCGAACGGTCTGTCGGATATCGGTTCCTTTTACCCCCTTACCAATGGGGTCGATTATATCGTCACGGAATTCGTCTCTTAGAGCCTGTTCCATATCGAGTTCCAAAACTTCCCCCTGGAGCTGTTGTGACCCTTGCGCAGCTTTTCGTTGGGCTTCGTCTAATGCCTTCTGTGTGTCCGACAATTTCTTGTCACTCGCCGCCAATTTAAGGCGATATTTTTCATCGGCGTTTTTTGTAGCCTCTTCCCGTATCTTTGTTTCTTCTTTCGCCATTCGCTCCTGCATTTCCAACTCAACGTTTTCTTTAGCCTTGCGCTCTTCTCTTAGTTCCGTCATTAAGTCGCCCAGTTTCTCACGAAGCTCCTTATTTGATTTTTTCTCGCCATCTGCCTCAGCCTTCAATTCCTTTATCGCGATGTCGTTCTCGACCGATGCTTTCTTTTTTACCGCAAGCGTCTCAGCTTCAAACTTTTTCTTTGCAATTTCAATTTCTGCTTCCGCAACTTTTTTCGTCGATTCAGCACTCTTTTGGGCCGTAACGGCTGCCTCTTTTCGAACTTTCTCTAATTCAGCCTCGTGCTTTTTGTGCTCGGCAATGAGAACTGTTTTCTCGATGTCCTTCGTTAGGGCTTCCGAAAGCTCGATGTCTGCCCCACATTTTGTGCACGTAATTGTAGTCATAGTAAATCTATTTGAGTGTCATTTTAGTAATCTAGCTGATTTTTCTGCGGTTATAAGGGGACTGATTGGTCGGCTTGAGGGAAATCTTATTCTGTGATGCCTTGGTATACACGCCCGCTTCAGGACGTCCAAGCTTGAGACCAATAACACGCGTTGGAGTATCGGCTTTTGCCAGCACCTTGAGGTGCTTTATCTCGGGTGGTGTCCACGGCTTCCCAGCGTTGCGAATGTATTTCTTTGTCATAATTCTAATGATTTTAAATATGTGGATAATTCGACTTGTTTACTTTCTATTTATTTTCTATACTAACATATATGCTCACAAAAAAGCAAGCTCAAGTCCTCAACTTTATAAAAATGTATATGGCAAAGCATAGCTATGCCCCCTCTCTTGAGGAGATAAAGCGGAAATTTAAGCTTGCCTCTGTCTCAACATCTCACTATTACATCAGCAAACTCCAAGATGCTGGATTTTTGAATAAAGAACATAATCAACCTCGTGCTGTTTCCACAGTTGAAGCAAAGCAAACCGTTGAGATACCAATTTTAGGTGCGATCGCGGCAGGTCAGCCGATTGAAGCAATAGAAACTCCAGACGAAACTATTACAATCACGAGAGATGAAATTGGAAAGCAAGGCAAGCACTACGCTTTGCGTGTTCGAGGTAGCAGTATGATTGATGAGGGTATTTTTGACGGCGATATTGTTGTTATACGGAAACAAGAGGTAGCAGAAAACGGTCAGACTGTTGTCGCTGTTATAGATGACAATCAAGCGACGCTCAAAAAATTATATCGCGAGAACGGAAAATTTAGACTACAACCGGCAAACCCAACACTATTTCCAATTTATCGTGATGAGGTAGAAGTGAGGGGTGTTGTCGTTAAAATTATTCGTAATCTTGAATCACAACTAGATCAAGGGCAATCGAGAGATGAAAAGTATGTGCGTAAAATAGATTATTCGTGGGATTACAGAGGAGAAAAAACAAAATCGCATACGCACGGCATACATACTTATCCGGCAATGTTTATTCCACAAGTCGGACGAAGATTGCTAGAAACTTATAGCAAAGAGGGTGATACCATTTGCGATATTTTCTGTGGCTCTGGTTCAGCTTTAGTTGAAAGTAGATTGATAGGAAGAAATACCTACGGCATCGATCTTAATCCTTTGGCTATTTTTCTCGCGAAAGCAAAAACGACTCCAATCAATCCTCAAAAATTAACAAAGGAATATCTTGCCTTACTTTATAGAGTAGAAAAAATTAAAGATAAAGAAATAAAAAGACCAGATTTTAAGAATATTGATTTTTGGTTCAAAGATAAAGTAATCGTTAAGCTCGCAAAATTAAAGAAAGCAATACGTGAGATAAAAGATGAGGAAATTCAGAATTTTTTGATGGTCGCCTTTAGTGAGACAGTTCGCTATTCCTCAAATACAAAGACTGGGGAGTTTAAGTTGGTTAGAGTAAAAGGTGAAAAACTGGAAAAGCACGACCCCGATGTCGTTGGAATATTTCGCAAGCATGCAGAGAAAAATATCGCAGGAATGACTGATTTCTACAAAGATGCAAAGAAGGATGTGTGGACAAAAATAATCTACGGTGATTCATCAAAAGATAATGGAATTAAAGCAAATTCTATTGATTGCATTATTACTTCTCCGCCATACGGCGATAGTCGTACAACAGTTGCTTATGGACAGTTTTCTCGCCTTTCAGCGCAATGGATTGATGTATTCGATGACCCCAATGATGCCTCCGGTGTAGATAATAATCTTCTTGGTGGTAGAGCTACTAAAGATTTAATTCACACACTTTCATCAGATTACCTAAAAGAATCATTAGAAAAAATTGCAAAACAAGACGAAGCTAGGGCAAAAGATGTATTAAGTTTTAATCTTGGTTTGAATGAATGTTTAAAGCAAGCTCATAGAATCCTTAAACCAGGGAAGTATTTTTGCCTTGTTGTTGGAAATAGATTAGTTAAACAAGTGCGAATTCCCACTGACTTTATTATTGCTGAATTAGCAGAAAAGATAGGTTTTACTTGCGAAGATATAATCGTCCGAAATATCCCCGGTAAAAGAATGCCAATCAAAAACTCGCCCACAAATATTGTAGGCGCATTAGAGGAAACGATGAATAAGGAAAGTATCGTTGTGTTAAGAAAAAATTAAACCAGTTCAACTTTTGTGTCGAAGCAATTATATAGTTGTTTTATTTTTACTCTGAATCCGGTGCCGTGATTACGGACGGAACCACTAGGACGATAGAACATTCTAAAGTCTACAACAATGGCATCTTTCTTAACCAAACTTTTGAAGTGTTCAAAGTCAAAGCCCTCCAAAAAGAAAGCTTGGTCAAAATGAAAATGCTCAATACCTCTTACTTCTTTGCAGTCTGCTAGTGCATATACTAGGGCTGGTAATTTTGCCTCAAATTTCTTTTGGAGATCCTCCATGTCCCAGTAAATATTTAATCTCCTACCCTTACCAACAACTCGAACTTTATCTTTTTCAACTTTTAGTTTGAGACCTTGATTATTGTATCGCTTACACAAAAGAGTGCTGTGTAATTCTTTTGACCGACCATTATCTCTTTTTGAATAGCCAAAATTATCAAGAAGCACTCGGTCACGATCCCCACCCTTAGGCTGAGGCTCTAACGTAAAAAGCGTCAGTATAGATGTCGCGCTTCGACGGTATGCTTTGAGCTCTGCCATCTCACCGATATCAGGAAGCGGAATATTGTTTTCCTTGATACCAAGAAGATCCTCGAGGGTCTTTCCAATACCCGTATCGCCTGTGCGATGTGTCTTTACAAATCCGAGAGCTCGAATAGCTCTCAATTTCCGCTTGAGTTCAGATAGGGTCATAATTTTGGTAATATATCCTTATTTTCCATAGGTTCGAACATGGACATCTTGCGGAGGCGGTGAGATTTGAACTCACGATACCTTGCGGTATGCCACCTTTCCAAGGTGGTGGAATAAACCACTATCCGACGCCTCCAACACAATGAGAGTACACCAAACTGTACTTAAATAAAACCCGTATAGTATAACCGGACGACCGTCTATCTATATGCTACATGACTTTTTAAACAAAAATCCCTCCGCCAGTAACTGGGCGGAGGGTCGAGGACATTCGAACTAAAATTTATCGCCGACGCAGGCGCTTTTGCCTATACCCACAATGAGCGGCGACCACTGCGCGGAACCGTTGGTATTGCGGGGAATTTTCGGCGCCGGCGTGTGAACCTTTGGTTTTGTTGCCAACTGCACTGTCGCGCGCTTTACCGGTTTAACAGTGGTGATAG
>ORMF012000067.1_pt1 | contig 63377 bp, 39 predicted proteins | sample 1779871 | NCBI WGS metagenome assembly ORMF01 (sample SAMEA104232316, study PRJEB22302) | groundwater metagenome | biome: forest; feature: aquifer; material: groundwater | place: USA | collected 2011-08-07 | depth 5.4 m | reverse complement strand
CGGCGTTACAGGGTCACCACGAAGGGGTGCGCAACCATCGCGACGATCCTGTCTGCTCATGGGGTTACGCTTGAACAGCTGAGGAAGAGCGCATGAACAACTGTGCGGAAAACAAAGTCAGAGACGGGTAGGGATCCAACGCTGGCAGACCTGTGCTGGGATCTAGGATTTCGTTTGGATCTGGGATTTTGGATCTGGGATTGCCCGTCGCTCCGAGGGGCTCCCACGCTTCGGCCAGGGACCAGCCTATCCCGCTTAAAGGGCGAGACGCGCGGGCAGGTGGTCCCGCGCGTCTCGCAGTTGGGTCTACTGGGGTTTATGGGAAGTAGAGTACGGTCGTCCCGGATGCGGGCACCCAGGCGTTGCCGCCGGCGTACCAGATCCGCAGCCAGCCGTTTTGGTTGAGGTTGGCGATGAATACCTCGCCCTGGTCGACGCGCCCGATGATGGGGCCTCCGGCGCTCGATCGAGCGGAGGTCGTCGAGTTGAATCGGCGGCCGATGCCGTTCGTGCGGCGGAGGAGGCTTCCGTCCCACACCCAGCCAGTCCGGTTGTCGTAGAAGATGCGGCGCCAGCCGTTGCTCTCCCCGTTCGCGACGTAGAGTTGCCCCTGCCTCACCGTGCCGAAGATCTGGCCGCTCCAGGCCGCCGCGTCCCTCACCACCGCCGTCTCGGGCGACACCTCGCGGGCCGTCTGGCCCGCCGGGGCGTCCTGCCGACCGCCGTCGCGGACCAGGCCCATGTAGTAGGTCCAGTTGAAGAACGGGCCCGGGTCGGTGTGCGTCGCGCCGCGCACCTCGCGGTGCCCCAGGATGTTCCGCCGGTCGATCGGGATGGCGTAGGCGCGGCAGAGCCACGCCGTCAGCGCCGCCGAGGCGCGGTACTGGGCGTCGGTCCACGTGTTCCGCCACGCCCACCCCTCGTGCTCCAGCCCGATCGCCTGGCTGTTGATCCACCCTGCGTGCCAGGCTGTGTCGGAGTCCCGCACGCCCTGGAAGATCTGCCCGGAGCGCGCGATGATGTAGTGTGCGCTCACTCGGGACGCCGGGTTGCGGAACCAGGAGATCGCCCCCTGCGCGCTCCCCTCGACCGTGTGGATGATGACGAAGTTGATGTCCGCGCCGCCGCGGCCGACCCGGTAGTTGGAGGAGATCGCCGGGGCCCACGTCGTGGTCGGCCTCTGCTGCGCCGAGGCCTCGGGTGCGAAGAACGCCAGGACCGCGACCACCGCCGTCACCCGAGCCCAGGTCGTGCGCGTCAGCATGGGAGGACCCTCGAAGAGACGTGAGCCCTCTTGTGCACGTCGGGGAACTCACGCACAGCCGGGAGCGCAACCGAGTGAGATGATGTGACGCGACTAACCGACGTGCACGTAATGAGATGCGCTGTGCCATCCACGCGGTGTTTCCGGAGAACTCACGTTGAACTCACATGCACCGCTTTCGCGTGAGTGGATTCGTAACAGCGTTCCGACGCGTAACGCTCTGGTTGCGAGCCCGGGAGTTGATCGTGTATCCTCTGTGCATATGGACGCGGACCGCGACGCGATGTACGGGAAGCTGCGCGACCAGGAGGGGGCGGCGCTGGACCACGCCGCCATCCAGCTCGCCGCGGAGTGCGCGGGACCGGCCGACCTCCTCGGCGCGGCGTGTGCGCTCCTCAACCGCCGCCAGCGCTACTTCTCGATGGCGGGGGAGCACGGGAGCGCCTTCGACTTCGACGGACTGTGCTTCGTGGACGACCTGGACGAGCGGCTCCTCGTCGCGATCGACAAGGTCCTCTCGAGGCGCAAGGCGGGCGATCTGCCTGCGGAGGCCTCGAAGCGCCTCCTCGGCGTGCTGACCGGCCTCCCCGCGCTCCCGCCTCATCCGGTGGGGTACATGGTGATCTTCCTCCTCACGAAGGCCTTCGCGGCGTTCGAGGGGGCTACCCGGGACCTCTCCCCGGAGGATCTGGCCGGGCTCGAGCAGGCGCTCGTCGACCGCGTGGCGGAGTGGGTGCACGGGTTCGTCCACACGCGCGTGACGCCGCTCCTCCGGCACATGAGCGACGTGTCGCGCGAGTATTCGGTCGTGGCGCGCCTCTCGTGCGCCTGCGGGAAGGGGCGCTTCGCGGTCGAGCGGCAGGCGCTCCGGACGATCCTCGATGGCGGGCACGTGGACGCGCTCTCGGTGAAGTGCGGCTCCTGCGGCGCCGAGCGCGAGATCGAATTCCCGCTTCCGCACTTCGCAGACCTCGCCCGGATGACAGGGCCGGGGCACGGCGAAACCCATTGACGCGGGGGGCCGGTCCGGCCGATAGATCAGATCAGGGGACGGAAGGAGTCGACATGTCGATCCGCGAAACGACGATCTGGCGCAAGCTCTTCCCGATTCCGACGGACGAGTTCCTGCGGAACGCGGTGAACCGCGTCAACCTCGAGGGGCTCGAGAAGGTCGTGATCAAGGTCCAGGAGGGGCAGGAGGGGGACGATCCCTTCTTCCTCGTCGAATACGAGGCGATGAAGGGGACCGTCGTTCTGATGCGGGCCAAGGACCACGTGAGCGCGGCGGAGTACCGCGCGGCCCTTCACGCCCAGGATGGGGACTTCCACCACGACATCGAGGGCGTGCTCAAAAACTGGGTCGAGCAGAAGGTGAAGGACGTCGAGCAGAAGCTCCTCGACGCCAAGGTCTCAGTCGAAATCGTCTACCAGTAGCCGCCTACCGCGCCGCGGCAATCCTCTCCGCGGCCTCCTTGGCGATGACCGCGCTGCGATCGCGGAGGTGCGCCGAGACCGCCTCCACCATCGTCGAGAGCGCCCTCGGGATCGCGTCGTCCCCCGTGACCGCGCCCGTCACGAACGACGCCTCCTTCCCCGGCTCCAGGAGCGGCCACTCCGCCATCACCGTCCCCGGATCGCCCCGCTTCGCCGGGTCCTGGTGGACAAGGCGCACGACCCCGTCGAGTCTCAGCACCCACTGGCCCGCCGTCGAGGAGTTCGTGAAGTAGATCGCGTCGATCTCGCCCGCGAGGGAGAACTCCGCGTCGCTGCGGCCCCCGATCGACCGCTCCACGTGCTCGAACCGCGCCGTATCCTGGAGCGCGCGGACGAAGATCTGCTGCAGCAGCTCCGAGGGCGGGCCCGCCCAGCGGCAGAACTTGAAGTGCTGGATCCGCGCCCCCTCGCGCCAGCCGATCCGCGCGTCCTCGTAGATCTCCGGCGCGCGGAATCGCTCCACGACGACGCGGAGCGTCTTCGTCCCCGCGGGCGCGCCGTCGACGCGCGGGGCCGACCCCGCGTCAAGCGTGAGGAACTCCATCGGCCTCGATTCCCCGCCCACCGAGCAGCCCGCCGCCACCACGGCCAGCGTCGTCGCCACACACACCGCGGCCAGCCTCATTTCCCATCTCCTCCGAGCAGGTCGTTGATCATTCCGCCTCGCGCGTCCTCGAGGCCCTTCAACTCCTCGCGCAGGCCCTTTTCCTGCCCCGCGAGCGAATCCACCAATCCGCCGAGCGTCGTCCGGAGCGACGAAACCGCCCCCCACGCCCCGTCCACGAGCCCGTCCCACTCCTTCTCGGCGCGCACCTGGATGTCCGAGAGCGACCGGATGAGGTCGGGGAGGGACTTCTCGCGAAGGGTCCTGACGCCGGGGACGAGGTCGGCCATGTCGGGCGGCCCCATCCGCGACGGGATCTTGTCCGCCAGTGCGCGAAGGCCTCGGTTCATGCGGTCCACGGGCCCCTCGCCCTCCGCGGGGGCCAGCGCCTCCTCGTACCCCTTCATCTGCTCGGCCATCCGCGCGACCCCGTCGCCCATGCGGTCGAGCTGCGCCTTCCCGTCCCCCTCGACCCACCACGCATCCACCGTGTCCGCGAGCGCGAGGACGCCCTGGAAGGTCTTCTCGACGTTCTCGACCATGTTCGACGGCTCGACGAATGGCCCGAGGAGGAACGGCCCCTTCGTCTCGGAGGGGACCGGCGCGCCCGGGCGGACCAGGACGTCGATCTGCGCGCGGCCGGTGAACTTCGAGTGGACCACGTCGGCGAAGAGCGGGCGGTCGAGGTTGATCCTGGAGACATCGACCATGGTCTCCACCACGATCGCGCGGTCGGGGAGCCACGACTTTCCCTCTTCGCGCGGGAGGGAGAGGATGAAGGCGCGGACCTTCTGGCGGAGGCCCTCGTCGAGGTCGGGGTAGAGGCGGACGGAGAGGACGTCGCCGACCGCGACGCCCTGGTAGGAGACCTCCGTCGAGGTTTCCACGCCCTGGGAGTCGCCGAGCAGGATGACCCAGGCGCGGGCGGAGTGCCTCTCGGGCCAAGCGGCGCGCACCGTGTAGGCGATCACGAGGAGCGCGGCGCCCCAGACGAAGAGACCGATCCAGCGGGTGAGAGACCTCATTGAAAATCCGTGACGGGGATTGGCGGAGGCGAGGGCTGATGGAAGGGCGGTGCGACGATAGCAGATACCCGATAGCAGATACCCGATACCCGATAGGTGCCCGTGGAACGACGCCCCGAGACACCTTGACGTGGGCTCGGGGGACATATCGGGTATCGGGTATCTGCTGTCGGGTATCTGCTATCTCGTCCCATCGTCGTGCCTTCCCTCACCTACTTTCCGGGCTCCAGCTCCTTGCCACGACGTCCCCAAATCACGCTCGAAGGATCCTGATCGAGCTGCGTCATCACCGCGTCTACCCGCCTCGCGAGCCGCGCGATGTCCTCCGTCAGCCTCTCGATCCGGTCCCGGTTGTCTGCGACCATCCCCTCGACCGCCCCCGCGAGCTTCCCGATCTCCTCCGTCATCCGCGTCAGCGACTTCCCGAGGTCGTCTCCCGTCTTGAGGAGGCTCGGGACGGTCGGGTCGGTCGGGTGCGGCTCCAGGATCTTCGCGAGGTCGTCCTCCAGGCGGTTCGTCTTCTTGAGCAGCAGCGCGAGGTCTCCTTCTTCCCCTTCGGCGTCCTGCGTCCAGCGATCGAGGCGCCCCGTGACGTTCCGGACCTCGTCGAGCGTCTGCGAGATCTTCGCGTCGTCGCCGCTCGTCCACCCCTCGATCGTGGAGGTGATCTTCGCCGTCGATTCCACGATCTGGTTCAGGTTCTGCTGCTGCGCGGTCGTGAGCGAGCGGACCTTGTCGGTGATCTCCTCCACGTTCTTGACGAGGCGCGAGAGGGTCTCGACGTTGTCCTTCCGGAGGAGGCCCTTCTGCTCGTCGAGGAGGCGCTCCGCGATGCTTCCGAGGCTCGACGTGCTCGCGACGATCACGACGTCGCGCCGCTCGAGCTCCGGGTCCTTGTCCGGCTTCGACTCGATCTTCACCGCGAACGACCCCGCGAGGTTGACGAGCTGCAGCTCCGCGCGCGTGGTCCCGTTCAGCGGCAGGGACCCCTCGTCCACGATGACCGTCGCGAGGACGTGCGGGACGTCGGATACGGCGTTGCCCGCCTCCTTGTACCCCTTCGTCCACTCCGCGTAGCACTTGTCGCCGCCCTGGATCGTCGGCGTCGCCTTGGGGTTGATGACCTTCGCCTTCTCGAGGATCCGCTTCGCGGCCGGGCTGTCCATCGGGACGAGCTCCGTCACCTCGCCGATGCGGACGCCGAAGTAGGTCACGGGCGATCCCTGGGTCAGGCCCGTGACGCTCTCCGTGAACGCCACGTAGACGTGCTGTCGCTTGTAGATGAAACTGTCGAGCGCGCCGGTGAGGAGGAGCGTCCCCACGAGGGCGATCGAGAGGATCGCGAAGAAGGTGGCGACGGCCACCTGCTGCCCGCGTCCAGCGCGCGTCTTCATCTCTTCACCTCCGGTGCGGGGACCCCGCGCGGTCGCCCGGAGCTTCCGGGGAGCCGATCGAAGAACCCGCGGATGATCGGGTCGGGGTCCTTGAGGACCTCGTCGCGAGCCCCCTCGCGATAGACCTTCGCCATGCCGGGCAACCGCCCGTAGTGCAGGAACACGATGTGCTCGGCGATCTGCTTGATGCTGTCGAGGTCGTGGGAGATGACGACCGTGGTCAGCTCCGGGTCGTTCTTCTGCAGCTCGAGGATCAGCTCGTCGATCTCCGCGGACGTCACGGGGTCGAGGCCGCTGGACGGCTCGTCACAGAGCAGGAGCTTGGGACGGATGACGAGGGCGCGCGCGAGGCCGCCCCGCTTCCGCTGGCCGCCCGAGAGCTGGTCGGGCATCCCCTTTGCGCGGTGGTCGAGGCCGACCTTCGCCAGCGCGTCCATCGCGCGGCGGAGCGCCTCCTCCTCGCTGCAGATCTTCCGCTCGACGAGCGGGAACATGACGTTTTCGACCAGGTTGATCGACTGGAAGAGGGCGCCGTTCTGGTAGAGGATCCCCATCTGGCGCCGCATCTCCTGGACTTGGGATTCGAGGGCCGTCTCCATGGTCGTGCCGAGGACCTTGATCGTCCCGCGCATCGGCTTGAGCTTCCCGATGATCACCTTGATCAACGTGCTCTTCCCGATCCCGCTCGGCCCGACGAGGTAGGAGATCTTGTGCCGCGGGACGTGGAACTTCATGTCGTTCAGGGCCGGCGGGAGGCCCGGAGCGAAGGCGACGTCGAGGCGGTCGGCCTCGATGGCGTTTCCGTTCGTCGTGGCGGCAGGGCCAGCCTGCTGGTCGCTCATCCTATCCCGCGTGGAAGATGACGGTGAAGATCGCGTCCGCGATGATGATCAGGATGATCGAGACGACGACGGCGGCCCGTGCGGCGCGGCCGACCTCGGGGGCGCCCCGGACGACGAGGAAGCCCTTCACGGAGCCGACGAGCGCGATGATCGCGCCGAAGACGCCGGCCTTGGCGAGGCCGGTCAGGACGTCCATCGTCTTGATCGCGAGCTGGGTCTCCTGCATGTAGGCGCGGGTCGAGATGTGGAGGGTCGACACGCCGATCACGTACCCGCCGAAGATGCCGACCCCGTTCGTGATGAGGGCGAGGAACGGCATGACCATCACGGTCGCGAGGAACTTGGGGGTGAAGAGGTAGCGGTGCGGGTCGAAGCCCATCGTCTCCAGGGCGTCGACCTCCTCGTTGATGCGCATGGCGCCGATCTCCGCGGCGAAGCCGCTCGCGCTGCGGCCCGCGACGAGGATCCCGGTCATGAGGGGGCCGATCTCGCGGACCATCGCGACGCCGACGAGATCGGCCACGAAGATCGTCGCTCCGAACTGGCGGAGCTGCTCGGCGGCCTGCATCGCGAGGATCAGCCCCATGAGGAAGCCGATCAGCAGGAGGATGGGGATCGCCTCGAGGCCGGTCGCGCCGCAGGAGTCGACCACCATCCCCATGCGGACCCCCTTGATCCCGCGGATCGTGCGGTAGAGGTGGCCGACGTAGAGGGCGATCTGGCCGCTGACGCCGAGCAGGGTCTTCCCGAGCGTGTCCGTGACGCCGGCGACCGCGCCCTTGGGGGGCGCTTTCGGGACGCGCCGGGTGATGCTGGTGACGCCTTCGAGAGGTCGCATGCGGGGCCGGAAGAGGGGTCTCGGAACGCGGATGTATAGCACACGGGGGCGGCGCGGTCACGATTTGGATTTGCCCGGAAGACCCCATCTGCTAGGATTCCGCGCCCTTTGCCCCGGGAGGAGATATGCGAATCACCATCCTTGCCCTCGCCCTCTGCCTGCCGCTCTGCGCGGAGGACGCCGCGTCCAAGGACCGCACCCTCTGGTCCCCCTCGCACAAGGCTGCCCTGTGGCTGACGCCCCAGGCGGACGGGAAGAGCAAGGCGCAACTCCTCCTCGTCGGGGACGACGGGAAGCCCAAGTCCGCCTGGACCGACTCCATCCCGACGCCGACGTACGCCCTCGTCCCCGACACGGGCAGCGCGATCGTCCTCGTCGACGAGTGCGACTCCGAGAAGCCGCACGAGCGGAAGGTCCTCACGATCCGCGACGGGGCGGGAAAGGTGGTCAGCGAGTACACCGTCAAGGACCTGCTCACGGAGGCCGAGGTGAGCGAGGTGATGCTCTCGGGCAAGCCGACGGCGCCGGGGTTCGTCCAGATCGCGCTGGTCCCGGGCGGGGCGGAGCGGACGGTGGTCATCCGGACGACCTCCGGGCGCGAGGTGTCGCTCTCGCTCGCCGACGGGAAGCGGATCGAGCTGACCGACTGGGTGAAGCAGCTCGGGAGCAACGACTGGGGGAGGCGCGAGGAGGCCTCGGCGCGTGTCCGCGCGGCGGGGGAGGCGGCGCTGCCGCTCCTCGCGGAGGCGGCGGGCTCGCCGGACGCCGAGGTCCGCGTCCGGGCGCTCGCGCTGATCGACGACTGCCGCTGGGGGGGCCTGAGGGTCTCGAAGGAGGTCCTCGCGGAGCTGATGGCCTCCTCGACGGAGGTGTTCCGCGGCAAGGTCGTGTCGGTCGGGGACTCCCCCGGCATCTGGTCCGGGACGATCGCGGCGGCGCAGGAGGTGACCTACCAGCTCGTGGAGACCTTCAAGGGGAAGGCGGCGGGGGAGACGGTGACGGTGTCCTTCTACCTCGTGCACGGGGCGCGTCTCTCGGACGCGCAGCCCCGGCTCCACCCCGGCTTCTTCGCCGTCGGGGCCGAGCACGTCGTCTTCGCCAGGGGGACGGACAAGCTGATGGCCTGGAGCGAGTCCTGGGGCGCCCTCCCGGTCGTCCCCGGCGTCCTCGAGGCGGTGAAGGGCAAGTAGCCGCCATTGCGCGCGCGGAGTTTCCGGGTAGAATGACGCGTCGAAGATGAAGAACCCACGCGCGACGATCGTCACCATCGGGGGAGGGACCGGACAGGCCGCCGTCCTCCGTGCGCTGCTGAGGTTCACCAAGGAGATCACCGCCGTCGTCGGCGTCACCGACGACGGGGGGCATAGCGGCCTCATCCGCCACTCCCTCGGCCTCCCCCAGGTCGGCGACACCCGCAACTGCCTCTCCACCCTCGTCGACGAGGAGTCTCCGTGGAAGACGCTCCTCGGGCACCGCTTCGGGCAGGGGGAGCTCGACGGCGTCGCCCTGGGGAACCTCGTCCTCGCCGCGTTCACGCTCGAGCAGGGCTCCCTCTCCTCCGCCACGCGTCGCGTGAGCGAGATGGCCGGGGTGAAGACCCCCATCCTGCCGGTCTCCGACGGCAACGCGAACATCTGCGCCGAACTGGTCGACGGCCGGGTCATCGAGGGGGAGTGGGAGATCATCCGCCGCGTGCCGCGGACCGACGTGCGGAGGCTCTTCCATCGTCCCATGCTCAAGGCCCTGCCCGAGGTCACGGCCGCCATCCGCGCGGCGAAGGGGATCGTCCTCTGCCCCGGGACGCTCCGGACGGGGATCATCTCGGTCCTCCTCGCCGACGGGATGCGCCAGGCCCTCGAGGAGAACGCGTGCCCGAAGGTGTACGTGATGAACGTCTTTACCCAGCCGGGGAACACGGACGGCTTCAGCGCGAAGCGGCACGTGGAGGAGCTGGGGAGGTACCTCGGGCACTCGCCGGACCGCGTGATCGTGAACGACGGGGAGGTCCCGCCGGAGCTGCTCGAGCACTACCATCGCGCGGGACACGAGCCGGTCGTCGACGACCTCGGAAGGGCGCCGGGGTACGTGTATCGAGCCGACCTCGTGGAGCGGGCGAAGGACTGGCAGAAGCACGGGCGCACGGGGACGGGGCTCCTCGCGGGGCCGCATTACGTGAGGCACGACCCGAAGAAGCTGGCGCCGCTCCTGAAGAAGGCCCTGCGCTGAGGCGGAGATCCCAGATCCCAAATCCGAGATCCCAACGAAATCCCAGATCCCACCCCTGGCCTTCCCTTGGTGGTGGGATCTGGGATTTCGTTGGGATCTCGGATTTGGGATCCGGGATTTCCGCCGCCGCAGTGGCGGTCAGCGCCCGACCTCGGACGGCTTGGGAATGCGGCCCTGGGAGTAGATCAGCGCCCGCTTCTCGTAGGCCAGGGCGTGGTGCTCGAGGTGAGCGATGTCCTCGTCCGTGACCTCGCCGACCAGCTTCGCGGGCACGCCGACCCACTTCGTCCGCGGGGGCAGCTTCTTCCCCTCGGTCACGAGCGCCCCCGCCCCCACGATGCAGCCTTCTCCGACCTCGGAGTCCGCGAGGAGGATGGCGCCCATCCCGATGAGCGCCCGGTCGCCGATCCGCTTGCAGTGCACGGTCGCCTGGTGGCCGATCGTCACGTGCGAGCCGATGACGAGGTCGGCCCCGGGCTCCGAGTGGAGCATCGACAGGTCCTGCACGTTCGTGTGCGCGCCGATCCGGATCCCGGCGTCGTCCCCCCGGACCACAGCCCCGAACCAGATGCTCGCCCCGGGGGAGAGCGTCACGTCCCCGATCACCAGCGCGGTGCTTGCCACGTACGCGCCATCCCGGACGGTGAAGAGGTCCATGCGCAGGTCTCCATGAGATACTACGTCGGAAAGGGACTGGAGCTCGCCGGGCTCGTCCTCGTCACCTATGGGCTCTACGTCGGGATCGTGCTGCGACTCGAGAAGCCCTACATCCTCTTCGTCGCGCTGGGCATGGCGGTGTTTGCCGCCGGCTGGCTCATCGAACGTAAGGTCCGGGGATAGTACCCTTTCCAACGGCCATCCTCAAGCGCAGGGTCGCGGTTTGCGCTTGTGCAGGTGATCCGTTTTGAATACACTCACGCCGGCAAGCGGGGCGAGAAGGCGGCCGAGGACCGGCACAGTGTCCACGCTGAGCATTCGATTCACCTGCCCTACCTGTCAGAAGAAGCTGGGAGCAGCCCTGCGTCTGGCCGGTCGTGCCGGGCGCTGCCCCCGCTGCAACGGTCCGGTCGCCGTTCCTGACCCGCTGTCCGACACTCCGGAGCCGCCGATCTCCGCCGAAACCACGGACTACGACTTCCGCCCCGATCCGGTGCCGTCACCGCCCCCCGCCTCCCCGCCGCCCAAGCCCCCGAGCGAGCCGGCCCTGCCGCCCCTGACGGTCGCCGGTGAGGCCACCTCGAGCCGACGCCGTGGCAAGTTCGATTCGCTGGTCAAGGACGGGCTCCTCACCAAGCAGCAGCTCGAGACCGCCCAGAACATGTCGCGGGGCGGAAATACGCCGCTCGAGGAAGTCCTCATGCGGGACTTCAAGATCCAGCGCTCCTCCCTCGAACAGGCCGTCGCCGCGTACTACCGGTGCAGCGTGTTCAAGTTCGATCCCTCGATCGTCGTTCCGCCCGATCTGCTCGAGGAGCTCGATGCCGCGACGCTGCGCAAGCAGGGTTGGTGCCCCGTCGCCCATCGCGGGGAGGTCATCGTCGTCGCCATCGACGACCCGCACCACCTGACCAAGCGCGACGACATCCAGCGGCGCCTCGGGCACGACCGGATCCTCTTCGAGGCCGCCTTCCCCGGCGACCTGGCCAGCGCCATCAACCACGCCTTCCGCAGCGCCCCCCTCGACTCGGCGTCGATCGAGGACATCCTCGAGGGAATCCACGAAGAAGATGGAGGCATCGACGTCGTCGAGGTCCCCGACGACATCGTTGACGAGAACGACAGCGCGGTGGTGAAGCTCGTGAACCAGGTCATCGCCGAGGCCCAGGCGATCGGGGCGAGCGACATCCACATCGAGCCGTATTCGGGCAGCCCGACGGTGATCCGCTACCGGATTGACGGCGAGTGCACGCAGAAGTCGACCTTCCCGAAGAAGTACAGCAAGGCCGTCGTGTCGCGCATCAAGATCATGTCGGGGCTCGACATTGCCGAGCACCGCCGGCCCCAGGACGGCAAGATCCGGTTCCGGGGGGCCGGGAAGCCGCTCGAGCTGCGCGTGGCGACCTATCCGACCGTGGGGGGGTACGAGGACGTCGTCCTTCGCCTGCTGGGCGCGGCGGAGGCGAAGCGCGTCGAGGAGCTCGCGCTCGCGCCCCGGAACCTCGATCTGCTCAAGGGCCTCGTCAAGCACCCTCACGGGATGCTCCTCGTCTGCGGGCCGACCGGATCGGGAAAGACGACGACGCTTCATTCCCTGCTCTCCCACATCAACACGGGGGACCGGAAGATCCTGACGGCCGAGGACCCGGTGGAGATCACGCAATACGGCCTCCGTCAGCTCCAGGTGAACCCCAAGATCGGCCTGACCTTCGCCAACGCGATGCGGGCGTTCCTCAGGGCCGACCCGGACGTGATCATGGTCGGGGAGATGCGCGATCACGAGACCGCCTCCACCGCGGTCGAGGCCTCGCTGACGGGGCACCTCGTCTTCTCGACCCTTCACACGAACAGCGCGCCGGAGACGATCACGCGCCTCCTCGACATGGGGCTCGACCCGTTCGGCTTCGCCGACTCGCTCCTCGCGGTGCTCGCGCAGCGCCTCGTGCGCGGCCTGTGCGCCTCGTGCAAGGTCGCCTACGAGCCGTCCCACGAGGAGTGGACCCGGCTCGCGGAGGAGCATGGCCCCGGCGCCGGCGCGCTCCCGCACGAGCCTCAGCCGGGGCAGCAGCTCTACCGGGCGGGGGACGGGTGCAGCGCCTGCCGCGGGACGGGGTACAAGGGGCGGTTCGGGATCCACGAGCTGCTCGTCAGCTCCGAGCGGATTCGGAGCGCCATCTACAGGAAGCAGCCCGTGGGGGATGTGCGCGAGACCGCCCTCTCCGAGGGGATGTCGACGCTCAAGCAGGACGGAATTCACAAGGTGCTCGCGGGCGCCACCGACCTCGAGCAAATTGTCACCGCCGCCGATCGCTGATGTCGACCTCGCTGGAAGTGAAGGTGGGCGCGGCGCGCGAGGTCGTCCTGGCGCTGGATCGCGCGATCCGCACGCGGCGGCTCTACCCGTCCCACAACACCCGTTCGGCGGAGGCGACGGAGTCGCTCGTCGCGAAGTTCCTCCGCTTCTTCGACGTACAGACGTACCTGCGCCTGTCGATCGGGGTCGAGGAGATCCGCTTCGAGGACCACGTCCTCCTGAAGGGCATCCCCCGGCCGCCGAACATCCCCTTCTCCCTCTGGGTGGACGGCCTGAGGGAGCTCCGCTTCCACCGGGGCCTGTCGCGCGACGAGGTCCTCGAGTTCCTGGCGATCGTGGGCATGGACCCGAAGGAGGTCCGCGAGCAGGGGACGGACTACGTCTGGCTCCTGTGGGCGCGGGAGTTCTCGGCGATCGACTGCGGCGCCGTGGACGAGTTCGATCCCGAAGAGATGCCGCTGGAGGTCCAGGGCGAGTTCGCGGAGGAGATCCGCGAGGCCTCACGGCGGATTGGGCAGCGCGTGGGGGCCATCCTCGCGGACCTGGAGGATGTGGAGGAGGGGAGCGAGCCGGCCTTCCGGGGCCTTCGCGGAAGGAAGTCGGGGGGCGACCACGGGCCGCGCCAGGTCGCGACCGCCGCATCGCTGCGCGGGGAGGCCTCCTTTTCTCGACGGGTGGAGGAGGCGTTCACCACGGACCTCCCCGCGGTCTCCGCGCGAATCCGCGCCACGCTCGAGTCGGACAACGTCGGCGGCGCGCTTTCGCGGGCGCTCACGGCGCTGGGACACCTCCCCGGCGGCTCGACGACGGTCGATCTGGGCGCCCTGGTGAAGGGGTTTGCGCAGTACTACTCGGCGCGGAAGGACTACAGCGCCATCGGCCACCTCCTCGGGGACCTGAACGCGATCGCCGACTCCGTCGGCGTGTCGCGCGAGGAGGTGTGGAAGGGCTTGGAGGGCCCGGCGCTTGCCTGCGAGCTGGTCGAGTTCCTGAACCTGCGCTCGCCGGACGACATGAAGGGGTTCCTGCGGTTCCTGGACTCGCTGGGGCCGCGCTCGGGCGCGGTGGTCTGCGAGATCTACCCCCAGATCGCCTCGACGCGGACGCGCGCGGTGCTGGCCCAGTACATCGCGAAGAGCGGCCAGAGCCTGGGGCCGGCGCTGCGCGGGCTGCTCCAGGCGGGGGACCGGATGCTCGCGGAGGTGCTCGACCTCGTCGGGAGCGTCCGCCCCGCGGAGCTGGTGCTCGACCTGCAGGAGTTCGTCCGGCACCCCTCGTTCGAGGTGCGCGCGCAGACGATCGAGGTCCTCTCGCGGATCGAGGGGTACGAGCGGACGAAGGTCCTCGTGTCGCTGCTCGACGACCCGGACCCGCGGATCCGCATCCGCGTGCTGGAGGCCCTGTCCGCGACGCGCGACCCCGGGATCGTGATCTTCCTGACGGAGTGGGTCGGGCGGGAGGACTTCCGCGAGCGGGTATGGGACGAGAAGGTGGCGGCCTTCGCGGCGATCGCCGTCGTCCGGGGGAACGCGTCGATCCCGTTCCTGGAGCGGCACGCGATGGGGAGGCTGCCGCGCCGGGGGAGGGCCCAGGCGAGCGAGACGGCGCAGGCCGCCATCGCCGCGATACGCAAGATCGGCACCGCCACGGCACGCACGGCCCTCGAGCGGATCGCCGGAGCCGCCCAGGACCCCGTCGGGGAGTACGCCCGAACGGTGCTGAAGAGCTGAACGATGCGCCCCTCGACCGCCGGTCACGAGGTTTGGGCCCGGTTCCTGAACGGGTTCGCCCGGTGCCTTCAGATGAGCGGGCTCTACGAGCCGACCCATCCGATCCTGCAGGACCCCATCGCCTCGATCTCGGCGATCCTGGCCGAGCTCCACGCGAAGGAGGGGCAGGCGACGGTGCACGGGATCGACCAGGCCATTTTCGTGAACGGGACGCGCCTGCGCACGGACGCGGCGACGTTCGCGAGGCACGCGCAGTTCGTGGACACGCTGGCGCAGCGGGGGATTGCGGGGGTGCGCTTCAAGGAGGCGCTGGACGAGGCCCAGTGGGCGACGCTCCTCCGCACGCTCGCGGGGTACGACCGCCTCTCGGCCACGCCCTTCGAGGACATCCGCCGGGCGCTTGGGGAACGCGGGCTCGATCGCGTCGAGCTGATGCCGATCCAGCACGGCCACGCGGCGCAGCGGTACTCGGAGGTCAAGATGGAGCGCCGCGTGTTCGCGGTTCGGGTGGTCGCGAAGACGGCGACGCTCCTGCGCCTGTACATCGAGCACATTCACGACGCGCGGCGGCAGGTCTTCTACCAGCAGCGGCTCCAGCGCGCGCTTCAGGACCTCATCTCGATGTGCCTGGACGACGGCTGGAAGTACGTGGGGTTCGTGAACAACCGGTACGTGGAGGGGGCGATCTACGACCACGCGGTCAACGTGACGCTCCTCTCGGTCGCCGTCGGGGTGAAGATCGGCCTCCGCCGATCGCGCCTCGCAGAGCTCGGGATGGCGGCGCTGCTGCATGACCTGGGAAAGGTGCTCCACCCGGCGAAACTGATGACGCGCGAGGACCGCTTCTCGGCGGAGGATCGGGAGCTCCTGAAGCAGAGCCCGGGGTTCGGCGTGCGCGCGCTCCTGCAGGAGGGGCCGTGGAACGAGGCGCTCCTCAAGCGGATCCTCGTCTTGTGCGAGCACTCCGCGCCGTCGGAGGGGGACGCGCACCCGTTCTCGCGCCTGATCGCGGTGGCTGAGCGGTTCGACGCCTTCTCGACGGCGCGTCCGTACCGTAGGGCGCACCTGCCGGACGCGGCGATCGTGCGGCTCCTGGAGTTGAAGGACCTGGACCGGGACCTGGTGAGCGCGTTCGCATGCACGGTGGGGCTGTTCCCTCCGGGCACGGTGGTGGAGCTGGCGAGCGGGCGGATTGCGGTGGCATTCCATCCGAACCCCGACCCCCGCCAGATTCGGGCGCCGCTGGTGCGCATCGTGCGCGACGCGAAGGGGAGGGAGGTCGAGGGATATCCCGTCCAGGACCTCGCGAAGGAGGGGGACTCGGTGCAGTGGAGCCTCGACGCCGCGACGACCGGCGTCGAGGTCCCCCGGGTCCTGGCGCACGCCTCGGAGTAGCGCGCGCAAGCGCGGAAGATGACCTGACGAACGAGTCGAAAGCTCGATTTCGACGGGCTCTCCGGCTCGGAAGCAGCGGGGACGGTGCTGGAAAGCGCCCCACTTGGCGGCGAATGCCCGGAGGTGAGTGCGCCGGGGTGCGCGAGATCCAGGGTCTGGTCGCGCCTTGATCGTCGCGTTGGCCCCCGGCCCGAGGACGACCGGGTTGGGGGCCGACAAGGCTCGGCGATCACGCGCCGTGGTCGCGGTCCCATCTCCACCGGGCCTCGTCGATCGCGGCGGCGAACTGATCCGATGCGAACTTGCCACCCAGAAGGCGGTACACGAGCGAGCGAGCCTTCTCCAGGTCGACCAGTCCAGGTCGTCCGAGCAGGTACATCAGGTCCTCGTAGTCCTTCGGCCGCAGCGTCGCGAATTTCATCGCGGCCAGGTGCTCCACCGGGACGACCAGGAAGCCGTCGCGGCTCGGCGAAGCCGCCTCGAGCGCTTCCTCATAGAGCGCACGGTACTCGTCGTCGCGGACAATCCAGCCCAGGTCGATCCCCATCGGCGTTCCGAACGCGTACCCGCCGAAGGAGAGAGGCTTCCCCCGGGTCAACTCCACCGGTGCAGGCGGCACCCCCCTGGAGACGACGTCTACGTCCCTGGTCAGCCTGGGCGAGCCGTAGAGAATCATGGCCAGGCCGCCGGCGACCGCCACTCGCAGGCCGTCCCGCTCCCCTACCACGTGCGCGAGACCGGCGACGAGCTTCAGCTCATCGCTCGAAGGCATCCGGATCGGCTCCACTCCCGGGCTCGCCACGGGCTTGTCCTCTCCGGAGCCAAGGTGACGGCGGAACAGCGTGGCAAGGCTCTGGCTGTGCGGCGCAGGGCGCATCGTGGTTCTCCCGACCCGCGATCATATCAGATCGAGGACCGGATTGAAGTCCCCCGAGGCCAGTTTCAGCGCTCCACCTTGACGCTCACGATCAGGGCGTGCTACGCTCGGACACACATTCAGAGAAGGCACGCCTCCCCCGCATGCGTACCCCCTGCCCCATGCTGGCCCCCCTCGTCGCCCTGCTCCTGGCCGCCGTCGCGGTTGCCCAGGAGAAGGTCGAAACGACGTTCTGGGTCGAAGACGACACCCGCGCCGCTCGGGAGCTCAAGGGCGTCCGCCACATGGATGCCAGCGGCGATGCCGTCGGCGCCATGCAGGCCTACCAGGAGCTCCTCGAGAAGCCCACCACGTCCGGCGTCTTCCCCCTCGTCTCCGGCGAGGAGGGCAGCCCCTACGCCCTCTACGTCGGCGTCCGCGAGGCCTGCCGCCAGGCCATCCAAGGGCTCGACCCCGACCGCCTCGCCCAGTACCGTGCCAGCTTCGACGGCAAGGCCCTCAGGCTCCTCCACGAGGGCCTCGCCAAGCGCGACCTCGTGGCCCTCCGCACCGTCGCCTCCACCTACGGAGCCTCCTCCTACGCCGACGACATCCGCCTTGCCATCGCCGAGCTCTCCCTCGAGCAGGGCGACCTCCACGGCGCGAGCGCCGCCCTCGCCCCCATCGTCCGCTCGCCCGCCTCCTTCGCCATCACCCTCCCGCAGCTCCGCCTCGCCATCTTTCGCTACGCCTGGTGCCAACGCCAACTCGGGCGCCATGACCGCCTGGCCGCGCTCCACCGCGCCGCCACGGGCGCCGAGGCCCTCCTCACCGCCTTCTCGGGCCTCCTCGGGTTCGCCGGGAGGCCCCTCGACGCCGTCCTCCTCCGCCACCGCGCCGTCTTCGACACCCCCGTCGCCGCCGACGGCTCCCGCGTGACGCTCCGCCAGGCCCTCGGTCGCCTCGCCGCGATGAAGGGCACCCCCTCGACCCCCCTCGCAGGGATCGAACGGAAGGCCGCGTGGTCCGTCTCCCTCCCGCCCGTCCCGATGGTCCCCCCGATGGGAAACCCGCAGGCCATGGTCTGGGCGATGGGCCCGGCCACCAGCAGCCTCAATATGGTCCTCTGGGACCCGTCGATCGAGGCGGGGTTCAGCTCCTCCACCGGCGCCGCCTCCTCCCCCCCGTGGCTCTTCGTCCACACCGGCGCCGAGGGGCTCGTCCTCGACGCGCGCAGCGGCCAGGAGGCCCCCTGGAAGTGGAGCACCGGCGACCTCCTCGCCCCCCCCGACGCCGTCGGGAAAGGGAGGCTGCCCCGTCGCGCCTGCGTCCGAGGCGACCGCATGTACGCCTCGCTCGAGTCGGGGTGGTTCGACTACGCCGTGAACGAGGGCGGCGCCGATCAGGTCGTCTCGCGGATCCTGCGCTGCTCGCTCTACGCCTTCGACCTCTCGCGCGAGGGGTACCGCCTGTGGGACACGGAGCGCCCGACGGGGACCTCCGCCGACGTCGAGTTCCTCACGAAGGCGACGACGCTTTCCCCCCCCGCGGCCGATGGGGCGACCGTCTACGCAGGGGCGGCCATCCTCGAGAACGACCTCCGGCTCTACGTGATCGCCCTCGACGCGCGGACCGGGGAGCTGAAGTGGAAGACGTACCTCGGCGCGGCGGAGACGATCGCGACGCGGTGGCAGCGGACAAACACGGCGCAGCGGGTCTTCCCGGGCCTCGCCCCGGTCCTCGCGGACGGACTCGTGATCTACTGCTCGAACTGGGGCGTCGTCGCCGCGCTCGATGCCGGGAACGGCGAGGTGAAGTGGCTCGTCAAATACGGCCGGAAACGGAACGTGCAGGTCCGGGGAGACCAGCCCGACTGGGCCGAGAACGGCGTCGAGGTCGCCTACGGCCAGGTCGTGGCCGCGCCGCAGGACTCCGACTGCCTCTTCTGCTTCGAGGCCGCCACCGGGCGCCTGATCGGCAAGCCGTTCCCGCGCGTGACCGACAAGCTGCAGTACCGGTACGTCACGGTCCTCCCGGAGGGGCGGATCGCGCTCCTCTCGGACAAGACGGCCTTCATCGGCGCGCTCGACGACCCGTCGCACAAGCTGGCGAAGGTGGACCTCCAAGAGCCGGCGATCGGGCGGCCGCTCGTGGACGGGGAGGACCTCCTCGTTCCCGGGGCGAAGGCCGTCTACCGCGTCCGGATCCGGGAGAAGAAGCTCGAGGAGTTCGTGCGCTGGCCGGAGAAGGCCTCCGGCGGGATCGAGCTGGCCCGGATCGCCGGGGGTCTGGTGGCGTTGACGCGGGAGCGGGTCTACGGGTATCGTTAGGGTTTCGTGACCCCGAACGGGGTCGGCGCTCGGGAAGAATCGTACTTGTACTCGTGCTCGACGTGGTTCTGAATGAGGTCCGCGTTCAGAAGCACCTCGAGTACGAGCACGAGTACGAGCACGAGTACGATTGGTTGGAGGAGAGAGCATGGTCGAGGTGAAGAAGGAGGCGCTGCCCGCGTCCGACCAGGAGGCGGTGCGGAAGCTGAAGGAGGCGTACGACCAGATCAAGGCCGAGGTCAGGAAGGCGATCGTCGGTCAGGACCAGGTGATCGACCAGCTCCTGATGAGCCTCTTCGCGAAGGGCCACTGCCTCCTCGTCGGCGTGCCCGGCCTCGCCAAGACGATGCTCATCCGCACCGTCAGCTCGTGCCTGACGCTCGGCTTCAGCCGCATCCAGTTCACTCCCGACCTCATGCCCTCCGACATCACGGGGACCGAGGTCATCCAGGACGACAAATTGAGCGGGACGCGGACCCTCCAGTTCATCAAGGGGCCGATCTTCGCCAACACGATCCTCGCGGACGAGATCAACCGGACCCCCCCGAAGACGCAGGCCGCGCTCCTCGAGGCCATGCAGGAGCACCAGGTCACCGTCGGCGGGAAGAAGCACCTGCTCGAGGAGCCGTTCTTCGTCCTCGCGACGCAGAACCCCATCGAGCAGGAGGGGACCTATCCGCTCCCCGAGGCGCAGCTCGACCGCTTCATGTTCGAGGTCTTCGTCGACTACCCGAGCGAGGGCGAAGAGCTCGAGATCATGAAGCTGACGACGGCGCCCTACGACGTGAAGCCCCAGCAGGTGCTGTCGGGGGCGGAGATCCTGAAGCTCCAGGAGATCGTCCGGCGCGTCCCGATCGCGGACAGCGTGATTCGCTACGCGATGTCCCTGGCGCGCGCGACGCGGGTGAACACCCCGGGCGTCCCGGACTTCATCAAGCAGTGGGTGAGCTGGGGCGCGGGGCCGCGCGCGAGCCAGTACATGATCCTGGGCGCGAAGGCGCGGGCGATCCTGAAGGGCCGCTACTACGTCGCGACCGAGGACATCCAGGCCGTCGCGCACCCGGTCCTCCGCCACCGGATCATCACGAACTTCAGCGCGGAGGCGGAGGGCGTCACGACCGACAAGATCATCGACAAGCTCCTCCAGATCGTCCCCTCGCAGGAGAGCCAGGTGTTCAAGGACGCGAAGCTTCCGAACGTGATCGCCTCGAACGCATAGGGCGAGATGGAAACCTATCAGAAGTACCTCGACCCGAAGGTCCTCAACAAGATCTCGAAGCTGGACCTGAAGGCGCGGCTCATCGTCGAGGGGTTCGTGACCGGGCTCCACAAGAGCCCGTACCACGGATTCTCCGTCGAGTTCGCGCAGCACCGGGAGTACGTCCCGGGCGACGACCTGCGCCACCTCGACTGGAAGGTGTACGGCCGCAACGACCGCCTGTACCTGAAGCAGTACGAGCAGGAGACGAACCTCCGCGCGTACATCATGCTCGACACCAGCGAGAGCATGTCCTACAAGTCGGACGAGCTGACGAAGCTCGAGTACGCGAGCTACATCGCCAGCTCGCTCGCGTACCTGATCAACCAGCAGCAGGACGCGGTCGGGCTCGTCCTCTTCGATCGCGAGGTCTCCCGCTTCATCCCGGCGAGCTCGAATGCGTCGCAGCTCAAGGGGATCTACAACGAGATCGCGAACGCCCGGGCCCTCAAGAAGACCGACATCGGCGCGGTCTTCCACAACGCCGCGGAGCGGATCACGCACAAGGGGCTCGTGATCATCATCAGCGACCTCCTGGACGAGATCCAGAAGGTCCCGAAGATCATGTCCGGCCTGAACCACTTCCGGCACCGCGGGCACGACGTCATCCTCTTCCACGTCCTCGACGACTTCGAGCGGAGCTTCCCGTTCCAGCGGATGACGATGTTCCAGGGGATGGAGGAGTACCCGGAGCTCCTGATCGACCCGAGGTCGATCCGACGCGAGTACCTGAACGAGGTGGAGGCCTTCTGCACGTCCGTGCGACGCGGGTGCCTGGAGCAGAAGATCGACTACCTGCAGGTGACCACGGACCAGATGCTCGACGTGGCCCTGTCTGGATACCTGGCGATGCGGCTCGCGAGGCGCAGGTAGCATGCCGACATTTGGAATCGACGCGCTGAGTCCTTGGTTCGCGGCAGCGGGGTCCATCCCGATCATCATCCACCTCCTGAACCGCCAGCAGTACCGGCGGGTGAGGTGGGCGGCGATGGAGTTCCTGCTCGCGGCCCTGAAGAAGGTCCGCCGCAGGCTGCAGTTCGAGAACCTGCTCCTCCTCCTGATCCGCATCCTGATCCTCGCGCTCCTGGGGCTCGCGCTCGCCCGCCCGGTGTTCGAGAGGACGCCGCTGGCGATGATGGCGACGAGCGACACGCACGTCGTCATCGCGATCGACAACAGCTACTCGATGGGGCTGCAGCAGGGGGGGAAGACCCCCTACGAGCGGGCCCAGGAGACCGCGCGCGAGCTGGTCCGCGGCGTCGCGCCGAAGGAGGGGGACAAGGTCACGGTGATCGCGATGAACGATCACCCGACCTTCCTCATCGGCAAGGACCCGAGCGACCAGGTCGACACCGCGGAGAAGTACGTCGCCGACCTCGCGCTCTCCGACTACGGCACGAGCGTGCCGAAGACGGTCACGCTGGTCCAGGAGGCGCTCAAGAACGGCCACAACTCGCGGAAAAAGGTCTACCTGATCACCGACATGCAGCGCGGGAGCTGGATGCCCGAGGACGCCGACGTGAAGCTCATCCGCGAGCAGCTCGCGGCGCTGACGGCGGAGGAGCACACCGAGGTGACGATCGTCGACGTCGGCGTCGACGGGGCGCAGAACGTGGGCGTCGACGGAATCACCCCCGGCGTGCGCGTGATCGGCACGGACCGGCCGGTGACGTTCTGGACCCGCTTCCGCAACTTCGGGACCTCGCAGCGCGATTCCCTGCCCTACAACTTCATCGTCGACGGCAGCAAGGAGCCGAAGACCGTCTCGCTCGGCGCCCAGGGGAAGGTCGACGACGCCTGCGTCTTCCAGTTCCGCGAGCCGGGCGCGCACACGGTCGAGATCGAGGTCGAGGGGGACCCGCTCCCCGGCGACAACCGTCACTACTACGCCGTGAACGTCCGCGACCACCTCTCCATCCTCCTCGTCAACGGCGAGGCGGGAGAGGGATTCGAGAACGAAATCGTCTACCTCAAGTACGCCCTCGCGCCCACGGAGGACGAGTCGGAGAAGGTCAGCATCTACAAGACCGAGGAGATCGGCGAGGGCACCTTCAACACCCCGGAATTGGACGTCCGGAAGTACGACCTCGTGATCCTGGCGAACGTCGCGGCCGTCAGCGACCAGAAGGTGCAGAACCTGGAGCAGTTCGTCGCGGCGGGGGGAGGGCTCCTCGTCTTCCTCGGCGACCACGTCGATCGCATCTCGTACAACCAGCAGCTCTGGCGGGACGGGAAGGGCCTCCTGCCGGCCGAGTTGACCGAGGTGCTCGGGGACGACGTCGCGGAGGCCGGGCTGGAGAAGGTCGACCTCTCGCACCCGATCGTCTCGTCGCAGCTCGCGGTCCACTCGCAGCTCCTCGGGCAGCTCAAGGCGAACCACTGGTTCGGGTCGAAGCCGAACGAGACGATGCCGGACACGAAGGTCGTTGCAAGGTTCGACGACCCGGCCTCGTCCCCCGCCATCGTGGAGAAGCAGTTCCAGCGCGGGAAGACGCTCCTCGTGACGACGACCGCGGACGCGGAGTGGGCCCGCTGGGTCGGGTTCCAGGCGTACGTGATCCTCGTCGACCAGGCCTCGCTCTACCTCGCCTCCCAGGCGATGGGGGCGCGCAACGTGACCGTGGGGGAGCCGATCGTGCTGCGCCTGAGGCAGGACGAGTACCGGAAGGACTTCATCCTGTCGCTTCCGGAGCGGCGCGGGGGGCGGACGATGATCTCGCCCCCGCCGCCCGACCCGAAGGCGACGGACCAGGCCTTCTACCTGACGTACGGGACGAAGGAGACGGGCGGGACCGACTGCGCGGGGTTCTACTCGATCTACCGCCCGGGGCCGAACGGGACGGGCGAGGAGCTCTTCGCGCACTTCGCGGTGAACGTCGACCCGAGGGAGGGGGACCTCTCCCGGATCGGCGAGGACGAGCTGCACGAGCGGTTCCCCGGCTTCGAGTTCGTCTACACGAGCGATTCCCTCTCGGGCGGCGGGCGCGCCTCGATCAAGCCTCCGCCGAGCGGGGTCTGGAAGTGGCTGGCGTGGACCGTCTTCGCGTTCCTGTTCGTCGAGACGCTCCTCGCCGCGTGGTTCGGGCGGGCCAAGTAGGAAGGTCAGGATGGCGACCTGGGTCGACTGGCTGATTGGCGTGGACCGCGGGACGATCGGCGACGCGGACTGGACGATCGAGTGGCGGAACCTCCCCCCGACGTGGGTCACCGTCCTGCTCGTCGTGCCCGTGATCGTCCTCTTCGCCGCGCTCGTCTATCGCCGGGAGAACAAGACGGCGCCGAAGCCCGCGCGCTTCTTCATGTCCATCCTCAGGATGCTCCTCATCCTGCTCCTGTTCCTGATCCTCTCCGAGCCTGTCCTCTACATGGAGTGGCAGAACGTCAAGGAGTCGTACGTCGTCGTGCTCCTCGACGACTCGAAGAGCATGACGCTCATCGACAAGATCGTCGATCACGACACCCAGCTCAAGCTGGCGAAGGCCGTGGACCTTGCGAAGGCCGACGAGGAGAAGCTCTCCCTCGAGCAGGAGAGGGAGCTGGCGAAGCTGCGGCGCATCGACCTCCTGAACCGGGCGCTGGCGAACAGGATGTTCGACCCCAAGGACGGGCCGGGGCGCCTGACGACGATCGAGAAGCTCGCGGAGCGATACAACCTGCGCGTGTACGCCTTCTCGGACCACCTGGAGGAGATCAGCGGGGAGTTCTCGAAGGAGTCCGCGGAGAAGCGGAAGGCCGCAGGCGACCCGCCGGCCCCGGACCTCGTGGCGACGGGCGAGTCGACCGCGATCGGCGAGATGATGGCGCAGGTGATGAACGAGCTGCGCGGCCAGCCCGTCGCGGCGATCGTCCTTTTCTCCGACGGGAGGAACACGAACGGGCAGGACCCCGTCGCCTGGACGCGGATGCAGGCCGAGCATGGGCTCGTGCCCCCGATCTACGCGGTCGGCGTCGGGAACCCCGCCGATCCGCGGGACATCAAGGTCGTCGACGTCACGGCCCCCGATGTCGCCCGCGCCCGCGACAAGGTCGAATTCGCCGTCAAGGTGAAGAGCTACGGCTTCGACGGCGAGACGGTCCACATCTCCCTCCAGGACAAGGAGGGGCGGGAGGTGGCCGGCGCGGACCTCATGCTCGAGGGCGCGGACAAGGAGCAGACGAAGGAGATCGTCCACAGCTTCGAGAAGCCGGGCGACTTCGAAATCAAGCTCTGCATACCGCCGCGGCCGGAGGAGATCCTCGACAACAACAACTCCGTGACGCACCACATCAAGGTCGTGGACCACAAGATCAAGGTCCTCTTCGTGGACGGCTATCCCCGCTGGGAATACCGCTACCTGAAGAACGCCCTGATCCGCGATGACACGATGGTCGTCTCGTGCTTCCTCCAGAGCGCGGACATGGACTTCCCGCAGGAGGGGTCGCACGGGACGCCCCCGCTCCTCGCCTTCCCGACCGACCGGAAGGAGCTGTTCGAGTACGACGTGATCCTGATGGGCGACGTCGACGTGCAGATGCTCGTCGAGCCCGACAAGGTCCAGGAGACGATGCAGAACCTATCCGACTTCGTCGAGGACATCGGCGGCGGGATCGCCTTCATGGCGGGGTTCCGGGACGACCCGAAGAACTACCGGAACACGCCGCTCGCGAAGCTCCTCCCCGTGGTCCTCGAGGACTCGGGGAGCGAGGGCGTGGGGATGGAGATCGTCCAGACGGAGTCGTTCCACCCGCGCCTGACCGAGGAGGGGAAGCGGCACTCGCTGATGAAGCTGGACGAGGACCCGCAGGTGAGCGCGCGGCTCTGGGAGGAAGGGGCGCCGGACTGCCTGCCGGGGCTCTTCTGGTTCTTCCAGGTGAAGCGGGCGAAGCCGGCGGCGCAGGTCCTCGCGGAGCACCCGAACGCGCGGAACACGCAGGGCAAGGCGCTCCCGATCGTCGCGGTGCAGCCGTACGGCCGCGGGCGCACGCTCTTCGTCGGGACCGACGAGACGTGGCGCTGGAGGTTCGTGCGGGGCGACAAGTACTTCTACGCCTTCTGGGAGAAGGCGATGGAGTACCTGCGCGGGGGGAAGCTCCTCGGCGGGAAGAAGTACGGCGTGGAGACCGACAAGCCGGCGTACACGCTCGGGGAGCGGGTGCGGATCGAGGCGCTCGTGCGCGACGACCAGTACAACCTGCTCACGGACCCGAACTACACGGCGACGCTCGAGACACCGAGCGGGGTGAAGAAAGATATCGTGATGACGCTTCGCGCGGATCAGAAGGGGATCTACGAGGCGACGTACCCCGCGGACGAGGTCGGCGTGTACCAGATCTGGGTCGGCCCGGACGTGATCGGCGAGGAGAAGGATCGCGCATACGGGACGTTCGAGGTGAAGATGCCGACGCGGGAGTTCGAGGACCCGCTCATGGACAAGAAGGGTCTCGAGTCGATCGCGGAGGCGTCCGACCCGACGCACAAGACGAACGCGAGATTCCTCCCGCTCCACGACCTCGAGCAGCTCCCCGAGCTCGTCAAGGAGCCCGCGGAGGTGCTGAAGCCGGAGTCGAAGGAGAAGGACCTCTGGAACAGCCCGGGCGTGTTCCTCCTGTTCGCGCTCCTCATCACGCTCGAATGGGTCCTGCGCAAGAAGTTCAGGCTGTTGTAGACTGAGAGCGGATGCTCCTTGTCACTCGCAGAGCCCTGATCCTCGTTCTCCTCGCGGCGGCGCCGCTCGCCGCGCGCGACGACTCCGTGCTCGCGGGGTGCCACGTCGTCGAGAGCGACGAGGCCGCCTACCAGCTCCGCAAGGCCGAGAAGACCGAGGCGGCCGGGAAGTGGGCGGAGTGCTGCGAGCTCTACCTCAACGTCATCGAGAAGTGGCCGGATCACGTCTACGGGATCCAGGGGGAGGACGACGCCAGGCACACGCTCTACATCGGAACCGTGGATCGCGTGCGTCACAAGCTCCTCGGCTTCCCCCCGGCCGGGCGCGCGGCGTTCCGGACGCTCTACGACGGGAAGATCGAGGCGCAGTTCGCCCTCGCGCGGGCCAGCCGCGACCGAGCGGCGCTCCAGGAGATCGCCGACACCTGGTTCCTCGCCAGCCGCGGCGACGACGCCCTCTGGCTCCTCGCCCGGTACCACCGCGAGGAGGGCCGACCCGACCGCGCCCTGCCCCTCCTCGAGCGGATCCTCGACCTCGACTCGGAGGTCCCCCGCGCGGCGATCCTCGCCCGGATCGCGGAGTGCTACGCCGCCCTGGGAAAGCCCGACCTGATCGTGGAGATGCTCGGCCGCCCTGAGGCCCCGCTCTCGGACCGGATCCGCCTCGGCGACGGGGAGGTCTCCCTCGGCGACTACCTCTCGCGCCTCGCGGACCGCCCCGCGGCGGGGACGGCCGTCGCAGGAACGCCGGACCGCTGGGCCAGCTTCGGCGGCGACGGCACCCGGAACCTCGCGATGGGACCCGATCTCGCCCTCCCGCCCCGCTCGTGGTCGTGGAGGATCCCCCCCGGCGCGACGAGGAGGGTCGGCGGCGGGTTCTTCGTCGAGTCGCCCGACGACCGCGACCTCCTCCCCGGGCAGCGCTCCCAGGTGATCCCCGCGCTCGCCGACGGGGCCGTCTACGTCCACAACGACGTCGGACTCTGGTCCTTCGACGTCGTCGCGACCACGCCCAAGATCCTGTGGAAGTACGAGACCTCCCACTCCCCGTCGGTCGTCCTCCCCGAGGACCGCGTCCTCCACACGGTGACCATTCACGACGGCATCGTCTATGCGAACCTCGTCTGCACCGTGGAGAACCAGAAGCAGCAGCTCGACTTCCTGATCGTCCAGGCGCCGATCCCGCGCCGCGCGCTCATGGCCTTCTCCGCCCGGACTGGCAAGCTCCTCTGGACGATCGGGGGGCAGAAGGACGCGCGCGATCCGAAGCTCCGCGCGAGCTTCCAGGCGGCCCCCGCGGCCGAACGCGGGAGGCTGTACGTCGGCGCCTCGTTCCAGAAGGAGCGGCCGACCGACCCCGTCGAGCAGCACATCTTCTGCCTCGACGCGAAGACCGGGGAGGTGATCTGGTCCCGGTACGTCGCGGAGGGGTACCTCGAGATGAACCTCTTCAACAACCCCACGCGCGAGATCGTCGGATCTTCGGTCACGATCGACGCCGACACGGTCTATTACTGCACGAACTTCGGGATCATCGCCGCGCTCGACAAGGAGAGCGGGGCGCCGAAGTGGCTCCGCCGCTACGAGCAGTACCGCATCCCGCCGACGCGGGACCTCTACGTGCCGCCGATGCCGACGGGGTGGGAGAACAACCCGGTCGTCGTCGTCGGGGACACGCTCTTCGTCGCGCCGATCGACTCCCCCAACCTCTACGTCCTCTCGGCCACGAGCGGCGAGGACCGGTGGCCCGCGCTCGGGCGCGACCGCGGCGGGCGGAGCCCCGCGCAGGACGGCCTGTGGATCCTCGGCGCGCAGGGGGACCGCCTCGTCCTCGCGGCCCGCGAGCGCGTCGTCGCAATCGAGGTCCGCACCGGAAAGCTGAAGTGGGAGTGGAAGCCGCCGCAACACGAGCCGATCGTCGGACGCGGCGGGCTCTCGCGCTCGACGGCGTACATCCCCTGCCTCTCGGGGCTCTACCGCCTCGACATCGCGTCGGACGACCCCGGGGGATCGCTCGTCGGGTACGACAAGTGGACCGACTCGAAGTACGAGGGCGGAAACGTCGTCGTCGCCGACAATACGATCCTGACGGCGAGCGGGACGACGCTCTCGGCCTTCTACTCGTGGGAGGTCCTCTCGGCGTACCTCGACCGCGAGCTCGCGAAATCGCCGAAGGACCCCGCGCTGCGCCTGCGCGTCGCGCGGAGCCTGCTCCAGGCGGGACGGGCCGACGAGGCGGTCGTTCACCTCGAGCGGGCCCTCGCGCTCGCCGACGCGTCCGAGGATCCGGGGGCCGCGAGGATCGCCGCGGAGGCGCGGGACCTCCTCGTCCAGCTCCACCGCACGGTCGGGAACGCCCTCCTCGAGGCGGGGAAGGCGGACGCCGCCGCCGGGGAGTTCCGCGAGGCGCTCCGCTTCGCCGGGGAACCCTCGGACCGCGTCCGCGCGCGGAGGGACCTGGCGAAGGCCCTGGCGGCAGGCGGGAAGGCGAAGGAGGCGGTCGCGGAGCTGTCGCGCGTGATTGCTGAGGACGCCGACGCGCCGGCTGACGGAGGACGCGCGTGGGATGCGGCTCGGCTCGACATCGCCGCCATCGTCCGCAAGGCCGGCAAGGAGGCCTACGCGGCGGAGGAGGCGAGGGCGAAGGAGATGCTCGACGCGGCGGGGGAGAGCGAGCAGGAGACCTCCGACGTCGTCCGCCTCTTCCCGAACAGCCTCGCGGCGGAGGACGCCGCATACCGCCTGGCCGGGATCGCGCAGAAGGACGGACGGCTCGACGACGCCGCGATCCGCCTGCGGAACTTCGTCCGCGACCATCAGGAGTCGCCGCGCTTTGCGCAGGCGAACGTCGACCTCGCCGAGATCTACCGGAAGCGCGGCATGGAGGCGAAGGCGCGCGTCGTCCTGCGCCAGGCCGCGAGGCGGATCGGGGATGCCAAGGTCATCGTCGACGGGAAGGAGACGACGGTCGCGGAGTACCTCTCTCTCGTCCTCGGGGCCTCCGCGACGCTCGCGCCGCTGCCGCTCCCCGAGGTGAAGTGGCCCGTCGATCGCGCCTGGGAGATCTCCGAACGGCGGACCGACTCGATCCGCATCCTCCCCGTCTCGGGCACCCCCCCCGCGGGATCGGCGTCGCACGTCCTCGTCTCCGCGGGGCGTCGCCTGCGGGCCGTGAATCGCGAGGACGGCGTCGTCGCGTGGGAGCGCGAGTTCGCCTGCGACCCGAGCGGCTGCGGCTGGACGGAGGGGGGCCTGCTGGTCGCCCTCGAGCGCGACGGCCTGGCGGCGGTCGACCCCGCGGACGGCCACGTCCTCTGGATGGCAGACGTGGCGGGCCTGTTCCTGGGCTCCGTTGTGACGGAGGCCGCGGCGTACGCGCTCGTCGCCGACCGCTCGAACCTGATGATGCAGCGGCTCGTCGCGATCGAGGCGAAGACCGGACGCGAGCTGTGGGTCATGCCCTTGACGGACGCCCAGGCCTCGAACGACCTGTGGGTGACGGAGGACAGCCTCGTCCTCGCGACGGTGTCGCGCGAGGGGAGGGAGCTGCTCATCGTCGATCGGGACTCCGGAGAGGCGGACCGGTCGATCCCGATCGAGAGCGGGATCGGCAAGCTGGTGATGCTCCCGCCGGACCAGGTCGCGGTGGTGACGGGGGACCGGAACGAGGACCTGCGCGTCTACGAGGTGTCGAGCGGCGAGATGCTCTGGATGACCTCGGCGCGGCGGATCGACACGGAGACGCTCTGCTCGAACGGCCTCGCGCTGGCGTTCGTCGCGGTGAACCCCGCGGGCGCCCTCGAAGTGGTCGTCATGGACGTGGAGAGCGGCAAGGTGGCCGCGCGCGCGCCGATCGGGACGCAGGACTACGTGAAGGGGGCGGCGATCGACGACCAGAACGTCTACGTGACGTTCCGGGAGGCGAAAGAGACGCGCCAGATCTACCTCCGGGCCTTCTCGCTCGCGGACGCCTCTTCGCGGTGGACGCAGCCGATCGTGAGCGGCGACTCGTACCTGGTGCTGCCGCTCGCCGTGACGCGGGGGGCGGTGATCGTTCCCACACCGATGCAGAAGAGCGACGATCGCGACAACCCGTACGTCCCGGTCTTCACCGTGGTCGGGACGAAGGACGGGGAGGTCGAGCAGCAGTGCCGCATGTCGGTCCGCGGGCGATTCCCACCGGAGCTGCGCGTCGTGGATGGGATGATCCTCGTGGTGCAGGGGAACCGGCTCTACGGCATGAGAACCGAGAGTACGAAATAGGCGTCCAACGCGGGGCCGACTCCGGCGTAGAATCCGGGGTTCCAGTCGAGTAGAATCCCCGCATGCGCAATCTCTGGATCATCCCGCCACTCGCCCTCCTGTCCGCCCTGTCCGCCACCGCCGACGGCACGCGCGGCTCCGAGTCCGGCGTCACCTCCCGGTCCGTCGCGGCGGTCGAACGCGGCCTCGCGTGGCTCGCCGACCGGCAGCAGGACGACGGGTCCTGGCTCTGCAAGGTCGGGTACAAGCTCAACGAGGACTTCATCGGGGAGGAGGGGAAGCACGTCGGCGTGACAGCCCTCGCCGGGATGGCGTTCCTCGCGAACGGGAACACCCCGAAGCGCGGGAAGTACGGCGACACCGTCGAGAACGCCCTCTCGTTCGTCCTCTCGTGTGTCCGCGAGCAGGACGGGTACATCACGGCGAACGGGACGCGCATGTACGAGCACGCCTTCTCGACCATGTTCCTCGCCGAGGTCTACGGGATGTCCCCCCGCGACGACCTCAAGGAAAAGCTCCGCCAGGCGGCGTTCCTCATCGTGCGGAGCCAGAACGACGAGGGGGGCTGGCGGTACCAGCCCTTCCCGCGCGACGCGGACATCTCCATCACGGTGAGCACGCTCCAGGCCCTCCGCGCGGCGCGAAACGTCGGGATCCGCGTGCCGAAGGACGTGATTCACCGCGCGGTCGACTACGTCAAGCGCTGTGCGGGGGACAACGCGGACGGGAGCTTCAGCTACCAGGACCTCACGAAGCACATGACGCGGAGCACCTATTCGCTCACGGCCGCGGGGGTGACGGCGCTCTACAGCGCGGGGGAGTACGACTCCGTCCAGGCGCGGCGGGGACTCGACTACCTCCGGACCCACGTGTACGAGCTGGGCTGGAGCCAGTACCACTACTTCTACGGGCACTACTATGCCTGCCAGGCCTTCTACCAGGCCGGCGGCGAGCAGTGGGCGGACTACTACTCGCAGCTCCGCGAGGAGATCCTCTCGCACCAGCACCCGGACGGGCACTGGGAGGACGACGTGGGCGAGACGTACGCCACGGCGATGGCGTGCCTGCTCCTGTCGATGCCGATGGACTACCTGCCGATCTTCCAGAGGTAGGGCCTTGCGGGGAGATGCCCCGCGGGGAGATCCCAGATCCTAAATCCAAGATCCCAACGAAATCCTGGATCCAAACACTGGCACGGCAGGATGCAGTGTCAGGATCTGGGATTTCGTTTGGATCTGGGATTTTGGATCTGGGATCTCCGCCCTACAGGCGGCGCAGCCGCGCCCCCTGCGGCGTGTCCTTGACCTCCCACCCCAGCGCGGCGATCCCCTTCCGCAGGCGGTCCGATTCGGCCCAGTCCTTCGCCTTGCGCGCCGCCTCGCGGGCCTGCACGAGCGCCTGGACCTCGGCGGGGGCCTCCACGGCCGCCTCCTGGAAGACGCCCAGGACGCGGTCGAAGCGCGACAGCGCCTCGGCGACCTTCGGGCCGTCCGCCGCGGAGAGGTCCGCCATGCGGTTCACCTCGGAGACGAGGCCGAACACCGCTGAGAGGGCCTCGGAGACGTTGAGGTCGTCGTCCATCGCCGCCTCGAACCTCCCCGTCGCTACCTCGATGGCGACCTCGAGCGACTTCCCCGCGCCGGGGCCCGTAGCCGCGGCGACGCGGGCGCGCAGCTCGTCGACCCGCGCGAGCGCGGCCTTGTCCGACTCCAGGCCGTCAATCGTGAAGTTGAGCGGCTGGCGGTAGTGGCTCTTGATGAGGGCGTACCTGAGAACGCGGGGGGCGAACCCGCGGTCCAGGAGGTCCTGGCAGGTGTGGAAGTTCCCCTTCGACTTCGCCATCTTCTCCCCGTCCACGAGGAGGTGTCGCGCGTGTCCCCAGGTCCGGACGAAGGGCTTTCCCGTCGCCCCCTCGCTCTGCGCGATCTCCGACTCGTGGTGCGGGAAGATGTTGTCCTCCCCGCCCGTGTGGAGGTCGAGCGTGTCCCCCAGGTACTTCCGCGCCATCGCGGAGCACTCGATGTGCCACCCGGGGAACCCGCGGCCCCACGGCGAGTCCCACTGCATGATGTGCTTCGGGTCGGCCTTCCAGAGGGCGAAGTCGAGCGGGTTGCGCTTCTTGGGGTTGACCTCGACGCGGTGGCCCGCCTCGAGCTGCTTGAGCGTGTTCCCCGAGAGGCGGCCGTAGCCGGGGAAGGAGAGGACGTCGTAGTAGACCTCGCCGTCGGCGACGTAGGCGTGACCCCGTGCGAGGAGGAGCTGGATGATCTCGATCATCTCTGGGATGTGGTCGGTCGCGTGGGGGTTCTTCAGGGCGGCGCGCATCCCGAGCTTCGCGGACATCTCCAGGAAGATCGCGGCGTAGCGCCGCGAGATCTCCCACGGGTCCTTCTTCTCCTTGCGGGCGGCGGCCTCGAGCTTGTCCTCGCCCTCGTCGGCGTCCTCCTGGAGATGCCCGACGTCGGTGATGTTCATCACCTGGCGGACCTCGAAACCGCGGTACTCCAGCCACCGGCGGAGCGTGTCGGCGTACAGGAAGCTCCGGAAGTTCCCGATGTGGGGAGCGCTGTACACCGTCGGCCCGCAGTTGTACATGCGGACGACGCCCGGCTCGAGGGGGGAGAAGGGCTCCTTCTGGCGGGTCAGCGTGTTGTGGAGAGAGAGGGTCATGTCAGGGGTCCGGACGGTTTTGGGTCGCCAATCGTACTCGTACTCGTGCTCGTGCTCGTACTCGATCCGCCTTCGCATGCGGTCGAGCACGAGTACGAGCACGAGTACGAGTACGAACAGAAAGCATGTGGGTCTCGGGATGCCGAGGGGTCGTCTCTAATCCGGCGACGTCACCCCCACGCTCTGTCGGGAGACGAGGACGGTCACCATGGCGCCGACGGCCTCCGAGGCGCCGATGGGCCCCAGGCCCTCCATGGTCTTGGCCTTCACGTTCACCCGGTCGGAAGGGATGCCGAGGATCGCCGCGATCGCGCCGCGGACGTTCGCCTTGAGTCGTCCGAGCTTGGGCGTCTCCAGGAACACGGTCGCATCGACGTTCTCGACCCGGAACCCCCCCTCCAGGAGCTTCTCGTTGGCGCGCTCGACGAACAGGCGGCTCTCGACCCCCTTCCAGCGAGGGTCGCTGTCGGGGAAGTAGTCGCCGATATCCCCGAGCCCCGCGGCGCCGAGCATGGCGTCGCAGAGGGCGTGGAGGAGGACATCCCCGTCGGAGTGCCCCTGAGGGCCGATGGGGGACTCGACCCTCACGCCGCCCAGCTTGAAGGGAACGCCCGCCGCCAGGCGGTGGATGTCGAAGCCGGAACCGACGCGCGTGTCCTTCATGGCGCACTATATAACAAGGAACGCGGCGCAGGGTCCACGCCTTCTCAGCGCAAAGGGCCGCCCCCACGCTTGCGGGGGCGGCCCTTCGGTATCGTTCGCGTCGTGGACTAGAACTTCACAGTGCCGCCCACGGAGATCAGGGACATGTTGTCGCCAATCTCCTGGCTCGGGTCCTGGTCGATCCCGCTGCTGGAGGTCCAGAACTCGCCGTCGAAGAGGCCAGCCCAGGACAAGTCGAACGTGAGGCTGTCGCTGTACTGCCACACGAACTTCACATCCACCTCGTGCCCCAGCGGCTCCGCCATCGAGAGGCTGTCCGTATTGTCCGCCAGGTCCAGGCGGTCCGGCGTCCTTACGACCTCTGCGTACGCGTACGTCAGGCTGATCGTCAGGTCCTTCTCGTGCTGCAGGCACAGGGAGACCCCCGCGTTGAACTGGGCCTTCCAGTAGTTCGAGTCGACGTCGAGGCCGTACAGGTTGTCCTCGAGGATCATGAGGCTGTCGTTGTCCTCGTACGACACGAAGTCGTGGTTCTCGTCGTCATCGTCGTCGTGGTCGCCCTGGTCGCCGTCAACGTAGGCGTACTGGACGTCGATCCACGGCGAGCAGGCCATGTCGAAGTTGTAGCGCGCGCCCGCGTATCCCGCCCACGACTCGTGGTCGATCCCGCCGTCACGGCCGCCGGTGAGGGCGCCGCTGTAGCCGTACTCGCCCCACTGGTAGTAGTACTCTCCGTACACCTCGAGGCTGTCCCACCAGTAGTCGACGCCCGGTCCGATCGTGTAGATGCGATTGTTGTCGCTGTCGTTCGACGTGGTCGACCAGAGGAACGTGATGACGGACGGCGAGTCCGGCACGTTGTACTTCGCCATGATCCCGTAGAACCACTCGTCGTAGTGGTCGAGGCCCGTCTCCCACAGGTTGAACGTCCAGACGTCGAAGTGGAGGTGCTCGTCGGCGCTGTAGGTGAACCTCAGGCCGCCCGCCTCCTCCTCGCCCCGATAGACGCCCAGCGTGCTCGCGCCGCCGAGGAGGCCCCCGATGGGGCGATACGCGTACCGGCTGCCGTCCGAGCTGAACGACTCCTGGATGGGGCTCATGAAGGCCTTCTCCGCGCCCTCGGGGCGGAACCCGATCAACGTCGCGTTGCCGTTTCCGCGCAGGTCGAAGACGAAGTCCTGGATCCCGAACCGCACCGAGAATTGCTCGAAGAGGAAGTCGTCGACCTGGAGGTAGGCTTGCTGGATCCCCAGCAGGATGCTGGCGTTCTGGCCATAACCGCCGCCGAACATGCTGGCGTTCGCGGACGCGCCCCAGCCCAGGCCGAAGGTGGTCAGGCTGTCGCCGGGCTGGATGCTCGAGCTCACGTCGCTGAACAGCCGCTCGTTGTTCAGTTCGATGACCGCGCTGACGTGGTCCGACATGTAGGCGTCGAAGCGCAGGGAGACGCGAGGGGAGAAGAACGAATCGCTGTCCGACTCGTCCAGGAAGCCGCGGCCGGTCGCGCCGTCCCGCTCCATGACCGCGACGAGCGAGTCATCGCGCCACACGCTGTCGATGTCGATGCCGCCGCTGATCGTGATGTGCATCGCATGGCCGCGGACGTCATTCGTCGTCACGACGCCGGGCTGGCCGCCTTCGTGTCCATCCGCGAAGGCGAACGGGGCCATCGCCAGGAGCACCGCGAGGCCCGGAAAGAGCACCCTTCTCATACACCCTCCTATCCAAACGCCCGACCCCCGGCGGGGCGATGGGCTGGATGGCGGAGCCCGCCATCCGACTCCGCGGCATTGTACGGGCCGTTCCGGGCGAATCAAGCTTTATGAAATGTAAAATTCAAATTTCCGACCCCCTTCCCCCTGTCAAGTTCCGTCCGGTGCCAAGCCGATATCCCCCACGCGTCGCGTCTCGACGGGCCGGGTCGGCTCAAGATCGGCTCTCGGGATTGCCGATAGGGTACTGACTCTGGCGACATCCGCCCGTCCTTCGCGGGGAACGGGCGCAGGTATTCGGCCCCTCGAGGGTCGCAAGAACCCGTCGGTTCTTGGTTTGTGGAGGCACCATGAAGAAGGCACTGTTCAGCACCCTGTGCGCGGCGATGCTCGCCGCCCCCCTCTTCGCGCAGGGGGATGTCGGGTACTGCGAAGGTGGCGAGACGGGGGCCGTGACCACGACCGACGTGAGGGGGCACGCGGCGCAGATCACCCTCTCGGGCGGCATCGACGTCGATGCTGTCTGGAGGAGCGGCGCGCTCGTCGCCATCCTCAACCGCGCGGGGGCGTCCGACACCGACCTCAACAACACGCGGGCCGGCGACGACGGCGACAGCGACTCCTTCTGGAGCCCGCTCATGACCCTGCGCCTCGACGCGTACCTCGCCAAGCACGTGTCGGGCGTCATCGAGCTGGAGAACTCCCGCCTCCGCTCCAACATCTCCAAGGAAAACGACAACGTCCAGGTCGGCGTCGGGTCCGCCGACCGCTTCGAGGTCCAGGTCGACCCCTTCGACGAGAGGGGCACCTGGGGCTCCGACGCCAACGAGGACCTGATCGGCGGCCAGAACATCGTCCCCACGATCAAGCAGGTCTACATCCAGGCCGACGAGTTCCTGGCCCCCTGCCTCTCGCTGAAGGTCGGGATCTTCGACGAGGTGTGGGACCTCCGCGGGAACGGGAACCCGTTCTTCATGGGGCTGCGCACGGACGGGGCCGAGTATGCCTCCATCGGCCCGGTCACAGAGGCGTTCGGCTCCTTCGGCCAGCAGTGGGCCTACTCGAACATCGTCGGCGCCGGTGGCTTCGGCCTCTTCCGCGACAGCGCCGAGGCGGGCGGCATGACCATGACCTATAAGGCCGACGAGCACCTCATGTTCGAGCTGTTCACCCTGAACCTGGTCGAGACGGGCTGGCTGCACGAGGATGAGTTCACCTACGGCGGCCGCCTCCAGTACAACATGCCCGACTCCCCCAGCGTCATCCAGGGGTTCGTCAGCGTGATCTCGAACGACTCTGACCACAACCGCATGTACAACGTCGGCGTGGGCGTCGACTACTGGGTCGACCGCGCCGAGGTGTTCGGCGAGTTCATCTACCAGACGGGCGACTACGCCGACGAGGGCGCGGTGTTCAACAACACCCTGGCAGGCGTCGACGGCCAGATCAACCAGGAGGCCTGGGCGGGGTACATCGGCGTCCGCTATAACTTCGACGTGCAGATGCACCCGTACTTCGAGCTGTTGGGCCAGTGGATCACGGGCGACAACGCCGACCGCGACGACGCGGGCGACACCAACAAGGACTTCGTGTCGTACGAGGACAACGACAGCCTGATGATCCTCGAAGACAACCTGTACGGCCTCGACGTCGACAGCAACTACTGGAAGATCCAGGCCGAGCTGGGCGCTACCCACAGCATCATGGCCGAGGACGACCTGCGCCTCCGTCTGGTGTACGCGTACAACGAGCTGGTCGAGGCGCCGGATCGCGTCGAGCGGACCGACCTCCAGGACGACCGGAGCCTGGAGAAGCAGCTCGGACACGAGTTCGACGTCCACGCCGACTGGGCGTACAGCGACTCCCTGCGGTTCGGTCTCGGCGCGGGCTGGCTCTGGGGCGGCCCGTTCTGGGACGAGGTGAACGGCTTCGGGGCCGATGTCGACGAGAGCTCCACGGGCGAGAGCATGTGGATGGTCGTCGTCGACGCCCAGCTCCGCTTCTAGCACCCCCCCTCGGAAACGCAAGGCCGCCGGCCCCTCGGGGTCGGCGGCCTTTCCGCATTTAAGGGGTCCCGTCAGTCCGGGAACCCCGCAATTCCGTTGACTTCCCCCCCTCCCTCCCTAGAATTCCCCCCTTCCGACCCCCCGGCCCCGGACGTATCCCGGCCTGGGACAGGAAGTTTTGCTTGACGGGCGTTTCCGCCCCGATAGGATGTCCCCCTTCTCTCCCCCCTGGTGGGCGGTAGAGAAGAAGCAACAGGCGCCGTAACACCGTCAAAGGAGGTGAGCGCGCGGGAACGGCGCGGCGCGGCCCAGGCCGCGTGGAACCACGTGGGATAGGTGAATTCGAGGTTTGCCCTCGGGGGATGGGTGTCTCCCCGTGTCGGGCGCAAGAGCCTTGAGGGTTCTTGGGATAAGGAGGGTAGTGATGAGGAACTCCATGTTCCTGGGCTTGGCGATCGCCCTTCTGGTCGCTCCCGCGCTGGCCGATGGGCCGGCGCCGCAGGCGGGCGTGGTGACTACCACGGACGTGAAGGGGCACGCGTTGCACCTCACGATTGGCGGCGGAATTGACATCGACAGCGTGTGGCGGGGCGACAACCTCGTCGCGGTGCTGGAGCGCGAAGGCGCCGATGGGCGGACCTTCTTCGACGAGTCCGACAGCGACTCGTTCTTCTCGCCCCGCGTGTGGCTGCGCTTCGACGCCTACATGTCGGACCACGTCAGCGCGGTCATCGAGCTGAACAACGAGCGGCTCTTTAGCGACGTGAGTTCGACCATCCAGGGCTTCCCGGGCGACAGCCTGAACACCTTCGGGTATGGCTGGGGCGCGTCGGGCCAGGCCAGCGTGTTTGGCGGCGGGTACGGCCAGAACGGCCCAATCCCGCTGGGGATCCAGCAGGCATACATCCAGGTCGAAGATTTCCTCTTCGAGCGCTTCCAGATGCGCTTCGGGATCCAGGACTTCGCCGTCGACCTGCGCGGGAACGGCAACCCGTTCCTGATCGGCTTCCGCCCCGAGGGCGCGGAGAAGGCCTTCATGAGCCCCATCCAGGAGTCGTTCAGCGCGGACGGCAGCCGGTACGCGTACAGCTCCATCGATGGCGTCCTCGGCGGCGCGTCCAGCGTGGGCGTCTATCGGGGTGAGGAGGAGGCAGGCGGCCTGCGGTTCACCTACAGCGCCGACGAGCACCTCCACTTCGACGTCTGGACGTTCAACATCTGGGAGACGGGCCTCGACCACTACGACGAGTGGTTCTACGGCGTGATGGCGAAGTACAACATCCCCGATTCCCCGTCCGCCATCCAGTTCCTCGTCCAGAACAGCTCGAACGACAGCGACGCCAACCAGGTCTGGACGATCGGACCGGGCGTCGACTACTGGTGGGACAACCTCGAGATCTACGGCGAGTTCTACTACCAGTTCGGCGAGTACGGCTACAGCGGCGCGCTGACCGGCGGCCGTGACGGCGACATCGAGCAGGAGGCGTGGGCCTTCTACCTCGGCACGCGGTACAACTTCGACATGGCCTGCACGCCGTGGGTGGACGTCCAGTACGCCTACATCAGCGGCGACCAGGGCGACCACGACGACGACGACGACGAGAACAACGACTTCGTGTCGTACGAGGACAACGACAGCCTCATGATCCTCGAGGACAACCTGTACGGCCTCGACGTCGACTCGAACTACTGGAAGCTCCAGTTGAACACGGGCGTCGTCCTGTCCCTCCAGAACGAGAAGGACCTGACGATCAGCCTGACGTACGCGTACGCGGAGATCGCGACGACGCCGGACCGGCTCGACCTGCCCGATTTCCCGGCGAACGCGTCCCGTTCGTTGGCGGAGCCGCTCGGCCACGAGACGGACATCAAGTTCGTGTGGCAGTACAGCGACAGCCTGTCGTTCGACCTCGCCACCGCGTGGCTGTTCGACGGCGAGTTCTGGGCGAGCGGCGACAACAGCGGATCCGTCGGCGCCGGCGGTATCGACGGCGACAACCACCACCGCATCAACGACAACATGTACCTGATCTCCGTGGGCGCCACGGTGAGGTTCTAGACCTCCCTGCCCATCGAGTGACTGAAGAACAAGGGCCGCCTGCGCAAGCGCGCAGGCGGCCTCTTTCTTTGGGGCTCGGCGTAGATGGGATGGGCTACCTCTCGCCGCCGAGTAGGTCTTCGCAAGCTTCTTCCGGTCGGCCTTCCCGTTCGCATTCTTGGGGAGGTCGTCGACGAAATGGAAGGCCGTCGGGATCATGTACGGGGCGAGTGATCAGGATGCTCGCGGTCCTGCCGCGGCGATCGCGCGCCGGCGTCTGCGTTCCCGGAGGACGCCCAACTGGAAGGCGCACATGCTTACGAGCACGTAGATCGCGAATCCAGGATTGGAGTATGCCCGGAGCCGCCTCCACCCGGAGCGCCGTTCGGGCGGCAGCAGGCGGAAGAGGTCCGGGAAGTACTGGGCCTTCATCGCGTATCCGGAGCCGTGCCAGATCTTTCGGCGGAGCAGGTCGCCGATGCCGTTCGGATAGCGATGAAAGACCCTGACGGCAGGCAGATACACGATCCGCACGCCGGCCTTGAACAGCCGGTATCCGAGTTCCACGTCCTCTGCACACCGCATGTCCTCACGGAAGCCGCCGTGTCGGAGGAGGGTTTCGACCCTGGCCAGGAAGGTCCCGCCTGCAATCCCGGCCACGCCGTCCTCCCGGATGTAGCGCGAGAGGACCATCTGGTCGAGCGCGGCCTCGTACCGGGCGCAGCAGGAGGCCCCTGGGGTGGGCTCAAAGCTCATCTGGTAGCCGTCGGCCGCGGGCGAGACCCTGTCAATTTCCGCCTCGAGGCTGGTGAAATAGTCCGCGGGGAGGAGGATATCGGAGTCGACGGCGAGGATCCACTCCGTCCGGACGGCACGGAGCCCCGCGTTCCGGATGGAGGCTAGCGTCGGCGCCTCCTCGCACCAGACGAGACGCAGCGGGATGGGGAAGCTCGGCAACGCGGCCGTGACCGTGGCCAGCAGGTCGGGGAGGTCTCGCGTGCAGAGGATGACCTCGCGCGGATTCCACCGAGACGGTCGCGCGGCCAAGATCGTCGCGAGCAGGTCGCAGACGTGCGTCGTGCGACCTTGATGGACGGGAATGACGAGCGTGACGGCGGGCCCGGGGTTCGCGCGCGATGTGCCGGGCGGTGCGTCATTGCCCATGGATCATGTTCCTTTGCGGATGCTTCTGGTGCGTTCCGCGCCTGCAGCCGCGCGCAGGCGCTCGATAATCCGCGCTGCGACCTCGCTGACAGCGGGGGGCACGAGCATGGACCAGTGCGAGGTCGCCACCGAGTCGTTGGTGGCGCCGGCGGCACCGCAGGTCCCCCAGTCGTGGTGCGGCTGCAACGCGGTGCCCGGCAGCGGCACGTCGGCCCACACCGCGTGCAGGGGCGCCTCGACACGCGGCAGCGAGTATCCTTGCAGGAGCCGGTGGTGCAAGACGTAGAGCCGTAACCGATTGCGCAGGTAGACCATCACCTCTGTCGGCACTGGCAACTCCGAGAGCCAAGCGTCCATGCGGCGCAATCGCTCCTCGTCCGGGGCGTGCACGAAGTCGACGTCAAACGGGTTCGAGGAGGCCATGAGGTCGCCCAGGGCGTCGTCGAACTGTGGGGTAAGGCCCGCGACGACGCCGACCAGGCTGTGCATCAGCGCTGACTCTGAGCCGCGGGCCACGACGGGCTCGTCGCAGCCCCAAAGCGAGTCCAACAGGCACACCAGTTGCACCTGGCAGCCGTCTCGCTCGATGGCGCGGGCGACGGCCAGCGCCAGCACGCCGCCGCTCGAGAACCCTACGAGCCGGTACGGGCCCTCGGCCTGCTCGCGTCGGACGGTGCGCGCAGCGCCTTCGGCCATGGCCTCCCAGGAGGCGTGTTCCGCGGTCCAATCGGCGAGCGCCCGCGACTGCAGGCCGCGGACCGGCCAGTGCGCCCCAATCTCGCGCGCGAGATGCTGGTACTCGTTGACGCCGCCGCCCAGGGCGTGCACCAAGAAGACGGGCAGTCCCTCTCTTGCTGAAGGGAATCGTACCAGCGGATCGACGGCCGCGGCCGCCGGCTCCGGAGCGCCCTCGGGCAGGAGCTTAAGGCGGTCGATGCGCAGGGCCATCGGCTCCAGCGTCGGCGTTTCCAGGAAGAAGCGGTACGGGACGGCGACGTGCAGTGCCTCCTGCAACTTCTGGATGACCTGCGCGGCCAGCAGCGAGTGGCCGCCCAGGTCGAAGAAGTTGTCGTGGCGGCCGACCCGGTCGATGCCCAGCGCATTCGCCCAGGCCTGCGCGAGCGCGGCCTCGGTGGCGCCCTGCGGTTCGGCGTAGGGCACGCCCGTCTCGGGTCGGGTCGCCTGGGGCGCCGGTAGCCTGGCGACATCGACCTTGCCGCTGGCGGTGAGGGGCAGCTCCGGCAAGAGCACCCAGGCGGCGGGCCGCATGTGTGCGGGGAGCACGCGCTCCGCGCGGCTGCGTACGTCCGCCAGCAGCGCGCCGGCGCCTCCGGGGCGCGGCACGACGTACGCGACCAGCCGGCCGTCGCCGGCGTCGGGCAGCAGCGTCACGGCCGCGTCCTGGACGCCCGGATGCTCGCGGAGCGCGGCCTCGACGTCCCCGAGCTCGACGCGACAACCGCGGATCTTGACCTGGCGGTCGAGCCGGCCCAGGAACTCGAGCTGGCCGTCGGGGCGCCAGCGGGCGAGATCGCCCGTGCGGTAGAGCCGTCCGCCTGGCTCGAAGGGGTCCGCGACGAACCGGGCGGCGGTCAGCTCCGTGTCGCCGAGGTAGCCCCGGGCCAAGCCGACCCCGGCGATGCACAGCTCGCCGGGGCAGCCGACGGGCAGCAACTGCATCTGACGGTCGAGGACGTAGACGCGGTAGTTGGGCAGCGGCCGCCCAATCGGGACGGCCGCGGGGCTGTCCGGGGGAAGCTGCCGCAGGTCGCAGTAGGTGGCGCAGATCGTGGCCTCGGTGGGGCCGTAGCCGTTCGTGACGACGGCCGTCTGAAGCAGGCGGTCGACGTCGAAGCGGGAGAGGGCCTCGCCTCCGCTCATGACCAGGCGCAGGCTCGCGAGCTGAGGCGCGCGGCGGTTGAGCTCGGCCAGCGCCGAGGGCGCCGCCGCCATGATCGTGACACCCTGCTCGGCCACCAGGGCGGCCAGCCGGTCGAAGTCGGCAATCTCGTCCTGCCTCGGGATGACCACCGCGCCGCCCGCGGCGAGCACCGGGAAGATCTCGTTCACCGACACGTCGAAGGCCAGCGGGGCCTGGTGCAGCACGCGGTCGTCGGGGCCCACGCAATAAGTGCTGCAGAAGCTGGTGACGACGTTGGTGACGCTGCGGTGCTCGATCATGACTCCCTTGGGCACGCCGGTCGAGCCCGACGTGTAGAGCACGTAGGCCAGGTTCGACGGCCGGGCCGCGCCTTGACCGCCCGCCTCGGGCGCGGCGACCTCGGCCGCGTCGTCGCCGTCGATGCAGAGCACGCGCAGGTCCGGCCCCGCGACCTCGGCGAGCCTGGCGGCCCAACTGCGCTGCGACAGTGCGATGCCCGCGCCGGCGCCGCGCAGCACGGCGGCCATGCGCTCGGCCGGCCACGACGGGTCGAGCGGGACGTAGGCGCCCCCGGCTTTCCAGACGGCCAGGAGGCAGGCGACCATCTCCGGACCTCGCTCGACGAGCACCGCCACCAGTTTTTCCGGCCCGACGCCCAGCCCGCGCAGCCGCCGCGCCAGCGCGGAGGCCATGCCGTCGAGCTCCGCGTAGCTCACGGTGCGGCCCTGGTGAACCAGCGCGGGGGCGGCCGGGGTGGCGCGGGCCTGGTCCTCCACCAGCTCGTGGACGCACGCCTCCTCGGGAAATGGAGCGGACGTGGCGTTCCACTCCTCGACGATGCGGTGGCGCTCGGCGGCCGGCAGCAGCGGCAAGCGCGAGATCGGGCTCGCCGGATGGGCGACGATGCCGGCGATCAACTCGACCAGTCCGTCGCGCAGGCGCGCCGCAGTCTCCGCTGCGAACAGGTCGCGCCGGTACAGCAGGGCGCCGGAGTAGCCTCCTTCGCGCTCGCGGAGGGCGAGGACCAGGTCGAGTCCCGAGAAGCGGATCTCGCTCATTTCGAAGGGCGCCCACGTCAGCGGGCCCGAGGCGATCGGCTCGGTCGGGAACTCGCCGAGGGTGAAGAAGGCCTGGAATACCGGCATCCGACCCGGCGCATGCGGCGGCATGGCGGCCTGCAACGGCTCCCAGTCGGGATCGGCGACGGCGAAGGCCTCCAGGCAGGTCTGTCGCGCGCGCGCGAGCATCTCCTCGAAGGAGGGGTCTCCAGCCAGGTCGAAGCGCAGCGGCAGCAGGCCGGCGAAGAAGCCGATCATGCCGTGAGTCTCTGGACGGAGTCGGTTTGCCACGGGCGTGCCGACGAGGAGGTCCTCCTGCTGGCTGAATCGGGAGAGCAGGGCCGCGTAGGCGGCGAGGAGGGTCATGAACGGCGTCGCCTGGGCTCGCCGTCCGATCTCGATCAGCGGCCGGGCGACGGAGGAGGGGATGTCCAGGGGGCAGACGCCCCGTTCCGTGTGCAGGGACGTCGGACGCGGGAAGTCCGTGGGCAGGTCCAGGATGGGCAGGGGGCCGCGCAGCTTCTCCCGCCAGAAGGCCGTCTGCCGGGTGGCGTGGGCCGCGGCGTGGCGTCGCTGCCAACAGGCCCAGTCCGCGAACTGGATCGGAGGGTCGGGCAACGGCGACGGCCGGCCGACCCGGAAGGCCTCGTAGAGCGTCGCCACCTCGCGCCAGAGGACCGGGACGGACCACCCGTCCGAGGCCATGTGGTGGACGGTGACGAAGAGGGAATGCTGCCCGTCGACGGTCCTCGCAAGCAGAAAGCGGATGAGGCAACCGGCCCCGGTGTCGATTCGGACTCGGGCCATATCCTCGGCCAGGGCGGCGGCGCGGGCCTCTGCCTCGGCCGGCGCGAGGTCCCCCAGGTCGTGGTACTCCAACGGCAGGGCGCCGGGCGGACACGCGACCTGGGCCGGCCGGCCCTCGCGGACCACGATGGCGTAGCGCAGGACCGAGTGACGCCGCAGGACCTCCGACAGCGCGCGCGCGAGCGACTCGCGGTCCAGCGGCCCGGAGATCCGGGCTCCGAAGAGGGCATTGAAGGCCGTGCGGCGATCGAACTGCTCGATCAGCCAGAGCACCTCCTGGCTGGATGACAGCGGCTGTGGGACGCCAGGGGGCGTGCGGGGGATGGATGGCTCGGCGTCGGCGGCCTCGGTCGTCGAGGCGTCGATCCGTCGGGCGACGTTTGCGATGGTCGGCGATTCGAACAACTCGTGCAGCGGCATCTCGACGGGCCAGCGGTCCCGGATGGCCCCCACCAGGAGGCTGGCCATGAGCGAGTTGCCGCCCAGCTCGAAGAAGTCGTCGTGGATGCCGATTCCCTCGAAGCCGAAGAGGTCCTCCCAGATCCGGACCAGGGTCCGCTCGGTGCTCGTGCGCGCGTGCAGGTGGTCGGGCGCGAGCATCGAGCGCACGCGACCCGGCCTCGGGAGGGCGGTCCGGTCGATTCGGCCATCCGCGCCCACGGGCAGGCGATCCAGGACCATGAACGCGGTCGGCACCAGTCGAGCCGGCAGAAGGGACTGTGCCAGGCGCCGCAGCTCGTCGGAGGACAACGCGCCCGGACGGGCAGCCTCCACGCAGGCCACCCACCCGGCGCCGACGGTCCCGTCGGCGTCCAGCGGTACGACAGCGCATCGCGCCACGAGCGGTTGGGCCCCCAGGGCCGCTTCGATCTCGCCGGCGCGGCCGCGGTAGCCGCGCGTCCAGATGACGTCCACCTCGCCCTGGAGGCGCTGAACGGTTCCCTCCGGTCGCAGGCGGCCGATTTCGCCGGTCCGGAAGAAGCGGCACGACTCGCCCGAAGGCAGGCGGACCGTCACGAAGCGCGCGGATGTCTCCGCCGCCCGTCCGACATAGCCTCGGGCGACGCTGTCGCCGCCCAGGCAGATCTCGCCGGGAACGCCCCTCGGGACGGGTCGCAGGCTTCGGTCGACGACGCACACGACGGAGCCAGGCATCGGTCGACTGCGCGGAGTCGAGTCCTCGGGCGCGAAGGCACCGGCCGGGTCGGCGACCGGGATCCCGTCCTCCAGACCGACGCCGGCGGTTTCGGGCGGGGTTCTTCGACAGAGGGTGAGCAGCCCCGGGGCGAGCATCCGCAGGCGGGCCGCCACGTCGGGGGCCACGTCCTCGCCGTCCAGCAGCAGGCAGTGCCTGGGCCGCGCCTCGGGCGCCTCCAGGGTCGGCAGCAGGCCGGCCGCCTGCGAGGGGGCCGCGTGGAGCACGTCGAACCGTCCCTCACGCAGACGGCGGCCGCATCGCGCCGGGGTCGTCGCATCCTCGATCGACATCAGGTGCACCTCGCCGCCCGTCAGGAGCGGTTCGAGGATCCCGCCGACGATGGCCAGGGCCGTCAGCGGCGGGACGAGGGCGTGCCGCGCTCCGGGCCGAAGCTCCGAACGGCAAGAGGCGGGGGCGACGCGGGCGAGTATCTGCGCGTGCCCCAGCTCCACGGCGAGCGGACGGCCGTCGGCCGTGCTGTCCGCCGGTAGGATCAGCGCCACGCGTCGGCCGTCTTCGGCTCCCCCGGAGCGCCGAGGCTTGAGAGACGTCCGCGTGGCGGCCGTCGCGGCGGCGTGGGGCACGGTCAGGAGGGTCACCGTGGCATCCGCCGGCAGCCGCTTCCGGAGGTCTTCCTCCACCTCCCCGTCGTCGGCGAGGAGGGTCCGGGCACCGGCCTCGGCCAGCAGCCGAAGCTGGCGCGCGGAGGGGTCGTCGGGATCGAGCGGGACGCAGGCGCCGCCGGCCTTGAGAATGCCGAGGAGGCCGACGACGGTCGCGGCGGTGGGCGCCATGGCCAGGCCGATCGGCGTCCCTGGAGCGCACCCCCCGGCCGCCAGTTCGTCGGCGAGGGCTTCCGCCCTGGCATCCAGGTCGCCATACTCGATCGAGGAGACGGCGTCGGTCACGGCCATGGCAGACGGGGTCCGGACCGCCTGCGCGGCGAAGGCCTCGTGGATCGTCTCGGCCAGGACGATCCGATTCTGGGCGGAGGGGCCGCAGGCGAGGATCGATCCCGTCGCGGCGGCGGAGACCAGGGGCAGCTCGGCCAGGGGGAGATCCGGCCGGGCGGCCGCAGCTTCGAGGAGGGCCTGGTAGTGCTGTGCGAGATCGGCGATGGTTTCCGCCCGATACAGGTCCGTGCTGTATTCGAGCTGGCAAGCGAAGCCCTGGCCGTCGGCCTCGGTCCGCAGCGCAAGCTCGAAGCGGCTGAATCCGGAGTGGACCTCCCAGGGCTCGATGGTCAGCTCCGGCGCCTCTGCCGGGTTGGGAAGCGGGAACGCCTGGTGCAGGTGGATGACCTGGACCAGGGGAGGGCGATCAACCGTGTGTTTCGGCTGAACCGCCTCGACCACCTTCCGGAAGGGGAGCTCTTGATGGGCCAGGCTCGCGAGGATGGAGCTGCGGACCTGGGAGAGCAGCTCGCGAAACGTCAGGTCGCCCCGGGGACGGGCGCGTACCGCCACGATGTTCACGAACAGTCCGACCGGCGGCTGGAACTCGGGCAGGTCGCGGCCGGACATGGGCACGCCGATGAGCAGATCTTCCTGCCTGGAGTAGCGGTAGAGCAGGGCGGCGAAACCCGCGAACAGGGCCATGAACGGGGTCGCCTGCTCGCCGCGGACGAGGCTCCGGAGGGCGTCCGAGAGGGCGCCGGTCAGCCGGAATCGATGGACGTCGCCGCCATGCGTGGGGTGCGCCCGCGCCGGCTTGTCGGTGGGCAGGTCCAGGGTGAAGGGTGCGCCCGCAAGCTGGCGCCGCCAGAATCCGAGGAGATCGTCGAGCGTGTCTCCCTGGAGTCGCTCACGCTCCCTGCGCGCGAAGTCGCGAAGCTGGAGGGTGAGCGGCGGCGGCGGTGCGACCGGGCGACCGTTCTCCCTCGCGAAGGCCGTCGCGAGCTCCTGCAGCAGGACGCCCACGGACCACCCGTCCGCGACGATGTGGTGGACGGTGAAGGCCACCAGATGGTCCTCGGGTGCCAGGCGGACCATCGCGGTGCGCAACAGCGGGCCCTTGGAGAGGTCGAAGCGGGTGCGCGTCTCGGCGCGCACGAAGCGCTCGACCTGGTCGGCCAGGCCCTCTCCCGCCAGGTCCGCGAGGGAAAAGAACCTCAGTTCCGGCGTGGCGGTCGGGGCGATGCGCTGCACCGGGACCCCGTCGCGGGCGGCGAACGTCGTGCGCAGGGGTTCGTGGCGCGCCACCGCCGTGACCATCGCGCGCCGCACGAATCCCTCGGACAGAGGGCCTCGCACGCGCACGCTCAAGGTGATGTTGAACAGCGGGCTGCCGGGGTCGAGCTGGTCGGCGAACCACAACGGCTCCTGGGCGAAGGACAGCGGGGCCTCGACGGTTTCCGCGGCCCGTCGCGCGAGCGCGCGGGCGAGGCGGGCGCGCTTCTCCTCGAGCGACGACGGGGGCCGTTCGTCAGGCATGGCGCGGCTTCTCCGAGGCGGTCGTGGGAGGGGAGGACCGGGCCCCCGGGTCCGTCGTGCGCTCCGGACTCTCCACCGCGGCCAGGAGCGCGTCGATCTGCTCCTCGGACATGTCGTCGATCTTCTCGATCAAGGCCTCCGCCTGCGGGCCGGCGGGCGCCGGCGGCGGTTCGGTGGGAGGCACGGGCTCTTCCACGGCCTGCGCTCCGTCGATGTGGAGGTTCTCGGTCACCACGATGGCCAACTGACGCAGGCTGGGGCCGCGCATGATCTCGGTCATCGGCAGCGCGATGCCCGCCTGCTTCTCGAGACGGTTCTTCAGCTCGATGGCCATGAGCGAGTCCAGGCCGAGCTGCGTGAGCGGGGCCTCCCGGTCGATCTTCTCGGCCGCGATGCCGAACACGCCGGCCACGTGCCCGGCGATGAACTGCTCGACCAATCCCTGGCGCGCCTCCGGGCCGACCGCGGCCAGGCGGGTCGCCAGCGAACCGCTGCTGTCGCCTTCGTTGCCGGCCTGGATCAACCCGGCCAGGAACGGGGAACTCGCGGACGCCGGGTTGACCTGTCCGAGCACCTGCCAGTCGACCCTGGCGGCGACGATTTGCACCGGGTCGAGCACGGACAGCGCAGCGAACAGCTCCAGCGCCTCCGACAGAGGCATGGACGGCATGCCCACCTTGCGGAGGTACTCCGCGGTCCGTTGGTTGCGCTCGGCGAAACCGGCGCCGCCGATGGCGCCCCAGTTCACCACCAGGGACGGCAGGCCGCGGGCGTGTCGGTAGTGCGCCAGCGTGTCGACGAACGCGTTGCCGGCGTTGTAGGCCGCCTGTCTGGGTGCGCCGACCACGCAGGAAACCGAGGAGAAGCACACGAAGTGCTCGAGGGGAAGGGAGAGCGTCTCCCGGTGCAGGTTCCAGGCGCCGACCGCCTTGACCTCGAACACGCGGCGGAGGCGCGTCTCGTCGAGGTCGGCGATGTACTCGTCGTCGAGGACCATGGCCCCGTGGAGCACGCCGCGCAGGGGGGGCATGCCCTGGCGCGCCTCGCGCAGCACCCGCCGCACGTCCTCGGCGCTCGTGACGTCGCCCCGAGCGTCGGCCACCTGCACGCCATCGGAGCGTATCTGCTGGATGGCCTCGCGCGCTGCCGCGCCCTGCGGGCCCGTACGGCTCATCAGGATCAGGGCGCCGGCCCCGTGGCGGGCCATCCACCGGGCCACCTCCAGGCAGAAGCCTCCGGAGCCGCCGGTGACGAGGTAGGTGCCGTCGCGGCGCAGGCGCGCCCGGTCGTCGGTGCACAGGCCGATGCGCACGTCCGTCACGTCGAACGCCAGCACGTTCTTGCCCACGTGCTTGCCTTGCGCCATGTGTCGGAAGGCCTCGGCCGCCTGCGTCACCGGGAAGACCGTGCAGGGAAGGGGCCGGTACTCGCCGCGATCGAAGCGACTGGCGATCTCGGCGAACATGGATGCCACCAGCTCCCGTCGGTGCTGCAGGTGCTGCGCGAGGTCGATGACGAAGTACGAGATGTTGTCGCGCAGTTGTCGCAGCCCGATGCGGCGGTTGCGGTACACGTCGACCTTGCCGATCTCGAGGAATCGGCCGAAGGGCGCGAGCACCGAGAGGCTCTTCGGGATGAAGTCGCCGGCGAGGGAGTTGAGCACGGCGTCCACGCCCCGGCCGCCGGTGAGCTCCATGACCTCGTCGGCGAACTCGAGCGTCCGGGAGCTCATGACGTGCTCCACCCCCATGTCGGCGAGCATCTGCCGCTTCTCCGGGGTGCCGGCGGTCGCAAGGATCTCCAGACCGAGGCGGCGGGCGACCTGGATGGCGGCCTGGCCGCCGCCCCCGGCGGCGCCGTGAATCAGGATCTTCTCCCCCGGACGGAGACGCGCCAGATGCTCCAGGGCGTAGTGGGCCGTGAGGAACACCGTGGGCAGGCCGGCCGCCTGTTCGAACGAGAGGTGGGGCGGCTTGCGCCACAGCAGGGCCGGGTCGGCCAGGACATGGCTGCCCAGGGCCCGCGGCGCCATGCCGGCCACCTCGTCGCCCGGCTTCACGCCGCGGACCTCGGCGCCGACCCGCTCGATCGTGCCGGCGAAATCGTCGCCGAGCCAGAGGGCGTCGACCGGGTTTCCAGGATAGGTGCCCAGGGCCTTCATCACGTCGCGGAAGTTGATGCCCGCCGCCCGCACCCGGACCTCGACCTGTCGCGGCCCCGGATCGATGCGCGGCGCTTCGTGCAGGGCCAGGTCGGAGAGCGTCCCCGGCCTCGCGATCTCCAGCCGGAAGGAGACGGATGCGCCGTCGGGCCGCCGTGCCGGCTCCCTTCGCCCCGGGAGCCCGCCCTCCGTGACCCGGCGCAACCGCGCGGCATGGCGGCGGCCATCGCGCCAGGCGATCTCCCTCTCGCCGTCCCCCGCCGAAACCTCCAGCAGCATTCGCTTCGCCACCTCCCGTGCCGAGCCGGCGCCCACGTCCACCAAGACGAAGCTGTAGGGGTGCATCTCGTTGTTCGCGACGCGAAGGAGCCCGGCCAGGGGCGCGGAGGCCAGGCCCTGGCAGCGGTCCGCGTCGCCGACACGGTACAGGTCGCGGACCAGGAACCAGACGCGCGGAGGCCGCGGGGACAGGGACCGGAGGACGTGGAAGGCGGCGAAGGCGCCGTGGCGCTGCGCGTCCAGCAGCCCCTCGGTCCGCAGGCCGTCCGCGTCGGGACGGTCCAGGCCCCGGAAGTCGATCAGGCCCGGGATCGATTCGGGGGCCAGTCCCAGGTCGGAGAAGACGCGGCGCAGGCCGTCCTCGGATCCGTCCGGGACGGCGAACTCATGATCGCCGAGCCGCCGGTAGAGTGGGCCGGGGCGGACGGTCACGGCGCGCGCGCCTCGGCGTGCCAGCGCGGAGGCGAACGCCTCGGCGGCGGCGTCGGCTCCCGTGAGGAGGACGTACGTGGCGCCCGACGCCAGGACCGGCTCCGTCGGGGCGGTCGCCTGGGCGGCCCCCGGGGCGGACGCCGCGAAGACGGCCAACTCCGTCTCCTCGTCGTCCGGCGTGCAGGCGAAGGACGTGACGCCCGTGAAGCCGCACTCCGCCAGGAGCGTCAGCCACCCGCCCCGGGACAGGATCGGCGATTCGGGGCGAAGCTCGGGGTCGCTGACGCGCCACCAGCCCTCCAGGGTGCCGAAGATGACCCCTTCCAGCGCCGGCGTAGGACGGGTCGACTCCAGGAAGAGCAGCAGGCCGCCGGGCGCCAGGCAGGCTCGCAGCCGGGCCAGGGACTGGCGCAGGTTCGATGTCGCGTGGAATACGTCGGAGGCGAGCACGATGTCGACGCTGCCGGGGACGAGCCCCTGCTCCGCGGGTTCCTTCTCCAGGTCCAGCGTCAGGTACTCGACGAAAGGGTGCTGAGCGAACTGCTTGCGCGCCGCGGCGAGGAAGGACGGGCCGATGTCGCTGAAGACGAACTCGGAGCGGTCGGCGGGCAGGGTCGGCAGCACCATGCGGGAGAGGGCGCCCGTCCCGGCGCCGACCTCCAGGATGCGCACGCCGCGATCGGAGCAGGCCCGAGTCGCCGCCGACACGATCGCGGCGATGGCCGCGTGGAGCGCCGGCTGCTCGCCCGCCTCCGCGTAGAAACGCTCGAGCATGCGCGTGGAACCGCCGGGGAACATGAGCTCCACCGGGTCGATGTCGCCCGCGAGAACCGCGGCCAGGCCCGCGCCAGCCTGCTCCAGAACCGCGACGAACGCTGACTGTCGCGGAAAGTCGTCGCGCAGCGCCTGGAGAGCGGCGGGCACGTCGGCCGGGCGCGGCGGGCGCAGGCCCCCCCAGCCACTGTCGCCGGCCTCGCGCAGGACCCCCGCGCCGGCGAGGATTCGAAGCTGGCGGCCAACGAGGCGGCGGTGCCTCTCGGCGACGCCCAGCTCGACACACAGGTCATTGAGGCGGAAACGCTGGCCGCTCCGGGGCGTCCACCCGAGGTCGGCGTAGGCCCCCTCGATCATCTGAACGGCCAGGGCGTCGATGCGCGGGCGACACTCGCGGCGGTACTGATCGATGCCGTGGCGGGCGAACCCCTCGACGCCGGCGGCGCGTCCCGCGGCAGCCAACTCCGGGGCCGGCAGCATGCCGCCGCGGCCGCTTACGGACGCGCCGCGCAGGGGCCGGGGCTCCCAGGACGGCTGATACAGCAGCGCGTCCGCGTCCGATTCCGCCCTCGTGCGCACCAGACGCTCGGCGCGCAGTCCGGCGATGTCCGCCACGCGGCGCCCCTGCCCGTCGAAGACGACGGCGTCGACGACGAACGCGTTGGCCTCATTCGTGGTGAGGCGGCTGTGGACCAGCAGGCGCTGCGAGTGGATGGCGGCGTGGAGCCGGACGCTGCGAACCGAGTGGGGAAGGAACATCTCGCGCCCGGGTTCCGTGCCCGCCGGCGTCTCCCGCGCGCCACAGGCCGCCTGGAAGCATGCGTCGAGGACGGCCGGGTGGAAGCGGCAGGCCGCGACGGACTCCGCCAGCGCCTCGGGAATGGCGACCTCTCCCAACGCCTCCCCAGGGCGCCGCCAGACCTCCGCCACCTGCTGGAAAGCGGGTCCGAACTGGTATCCCTTCGCGGCGGTTTCCGCGTAGAAGGCGTCGTGATCGACGCGCTTCGTCAACCGTTGGCGCAGGCTCGCGGCGTCGAGCGGCGGCGCCTCCCCCGCCGTGGAACGGATCAGGCGGCCGCTGGCATGGAGCTCCCAGCCGCCAGTCTCGGCTCGGCGGCTATGGATGGCGAAGGACGACTCCTCGGGGTCGAACTCGACACGCAGCGGCGTCGGCTGCCCCTCGGGCAGGAAGAGGGCCTTCCGCAGCTCCAGGTCCTCGACCGCGCGTGGTTCGTCAGGAAACAGGGCGTGCGCCACCGCCAGCCCGATCTCCGCGAATCCGGCGGCCGGGAACACGATGCTGTCCCAAATGCGATGGCCGGTAAGCCACGTCTGGCGCCGCGCGTCCAGCGTCCCCTCCCAGGAGGGACGGACGCCGGGCATGCGCAGCCCGAGCAGCGGGTGCTCTAGCGGCGCGAGACGGGCGCGGGCCGATTCATCCGGTTCCAGCCAGTGACGCTCCCGGCTCCACGGATAGCTCGGAAGTCGCACGAAGCGTCCGCTGCCCTGGCTCAGGGCCTTCCAGTCGACAGGCACCCCCGCGATGTGTAGCGCAGCCAGGCCGGAGAGCATCTCCTCCGACTCGTCCGCGCCGCGGCGCAGGGAGTGCGTCACCAGCGCCGAGCGGCGTTGAGCCGCCTGGCACTCGCGTAGGGGGGCCTCCAGGGCCGGGTGCGGACCAATCTCGAGGAGGAGGTGCTCCTGCTCGGCCAGCATGGCGCTGAGCGCCGGTCCGAACCGCACCGGGCGCCGGACGTTCTTCCACCAGTATTCCGCCCCCATGTCCTCGCCGCGGTGCGTCTCGCCCGTGACGGTGGACACGAAAGGCAGGCGGGAGGGCTGGGGCCGGATGTCCGCGAGCGCCTGCAGCAGCTCGTCTCGGATCGGGTCCATCTGGTGCGAGTGGAAGGCGAAGGAGATGCGCAGCCAACGCGTGAACCGGCCCTCCCGCTGCAGCTTCGCCTCGAGCCGCTCGAGCGGTTCGGCGTCGCCGGAGAGTGTGATCAGGTTCGGGCTGTTGACCCCGCCGACGTGGACGCGCCCCGACTCCTCGCCGATCGCCTGGATCGCCTCGGCTTCCGTGATGCCGACCGCGAGCATCCGGCCGCCGCCGACGCGCTGCTGGAGACGGCTGCGGTGGTGGATGACATGGACGGCGTCGGCGAGCGAATAGACGCCGGCGCACCAGGCGGCTGCCACTTCGCCGACGCTGTGGCCGATCACCTTGTCCGGCCGGATGCCCCAGGAGCGCCACAGCTCCGCCAGGGCCGCCTGCACGGCGAAGATCGCCGGCTGCGCCACGTCGGTGCGTGTCGGAATCTCGGAGCGCTCCTCCGGCCGCCGGAGCTGCTCGGTCAGCGACCATCCGGCCTCCTCCCGGAACAGGACGTCGATCTCGTCCACCGTGCGACGGAAGATCGGCTCGCGCTCGAGGAGCTGCCGGCCCATGGCCCACCACTGCGTGCCCTGGCCGGTGAACACGAAGACGAGCGGTCCGGCCGAGGCTGCAGCGCGCCCGGTGGCCACGCCGCGGACCTGGCCCACGCCCCGGAGCCAGGCCCCGAGGCGGCGCCGCATCTGCCGAGCGTCGTCCGCCACCACGACGAGGCGGCGGTCGTGGTGCTCCTTGCGCTCCCCGGCGCCGAAGCAGACGTCGGCCAGGCTCACGGCGGGGTCGGCGAGCAGCCCGCGGTACGCCTCTGCATAGCCGCGCAGCGCGCGCTCGTCGCGCGCGGAGACGGCCAGCACGGCCGGCCGTCTCGCCGGCTCCTTCGGCGTCGTCGGCCCGTCGGTCGGGGCCAACGCCGCCTCAAGCACCACGTGGGCGTTGGTGCCGCCGAACCCGAACGAGTTGACCCCCGCCACCGGGAGGAGGCCATCCTGCTCGGGCAGCGGCTGTAGCCTCGTGGCGACCTCGAGCCGCAGGCGCTCGAACGGAATCTCCGGATTCGGGGTCTGGAAGTTCAGGTTCGGCGGCACCGTCCGCTTGTGTAGCACCAGAGCCGACTTGAGGAGGCCGACGATGCCCGCCCCAGACTCCAAGTGACCGACGTTGGTCTTGACCGAGCCCACCAGGCACTTCTGACCGGCGGGGCGGCCCTCGGACAGGACCCGCCCCAGCGCGGTCGCCTCGATCGGGTCGCCCACCGGCGTGCCGGTGCCGTGCGCCTCCATGTAGACGACCCGTCCGGGGGCGAAGCCGGCGCGCCGGTACGCCTCGCGCAGGAGGGCCGTCTGCCCCTCGACGCCGGGGACGGACATCGACGACGTGTGGCCGTCCTGATTTGCGACTGCCGACCGGATCAGGGCATAGATGCGGTCGCGGTCGGACAAGGCCTGGCGCAGCGGCTTGATGTAGGCCATGCCGGCGCCCTCGCCGCGGACGTACCCGTTCGCGCGCGCATCGAAGGTGAAGCACCGGCCGCTCGGCGAGAGCATCGAGGCGCGGCTGAAGCCGATCGATGCGTGCGGGGTGATGAGCGCGTTCACGCCCCCGGCCAGGGCGGCCGTCGCGCTGCCCGACCAGATGCTCTCGCAGGCCATCCAAACCGCCACCAGGGCGGAGGAGCACGCCGTGTCCACCGAGACGCTCGGCCCCTGCAGGTCGAGCAGGTAGGAGACGCGGTTCGAGGCGATGCTCAGGGTGGAACCGCTGTTCGTGTACGCGTCGACCGTCTCGTGGAAGGGGACCTGAAGCCCCGCGTAGTCGTTGCTGGCGATGCCGACGAATACGCCCACCGGGGTGCCGCGCAACTTCCGCGGCGGGGTCCCCGAGTCCTCGATGGCTTCCCAGGCGACCTCGAGCAGCCAGCGCTGCTGCGGGTCCATGCGCATGGCCTCGCGCGGGGAGATGCCCCAGAAGGCCGCGTCGAACTGGTCGACGCCATCGACGAACCCGCCCCACTTCGTGATCATCGTCTGGGCGATGGAGCGGTCCGGGTGATAGAAACGCTCACGGTCCCAGCGGTCAGGCGGCACCTCGCGCACGCCGCTGCGGCCCTCGGCCAGGACCTTCCAGAACGACTCGGCATCCGTGGCGCCGCCCGGGAAGCGACAGCCCATCCCTACGATCGCGAGTGGAAATCGCAAGTCGTCCTGCATCAATGACATGCGCTCCACTTCCGGGATGCTTACCCGAGGATCCCGCCATTCCAGGGCGAAGGGCGGAATGGTACGCACGCCAATCGAGGCCGTCAAGCCGGACGTGCCGAGCGTTCCACGGATTTCCGCTCGCAGCGACTGGGGAACTCCTGCCACCCGCGAGACGGCCTTGACGGTGCCCTGGGGGCAATGATACCGTCACCCGACTCTCCACCCTGGAGAAGGCCGTTGCACGACCCTCAGGCCATCCCGTGGGTTCGACGGGGAAACGCGCCGCCGCTCCCGCCGGGGGAGATCCACGTCTGGCTCCTCGGTCCCCCGTCCGACGATGGGCGGGAGCGCTTGCTCGAGGCGCTTCTCGACCCGTCGGAGCGCGCACGCGCGGAGGCCTTCGTGTTCGAGCGTCACCGGTTGGCGTTCGTCCTGGCGCACGGCCATGCCCGCGAGGTCCTGGCGGGCTACCTGCAGACCACCCCGGAGGCGATCGAGTTCGACTCGCTCCCCGGGGGCAAGCCGCGACTCACGGATCGGTGCCTGGCTGGCCGACTTCCACTGCGCTTCAATCTCTCCCACTCGGGCGACACGGCGCTCCTCGCCGTAGCGCTCGACAGAGAGGTCGGCGTCGACGTGGAACGCGTGCGTAGTCTCACGATGGCGCGGGAGATTGCGGCAAGGCAACTGGGGAGCGACGTGGCCGCCACCCTCGAAGGCCTGGAGGGCCGCGCGCTCGACGCGGCGTTCCTCGCGGCCTGGACGCGCCACGAGGCGGTCCTCAAGGCGCGCGGAGCAGGGCTCTTCGACCCGGGGTGCCCCCAGGACGTGGCGGGCTGGCAGGTCGTCCAGCTCGACGCCGGGCCGACGATGGCTGCTGCGGTGGCCTTCCAGAGGGGGCCGGTGCGTCTGGGTGCGTGGATGTGGATGGGGCGCCCGGAGGAAGATTGACGACGCCGTATACGTACAACCTGCCGCTTCGCTTCCGCGAGGTGGCGCGCCTCCATGCGGAACGTCCAGCCTTGCGGTTCGGCGTCGGGGACGACGTGAGCTACGAGGCCCTCAACGCGTACGCGAATCGCGCGGCTCGACTGTTCCTGGACCTCGGCGTCCGGTCCGGAGACGTCGTCGCCATCGGCGGGGACAAGCACCTCGACAGTTTCGTGGCCCTGCTGGCCGCGCTGAAGGTCGGAGCCGCGTACTGCTTCCTGGACCCGGACAACCCGCCCGAGCGGTTGCGCAGGATCCTCTCGCGGTGTCGTCCTCGGATCTTGGTCGTCGCGGATCCGCTCGGAAGGAAGCTGGATGGAGTCCGGGATCCGTCCGAGTGCGTCGTCGTCGACGGGGGCCCCGGCGCCCTCCTTCGGCAGTCGGCCGGACTGCGGGATGCCGAGCTGCCGGAGTCGGAAGCGATCGAGGGAGGCGCCCCCGCCTACATCATGTTCACCTCGGGGTCGACGGGCTTCCCCAAGGGCGCTGTCATCTCGCACGCCAGCGTTCTCCATCTCGTCGATTGGGCCCCCGAGTACTACGGCCTCACGCCGTCGGACGTCCTGACGAACCTGTTTCCCCTTCACTTCGATGGCTTCGTAACCGACCTCTATCTTGCGTGGTTCAGCGGCGCCTGCGTCGGGGTCTTCGCTCGAGACGTGCTCGCGCAGGGGGACCTGCTGCTCCGTCGGGTCGACGACTTCGGCTGCACATCCTGGTGCTCCGTGCCGTCGCTCCTCATGTACCTCGACAACATGCGACTGCTCCACGATGGCTGCTTCCGCACGCTGCGGCGGATCGTCCTCGCAGGGGAGGGCTACCCGAAGGCGAGGCTCAAGAAGTTGTTCGATCTCTTCGGCGCCCGGGTCTTCCTGCACAACGCCTACGGCCCCACCGAGTGCACCTGCCTCGTTGCGGACCATCGCATCTCCGAGCGTGACTTTCAGGACCTCGCGGGCTTCCCGCCGCTCGGCAGACCGGGCCCGAACGTCACCTGCCTGATCCTCGACGAGGATGGAAGGCCGACGGCCGAGGGGCAGGTCGGAGAGCTCTGCCTCCTCGGTCCCCAGGTGGCTCTCGGATACTGCGAGGATCCCGAGCGGACCGCCGCGGCCTTCGTTCCGAACCCCGTGACCCCGGCCTGCCACGAGCGCATGTACCGGACGGGGGACCTGGTGTGGAGGGATTCGGAGGGCCTCCTCCACTTCATGGGGCGGCGGGACAACCAGATCAAGCACATGGGGTACCGGATCGAGCTCGAGGAGATCGAGACCTCCATGGCGGGCCTGCCGTACGTGCGCCGCGCGGCCGCATTGTTCGGCACGCGGAAAGGGGTGAGCCACATCGTCGCGGTTCTGAGTTGCAGCGGCGACGTCGTGGCCGCGGACGTGCGTCGCGACCTGCGTCCGGTCCTTCCGTCGTACATGATCCCGACGATTATCGAGTTCCTGCCGGAGATCCCGTCGAACCACAACGGGAAGGTGGACCGTCGCAGGCTCGCGCAGTTGTTCCTCGATGCGACGAGCGGGGCATAGCGAGACGAGCCGGTCGGTGGATGCCTCTCGGACCCCTTGACAGCGGACGTCCCGGGGGAGATCCTGGCGCCACCCCTGGGGCTGGATGGCGGGAGGGCTGCGGATGAGAGGAATCGTCGTCGTCGTCGCCGTGTGCGCGGCGCTGCTGATCGGGGCCGCGGTCGCCCTGGAGCGCCACCGCGCCGCCGCCACCGCGGAGGGCGGCTTCCCACCCGACGCCCGCGCCATGACGTCCGAGCAGGCCGAGAGGCTGATGCAGGCGCACCGGCAGGACCTCGAGGGCGCTGACCGTCAGGTGAAGCTTCGGGACGCCCGGATCGCCCAGCTCGAGAAGGAGCTCGCCGACGCCCAGGCTGCCCTCGTGGCCTCCGTTGGGAAGGCCGCGGACGGACGAGACCCCCAGGCCGAGGCCGAGGAGCGCGAGCGGAAGCTCCAGAAGCTCATCGGCGACATCGACTGGAAAAAATACGGCAAGGCGCTCCTCGCGTTCATCAAGGCCGACGAGGAGGCGCGACGCGCGGGCAAGGCGACGAAGACCGACCCGATGGTCATCGCCATCCTGGCCGAGTACTACATCAGGCTCCAGCAGCTCGCGAAGCTCCTCGGCCTGGACGACCCCTTCAGCGTGCCCGACGACCCGCGGATCCTCCCGTACGTCCTCGATGGGCTGGTGGAGGCGACGGGCGTCGCGATGACCGACGAGCAGCGGAAGGCGTTCCACGACAAGGTGGGGCCGCTGGTCCTCGACTTCGAGAAGCGCGGCGACCCATGGGACGGCGTCAACAAGCTCGACCGGCTCGCCATGCGCGGGGAACGGATGGTCGAGACGGCCCAGCAGTTCCGCGGGATCATGACGCCGGAGCAGTATGAGCAGTTCGGCAAAGAGTGGGGGACGGACCCGTTCATCGCGCAGCAGACGCAGCGAACGATGATCCGCGGCACGAACGCCGACGAGACGGGGAAGGGCGTCGCCGACCACTGGATGAAGGCCTTCCGGCTCCCTGCCGACCAACGCGCCGTCGTGGACGACGTCGCGAACCAGTACGCGCGGGACGCGGAGGCCAAAGTGACGGAGCACCAGTCGCGGCCGGGACAGAAGACGCTCGAGTCCCAGATGGCGCTGCGCGTGGACCTGCTTCGTCTCCAGATCAACGCGGAACGCCAAATCCAGCAGCGCGTCGTCCTGCCGCCCGCCGAGCAGGAGCGCCTCAAGTTGGGCTCCGGGTCGGTGATCGAGATGCTCCGCTAGCCGCGCAGGGCGGAGCGGGCGACGCGGAGGTCGCGCGGCGTCGTGATCTTCACGTTCGCGGGGTGGCCCTCGACGACCTCTACGGGCCGCCCCAGGCGCTCCAGGAGGACGCACTCGTCCGTCGCATCGATGCCTCGCCGCCGCGCGAGCGCGAAGGCCTCCTTCAGTGCATCGACGCGGAACCCCTGCGGCGTCTGGGCGAGCCAGATGCGCTCCCGGGGGATCGTCCGGACGATGCGGCTGCCGTCGACCTCCTTGACCGTGTCGACCACGGGGAGCGCCGCGAGGGCGGCTCCCGTGCAGCGCGCGGCGTCCGCCACGCGGCGGATCACCTCCCGCGGGACGAACGGACGGACCGCGTCGTGCACGAGGACCACACGGACGGCGTCGGGGAGCGCCACGAGGCCGTTCTCCACGGAGTCCTGCCTCCGGGCCCCTCCCGCGACGATCGCCGTCACGCCGAGGGAGCGGATCGCCTCCCCCCAGCGGCGCGTCACCCAGGGGATGTCGTCCGCGTGGAGGACGAGGACGCGGGCGGCCATCCCGGGAAACCGCGCGAAGCAGCGGAGGGTGCGGAGGAGGATCGGCTCCCCTCCGAGGTCGAGGAACGGCTTGTGGACGCGGCCGCCCATGCGCCTGCCGACGCCCGCCGCGGGGATCACGAGACCCAGGTCCCTCATCGTCGCCCCCTCGGCAGGAGCGCCGCGACCAGGTTCACCGCGAGCGCGAGGACGAGGAGGATCGCCCCGAGCGCCAGGGCGCGCGCGAAGTCCCCCGTGCGCGTGTCGCCCGCGATCGCGGTCGTCAGGACGCGGGTCTTCCCGCGGATGTCCCCCCCGACGATGAGCGCGCAGCCGACCTCGGTGATCACGCGCGAGAACGCCGCGACGAGCGCGACGAGGATCCCCGCGCGCGCCTCGCGCCTCACGGCCCGCCGCGCCTGCGCGGTCGTCGCGCCGAGGAGGAGGGCCGACTCCCGCGCCCTCGGGTCGACCGCCTCCAGCGCCGAGAGCATGAGCACGAGGCAGATCGGAAGGGCCAGCAGGAACTGGCCGATGCCCACGAGGACGGGCGTGTAGAGAAGCTGGAACGTCCCGAGCGGTCCCTGGCGCGCGAAGAGGGCGAAGAGGATGAGCCCAACGAGGACCGTCGGGAAGGCCATCCCCGCGGAGAGGAGGGCGTCGACGAGGCGGCGTCCCCGGAAACGCGTCCCCGCGAGGGTCGAGGCGACCGGGAGCGCCGCGAGGCACGCCCCCGTGGTCGCGGTGACCGAGAGCGCGAGCGAGAGCCCGGCGATCCGCCAGACCTCGGGCTCCTTCCCGGCGAGCATCCCTCCCGCCTGCCGCAAGGCCTCAGCGAGGTCGCTCATTGCCCGGGAAGCTCGGCGATGGGACGGAAGAGGGCTGGCAAAGCCAGCTTGCTGGGCTGGCCGCCGGGGCGATAGCCCGCGATCGCCGCCTGCCCCTCGGGGGAGAGGATCCAGTTCGCGAAGGCCTCCGCGGCCTCCGGTTGGCCGCCCGGGCGGAGCGAGGGCTTCACGCAGAGGACGCTGTAGACGTTGAGGAGCGCCGGGTCGCCCTCGACGAGGACCTGGAGGTCCATCTTCTGCTTCGCCATGAGCGAGAGGAATGTTCCGCGATCGACGAGCGTGTAGGCCTTCTTCTGCCACGCGATGTTGAGCGTGACGCCCATCCCCGCGCCGGCCTCGAGGTACCCCGGACGCCCGGCGGGGTCGACGCCGGCGGCCTTCCAGAGGTCCTGCTCGCGGCGTTGCGTCCCCGACTTGTCGCCGCGCGAGTAGAACTCCTGGCCCTTTTCGAGGATTTGCGGGAGGCACCTCGCCGCGGGGGTCATGCCGCGGATGCCCGCGGGGTCCTCCGGAGGGCCGACGACGATGAAGTCGTTGAACGCGAACGGGCGGCGCTCAGGGGCGTTTCCCTTCGCGATGAAGGCCTCTTCGTCCTTGGGGGAGTGGACCATGAGGAGGTCGGCCTCGCCCGACTCGGCGAGCTTGATCGCCTGGCCGCTGCCGACGGCGATATACTCGACCTTGACGCCGCAGGCCGTTTCGAAGCGCGGGATCAGGTCATTGAGGAGACCGCTGTCGGCGACGCTCGTGGTCGTCGCCATGCGGAGGATCCGCGTGGGTTGTACGGCGGGCGCGGGGTCCTTTCCGCAGCCGAGGAGGGCCAGGAAGAGGGCGGCGGTGAGACAGGCTAGACGTCGGTGGAGCATCAGGTTAGCATTGTAGCGATCGGGGGGGCTTGGACGCGACAAATGTGGTCGCTGGGCCTCCGACGGTTTCTCTCGCAGGTGCTTGATATCTGATATCTGACATCTGATATCTGACATCAGATATGCCCGCGATCCCGATGTGGAGAGCTATCCATATCTGATATCAGACCTCAGATATCAGATATCAGATATCGAACCCCGTTTCATGCCACGCATCTTCCTCGCCGGCATCATCCAGGGCTCCCTCCCGGGCCTCTCGGTCCACCCTCAGACCTATCGCGACCGCCTCAAGGACCTGCTCCGCTCCGTCCTCCCCGACGCCGAGGTCTTCTGCCCCGTCGAGGGGCACCCCAACTCGCCGACCTACACGAAGGAGAAGTCGCGCGAGGTCTTCTTCCACCACATCGGCGTGGCCGCCTCGTCCGACCTCGTCGTCGCCTTCTGTCCCGAGGCCAGCATGGGGACCGCGATCGAGATGTACGAGGCGTACCGGAACGGCGTCCCCGTCGTCTGCATCTCCCCGATGGAGACGAACTGGAGCGTGCGGCTCCTCTCCGAGCGCGTCTTCCCCGACCTCGCGGCCTTCGAGGCCTTCGCGCGCGACGGCGGGCTCGAGCGGCTGATCGCCGCGCGGAGGCCCCGATGAAGGCGATCACGGAGCTGGACGCCGAGGGGCTCGCCGGCCTCTTCCAGTCGCTCGGCGAGCCGAAGTACCGCGCCGAGCAGGTGCGCAAGTGGGTCTATCAGCGCGGCGCCCTGTCGTTCGACGCGATGACCGACCTGCCGAAGCGCCTCCGCGAGGGGCTGGCGAAGGACTGGACCGTCGCCACCTCGCGCGTCGCCGCCGTGAGCGAGGCGAAGGACGGCACGCGGAAGCTCCTGATCGCCTTCGCGGACGGGGAGTGCGTCGAGGCGGTGCCGATCCCCGACGGGGAGCGCCTCACGCTCTGCGTCTCGACGCAGGTCGGCTGCCCGATCCGGTGCGTCTTCTGCGCGAGCGGCCTCGGGGGCGTGAAGCGCAACCTCGAGGCGCACGAGATCGTCGAGCAGGTCCTGCACGCGACCAACGACGTCGCGGCGCACCTGGATCGAGGAGAGAAGCGGGTCATCGGGAACCTCGTCTTCATGGGGATGGGAGAGCCGCTCGCGAACTACGACGCGCTCGTCGGGTCGCTCCGCGTCCTCTCGGCGCCGTGGGCGATGGGGATCGGGACGAACCGGATCACCGTGTCCACCGTGGGACTCCTCGACAAGATGGAGCGCTTCGCGGAGGAGGCCGTCGCCACGAACCTGGCCGTCAGCCTCCACGCACCGAACGACGAGGTGCGGGCGCGCGTGATCCCGCTCTTGAAGGAGGTCGGCGTCGACGCTCTGATCGCCGGGGCCGTGAGATACCGTCGGACCACGGGGAAGGACGTCACGTTCGAGTACGTCCTCCTCGACGGCGTGAACGCGGGCGAGGAGCACGCGCGGGAGCTCGCGGCGCGGGTGCGGGGGACGGGGTGCAAGGTGAACCTCATCCCGCACAACCACGTGGAGGAGATCGACCTCCGCGCGCCTTCGCGGGAGGCCTGCGAGCGGTTCGAGGCGGTGCTCCTGGAGGCGGGCGTGAAGTGCACGATCCGGCGGAGGCGGGGAGACGACGTGGAGGCCGCGTGTGGCCAGCTCCGGCTCCGGAGCGCTCCGCGAGATCCAGATCCCAAATCCCAGATCCCAACGAAATCCTAGATCCCAGCGCGGGCTCCGCCCGCAACCCAAGTCTAGAGATCTCGTCAGGCAGCCGAGCGTAGCGAGGCAGCCGTCCTTTCTAAGTAGACACGGCGCTCAACCTCGCGTAGCTGGGGAGTTGTATACCGCTTCCCATCT